>Ga0213836_100065_pt1 | contig 126761 bp, 144 predicted proteins | sample SWPATP03_FD_160578 | JGI IMG/M metagenome (GOLD analysis project Ga0213836, IMG submission 160578) | Coastal seawater microbial communities from Marineland, Florida, United States - SWPA TP0 #3 | ecosystem: Environmental > Aquatic > Marine > Coastal | place: USA: Florida | collected 2016-08-05
GACATGGTGGTCGCCATGAACTCCTCGACGCCCTCTGCGCCGCCGATGGCCGGGTAGGTCATGATGCCACCGAAGCGCAGGCCGGGCGCCGCCGCAATCTTCTCAGCAAGAGCCACCGCCTGTTCCGGCGTCTGCACGCCGCAGCGTTTTGCGCCCGTATCGCATTCGATCAGGACGGTCAGCGGGCGATCGGCATCGAACGTTGCAGACAGGCCCGACACGGTCGTTTCACTATCTGCGACGACGGCAAGCTTTGACACGCGCGCATTCAGCGCCTTCAGCCGCGCAAGTTTCACCGGTCCGAGGATATTGTAGGTGATCAGGATGTCGTCGAAACCGGCATCGGCGAACACTTCAGCCTCGGTGACCTTCTGGCAATTTAGGCCGACGGCGCCGGCTTCGATCTGCTGGCGGGCGACGGCTGCGATCTTGTGGGTCTTGATATGCGGTCGGAACGCCTTGCCCTGCGCATCGCAGTAGGCCTGTACCCGCGCAATATTGGCGGCAAGCCGATCCTCGTCGATCACGGGCATCGGCGTTGCGATCTGATCGAGCGGCGTGCCGGGTTCAGGCCAGGGATAGTTCATGATGTAAACCTCTGTGGGCATGGCTGGTTTCGTTGATGCTTGCCCGCTTTGTGCTATCAGGGCAAGAACTGGTGAAATTCATTTTCACGATCGTGACGTGCTTCGTTTGTGAGACCAGTTTCGAGGAAGATACCTGATGGACCTGTTTCACGCGCTTTCCGATGAAGACGGCAGGCTCTCGAGCCTGGAGACGAAACTGGCGCAGTTTGCGCTCGCCAATGTCGATTTCGTGGTCAATTCCTCGATCAGCGATCTGGCCGAGCGCGCCGGAGTTTCGCCGCCGACCGTGACAAGGTTCTGCCGCCGGCTGGGTTGCCTGGGCTATTCCGATTTCAAGGTTCAGCTGGCGAAGATGGCCTATGTGGGCCTGCGCTATCTGAAACCGGAAGCGCCGACCGCGACGGTGGAAGAGGTGGCCCAAGACATCATCTCGAAAGCCCAGAACGCGCTTTTCGATCTGCACCGGCAGCTCGATCTCGGCGCGATCGAGAAGGCGGCGCAGATGCTGCGCGGCGCCGACTTCATCCAGGCCTTCGGTGCCAGCGGCAATTCCGCGATGGTCGTCAACGAGCTGCACAATCGCCTCTTTCGTCTCGGTTGCCGCATCAATGCGTCGAACGACCACAACATGAACCTGATGATCTCCGCGGCGGCCAAGCCGGGCACGGTCGTGTTCGGATCGTCCTATACCGGCCGTGACATGGGTCTCGTGCAATGCCTCAAGCTGCTGCGTCAGCATGGCATTCCCACCATCGTGATGACGCAGCGGGGCTCGCCTGTCGCCGATGCTGCCGACCTGACGATCGCCATCGACATGCAGGAGGGCAAGAACATCTTCCGTCCCACCTCGACCCGCTTTGCCTATCTTGCCGCGATCGATATCCTTGCCAACATGGTCGCCTATGCCGACCGCAACATTGCGCTCAAGGCGCTGCGCAGCATCAAGGAAGAACTGGTGCGCAACCGCGACGGCGACGACCGCCAGCTTCTCGGAGACTAACGGTCGTCATTGACACAATCAGTCGATCGGCTTGTAGGCGATCACGTCCATCTCGACCTTGGCATCGACCATCAGCGGCGACTGGACCGTCGAGCGTGCCGGCGGATGATCGATGAAGTGCTTCTGGAACACGGCGTTGAAGCTGGAGAAGTCACGGGCATCGTCGAGCCAGACATTGACCTTCACGACATCGGCCAGCGTGCAGCCCGCAAGCGCAAGCACGTCCTTGATGTTCGCAACGACCTGTTCGGTCTGGGCCACGATGCCACCGGTCACCACTTCGCCATCCACCGTCGGCACCTGGCCGGACACATAGACGAAATCGCCGGCGCGCACGGCCTTGGCGAATGGACGTCGCTGGCCGCCCGCCTGTGCGTCGGCCGCAGCGAGACGTTCGATTTTCTTGTGGCTCACGATGCTCTCCGTAATTTATTTTCACCGACCGCGAATCTAGCACTGCCTGGATGCGAATTTCCAGCACCTCGGGGGAATACGAGAAAATTATTTACGGTAGTTAAAACGGCTCGGATATCAGCGACGCCTTGCCGACGACGCGCGCGAACCGGTCGGCGCCGTCGTATGGCGCTTCTCCAAGCGCTTCTCGACGACATGTGCCGGCTCCGGCCGGCCAAAGGCAAAACCTTGCAGCAGGTCAACGCCAAGACTTGCCAGCACGTCCGCATGGCCGAGCGTTTCGACTCCCTCGGCGACGACTTCCATGTCCAGCGTCCGGGCGATATCGACCAGTGCGGCTACCAGGCGCTGCTGGGGCAGGCCATCCAGCATGGGCAGGATGAGCTGCCGATCGATCTTGACGCGGTCCGGGCGAAGCTTGATCAACCCGAGCAGTGAGGCATGGCCCGAACCGAGATCGTCGATCTCGATTTCAATCCCAAGCGACCGGATGGCATCGATATTGGCTCTGATCTCCGGTGTGAGCTCATCGAGGAAGATCGTCTCGACCAGTTCGAAACTCACCTGGCCTGCCGGGATATCGAGACGCTTGAGCTTTTCCTCCAAATCAGGATCGGAGAGGCGGGAGGCCGACATGTTGACGGACACGCGCGGCAGAGCAAATCCCTCGGCTTGCCATCGCCTCAAGTCGGCAAGGACGAGGCGCAGCATGATTTCGTCGATTTCGTCGATCAACCCGTTCGTCACCGCAGTCGGCAAAAATGCGCCGGGCGGCTTCAACTCTTCTCCATGTTTCCACCGCACCAGCGCTTCGAGGCCCTTGATCGCGCGGGTCCGGGCATCGACCTGTACCTGGTAGAACGGCACGAAATTGCCGTTGGTGATGGCGCTGCGCAGCTCGTAGAGGATGTGTTTTTCGGCAATCGATGCGGCTGCCATGGCGGGCGAGAACCATTCGGCGCGGTTGCGTCCGTTTCTCTTGGCCTCATAGAGCGCGAGATCGGAACAGGCGAGCAGTCCGGTGACATCCGACGCCGAGGTTTGCGCCACGCCCATCGAACAGGTGACAACGACATTCTTGCCGTTGAGAAGAACGGGTGACTGTAGCTCGGCGCGGATTTCGGCGACGATCTTCTCCATCGCGTTGAGGCCGCGGTCCATCGAAACGATGGCGAATTCGTCACCCCCCAGCCGCGCCACGATATCTCCCGGGCGGCTTGCCTGCTTCAGGATCGACGCGACATGGGCGATGACCACATCTCCACAGGCGTGGCCATATCGGTCATTGATTTCCTTGAAGTTATCGACGTCGAGATGGCACAGCGACACGAAGTCCAGCTCACCGCGTTTTGCAAGGCTGGCACATATCGCGTCGAAGCTGCGGCGGTTGAGAAGTCCGGTCAGGTGGTCGTGGTCAGCAGCATAGCGCGCTTCGGCGCGGCTCTGGTCTGCGGCTTCCCGCTCTTCCGCCAGTTGATGGCTTCGCATCACATCGTCGGTGACATCCCATTCCGCGCCGACGAAGCATGGCTCGCCATTCCCGTCGATGAAGAACTTTGCGCGTGAGCGAAGGTGGCGAATGGAACCATCCTGGCGGATGATCCTGAACTGCGACGCATAGTCTTCGCGGTTTTCGATTGCCTTTTCGAAGTGCGCATTGGCGGCATCTCGGTCGTCTGGGTGGACGCATTCGAGCCACACCACATCCGTCGGACCCTTCGGGACACCGTAGAGTTCCTGTAGCTGCTCATCCCACCGGGTCTGGTTCTTGCGCAGATTGTGCTGCCAGATGCCGATGCCGGAAGCCTCCAAAGCAACATTCAACTGGCGCAGGAGGTCGTCCAGTTCGTTGTTCGTCCAGATGCGTTTGTTTTCCATGGCTTGCTCTGCCGACATCAGTGGCGACGACAATAACAGCCATTACTTAGCGAATACTAAAACAATGTGCACGTGTTATTATGAGGGAGCTCTACCCTTTAAACACCGGCGATCCGCGTCAGCGAGATAGCTCAGGCCGTTCGCGACCGCCGAGCAACGCCGATTCGGCGATCAACCGAACATCGGGAACTTGGAACGTATGTTTTCGATGTAATACTGTCCTGGCGACCGGGACCCTGCCAATTGCTGGAACACCTGCACGGGTACCGTCTCGAATTCGCGAATTTGCCCGTTTTTCATGAACAGCCGGAGACGCTCTGCACCTTCATCATAAGCAGCAGCATCGAAGAGAGATGAGTTTAGCTCTGCTTGCATAATCGCACTCCTTGAACGGAGACAATAATGCAGTGCAGCATAAAAATTGCAAGAAAATTTAAGCTTAATTAAGTAATCGAGATGCTCACGCTCTCTTCGTTGCTTTCACATCGAATTCGGAGGAACTAGCAATTTCCGAGCCCTACTTTTGAGGCTGATCCCGATCCACCTCAAAATAATCCAGGCAGCTTGGCGGTCGTCTCATGGTCGCCTGAGGCCTCGAAATCAGAGAGGCGAACGAATTCTGCGCCTCTGTTTTTCAGATCAACCAGTGCACGAGCGACCCCCTCGCCGGCGGCATGAGTCGGCTGGTTGATGTGTGAAATCACCACATCGCCATCCTTGGCAGCAGCAATCCGCTTTTCGGCAGCCGCGGCGCCGAGGAGCGAGCCATCATCGCCGTTCAGCGAATAGCCGGCGATCTTGAAACCCATGGCCCGGATCTCCCGGATGGCCGAGAGATCATATTTTGCCGTCGCGCCGCGGAACCAGTGCGGTCTAGGAAGACCGGCTGCAAGCATGGCGTCGGCTCCTCTCCCCACCTCGCGGCCGACAGCTTCAGGCGAGCCTGCTGCCGGTATGCCATAGATCGCGACCGGAATATCGACTGCGGGAATGTGATTCTCGCCGTGATTTTCCAGCTCGAAGAGATCGCTGTTTTCACGCAGAACAGCGACGGTTTCCGGATTGTGCTTCAGCCACCGTGACGTGACGAAGATCGTTGCGGGAATTCTTTCACGAACCAGCGTGGTCAGAATACGCTCGTCGGCCTTGCCCATGCAGGCATCGAAGGTAAGGGCAACACGGATGTGTTTCGCATTTCCCGCAGGCGCCACCGTCAGACGCGGTTCGACCAGTTTCTGAACCGCCAGAGTGTCTGCCTTCGCCAAAGGCGCAAGACAGCAAAGCAGGATAGCGGCGGTGGACAAGAGGCGCATGGTCAGTTTCCGCAGGATCAGGTTGTTCCAGGATCCCGCTTTTAATCCCCTGCACGCCATTCGACCATGCGCATTCTCACGTATCAGCAATGCGGCCGCATCACTGCATCATGCTTGCGCTCAGAAGCTCGCCGACGCGAGCCGGGTGCGGATCGCACGGATGCTTTCCGGACGGCGATCGCCCAGTTCTCGTTCCCAGCGGATTGCGGTCTCGACGATCAGATCGAGATCGTCGTGGCGCGGGGTCCATTCAAGAAGGCGCCGGGCGAGCGTCGCATTGGCGACGACGCTTGCTGCATCGCCCGGGCGACGCGGGCCGTAGTTGATGTCGAACCCGCGGGCTCCGGCTTTCTTGACCGCTTCGAGCACTTCCAGCACCGAATAGCCGCGGCCATAACCGCAATTGGCAATCAGCGGTTCGCCGCCACGACGCAGATAGCTCAGTGCCTTCAAGTGCGCTTCGACCAGATCGGTCACATGGATGTAATCGCGCACACCGGTACCATCGGCTGTCGGATAATCGGTGCCATAGACATCGACGCCGCGGCGCTTGCCGAGAGCCGCCTCGCAGGCAATCTTGATGAGATGCGTCGCACCTTCCGTGGAAAGACCGGTGCGCCCAAGCGGATCAGCACCGGCGACGTTGAAGTAGCGCAGCGCGACGAAGCGGAAATCATGGGCCGCAGCCGCATCGCGCAGCATCAGTTCGGACATCAGCTTGGACTGACCGTAGGGGTTTTTCGGCAGCGTCGGCGCGCTTTCCAGAACTGGCGTGTCATCCTTCTGATCGCCGTAGACGGCGGCGGTGGAAGAGAAGACAAAATGCTTGATGCCCGCTTCGACGGCGGCTGCCGCCAGGAAGCGGGTCTTGCCGGTATTGTTCTCGTAATAATCCAGCGGATGCGCGACCGATTGTGGCACGACGATCGAGCCTGCGAAATGCAGGATGGCGTCGATGTCGTTTTCGGCAAAGATCTGCTTGAGGATGATGGAATCGCCGACATCACCCAGATAGAAGCGCGCCTCGTCCGGAACCGCCCAGCGAAAGCCTGTCGACAGCCGGTCGAGCACGACGACATCCTCGCCAGCGTCGAGCAGCGCCCAAACCATGTGACTTCCGATATACCCTGCACCACCCGTGACCAGAACAGCCATTTTCTCGCCCCTGCTTTTTTCTTTCGCAGAGAGAAACACGGCCGTTCTTCAGCAAACCTTACCACCGGGCGGGGCCGCCGGGTTTAACGCGGAACACGGAAAACACGGCGTTCAGGCGATCGATAAAATTTTACAGACCGCCCTCTTTGCGGTGATGGAGCGGGGTTAGAGGCGCTTGATATAGTCCGCCAACCGACCGGCGGCTTCTTCGACATGGGCCGAATTGCGCAGAAAACAGGCCCGCAGAAACAGTTCGCCACCCTCTCCGAAGGCAGAACCGGGCGCCAGCGCCACGCCGATCTTGTCGACGATGTCCATTGCCGTCAGGCGGCTGTCGGTTACGCCATCCACCTTGAGGAAGGCGTAGATCGCACCATCGGGTTTCAGCGTCTGCACGCGATTGGTGGCGATCAGCGCATCGCAGAGGATATCGCGACCGGCCACGGCGCGGGCCACGTTCTCGTTGACGAAGGCATCGCCTTCGTTGAGCGCCACCACCGCGCCGCGCTGCATGAACTGGGCGACGCCCGAGTTGGAATACTGGATGAGGTTTTCGATCACCTGCCCCATTTCCGGCGGAGCCACCAGCCAGCCCATGCGCCAGCCGGTCATCGACCAATTCTTGGAGAAGGAATTTGCGAAGATGATCCGATCGCCCTCTTCCATGATGTCGAGGAAGGACGGAGCCCTTGCCGCACCACCGTAGTAGTAACGGGCATAGATCTCGTCGGCGATGATCCAGATCCCATGTTTGCGGGCGAGCGTCAGAATGTCTCGGAGATCATCAAGCGTTGCCGTCCAGCCGGTCGGGTTGGCGGGCGTATTGATAAAAAGGCCACGTGTCTTTGGTGTGATCGCAGCGTCCAGCGTGTCGAGATCGAGAGACCAGCCGCCGCCGGTAAAGGCAAGCGGCAGGCCGATCGCGGAAGCGCCGGAAATCTCGATCGCGGAGATGATGTTCGGCCAGGTCGGCGAGAGGTAGATCAGTTCATCGCCCGGCGAGGCGATCGCCTGCACGGCCATCATGATCGCGTGCATGCCGGAGCCGGTGACATAGAAATGCTCTGACGACAGCGTCTTTAGAAAATGCCGCGTGTAATAGTCTGACAGTGCCTGGCGCAGTTCGGGAATTCCGCGCTGCCAAGTATAGAAGGTCTCACCGCCCAGAAGCGCGCTCGATGCCGCCTGATTGATGAAATCCGGGCTCGGCAGGTCGCCCTCGCCTGCCCATAGCGGGATCAGGTCGCGGCGGCCACCGGCGCGGGCGTGATTGACGATCTCGACAATACCGCTTTCGGGAGTGGAGACGGCCCGCGGGCTGAGACTTGCAATGATCGACATGGTTCCTGAACATTTCCCTATGCTTTCATTCTGTTTAGCGCAGAGAACTCGGAAAATCCCATGACAATCCGTGGATCGGCGATCGTTTTTCTTGATGGATCGCCGATCTGTTGACGCGGTTGGATTACCGGATCGGGTTACCCGTCTTCAGAATATCGCGGATTTCCGACAGCAGCTGGATATCGGCCGGCGGCGGGGCCGGTGTGGCATCCGCAGGCTTCTTTTCTTCCATGGCGCGGAGCTTGTTCACGCCCTTGACCATGAGGAAGATGATGAAGGCGAGGATGAGAAAGTTGATCGCGACCGTGATGAAGCTGCCATAGGCGAAGACGGCGCCCTGCTTGCGGGCTTCTTCCAGCGAGGGCGCTGTGACCGCACTCGACAGCGCCACGAAGTAGTTGGAAAAGTCGAAGCCACCGCCTGTCACGGCACCTACGACCGGCATGACGAGATCGTTGACCAGTGATGTGACGATGCCGGTAAAGGCGCCGCCGATGATGATGCCGACGGCGAGATCGACGACATTGCCCTTGGCGATAAAGGAACGGAATTCGGAAACAACGGACATAGCATTACCCCTGCTGCTCGGGTTGTTGATCCGCCCCAACATAGTGCATCACCACTTGCTGAAAAGGTGAAAAAGACAGAGACTTAAAGATGACCAGGCATTGGACTTTTTGCCAATGCCGCGGCGATTTGCAAACCCTTGCTTTTGACCTAATCTCATCCGCGTCGCGGCATTGCGGGGAGGAGACATGCTTTCGGGCTGGGTGATCATCGTCGCCGCTTTCGCCTATATCCTGCTGCTGTTTGCGGTCGCGAGTTATGGCGACCGGAGAAGTCGCGTCGTGGGCGTGCCGAAGATCGGCCGGCCCGTGGTCTATGCGCTCAGCCTGGCGATCTACTGCACCTCGTGGACCTATTTCGGTGGCGTGGGTCTGGCTTCCCGTCGCGGGATTGAATTCCTCGGCATCTATATCGGCCCGATCCTGATGCTGACGTTGGGCATGCCGCTGATCCGACGCATCGTCGAACTCGCGAAAGCCGAGAAACTGACCTCCGTCGCCGACTTCGTCGCTGCCCGCTATGGCAAGAATTCGACTGTCGCGATGATTGTCGCGATCATCGCGCTGGTGGCCTCCGTGCCCTATATCGCGTTGCAACTCAAAGCCGTGTCGAGTTCGGTCGCCGTGATGGTCAATCCCTCCGACTACGGGATTGGCAGCGGCAACCTGCATTTCATCGATCTGGCCTTGATCGTGACACTGCTGATGGCCGGTTTCGCCGTCATGTTCGGCACACGCCATACGGATGCGACGGAGCATCAGGACGGTCTGATCCTGGCAGTGGCGATGGAATCCGTCGTCAAGGTCTTCGCCTTTGCAACCGTTGGGCTGACGGTGCTGTTCGTGCTGTTCGACGGTCCTGCAGACCTGATGGCCAAGGCTGCCGACAACCTCCTGATCACCTCGGCACTGTCCTACGAAACGCCCCTCAGCCGCTGGCTGATTTTGATACTGCTCTCGGCCTTCGCCATCCTGCTTCTGCCTCGGCAGTTCCATGTGACGGTCGTGGAAAACCGCACGGACCGGGAACGAAAGGTCGCTTCGTTTCTGCTGCCGATCTATCTCGTCGCGATCAACCTGTTCGTCCTACCGGTGGCGATTGCCGGACTGGTCACGTTCGGTGGAACCGGCAATGCCGACCTCTACATTCTCACGCTTCCGCTCCACGGCAATCTGCCGGTCGTGACGCTGATCACCTTCATCGGCGGCTTTTCCGCCGCAACCGCGATGGTGATCGTCGAATCCGTCGCACTGTCGATCATGGTGTCGAACGACATCATCATTCCTATCTTCCTGCGCCGCAAACTGATGGCGGCACGCTCGGCGCATGGGGGTCGTGCCGATTTCACCCGTGCACTTCTCAATATCCGACGGCTCGCGATCTTCGCCGTGCTGCTTCTCGGCTACGGCTATTACCGGATGGCGGACACCCAGTCGGGTCTTGCCTCGATCGGCCTTCTGGCGTTTGCGGCTATCGCGCAGGTGGCACCCGCGCTGTTCGGCGGGCTGATCTGGCGGAGGGCCAATGCCCGAGGCGCAATCCTTGGCATGTGCCTCGGGTTTGCGGCCTGGGCCTATCTGTTGTTCGTGCCGAGCCTCGGCGGACCGGACAATTCCCACATCGCCGCGGCCGTGCTGAATTTCCTGATCCCCGGCACCGGCATATTCTCCGGTCCCGAAACCGATCCGCTCGTCAACGCGACGATCTTCAGTCTGGCGCTCAACATGCTGGCCTTCGTGCTCGGCTCTCTGTCACGCAATCCGCGACCGGTGGAGCGTTTGCAGGCCGGGATTTTCGTCAAGCGGCATCTGCGCTCGGAGTTTGCGACCCGCGGCTGGAAGACCCGTGTCAGCGTGGGAGACCTCAAGGCGACGATTGCGCGCTATCTCGGCGAGGAGCGCATGCAGCGTTCGTTTTCCCACTATGAGCGCACCGCAGGACGCCGTTTCGAGGACGACCAGCCGGCCGACATGGCGCTGGTGCATTTCTCCGAACAGCTGCTGGGCAGCGCGATCGGCTCTTCCTCCGCACGGCTGGTTCTGTCGCTGATCCTGCAGAAGGCCGAGGATGCCAGTGCCGATACCGCTTTCCTGCTCGACCAGGCGAGCGAGGCGCTGCAGTATAACCAGGACATGCTGCAGACGGCGCTTTCGCAGATGGACCAGGGAATTGCCGTGTTCGACAGTGCCGACCGGCTGACGATCTGGAACCGACGTTTTCGCCATCTTCTCGACCTTCCCGACCAGGTCGGACAGGTCGGATTTCCGCTCTCAGAAATCGTGGCGATGCTTTCGGACCGGGGTGACATTCCTGCAGACGAACAGGCGGATGTGGTCAACCGGTTCAAGACGCTGGATGCGTCGTTCTCGCTTGTCGTTGCAAGCGGCGAGCGGATCATCGAAGTGCGCACCAACCCGATGCCGGATAGCGGCATCGTTGCAACCTTCACCGACATTTCCGACCGTGTTGCGGCGGCAAAGGCGCTGAAACAGGCGAATGAAACGCTCGAACAGCGGGTGACACAGCGCACCTCAGAGCTGACCCGCGTCAACCATGCACTGGGCCAGGCGCGTGCCGAGGCCGAGGAAGCCAATATCGGCAAGACACGTTTCTTTGCCGCTGCCGGCCACGATATCCTGCAACCGCTCAATGCCGCGCGGCTGTACTCATCCGCACTGGTCGAGCGCATGACGCCTGCCGACCGCAACGGTCCGCTGGTGCGCAACATCGATTCCGCTCTCGAATCGGTCGAGGCGATCCTTGGGGCGGTACTGGATATTTCGCGGCTCGACACCGGCGCAATGAAGCCGCAGCTCGAAACCATCGCCCTCGACGACCTGTTGCGCCGGATCGCGACCGACTATGAGCCGATGGCGCGCGAGAAGAACCTGACTTTCGTGGTGATGCCGACCTCACTCAGGGTTCGCTCCGACGCCAATCTCCTGCGCCGGCTGGTGCAGAATCTGGTGTCCAACGCGATCAAATACACAATCAGCGGCAAGGTTCTGGTCGGCGCGCGGCGGCATGGCGGGCGAGTATCGATCGAAGTGCACGACTCCGGCATCGGCATTCCGGCAGCCCAGTTCGAGACCGTGTTCAAGGAATTCGCAAGGCTCGACGAAGGGGCGAAAACCGCAACCGGTCTCGGCCTCGGTCTTTCCATCGTCGACCGTATTTCGCGTGTGCTCGACCACCCCGTGCAGCTTGCATCGAGGCCCGGTCGCGGAACCATCTTCAGGGTGGATCTGCCGCTCGACGCATCGGTCGCGCGACCAGCGAAAGCCTCCGAGCGGCCTGAACGGCGCAAACGCTCGCAGCCGCTGACCGGGCTGAGGGTTCTGTGCATCGACAACGAGCCGAAGATTCTGGAGGGGATGGCGCTGTTGATTACGGGTTGGGGTTGCACGGTCAGGGAAGCGCAGTCCATCACGGCGCTGGACGAAATCACCCGTTCGGGTGAGCCGGCGCCGGATATCATTATCGCCGATTATCATCTCGATGACGGCGACGGGATCGCGGCGATCCAGTCGCTGCGTGCCGCTTACGAGGCCGATGTTCCGGCCCTGCTCATCACCGCCGATCGGTCCGCGGATGTGCGCAACGAGGCTGAGAAACACGGCATTTCACTGCAGCACAAGCCGGTGCGACCGGCGGCGCTGCGCGCTTACCTCACCCAGATCGCCGGTCTGCGGCGTCTCGCGGCGGAATGACGCAAACTGCTTAAAAAGCTGTTCATCGAATAGTCATCACAGACTGTTTACGGTTGAAATGTCTGAACGTCAGATACAAAGCGAGTGTCGCTCGGAACTCTCCGGCGCGTCGCGACGTTTAGGCGCGTGACTTCCCGGCCCGAAGAGGCCTTACGGACCGAAAGGCACGAGGCCATCGGAACCGGTAGAGACGGAGACCGCGACCGATGAAACGATTCGAGATCATTGACGGGATGCGGGGATATTTCCTTGTATTTATGGTTCTCAACCACCTGATATTTGCTGGTGGCTACTTCCTGGTCAAAATCAACCACAACCAGCTTGCTTTTGTCGAGGATGCGCAGGGCTTCGTGTTCCTGTCCGGCCTGATGATCGGCATGGTCTATGCCCGCAAGATGATTAAAGGCGGATATGCCGCCGGTCGCACTGCGATCTACAGCCGTGCCTTCGAGCTCTATCGCTATGCGATGGGCATCGTGATCGCCGTGCTGGTGGCGCAGATGCTGCTGCCGGGGGCCTATTCGGTCTGGTTCAACTGGCTGGGCTACACCAATTTCGACGATCCGCTGCGTCTCGCTGCGATCGCCACCTTCCTCTACCAGCCGACCTTCATGGACATCCTGCCGCAGTATATCGTCTACATGCTGTTTGCACCGATGCTCATCAAGCTGGTGCTTGATGACAAGTGGCACTACGTGGTCGCCGCCTCGATCATGATGTGGATGGCCGGACAGCTGGGTCTGCATCAGATCGCAACGATCCCGATCAATGAGCTGATCATGGGTTCGGACGATCAGGGCATCCGCGTCTCGTTCAACCTGTTTGGCTGGCAGATCGTGTTCTTCTCGGGCCTCGTGCTCGGTGCGCTGACCTCGTCCGGCAAGATCAACTGGGGCAAGATCCTGTCGCCAGACAACACGTTCATCCCCAAGGTGGCGCTGGTGCTGGTGATGTTCTTCCTGCCGCTGCGCCTGATTACCGCCAACGAGCTGATGCCGGCCTACATGATCGGCAAGTTCGCCTCGATGGAAATCCGTGCCGATTTCGGTCCGGTCTATCTCCTGAACTTCGCCGCGATGGGTCTTCTCGTCACCTGGCTGCTGGTTGCCGGTCCGCAGCACAAGGCAAACTGGGTGCGCAACATCGCGTCTGCCGTGACCTGGGTGTTCACCCTGCGGTACCTGCGCCTGCTCGGCCGCCACTCGCTCTATGTCTACGTGTGGCACGTCGCGATCGTCTACTTCGTCTACTACTTCGATGGTCGTACGCCGGAACTCGGCGAGTGGACGAAGACTGCGATTGCACTGACCGCCGTCGGCCTTCTCTCGATCCCTGCCCTATGGCGCGAGCGCGACAAGTTGCTCGGCACGGCGGAGCCGGCACCTGCGAAGACCCTGAAGTCGCAAAAGCCGGCGGCCCAGAGCGTTCCGCAGCAGATGGTCATCCGGTAAAGACGACTACCGTTCGCATACAAAAAAGGGCGAATTCAAGCCGCCCTTTTTCATGGTCGCTTGACGGCGACTTCAGGCCGCCTGGCCGATTTTCGCATAGGGGTCGAACCGACCGTAGAAGGTCTCGCCGTTCGCCGCCATGTCCATGAGCAGCGGCGTCGGCTTAAAGTGGCTGCCGTATTGCGCGGCGAGCTTTTCGGCGAGTTCGACGAAGGTCTTCACGCCCATGCCGTCGATGTAGGACAGCGTGCCACCCGTATAGGGGGCAAAGCCGAAGCCGAGGATGGAGCCGACATCGGCTTCGCGCGGATCGGTGACGATGCCTTCCTCGACGGTGCGGGCGGCTTCCAGTGCGATCGTCACGAGGAAGCGCTGCTTCAGCACGGTAACGTCGACATCTCGGGCCGGCTTTTGCGGATAGAGATCCTTGAGGCCGGGCCAGAGCGATTTTTTCGCGGGCTTGGCGGGGTAGTCGTAGAAGCCCTTGCCGTTCTTGCGACCGCGGCGATCCAGCACATCAACCATCTTGTCGATCAGCGCGATGTGTTCCGGCTTGACCGAGTTGGGGCCGAGATCGGCGATCGAGGCCTTCATGATCTTCTGGCTGAGATCGACGGCCACTTCATCGTTGAGAGACAGCGGACCGACCGGCATGCCGGCCATCTTGGCGGCATTCTCGATCATGGCTGCCGGCACGCCCTCGGCCAGCATGTCATAGGCTTCGTTGATATAGCGGAAGACGCAGCGGTTGACGAAGAAGCCTCTCGTGTCGTTGACGACGATCGGCGTCTTCTTGATCTTGCCGACGAAATCCAGTGCCACGGCAAGCGCCCTGTCGCCGGTCTTTCCGCCCAGGATGACTTCGGTCAGCATCATCTTTTCGACCGGCGAGAAGAAATGCACGCCGACGAACTGGTCCGGACGCTTGGAGTTTTCCGCGAGGCCCGAGATCGGAAGGGTGGAGGTGTTCGACGCGAAGATCGTGGTTTCCGGAATAACCGCTTCGACCGCCTCGATCACGGCCTTCTTGACCTTGCGGTCTTCGAACACCGCCTCGATGACGAGATCGGCATCTGCAAGTGTTGAATAGTCCGGCGTGGCGGTGACGAGCGAGAGGAGCTTTTCGCCCTCTTCCTTCGTCAGTCGACCCTTGGCGACGCTGTCGGATACCAGCTTTTCGGAGACGGCCTTGCCCTTGTCGGCTGCTTCCTGGCTCTGGTCGATCAGCACGACGGGGATGCCGGCGGCAGCCGTCACATAGGCAATCGAGGCACCCATGAAGCCGGCGCCGACCACGCCGACCTTCTTGAATTCGCTTTTTGGAACGCCTGCCGGACGACGGGCGCCCTTGCCCAGTTCCTGCATCGAGATGAACAGCGAACGGATCATCGAGAAGGCTTCGGTGGTGCCGAGGATCTGCGTGAAATAGCGCTGCTCAACCTTGAGCGCCGTATCGAAGGGCAGCTGAAGCCCCTCATAGACGCATTTGAGGATGGCGAGCGCGCCCGGATAGTTGCCTGCCGTCTCACGGCGCAGGATGGCGGGAGCCGCCGGGAAGAGCTGGGCAGCCTGTGGCGTCCAGACCCCGCCGCCGGGTGCCTTGAAGCCCTTTTCGTCCCACGGAGCGACGGGCTTCAAACCATCCTTGATCATCTGCTTTGCAGCGGTCACGAGCTGATCGGGTTCGACGACCTGATGCACGAGACCCATCGCCTTGGCGCGTTGCGGCGTCAGCGTCTGACCGGTCGTCATCATTTGCAGGGCGGACTGGGCATCGGTCAGGCGTGAGACACGCTGCGTGCCGCCGGCGCCTGGAAAGATGCCGACCTTGACTTCAGGCAGCGCGAGCTTGACCGACTTGGAATTGGCGACGACGCGACCGTGGCAGGCCAGCGACAGCTCGAGAGCGCCGCCCATGCAGGTGCCGTTGATGGCCGATACCCAGGGCTTGCCATTGGTTTCGATGGCGCGGAACAGCCAGGTCATTTGCCCTGCAACCTCGAACAGCTTCTGCTTGGCGGTAACCGGGTCCTGTGCGGTCGCTTCCTGCAGCATGGAGAACATGCCGCGGATCATGGTGAGGTCGGCACCGCCGGAAAACGAGGATTTGCCGCTGGTAAAGACGACGCCCTTGATCGCGGCATCCGCGACCGTTGCATTCAGGATCGCGTCGAGTTCTTCCAACACCTCGGCGGTAAAGACGTTCATCGACTTGCCCGGCATGTCCCAGGTCACGACAGCAATGCCGTCGGCGTCGGTTTCGATGGTGAAGTTGGTGTAGGTCATTGGGTTCCTCCCCTATCAGGCCGACAAATGGCTGCGCTGGGTTTCCAACGTCCTGGTCTTTTCGACCACGACATCGCCGGTGTGCTTCGTCTCGGACGGCTCGAACAAGAGTATCCAGCACTCATCGGCCGCGACCGGATTGTGCTCGACGCCCTTCGGAACGACATGGAAGTCGCCTGCCTTCATATGAACATGCGGCCGGTCCCGATATTCGATCGTGAGTTCGCCCTTCCAGATGAGGAACAGTTCGTCCTCGTCGCGATGCGAATGCCAGGTCAGATGATCCTTGACCTTGGCGACCTTCACGCTCTGTCCGTTGAGATCGGCAATGACGCGTGGCGACCAGTGGTCGTCAACATGCGCAAATTCGTCTTCGATTGTACCGGTATTGAAGCTCACGGTCAGACCCTCTCGATCACGGTAGCAGTACCCATGCCGGCACCGATGCAGAGCGTGACCAGTGCGGTGTTGAGATCGCGGCGTTCGAGTTCGTCGAGAACGGTGCCGAGGATCATCGCGCCGGTGGCGCCGAGTGGATGCCCCATGGCAATCGCGCCGCCATTGACGTTGATGATGTCGTGGGAAATGTCGAACGCCTGCATGTAGCGCAGCACGACGGCGGCAAAGGCCTCGTTGAGTTCGAACAGGTCGATATCGGCAATCGTCATGCCGGTGCGGGCCAGCAGCTTTTCGGTGACGTCGACTGGGCCGGTCAGCATCAGCGCCGGGTCGGAGCCGATGTTTGCGAACGCGCGGATACGGGCGCGCGGCTTGATGCCCATGCTTTCGCCGCCGGCCTTCGAGCCGATCAGGACGGCGGCGGCGCCATCGACGATGCCAGACGAATTGCCGGCGTGGTGGACGTAATTGATCTTTTCGATTTCCGGATGCGCCTGAATGCCGACAGCTTCGAAACCGCCCATTTCGCCGGGCATCTGGAACGAGGCATTGAGCGAGGCCAGCGCCTGCATGTCGGTGGTGGGCCGCATATGCTCGTCGCGGTCGAGAATGGTGAGGCCGTTCTGATCCTTGACCGGGATCACCGAGTTCTTGAAATAGCCCGCATCCCAGGCTTTTCCGGCGCGCTTCTGGCTTTCGACGGCATAGGCATCGACGTCATCGCGGGAGAACCCGTATTTCGTCGCGATCAGATCGGCCGAGACACCCTGCGGCATGAAGTAGGACGGGAAGTTGACCGAGGGGTCCATGTACCAGGCGCCGCCGGACATGCCCATGCCGACACGCGACATCGATTCGACGCCGCCGGCAATGACGATGTCATCGGATCCGGCTGCGATCTTGCCGGCGCCGAAATTGACGGCATCAAGGCCCGATGCGCAGAAACGGGAGATCTGCATGCCGGGTGCCCGGGTCGAATATCCCGCTTCGAAGGCCGCAGCCTTGGGGATGACGGCGCCGCTATCCATGACCGGATCGACGCAACCCATGATGATGTCGTCGACGGTTCCCGTATCGAGCCCGTTGCGATCACGGATGGCTTCGAGGGTCTTTGCCGCGAGACGGACGGCCGGCACTTCGTGCAGCGAGCCGTCCTTCTTGCCGCGACCGCGCGGCGTGCGCACGTGATCGTAAATGAAGACTTCGGTCATGGTGTCATCTCCCTTGGTGGCAAATTACATTGCCTTTGTTTCACTGCGGGAGAGAAGACCCCTCCCAAACCCTCCCCGCAAGAGGGAGGGTTTATCCCGCCGCGCCGCCGATGTTCAATCGGGACGAGCAGTCGCCACACATTTTCTCCCCCCCTTCTAGGGGGAGATGGCCGGCAGGCCAGAGGGGGTAGCCAACGCTTAGAACGCCTCGGCGGCCAGTTCCATCATGGTGTCTGCGCCGGCCTCGATGCGCACCTTGCGCAGCGCGGTTTCCGGCATGATACGCTCCATATAGAACTTCGCCGTGACGAGCTTTGCTTTCAGGTACTCTTCGCGCGGGTCCCCGGCGGCCAATGCGGTTTGAGCTGCCTTTGCCATCTTCGCCCACATGTAACCGAGCGTGACGAGGCCGAACAGGTGCATGTAGTCGGTCGAGCCGGCACCGGCATTGTCGGGCTTGGCCATGGCGTTCTGCATGAACCACATGGTCGAGGCCTGCAGGTCGTTCAGACCCTTCTTGAGGCCCTTGGTGTAGAGAACCATCGCCTCGTCGCCGCGGTTTTCCTCGCAGAAATCACCGATTTCCTTGAACATGGCCATGACGGCGCGGCCGCCGTTGAGGGCAAGCTTGCGACCGACCAGATCGAGCGCCTGGATTCCGTTGGCACCTTCGTAGATCATCGCGATGCGGGCATCGCGGACATACTGGCTCATGCCCCATTCTTCGATATAGCCGTGGCCGCCGAAGACCTGCTGGGCCATGACCGCGTGATCGAAGCCCTTGTCGGTCAGCACGCCCTTGAGGATCGGCGTGGCAAGCCCGAGGAGATCGTCGGCGTTCTGGCGTTCCGCTTCGTCCTGCGAGCGGTGGGCGATATCGGATTTCAGCGCCGTCCACAAAACGAAGGCGCGGCCTGCCTCGTTGAAGGCCTTAATGGTCATCAGCGAGCGGCGGATATCCGGATGGACGATGATAGGGTCAGCCTTCTTATCCGGCGCTTTCGCGCCCGAAAGCGAACGGCCCTGGATACGCTCGTTGGCATAGGCGACGGCGTTCTGATAGGCGGTTTCCGCGATCGACAGGCCCTGGAGGCCAACACCGAGGCGGGCTTCGTTCATCATCACGAACATGGCCGAGAGACCCTTGTTCTCGGCACCGATCAGATAGCCCGTGGCATCGTCATAGTTCATGACGCAGGTGGAGTTGCCATGGATGCCCATCTTCTCTTCGAGCGCACCGCAGCTGACGCCGTTGCGGGCTCCGAGCGAACCGTCATCGCCCACCATGAACTTCGGCACGATGAACAGCGAGATGCCCTTGGTGCCTTCAGGCGCGCCCTCGATCCGCGCGAGAACCAGATGCACGATATTGTCGGTCATCGAGTGTTCACCGGCGGAGATAAAGATCTTCTGACCGGAGATTTTGTAGGAGCCATCATCCTGCGGCACCGCCTTGGTGCGCAGCAGACCGAGATCCGTGCCGCAATGGGGCTCGGTGAGGTTCATGGTGCCCGACCAAATACCGCCGACCATGTTGGGCAGATAGGTGGCCTTCTGCTCGTCCGTGCCGTGGACGAGGATGGCGGCGATCGCCCCTTGCGTCAGGCCGGGATACATCATCAGCGACATGTTGGCCGACGACATGTATTCGCCGACGGCGGCATGCAGTGTGTAGGGCAGGCCCTGGCCGCCGAACTCTTCCGGTACGGCCAGGCCGATCCAGCCGCCCTGGACATACTGGTCATAGGCCTGCTTGAAGCCGTTGGGCACCAAAACAGTGCCGTCGTCGTTGCGGGTGCAGCCTTCCCGGTCGCCGGAAAGGTTGATCGGGAACAGGGCCTCTTCGGCTACTTTCGCCGCCTCGCCGATGATCGCCTCGATCATGTCGGGCGTCGCATCGGCAAAACCCTGCAGGTTGCCGTAACGCTCCAAGCCGAGCACATCATTCAGAACGAAAAGTGTATCGTTTACCGGTGCCTTATAGACGGGCATCGTTATCCATCCTCCAGATTAGCCTGACGCTTCCTCCCGGGCATTGCAGCCCGTCGTCTCCTGCACTTACTTAATTGACGTTCGCGTAAACGTCAAACAGTTGGAGGCTCATATCGCGAGCCAATTTTGACCCGGCGTTAGCATCACCTAATAGGTGCTTTCGCCTGCACTGCCGAGGAAGTCGCGCCCGCCGCGCTGCATCACAGTGATAGCATCGTCGAAACCCGTGTCATCCGGGCAAACATGCGGAATCGTGGCAAAAAGGTTAAGATCTTAACGAACATTAACGATTTGTTTACTACGTTTCTGGAAATAGTGGGGGCTACGGGAGGTCAGTCAAATCCATCCAACGAATGAGTCGTTCTTTCATAAGGCAAGCCTTGCGTAAGAAATGTCTAATATGGATGTGATTCACCGGTGCCAATAGGCGGCGGATGAGGCTGAAACCGAGCGTCGGCAGGTAAAACGCGGAAGCGAGCGAGCACATGAACGGATCACGATCGAATCCCAACCGCCCGGGCGAACGCTCCTCTCTTGACGCCCTGAACCGTACGATCGAGGGCCTGGAGGCCCGAATCGAGGATCTGATGTCGGGCGCCGGGCGCGAACGCCGCCAGCCCGCTTCCGACCCGCGCCTCGAAAAACCGGCGTCCGTGCAGCCCCCGCAGATGCAGAGGCCAGCGGCGCCTCGCTTTGCCGACCCGCTGGCGGAAATCCGCGAGCGACAGCGCATGCTGGGATCGGCCCGCGAGCGCATGGCAAGCGCACAGCAGTCGCATGCGGCCGAACCGGTCCGCCAACCCGTCCAATCACCACTCCGCGATAAGATCACGCCGCCGGAAGCCTATCGTCCCAGCCAGGAGCGCCGTCCGGCTGCACCGGTTGCGGCAACTGCCACCGAAGTTTCTGCGAGCCGCTTCGAGCGGGCCGTCGCCAGCCGCGATATGCAAATGCGGGAAACCCGCCAGCAGGCGACCGATGGCGCCTCCATGCGCGAAATCGCCGAAGCGCTGGTCGGCTTGCGTCATGAACTGAAGCAGGACATCGCCGAAGGCGTCGCCCGCGAGATGGGCGCACTGCAAACCGAAATCCGCTCGATCCGCTCGATTGCCGAAGATCATCGCGGCACCGAAGACCTGCGCGGCGATTTCTCCCGTCTTGCCGACAGCATTAGTCAGCTGGGCTACAGCAATTCTCCCGATGCGGAGGCCCTGCGCGCCGAGTTCGAGGAACTGCGCAATGTCATGGCCCAGGTCATGGATGGCGTGGCACGCGAAGATTCCGTGCAGCGCATGGAAAGCCGCTGGCAAGGGCTGGAAGAGCGAATCCACGGGCTTGAGCCAGAGCTTCTGCGCGACGAGGTTTCGCAGCTCGCCTACCGGATCGACGACATCAAGACCCAGCTTGGCGGCATGAACGACAGCCCCGCGCTGCGCGCGCTGGAGCAGAAGCTGATTGCGATCGCGACCGCGATGGAGCAACTCGGCAGCCGCATGCAGCCATCCGACGAACTGCTTGCCGAGCAGTTCACCATTCTCGACGAGCGTCTCGACGAAATCACTCGCGCCGTTGCCGCCGGCAGCCGTGCTTCGGCTGCAGCCACGCTCGACCAGGCTTTCATGCAGAAGCTCGACGGTCGGATCGTCGCTATCGCAGAGCAGGTCGATCAGATCAGCCAGGCTGCTGCCGATCCGAGCGAGATGCTGTCCGGACGGATCGAAGCGCTGACCGCGCGGATCGAGGAACTCTCCGACGAACAGGCCGCCATGCGGCTGGAAGAGCGGCTCGACCAGCTTTCGGTCATGCTGACGCAGGCGCAGAAGCCCGCGTATCAGACCGAGCTTTCCGACCACCTCGCCGATATCTCGCGCAAGATCGATGGTCTTGATCACAACTCGATCAACGACATGCTGGGCGAGCGGCTGGATGATCTCGCCCGTCGTATCGACGAGATCGAATATCGCCCGGCGCCTGCCACCGACGAGCGGGCCTTCGACCGGTTGGAAACCCGGCTGACCGACATCGCCATGCGACTGGACGAAGCAGCCAGCGCACCGCGCGGCGACGAAAACGCCCTGCGTAGCCTGGAAGACCAGATCGCGCATCTTTCGAGCCTGATCAGCGAGCCGCAGACATCTTCGGCCACTGCGCTACCTGATGGTTTCGAGCATCGGTTCTCGGCAATCGAAAGCTACATGTCGACCAACGACGAGTACATTCTGGAAGCCGCACGGCAGGCCGCAGAAGCCGTCGTCGAGGCCTATTCGCGCAATACCGGGGCCGGTGGCATGGCCGTCGCGTCCGGCGACATGGCAGCCCTTTCGGCCCTCGCCGACGATCTTCGCCACCTTGAAGAGCTAACCCGCGGCACGGAAACGCGCAGCCATCAGACTTTCGAAGCCTTGCACGGAACGCTGGTGCAGATCGCCAATCGTCTGGACACGCTGGAAGACAGCATTTCCACGGCCCGTTTCGAGCCCGCCTATCGCGATGCGCCGGCCGGTCGCGAAGCCCAGACCGACCAGCCGATTCGCCATCCCAAGATGCCGGCCGCAGCGCAACTGTCCGTTCCAGCGATGGAATTTGCCGGCGCCGAGGACCGCAATGTTGCTTTGGCAGATGCGCCCGTCGAAACCGACGAGGTCGTCGTGCCCCCTGCAGCCGCGCGGGAAGAGCCGGCCAAGCCCGGTCTGCTGGCCGGCCTCTCGAAGCGTTTCAAGTCGGGCACCCGCGATGCAGGCGAAAAGCCGGCCCGCACCGTCATAGAGCCAACGCCTTCGATCGATCCAGCCGACATTCTCCCAGCCGGCCGTGAAAACGACCTGCTGGAGCCGGGCTCGGGCGCTCCCGACGTCAAGAAGATCCTCGAGCGCGTGCGTGCCAGCCAGGCCGCCGGCGATTTCAGTGGCGAGAAACCCGGAACGGCCGACAAATCGGACCGCGCTGACTATATCGCCGCTGCCCGTCGTGCAGCCAAGGCCGCAGCACAGGAGACGGATCCTTCACAGGTCAACGCGGTCAAGAGCGTTCGCTCCGCCACCAAGTCGCAGACCACGTCGGTTGCCGGCACGCCGTCCGAAAAGACCGGCATGTTTGCCAAGTTTTCGCAGCATCGCCGCCCCATCCTGATGGCCGTCGGCGCCGTGCTGCTGGTGATGATGTCGATGCAGGTGGTCAAGAACGTGACCGGAAGCAGCGACAGCGCGCCCGAACAGGCTGCCCTCGAAGCCCCGGCTCCGGTCTCCGTGCCGGAAGAGACTGCGCAGGCTCCGAGCGCACCAGTCGAAGCTCCCGCTCCTGTCGACACCGCTCAGGCCCCGGCCGAAAGCCCTGCAGCCAGCGATGGTGACGGACAGGATGTGGCAGCGACGCCGCCTCCGGTCGCGCCCGACGCCGCGACAAACCACCTGATCGATCCGGTTCCCGCAGCCGGAGATCTCGCTTCAATGCGTCCGGCCGCCGAAGCTGCTCCGGCACCTTCAGAAGACGCCGGCTTCACGGCACAAGCGCCGGCTGCCGCTGAAATCGAGGCACCGGCTCCGATCGTCGTGCCTGTCGGCCTGGAGCCGAAATCGCTTGCCGACGCCGCATCGTCGGGCGATGCCAACGCGCTGTTCGAGATTGCCACCCGCTTTACCGAGGGACGTGGCGTCAAGACCGATCTTGCAGAGGCCGCAACCTGGTACAAGCTTGCCGCCGACCGTGGTCTTGCGCCTGCCCAGTACCGCATGGCGAACATGTTCGAAAAGGGAACGGGCGTCGAGCGCAACCTCGGTGAAGCCGTTCGCTACTATCAGCTGGCCGCCGAAGCCGGCAATGCCAGCGCCATGCACAACCTCGCCGTTCTCTACGCATCCGGTGCCACGGGCCAGCCTGACTACAGCCAGGCCGTCAAGTGGTTCACCCAGGCCGCCGACCACGGCGTCGCCGACAGCCAGTTCAACCTTGCCATCCTGTTTGCCCGCGGCAACGGCGTGAAGCAGGATCTGGAAGAGAGCTACAAGTGGTTTGCCGTTGCGGCAAAGGCAGGCGACAACGACGCCGCCCAGAAGCGCGACGAAGTGGCGAATGCCATGCGCAAGGAACAGCTGGAAAGCGCCCGCGCCAAGGTCGACCTCTGGAAGGTGATGACACCCGAGCCGCGGGCAAATGCCGTTGTTGTTCCGGATGAATGGGCTGCCGGCAAGCGTCTTACCACCGCATCTGTTGACATGGAAAAGGCCGTCCGCAACATCCAGGCGATCCTCAACAAGAACGGCTTTGAAGCCGGACGGCCGGACGGCAAGCTTGGGGCCAAGACGGTAAGCGCAATCAAGTCGTTCCAGTCCTCGATCGGCCAGGAGCCTTCCGGCCGCATCAACGACGCACTGGTTCGGGAATTGCTGGCACGCAACAAGTAGCCAGCAACCCGTAAGACGACCAATCCGGTCGGGCTGGGGACTATCGGCCACGCCCATTGGAAAACGCTGAAGCTGCTGTTTTCCCCGCGGATTCACGAATTGACACCCCGGCAGGCCAAGCGCATGACGGGGTGTCCTTCATGCGCGGTTCATCGCGTCTGTGAAAGGGTTCCCCAAAGCCAGAGCGACGGCCATCTTGAATGCGTGCCGCCTGCAACGGCGTTGTCTTTTTCGACGTGTCGAGGTTCAGCCGTGACTGTCTACCTGCCGATTGCAGAGCTTTCGGTGAACATCTTCATCATCCTTGGCATGGGTGCAGCTGTCGGGTTTCTGTCCGGCATGTTCGGCGTCGGCGGTGGCTTCCTGATCACGCCGCTTCTGATTTTCTACAACATTCCACCCGTCGTTGCCGTGGCAACCGGCGCCAACCAGGTCGTTGCCTCCTCGATCTCGGGCGCGATCACCCATTTCCGGCGCGGGTCGCTGGATATGAAACTGGGCACGGTGCTGCTTGCCGGGGGCCTTGTCGGCGCGACGGTCGGTGTGTGGATCTTTTCCTGGCTACGGCGCATCGGCCAGCTCGACCTGTTCATCTCGCTTCTCTATGTCGTGCTTTTGTCGACGATCGGCGCGCTGATGCTGCAGGAGAGCCTCAGAGCCATGCGGCGGGCAAAGAACAACCAGCAGCTTCCGCTGAAACGCCCGGGCCAGCACAACTGGGTGCACCGCCTGCCCTTCAAGATGCGGTTCAAGAAGTCGAAGATCTATCTCTCCGCCATTCCGATCCTGGTGCTCGGTTTCGTCATCGGCGTCCTCACCTCCATCATGGGCGTCGGCGGCGGCTTCATCATGGTGCCGGCGATGATCTATCTCCTGCGCATTCCGACCAATGTCGTGGTCGGCACCTCGCTGTTCCAGATCATCTTCACCACCGCCTATACGACGATGGTTCAGGCGGCGACGAACTACTCCGTCGATATCGTGCTTGCGACGATCCTGATGATTGCCGGCGTGATCGGCGCCCAGTACGGCGTGCGCGTCGGCCAGAAGCTGCGCGGCGAACAGCTGCGCGCGCTTTTGGCGCTGCTGGTTCTCGCCGTCGGCATCCGTCTTGCGATCGGCCTGATCGCAACGCCGAGTGACGTCTATTCGGTGGCCGTCGGAGGACTGTCCTACTGATGCGCAGGCTGATCCTCTCCCTCCTTCTTCTTCTCTCATTCGGATTGTCGCTGGCAACGCAGGTCGCGGCCCAGACGCCGTTCGACACGGCCTCGCCGATCAAGGAAGGGCTGGAGATCGGAGCATCGTCGAGCGAGATTGCCATCACCTCGGATTTCCGCGGCGCCGACCTCACCATCTTCGGGGCCATTACCAATCCGGACGAGCTGCTGCTCGCGATCGGTCAGTACGATATCGTCGTGACGCTTGAAGGTCCGCGCGACTATGCCACCGTGCGGCGCAAGGAACGCGTGCTCGGGATCTGGATGAACACCCAGGCGATGACGTTCGAACAGGTGCCGGAGAGCTATTCGATCGCCAGCACACGCCAGCTGAACGACCTCGATCACCAGGCGCCGTCCTTCAACAATATCGGGGTCGGCATCGAACACCTGCCTCTCAACCCCACCGGCTACATTCCGAATTCCGGTCTGATCAGCGATTTCCGCGAGGCCTATCGCCGGCAGAAGCTCAACAGCGGGCTTTACCAGCGCGACACGAGCGGCGTGCGCTTCGTCTCGTCCAGCCTGTTCCGAGCCTCGTTGCGGCTTCCAGCCAACGTGCCCGATGGCGTGCACATGGTCCACGCCTATCTGTTCAAGAGCGGCGACCTGATCTTTCAGCGGGAGATGCCGTTGCGCGTGGTCAAGACCGGCCTGGAGCAGGCGATCACCGATGCAGCGCACGAGCGTCCGATCGCCTACGGTCTGTTCTGCGTGCTGATCGCTGTCGTAACCGGATGGGGCGCCAGCATCATCTTCCGCAAGGACTGATCGTCTAACAAATTCGCCGGAACGGTTTCCAATCCTCTCCTCACGCCCTAGTTAGGGCGCAACATACAGTTCCAATGCAAAGCGTCAGCATGTTCCGCCGGATCGCCGCACGCCTTTTGGCTTCCCTGTCCCTCCTCCGTCCGCTGCTTCGGCCGTCCGAACTGCGCGCAGTCATCAGGCGCAGCGAATTCGGCCTGATCCTGATCGCAGGCGTTGTCGGGGTTCTCGCCGGCCTCGCGGTCGCCGCGATGAGTTTTATCTCGCACGCGCTGCATGTCCTGATCTTCAAGATCGGCAGCACCGAGCGCTTAAGTTCGGCGGCTTTTCTCGAGCCGACGACGGTGCTTTTGGCGCCGGTTGCCGGCGGTGTCGTGATGGGCCTGCTGTACCTGATCCTGCGCAAGTGGCGTAAAAAGCCGATGGTCGACCCGATTGAGGCCAATGCGCTGCATGGCGGTCGCCTGTCACTGACCGACAGCATCATCGTCGCGGTGCAGAACCTGATCTCCAACGGCTTCGGCACCTCGATCGGGCTTGAGGCCGGCTATACGCAGCTGTCCTCCGGCATTGCGTCGAAGATCGGGTCATTGGTGCAGTTGCGCCGAACGGATCTGCGCGTGCTGGTCGGCTGTGGTGCTGCCGGTGCCATCGCATCCGCCTTCAACGCGCCGCTGACCGGCGCCTTCTACGCGTTCGAGCTGATCATCGGCACCTACACGATCGTGAGCCTCGCGCCCGTCGTCGTCGCAGCGCTTGCGGCAACCTTCGTCACCCGGCTTTTCGTCGGCGACGCCTTCATGATCGATATCGGCAAGATCGGTACCGTCGTGCCCGCCGATTACCTGCCGGCGGTGGTGCTGGGCATCGTCTGTGCGGGCGGCGGCATCCTGCTCATGCAGGGTGTGACCAAGGTCGAGGAACTGGCGCGCGCCAGTTCCATCTCGTCCGCCTTCCGGCCGGCGATCGGAGGACTTGCGGTGGGCCTGCTGGCGCTGATCGATACGCAGGTGCTTTCGGCCGGTCACGGCGCGCTGCATGCCAGCCTCAACCAGAATATGGCGATTGGCGCGGTGCTGGGCCTGCTTCTGCTGAAATCCGTCGCTTCGGCCATTACCATCGGCGCCGGTTTCCGTGGCGGCTTGTTCTTTGCCTCGCTGTTTCTCGGTGCGCTGATCGGCAAGCTGTTTGCCTATTCGACACCCTACATTTTCGCCAATGCGACGCTGACCCCAGTCATCTATGCCGTGGTCGGAATGAGCGCGATGGCCGTTGCCGTGATCGGCGGACCGCTGACCATGACCTTCCTGGCGCTCGAAGTGACCGGTGACTTTCCGATCACGGCGCTGGCGCTTGCCGCGGTCATCACCTCGTCCGTCGTGGTGCGCACCACATTCGGCTACTCGTTTGCGACATGGCGTTTTCACCTGCGTGGTGAAAGCATCCGCAGCGCCCATGACGTCGGGTGGATCCGCAACCTTACCGTCGACAAGCTGATGCGCGCCGACGTGAAGACGGCATCGGCATCCATGACGCTCGAGGATTTTCGCAAGGAGTTTCCGCTTGGATCAACCCAGCGCGTGATCATGGTCGGCGAAGACGAAAAATATATCGGCATGGTGCTGACGCCGGAAATCTATTCGGCGGCGACCGAAGGCGGCGAGGAAAAGCCGCAGCTTGCCGATTTCATCCGCTTCAAGAACGACGTTCTCCTGCGCAGCATGAATGCCAAGCAGGCAGCGGCGATGTTCGACAAGACGGAGACGGAAGCGCTGGCCGTGGTCAACAACCAGATCGAGCGCAAGGTGATCGGCCAGCTTTCGGAAAGTCATACGCTGCGGCGCTACACGGAAGAGCTGGACCGCAGGCGCCGGGAGATCTCGGGCGAGATCTAGGCGGCACGCATCGTTTGAGTCGGCGGGGCGGAACCGCTGTGGTCCGCCCCGCCGGTGGCATTACATAGCAGGCAGAACCGCGATGTCACGTACATCGGTCTCGACGCCGGAGATTGTACCGACTTGGGTCGCAGCGCCCGTTTCCAGGTTGACCGTGTAGAGCATCTTTCCGGCTGCGAGATAGGCGGTGTTCTTGCCGCCGTCTTCACCCTGAATATCGAAGGCGTAGGTCGCAGGCTTGTCCTTGAGACCGAGCTTGCCGATTGCCTTCAGGGTACCGTCGTTCGGCTTGGTCTGCTGGATCAGTGCGCCGATCGTGGCATCGATGTTGTACATCGCGGTCTTCTCGGGCTTGCCGATCGAATTGGTATAGGCCGCGGCGACGATGTTCGGGGCCTCGCCCTTGTGCATGTCGCCCTCTTCGAAGGCGAGCGTCCCATCGACCGTGACGGCGCCCGTATCCGGATGGACGCGGTGGTTGGTGGTGCCGGTCATGAAGCGCAGGCGGTCCGCCATCGGGTTGAAATCGACCACGACCGGAGCGTCCGACATGGTCAGCATCTTGTCCATCTTGGCGACTTCGGTGGCGGCACCGGTTTCGAGATTGATCGAGACGATCGCGTGTTCCGGCGTGACGCCGATCACGGTCTTGTTGCCCGGACGGAAATCAATGCCAACCAGCTTGGTGACGCCGGTGACTTCCATCGTCTTGGTGACTTCAGGCTTTGCCGTGTCGAACATCACCAGCGTCTTGTCGCCGGTAAGACCGAGGACCGGGGCGGCGGAGGCGGCAACTGCGCCCGTGACGGCTGAAGCTGCGAGGATCGAGGATGCGATCAGAGCGTGGCGAAGGGTCTTCATGGTGTCTGTTCTCCCGTTGAAACCTTTGACGAGAGCATGTCGGCGCATGGCCTTTCCGATGCTCTCAGAAGGGAGACACACGGGAGGATACGTTTGGATGCAGCAGACGAAAATATTTTTCGCTGCATCCAGTTTCCGGTTTGGCGTGTCCTTAAGTTCGAAGGCGACTTTGCAGCCGGTAAAGCTTTCGAGACTGGACGAGCCCATGCCCGCCGTGGCAACAGCACAGAGACGATATTCGCGTTCCTGCGAACGCGCATGGGGAGAGAGCGGCTTGGCCCTGGTGACCGACCAAACACACGATCTCGAGATGGCGCTTGCCGCCTGCGCTGCGGGCGACCGTCAGGGCTTGCGCCGCATCTTCGACCACGAGGCCGGCCGGCTGGTCGCCGTCGCGCAGCGGATCGTGCTCCGGCGGGAACTGGCGGAAGAAGTGGTGCAGGAAGCCTTCATCCGCATCTGGACGCATGCGCATCAATATTCCCCCGAGCGCGGATCGGCTCGCGGCTGGATCTACGCGATCGTGCGCAACCGCGCACTCAATCTGTTGCGCGACGGCAAGCGTGAGGATCTGGTCGGCGAAGACCGGCTCGAGACGCTGCAGGACGGCGAGCAGCTGGACCAGATCATGGCTTCCTTCCACAGGCTCGACCGCAACAGCCGTCTGCACGAGTGCCTCGGTTCCCTCGACGAGATCAAGCGACGCGGCATTCTGATGGCCTATGTCGGCGGCTACACGCATGGCGAAATCGCCGGACGCCTCAAGCTTCCGCTTGGAACGGCAAAATCGTGGATCCGGCGCGGACTTTCCTCGCTGCGGGAGTGCATGGCATGAGGATCGGGGAACGAGACTTTCCGGCCATCGCCGACGACTATGTTCTGGGTCTTCTCGATGCGGCTGAGGCTGCCGAGGTCGAAGCCGCCATCGAGCGGGACGGCGGCCTTGCCGAAGCAGTCGCCAGGGCACGCGAGCGGTTCCTGCCGCTCGACACCAGCGTCGAGCCGGCTCCGGTATCCTCGGCGCTGTGGGACGCGATCTCTTCCCGTCTGCCGGAGCAACCGGGCGCCGCTGCCCCGTCTCTCGCTTCGGTTTCGCCGAGACTGCCTCTCGCGGGCAACGACAACAGCCGCTCCGGCTGGCGGGCAACCGCGATCTCCGCAATCGCGGCGTCGCTGATCCTTGCCGGTGGTCTCATCTGGAGCGTCACCCGGGTGAACGAGCCGCTGGTGGTGGCCGTGCTCCTCAACGAGGCCGGCGAAATCCAGGCCGTGGTCGAGGATTTTGGCAACGACACGGCAAGTGTCAGACTGCTCAGCGACTTTACGGTGCCGCAAGACAAGACGATGCAGGTCTGGACGCTGCCCTCGCGTGACATGGGGCCGATGTCGCTCGGTCTTTTGGAAGGCGCGCATTCCGCAACGCTGCACGGCCCTGCGCTGCCGAGACCCCAGGATACCCAGCTCTACGAGATCACCCTCGAACAAGCCGGCGGCTCCCCGACCGGCCGCCCGACCGGCCCGATCCTCGCCAAGGGGTTCGCAAAACTGCCACGCTAGAGGCGCGCAACCGCCTTGGCCTTTCGGCCAATTGCGCACCAAAAACCGGGCTGTATTCTCCCTTCGCCGAAGGGAGAATGGGATGACGCTGACGCAGGACACACCACGTCCGATAGGTGAACCGGTGACGATCACCTGCCAGGACGGGGTGGTGCTCGGCGGTCACATCTGGCCGGCATCGGGGCCGCCGCTTGCCAGTGTCGTCATCAACCCGGCAACCGGCGTCCTTGCCCGCTACTATCACTATTATGCAGAGTTTCTAACGAGGCACGGCTTCGATGTGCTGACCTACGATTATCGCGGCATCGGACTGTCGCGACCGGCGAGCCTTAAGGGCTGCGGCTATCGCTGGCGGGACTGGGGCGAGCAGGATTTCGACGCAGCGCTTCGGTTCATGCACGACAGGCGGCCGGATCAACCGCTGCAGGTGGTTGGCCACAGTATCGGCGGCTATCTGCCCGGCCTATCTCCGAACGGGGCACGGATCGACCGGATGCTGACGGTGGGCGCGCAATACGCCTACTGGCGCGATTATGCGCCGGGGCACCGCGCCCGGCTGTTTTTCAAGTGGCATGTAGTGATGCCGGTGCTTACCGCCGCATTCGGCTATTTCCCGGGCAAGCGGCTCGGCTGGCTCGAAGACCTGCCGGCAGGCGTTGCCAACGAGTGGAGCTTTCGCGGGGCCCGGATGGAGATGACCCATCCGGTCGGCGAGCGCGACGAGGTTCTGCGCCGGTTTGCGGCGGTCACGGCACCCATCCTGGCCATTGCCGTTGCGGACGACGACATCGGCAGCGTGGCAGCTATTCGCCGCAGCCTTGCCTATTATACCGGCGCCGAACGGACGGAGGTTCTGCTGGAGCCCGCGGTCTACGGGCACTCACGGATCGGGCATTTCGGCCTGTTCCACGCGCGCCACAGTGAGGAGTTCTGGACCGACACACTGCGTTGGCTGAAGGAGGGGATTGATCCCTGGGGCGATCAGCCCAGCAAATTGCCGTAGCGGACGGAATAGATGCGGTCGCGGCCGAGGAGGTGGGCGACCAGGGTTTCGCGGTCGAATATGCCGTGCATCGCCTTGTGATTGAGGTCGAGGCCGCCGGCGAGAACGCCGAAGGCGGGCATCAGGAGGCGGTGGCCGTCGCTGGCAAAGCACGGACGGCGGACGGACTTTTCGCGGCGGCGGACCGTGGCGGATGGGTGAAGGTGGCCTGCGACCTCACCCTTGACGGCGTTCGGGCCTGTTGCCAGGCTCGGTTCATGGCGGAAGACGAGGTCGCCATAGACGAGTTCGTCGGTGCAGGTGCCCGGCAGACTGATCGTTCCGTCCGGATCGTGGTTTCCGTTGATCCAGATCCAGTCGCGGCCGCGCGCCATGTCTGCGATCATGGTGCGAAGGTTATCCGGCAGGTATTCGGAGCCGCGGCGATCGTGGAAGTTATCGCCGAGCGAAACGACGACTTTCGGATCATAGCGGGCAATGACGGCGGCGAGGATGTTGAGAGTGGCGATCGTATCGTAGGGCGGCAGCATCATGCCGCGACGCGCGAAGGCAGCACCTTTTTCCAGATGCAGGTCGGACACGACGAGCATGCCGGTTGCCGGCAGATAGAGGCCGCCGAGCGGATCGCAGACGGCAGCGACGCCATGGACGACGATCTCTTCCGCGCCGGTTGCGGCCGGGGTCATCGTGCTGGATTGAGCGGCGAGGCGCAGGCGGTGCAGCAATGTCTTTCGGTCTTTCCTGTCTTGCGGTGCAAAGCCTTTTATCCCCGCGCCGGGCCTTTGTCCGGGCTAGCGTCGCGAATAAAGCCTTACCCCATCGCCTCGGCGATCAATTCGTCTGCGGCCTCGGCCAACACCACGTCCTGCGCTTCGCCCGGCACCGTTTCCCGGCCGATTTCCAGCATGATCGGTACCGCCAGCGGCGAAACGCGATCAAGGGCGCGGTGGGTGATATGCCCTTTGATTCGGGCCAGCATATCTCCTAGCCGGCCAATATCCAAAAGCCCCGTTGCCGCATCGCGGCGTGTCGCCTCCAAAAGAACGTGATCGGGCTCGTGGCTGCGCAGCACGTCGTAGATCAGATCGGTCGAGACCGTGACCTGCCGGCCGGTCTTTTCCTTGCCCGGATGACGCCGCTCGATCAATCCGGAAATCACGGCGCAATTGCGGAAAGTCCGTTTCAGCAGATAGCTTTCGGCGAGCCAGGTTTCGAGATCATCGCCCAGCATGTCCTCGTCGAACAGATCGGAAAGGCTGAGGCTGCCGTCCGCGATCATCGCACCCATGTCGTTGAGGCCATAGACGGCAAGTGAATAATCGGTGGCGACGAAGCCGAGCGGCCTGCCGCCTGCGCGCTCCAGCCGGCGTGTGAGAAGCATGCCAAGCGTCTGGTGGGCGAGCCGCCCTTCGAAGCAGTAGGCGATCATGAAGAAGCGTTTGCCGCGCGGAAACGTCTCGATCAGCAACTCGTCGCGGCGCGGCAGGATGGAGCGTTCCTGCTGGATCGCCAGCCAGTCGCGCACCTGGTCCGGCAGGACCTTCCAGCGTTCCGGATCCGCCAGCATGGCGCGCACCTGATCGGCAAGATAGGTGGTGAGCGGAAATTTTGCGCCGGCATAGGTCGGGATCATCGGATCGGTGGAATAGGTGTTTGACACCAGGCATTCGTTTTCGCGGATGGTTTCGAACCGCAGCACCTTGCCGGCAAACAGAAACGTATCGCCGGGAACGAGCTGTTCCAGGAACTGCTCCTCCACCTTGCCGAGCGTCATGCCGCCGCGCCCGACCGCGCCCTTGGCGTTGCGCTTGACGAGGCGGACACTGAGCTCGGTCGCCTCGACGATGGTGCCGAGGTTGAGGCGGTATTGCTGCGCCACCTGCGCATTGGATACCCGCCAACGGCCCTCCTCCGTCTTGCGGATCTTGGCGTAACGCTCATAGGCGCGCAGGGCATAGCCGCCGGTCGCGACGAAATCGACGATCCGTTCGAACATTTCCCAGGAAAGATCAGCATAGGGCGAGGCCGAGATGATCTCGTCATAGAGCTCGAGCGGATCGAACGGCTCGGCGCAGGCCATGCCGAGGACGTGCTGGGCCAGAACATCGAGCGCACCTTCGCCGACGGGGGGCGTATCCTGGGCGCCCAGGTAATTGGCATCGAGCGCCGCCTGGCATTCCATCACCTCGAACCGGTTGCCGGGGACGAGGATCGCCTTCGAGGGTTCGTCCATGCGGTGATTGGCGCGGCCGATGCGCTGGGCAAGACGCGAGGCGCCCTTGGGCGCGCCGATATGGAGGACGAGATCGATATCGCCCCAGTCGATCCCCATGTCGAGCGTCGAGGTGGCGACGACGGCGCGCAGCTTGTTTTCGGACATCGCCGCTTCCACCTTGCGACGCTGGCCGGCATCGAGCGAGCCGTGGTGAAGGGCAATCGGAAGATTGTCGTCGTTGATGGTCCAGAGCGCCTGAAACAGGAATTCCGCCTGGAAGCGGGTGTTGACGAAGATCAGCGTCGTCGCATGGCGCTTGATCTCGCGGTAGACGTCCGGGATGGCATAGGCAGAAACATGGCCGCCCCAGGGGATGCGGTTTTCGGTGTCGAGAATGGTGATATCGGGGGCAGCGCCGCCCGTCACATGGACGAGGCCCGCGGGTGGGGCCGGGTTTTCGCCCTGCGGCACCAGCCAGCGCTGGAGATCCATCGGATCGGCCACGGTGGCCGAGAGCCCGATCGTCTGCATGCCGGGAGCAAGGCGGCGCAGGCGCCCGAGGGCGAGCGACAGGAGATGGCCGCGCTTGGAGGTGACCAGAGAATGCAGCTCATCAAGGACGACGTATTTCAGGTCCTTGAAGAAACGCTCCGCTTCCTTGTTGGCGAGCAGCAGTGACACCTGTTCGGGGGTGGTCAGCAGAATATCGGGCGGATTGAGCTTCTGGCGCTGTCGTTTTGACTGCGGCGTGTCGCCGGTGCGGTTCTCGACGGTGACGGCAAGCCCCATTTCGGTGACCGGCTTCATCAGGTTGCGTTCGATATCGACCGTCAGGGCCTTCAGCGGCGAGATGTACAGCGTGTGGATGCCGGTAAACGCCGAGCCCGGCGGGATCTTGCCGCGCATGACCAGATCGGTCAGCGACGGCATGAAGCCCGCGAGCGTCTTGCCGGCACCGGTCGGCGCAATCAGCAGCATGTTTTCGCCGGCCTGGGCGCGGGCCAGAAGTTCCAGCTGGTGGGCGCGCGGAGACCAGCCCTTTTCCGCGAACCATTTGAGGAACGGGCGGGGCAGAGCGACAGCATTAGAGCCGGGCGTTGGGTTTTCGACGAGGTCCACGTCGTTAAGGTAAGACGAACCACGCGAAAATGAAGAGCATTACCGAACGATATATCTGTCGGTGCGGTGGTTGATCGCAAGTGTCAGGTTCAGCGTCACCGCGGCGATGACCGAGCAGAGGATGACGAAGGGGCTGGCGACGAGGAAGGACAGGACCAGCACGACGCGATCAAGCCCGAGCTGGACGAAGCCGGCCCGCCAGCCGAGACGGTCCTGCAGGTAGAGCGCGAGGATGCCGAAACCGCCGAGCGAGGCGCGATGGCGAAACAGGATCAGCATGCCGCATCCAATCAGGAGACCGCCGAACAGGGCGGCGATAACAGGATCGATGGCGCTGATGGTGATCACCTTCGGCAGGACGCCTGTGAGCACCGACGTGACCGCGACGGCGGAGAAGGTCTTGACCGTGAAGACCGGACCGAGCCGCTTATAGGCAAGCCAGTAGAACGGCAGGTTGAGCAGGAAGAATGCGGCGCCGAAACTGATATCGACCGAATAGCGCAGCACGAAGCCGATACCTGCCGTGCCGCCGATCAGAAGATTTGCGGCCTGCAGCAGCACGACGCCCAGCGCTGCCAGCATGGAACCGGCAAGGATCGCCTGCACATCTTCAATGAGCGAGTGTTTTTCCGAGCTTGAAGCCCAAAGGCCGACGGGGCTCTTTTTGTCGGTCACGTTTGCCATCAGCGCACCGCGATGTAGCGGTCGGAGCGATGGTTGACGGTCAGGAGAAGGTTGAGCACGACGGCGCTCAGGAGCGACCAGACCACGGTCATCGGGCTGACGACGAAGAAGGCGGCGGCCATGACGCAAAGATCGAAACCCAGCTGGACGAGGCCTGCCGGGATCTTGAACCGGTCCTGGATATAGATCGCGAGAATGCCGATGCCGCCGAGCGAGGCGCGATGCCGGTAAAGCCCCAGAAGGCCGAAGCCGATCAGGATGCCGCCGAGCAGCGCTGCCCAGAACGGATCGAGATACTGGATCACCAGAAAGCGCTTCTCCAGCTCGGCAATGACGGAAACGCCGGCAATGGCGATGAAGGTCTTCACCGAAAAGCCCAGGCCGAGACGCTTGAAGGACAGGTAGTAGAACGGCAGATTGACAACGAAGAACAGGACGCCGAAGGGAATGTCGAACGCATAATGCAGCAGGAAGGCGACGCCCGCCGTGCCGCTGGTGAGGAGCCCGACCTGGTTCAGAAGATAAAGACCTAGGGCGGCGACCATGGCGCTGATGAACAGGCCCTGCGCATCTTCCAGCATCGTGTGGCGTGCCGGATCAAGGCTGTAAAAACCCATACGGCGCCTTGCTGCAACCTGTTCGTCGGCCACGCTATTCCCCTTGATTTTTGGCGGATTGTGCACCGCGATAGCAGCTTCATCAAGCGACATCGCTGCGCGCGCCGACGGCCTTTCGAAATAACAACAAAGTGAAGGCTTACCCGGTCTTTCGCGACAGAAACAGTATGCCATGTATGGGTTTGCCGGCATCCATGCGAATGGTCGTCCGCTCGACGGCGATGAGATCAAAGCCGTAATGCGCGAGCAGGCCTCCGATATAGACTTCCGAATGGGCATAGCGGAGCGAATCCTTGAGTACAAACGTCTCATCCTCGCCCGCATCTTCCACCGAGAAGGCGAACAGGCCGGCTGGTGCCAAAAGTTCGGTCACGAGCGGAAAGACTGTTTCCAGCGAGCCGAGATACATCAGCACATCGGCTGCCGAGACGAGATCGGCGCGGTGGGGCGGAAGCGTGTCGAACAGGCCGGACTGTGCTGCCTCAAGGCTGAGGTCCGATTGCCCTAGGTGATCGTAGAGGTGTTTCTCCGCAGCCTTGGCCAGCATGTTGGCAGACAGGTCGAACCCTTCGAGGCGCCCTGCCCTTTCGCGGATCTCGGCCCCGAACAGGCCGGTGCCGCAGCCGAGATCGACCACGGTCGCAAACGGCACGTGCGGCGCAACCAGCGTGCCAAGCTTTTGCGGGACCGAGTAGTTGAGCTTTTCCACCAGTGACGTATCGAACCTGTCGGCATAGTCGTCGAACAGGCCCTCCACATAGCGGCTGGGCGGCTGGTCCGGGACATCGCCGGCGCCGATCAGGGCGAGGCGCAGGCTTGCACCGAAGATATCGTCCGGCTGCAGCTCGAGCGCGCGGCGATAGGCGTCGGCAGCATTGGCGAGTGCCGCCTTGTCGCGGTATTCGCCGAGCCTGAACCATCCGGCGGCCCAGGTGGGGACGAGCTCAAGTGCCTGCTCCATCAGTTCTGCCGCTGCGGAGAGATCCTGTCCCTCGGCCAGCATGCGGGCATAGTCCGCACGGCGGTCGGCGATGACGTCACCGGAAGAGAACTGGATCGCGCTCATGGCGTGACGGCTTTCACTGGAGTTAAACGGGAATTTCGGCGGCAATTACGGCGACGGCGGAGTTGCGTCATCTCGCCATTCCCCTCGCCCCTCCTGTCACCCGGGCCACAAAAAAACTCAAGTTGTATTTGAGAGGCTAGTGAAGAGTGCCTATGTGACTGGTTGCGGGACTGATCCTGCAGGGCTATGGCAATCCCAAACCAATTTTCAACGGTGGAGACGATCGACGATGGCGGATGGCGTGAACAGGTTCCTCGGCGATTCGATCGGCCGCACGATCATCAAGCTGATCGTCGTCTGCCTGATCGTCGGCTTCGTGCTGGCGTTCTTCGGCTTCACGCCGGACAATATCGTCGACACCATCCGCTATTATTTCCTCGACCTCTGGTACAACGGCTTCCAGGCACTGGGACGCGTCGGCGACTATCTTCTGCTCGGCGCGATCATCGTCGTGCCCGTTTTCATCGTGCTGCGCCTTCTGAGCATTCGCCGCTGAATGTCGATGGTGTCTCTCCCCTCCCGCCGCACGTTTCTGGTGCTCGCCGGCACCGGCCTTCTGCTTGCCGGCTGCTCCACCACATCTGTCATGACGCCGACGCCTGGTTCTGTCGACGAGACGGAAGCAGCGCTTCCGCTCGTCAACAAGCTGCGCCAGGCCCAGGGCCTTTCGCCGCTTGGCCTCGACAGGCCGGCCCAGCAAGCAGCCGGACGGCAGGCCGTCAGAATGGCGAAGGCGAAAGAGATGAAGCACCTGATCGGCTTCGGCGACGATTTCGGCGACCGGATGCGAAAGAGCGAGGTGGCGCTGCCAGCCGCCGAAAACATCGCGACCGGACAGCACACTGTCGGCGAAGCTGTTCAGGCCTGGATCGATTCGCCGAAACACCTGCGCAACATGCTGGGCAGCTACAAGAGCCTCGGCGTTGCCGCCGCCCGCGCAAGCGACGGACGGCTTTACTGGGCGATGGTACTTTCCAACTGATCTAGAGGCTTTTGGCCGCCCACTGGTCGAGATGCGTGTCGCGCAGTTCGCGGATCGATGTGGCCTTTTCCTGGTCAAGCAGAGATGACAGGCCGCGGACGATCGCGGATGGCAGGCCCGGTCCTTCATAGACCATGCAGGAATAGACCTGAACGAGATCGGCTCCGGCGCGGATCTTTTCGAGCGCTTGCGCCGCACTTCCCACACCGCCGACGCCGATGATCGGCAGATCCTTGCCGACCCGCTGGCGCATCTTGGCAAGCACGGTCGTGGAGCGTGAAAACAGCGGCGCGCCGGAAAGGCCGCCCGCTTCTTTCGCCTGGGTCTGGTTGCGCAGACCGTCACGCGCCAGTGTCGTGTTGGAGACGATCAGACCATCCAGAGCATGGGACGTAGCTTCTGCCGCGACGTCGTCCATTCCCTCTTCGGTCAGATCCGGCGCGATTTTCAGGAAGATCGGCACGGAACGGCCATGGCGGGTCGCCTCTTCGTCACGCACGGACAGGATTGCCTCGAGCAGTGCCTTCAGACTGTCGCGCGCCTGCAGGTCGCGCAGGCCGGGCGTGTTGGGCGACGAGATATTGGCTGTGAAATAGGTGGCAAGGCCGTAGAATTTGCGGATACCGGCGACGTAATCGGCGATACGGTCCTGCGCATCCTTGTTGGCACCGATATTGACGCCCACGATGCCGCTTGCGCCTCTACGGGCCGAAAGTCGCTGGAACGCCGCCTCGTGGCCCTCGTTGTTGAAGCCGAGCCGGTTGATGATGCCGCGATCCTCGACCAGCCGGAAAATGCGCGGCTTGTCGTTGCCGGCCTGCGGCTTCGGCGTGACGGTTCCGATTTCGGTGAAGCCGAAGCCGAGCTTCAGGACCGCATCCGGCACTTCGGCATTCTTGTCATAGCCGGCGGCAAGCCCGATCGGGTTTTCGAAGCGGATGCCGGCGATCGTCTGGGCGAGCCGCGGATCGGCCTTGAGGCTGCAGGCCGGCACGACACCGCTTTTCAGCGCCGCGACCGACAGGCCGTGAGCTTTTTCCGGATCGAAGACGAACAGACTGCGCGACGCGAACGCCGAAAAGGGCCGCATCACTGTTCCGATCATGGCATTTTCTCCGGAAAGGCATGCTGGCCGTCAACGCCGATCAGCAGCGGCATTTCCCAGAGCACGGCTGAAAACGGCAGGAAGCCGTAAAGATGCGGGAAAAGATCGCCACCGCGAGAGGGTTCGAATTTGAGGGCTTCGCCCAGAACCAGCGTGTTGACGGCAACCAGCATCAGGCCCGTCAGGCCGGCGAAATGCCGCTTGGCCGTTTCGCGCGCCTGGGACCCGGTGGAGAAATGGATATAGCCGTCGCGCAGGTCGATTTCCGCACCTTCGAAGCGGCCGGTCTCCTTGGCCTTGCGCCAAAGCACGTCGGGTACGATCTTGTAGACGATATCGGGCATCACGAACTCCCATAGTCCGGCTCTGATCTATGATCGGCACCGTTTGCCGCAAAGGGCGTTGATTGTCCATGGTGCAATGAGGAGGAAGGATCATGAAAAGGATCACTGCGACACGCGTCTTTGTAACCGTTGCGCTTTCGACGCAGGTGCTTTCGCTGCCGGCTCAAGCGCAAGACGACCGGCGGTTCCAGCTGGAGCGGACCGAACAGGGGATCGTTCGGTTGGATACGCAAACCGGCGCGATGTCGCTGTGCAACGACACCGACGGAGAACTGGTCTGCCGCATGGCACCGGACGAGCGGGCCGCCTATGAAAACGAACTGGATCTGCTCGAAAAACGCGTAACCGCGCTGGAACAGCGTCTTGCCGATCGCCCCAAGACCTTTCCTGATGACGATGCTGTCGACCGGTCGCTCTCGATCATCGAGCGGTTCATGCGCGGCGTCATGTCGATGGTACGGGAATTTGGCGGCGAGCCGCAACCGGACAGGACCTGAGTCATGCTATTTTGCAGACTTGTGTCGCGCCACACTCGGCGCTACACATTAGGTATTACAGGGAAAGCACGACTATGCCTTTGGGAGGGGGCGTGGACATGCAGACACTCAACATCATCATCGCCGACGACCATCCGCTTTTCCGCGGTGCGCTGAAACAGGCGATTCAAGGCGTTGCCGACGGAATTGTCATCATCGAAGCGGGCGACTTCGATGCGGCGAGAACAGCGGCCCAAGACAATCCCGAAACCGATCTCATGCTGCTCGACCTTGCCATGCCGGGCGTGAGCGGATTTGCGGGCCTGACGTCGCTCAGGTCGGCCTTTCCGGCGCTACCGGTGATCATCGTTTCAGCCACGGACGATCGCAGCACGATCAGGCGGGCGCTCGATCTGGGCGCTTCCGGCTTCATTTCCAAATCCTGCGGGCTGGACGATATCAGGGCCGGAATACAGGCCGTGCTGGAAGGCGATATCTGGGTGCCGAAAGGCGAGACATCGCAGAGCGAGGAAGACGCCGCAAGATCAGACATTCTCGACCGTCTGCGGACGCTGACGCCCCAGCAGCACCGGGTTCTGTCGATGCTTGGCGAAGGCCTGCTCAACAAGCAGATCGCCTACGAGCTGGGCGTCTCTGAGGCGACCATCAAGGCGCATGTCTCGGCTATTCTTTTGAAGCTGAACGTCGATAGTCGCACCCAAGCCGTCATCAAGCTCGGCCGGCTCAACATGGCCATGGTGGCGTAGGATAGCAGCAAAGGATTTTATTCCTTTTCTGCTTTACGAAATCCCCCTGCTGGGCTAAATTCTGCGACGAGCAAGCGGAGATCGCTCATCTCCGGGCGGCGGCCTTGAGGGCCGGTATCCTTGACGCTTGCATCCAACGGGACTGATCGGCAATGGCAGGCGGAAGGCGGCAACGGCTGTTTCCTCTTGTGCCGGGGGCAGGGACGACGATGCTGTCACATGAGACGATATGGATCGCGATCGACACGCTGGCTGAGCGTCATCAGCTGTCGCCGTCCGGGCTTGCCCGACGCGCAGGACTGGATCCGACCTCGTTCAACAAGTCGAAACGGCTTGGCCCCGACGGACGTCTGCGATGGCCCTCGACGGAATCGATTGCCAAAGTTCTGGAAGCGACCGGCGCAACGGTCGATCAGTTCATGAGCTATCTGCCGCATGCGATGGGCAGGTCGCAACTTCCCGACGGCAATTTTCCCTCCCAGAACGGCACGATCCCGCTGCTCGGCTTTGCCCAGGCCGGCTCCGGCGGCTTTTTCGACGATGGCGGTTTTCCTGCCGGACAGGGCTGGGATGTGGTGGAATTTCCCGTCGATCCCGCCCGAAAAGCCGGTGTCTACGCGCTCGAGGTCCAGGGCGATTCCATGATGCCGCTCTATCGGGACGGCGACGTGCTGATCGTCGAGCCCGGCGCACAGGTTCGGCGTGGCGACCGCGTGGTGTTGAAAACCCGCGAGGGCGAGGTGATGGCGAAAGTTCTGGCGCGCCAGAGCGCGCGCCTGATCGAGCTTCTGTCGCTCAACCCCGAACACGCGAACCGTTCGTTCGACACGGCCGATGTGGAATGGATGGCTCGGATCATCTGGGCGAGCCAGTAAGCCGCGTTCCATTTAGCGTCTCTTGAGAAAAAATTCCTCTGTCTCAGTAGAGGCCGTTCGGGAAATAGCGCAGGTAGAGTTCCTGCAGGCGGCCGTTGCGCGACAATTCGGCCAGCGCCTGATCAAAGGCGGCGGCAAGGGTCGGATCGTTTCTGCGGACCATGATGGTCAGGCCTTCGCCTAGAAATTTCTGCGACAGGTAGGGGCCGTCGAACAGGCTGCAACAGGTTTCCGATGCCTCGCTTGCGACCCAGAAAGGCAGGCGAAGGCCATCGGCAAAGACCGCATCGACTTGTCTCTCCTTCAGCGCTGCCAGCATGTCCTCGTAACTGTCGAACGGCTTTTGCGTGATCTTCGGGAAGAACGCTCTTAGCATCGCCTCATGCGCCGTTCCCTTGACGACACCGACCGGACGATCGCTGAGGTCCGATACCGTGGTCGCAGCCAGTGTCGCCGCGTTGTTGCGGGCAAACCTTGCCGGGATACCGAGATAGGGCCTGGAAAACAGAAAGCGCTGCCGCAGCGACGGAGTTGCGGCGACCGCTGCCATCACGGCCTCCCCGCCCCCGTCTTCCAGGGTCTTTTCGAGATCCGCGAAGGGCATGGCCTGAATCTGGCACTTTGCCTCGATCTTCAGGACCGTGCAAATCTCGCGGGCGAGATCGATGTTGAAGCCTGACAGCCGGCCCGATTGATCTGCGAAATTGAAAGGGGGGAAATCGACAGTCGTCAGGATGCGCACGCGCAGGATTGTCGACAGATCCTGGCGCTCCACGCGTTCTCGTGCGTCAAACATCAGCGGAAGCTGGGTCGCCGGGGTAGAAGGCGGAGCGGTGGAGGCCGCAAGTGCCTGCGATGCGGACAGAAGTCCGTGTATCACCACCACCAAGAGCTGCGTAAACTTGAAAACACCACTGCTTTTTAGGGATGTAATCAGGTATCGCATCTTTATGATCCGTGTGGTGCAATAGGGGTTCGTCTGCGGACGGTGTAGCAGCAACATGCGCTCAGAGGAACATGCTTCGCAGCCGACCTATCACGACGAAACGGGGGCGCCGCCGACCGACGAGACCGAGTCCGGGCAATTGCTCGACTTTCGTCCCGGCATCCAGGTCGAGCTGACAGCGCTTGCGGCCCTCGGTTTCTCGAAACCGTTGATCGCCAAGCTGGCTGGCCTCTCCAGGCAAAACGGGACGACGGTCGAGGCCGAGCTTCTGGCAAGCGGCGACGTGAGGGAAGACGCCTATTACGGTGCCATCGCCCGTCTGCTGCGACTTCCCTTCGTCTCGTCGCTCGATCCCGCGCTTGTCGTTATCCTGCCCTCGACCGACGCCCAGCTGACACGCCCGACCATGGTGAGGATCGCCCATCGCAACAAGGCGCAGGAAATCGCCATCGTGCCGGAGGCGGCGCGACTTTCGCAGATTGCGGCAACGCTTGCGACCCTGCCGCTTGTGGGCCGCGATCTCGTCATCACCACGCCGAGCGCCATTCGCGAATCCGTCTGGAAAGCCGATGCAGCGCGCCGCATCCGCGAGACCACGAATACCCTGTTCGAGCAGAGACCCCTGCTGTCGGCCCGCGTTGTGCTCGCAGGCCACCAGGGCTTTTACGGTGGGTCGTTTCTGACGACCCTTGCCTGTCTCCTGCTGATTGCACCGATCGATACGCTGCTTGCGCTGCATATCGTCCTGTCACTCACCTATTTTTCGACGCTCTGTCTGCGACTTTCGGCGATGATCCGGCAAACTTTGGTGGCGCCTGAACGCGTGCCAATCGCTCCACCGTTCGGGCCGCTGCCGCGCTACACTGTTCTGGTCGCACTCTACCGCGAAGAGGACATGGCCGAGCAGTTGGTCGCAAGCCTCAAGCGGCTGGACTGGCCCGCATCTCTGCTCGACATCAAGTTCGTATGCGAAATCGACGACCGGCAGACGATCGAAGCCTTGAAGGCGCTTGAGCCTGGCCCCCAGTTCGAGATCGTCGAAGTGCCGGCCTATGGTCCGCGGACGAAGCCAAAGGCTCTCACCTATGCGCTGAAAGGTGCGCGCGGCGAATTCACGGCAATCTACGACGCCGAGGACAGGCCGCACCCGCAACAACTCCGCGAGGCGTACCGGCGGTTTCGCGCGGCACCATCCGAACTTGCCTGCCTGCAGGCACCACTGATCATCACCAACGCCCGGGAAAGCTGGTTGAGCGCGTTGTTTTCGCTCGAATATGCAGCGCTGTTTCGCGGCCTTTTGCCGATGCTCGGGAGAATGAACATGCCGCTTCCACTCGGCGGCACGTCCAACCATTTCCGCACCAGCGCGCTGATCGCAGCCGGCGGATGGGATCCGTACAACGTGACGGAAGACGCCGATCTTGGCATGCGGCTCTACCGGCTCGGCTTTACCGCCGACGTGATGCGGCACCAGACGCTGGAGGACGCGCCTTTATCGATCAAGGTGTGGACGTCGCAGAGAAGCCGCTGGTTCAAGGGCTGGCTGCAAACCTGGCTGGTGCTGATGCGCGACCCAGCGCGGCTGATCGGCGAAATCGGCATCAAGCCTTTCTGCGTGATCCAATTGCTGGTGGGCGGCATGCTTTTGTCATCGCTGCTGCATCCGCTGATCCTCGTCTTTCTCGGCGTCGGCTTCTCGGCAATGTTGCGGGCGCCGATCGACACGCTGCCGCTTGAGGTCGTCGGCCTGTTCGCGATCGACTTCACCAATATCCTCGGCAGCTATCTCATCTTCCTCGGCCTCGGCATCGGATCGATGACCGACCACGAAAAGCGCCTCGTCGGCCGCCGCTGGGTTGCGGTGCCGCTCTACTGGATGATGACATCCTTCGCCGCCTGGAAGGCGCTACGGGAACTCAGGACAAAGCCGTTCCACTGGAGCAAGACACCGCACATGCCGCGACGGAAGGAGAGCTGATCGGGAGGGGGATTGGAGCGGGTGAAGGGAATCGAACCCTCGTATTCAGCTTGGGAAGCTTCGAGAACAATCAGGAAAATCAATTTAGCGTTTCACTTGACAGAAGCTCCGCCGACTTCCGGTCGGCGGAGCTTCTAACCTGGCGCTGCTCAGTTTGGGAGCGCGGACAATACAGTCCGCGAGTCGTTTCCGTCTGCAAAAAGCCTTTCAGCGCTCGGCTCTTCGGTGTAAACGTGCCGCTGATTGAGATCTAGTGGATTAGCCCGTGAACGCCCTTCAAGTACATCTGCGTGTTGTCTGCGCTTTCATCATCCGTGAAACCGCTACGCGGTACGGCACGAATGTCGGCGGCTATCTCTGGGCATTGTTCAACCCCATCGCGTTCATCTTCCTCATGGGCACACTAATGAGCTCGATCGGGAGGATGCCAGCGATGGGTGAAAGCTTCATGCTTTTCTACGCGACCGGCTTTCTCGCTTTCAACATGTTCCGCGCTATGGAAACCTATCTGACATCCTCCATAAGCGCGAACCGCTCGCTCTTGAGCTATCCGGTCGTAGCGCCTATCGATGCGGTTTTGGGCCGGCTTATTCTTGAAGCTCTGACGTCCCTTGTCGTTGCCACAATCATCATCGGCATATCGTACAACTACGCCCTGCACACGGCGCCGATAATCTGGGTTGACGTATTTGAAGCGACAGCTCTAGCCTGGATGATGGCGATGGGTGTAGCGATGACCAATATCGTCCTCTTCTTCCACTTTCCGCTGTACGATAAAGCTTACAAGATCGTCACGCGTCCGCTGTTCCTGCTTTCAGGCGTGTTCTATGTACCATCCACTATGCCGGCACCTTACTCGAGCTATGTACTTGAGAATCCAGTCACCCATATCGTCATCATGTTCCGGGAAGGGTTCTATGGAGCGTCGGCTGGGAACGGCCTGGATCGGATGTTTCTTTTGCGGTCATCCGTGGGTGCACTGGCTGTAGGATTCTTCCTTTTCACGTTCTTCAACGTTTCGCGCATGCGAGAGAAGTGAGAGAGGCTCTGCGGCACCCGGGGTTATGGGTGCCCCAATCGCTGGCATTCGACACGATCAAGACGCTCACGAAGGTCGATAACGGCATCGCGGGCGCCATCGACGCTCCCTGCGCCAGTTTGGAGATCCGTTGACTTCTAGTCGGCGAGGTTTTCGACCCGGACGGTGTTCTCGCCTCATGGATCGCAGATACTTGATGCTGGCAAGCCCACCAGGACGAGCGCTAGAAGTTTTGCTAGTCGGCTCATTTCGCTTCACCGCTATGGTTCACCGCGAAAGGAAGATAACGATGCATAGAATGAAGCCCGAAGACATTCCCGCGTTCGTCGACGAAGTAGCCGCGACCGGCTGCAACATTACAGGGATTGCCGGCGTCGGCTACATAATCGGCGATGCCGACCTTCCAGATGGTCAGCTTGAAGAAGTCATGCCGCGGCTTTCCGCGATTACGGAAGTCTACGGCAAACGCGACCACCTTCTCGAGGAGATCACAGAGTATCTCGTTTCGATTGGTCGGAGCTATCCGCCGCCAGAAGTGCATTAGGCATTAGGGTGAAACTTTCGGAATGATTGGATCCTTGAGCAATCTGGCTGCCCCCGATGCGGCAGGGGACGCTACCATTGTACTCGTCGTCGGCCTCAGCAAACGCTTCGTCGAAACCCGTTACGCACCGGCTGACGCCTGCGGAGTAAGAGGAAGAAGAACCTCACGATTCTACTCCGAAGATCTCGTAAGCGAGTTGCTGGAGTGCGATACATCGCCGGTCAAAATTACCTATCCAGTTAGGCTCCCTGCAGGTCCGTGGTCACCCGCCAGGTTCTCTTTGAAGCTGATGCGTCAAGCTGAAGCAGATTGGGTTGCATTGGCAGGCAGATCTAAGGAGAAGGGCCGGAAGGTGATTGTGGAGCTGCCTGCTGAAGCTACGTAAGCTACTCGACCTCTCTCGTCGTATAAATGTAACATTCAAAAGCTATAGTCGTCGTTACCGACCGAAAGGGGAAGGTGATGTTGAGAAGTCTGGCTTACGAAGTAGGAAAGCGACTAGTCTCGTTCAGTGGCGAGCCCATCGTTGCAAACATGATTGTGACGAGCCTTGTTGCGCAAGCGGTAAACCGACATAATGTAGAGCTTCTGGACTGCTATCAGACGCTCATTGAATCCGGTGACGCTGGCGTAATTTGCATCTATCCCGATGGATCGGTAGAGCGGTCAGTTTCTACTCAGAGTCAAGAAGCCCTGAGCGAAAAAATTTACGAGAAATGTTCGTAGTGCTGCTAGCCGTCGGTCGCAGCGAATAGATGGCTTTCCTGCATTTTCCGAAGTTCCAGAAGTAGTGCCTGCATGCATATGGCAATCACAGGGCTGGCGCCTTGAAGCACCGGGTTGCTTCCTACTGCTGCCGAACCCATACCAGGTTCCCAGCTGAATCCACCCACCCACGAGGGGTCGGCCTCTTTGAGTAGCTCAAGGGCCACATCGAGGTTTAGAGAGTAGCGCGGCGTTTCGCCTACAGCTCCGGTCGGACTTTCCCATCTTGTTCGAGCTCCGTGCGAAAGCGAATACTCGCGCCAACCTTTGAACCTCGCGATTTCCTCATCCAGGTTCCTCGCAGGGCCTGTGGCACGTCCTAAAGACAGAATAAGCTGTTGCAATCGTATTATCCTTGGATCAGCAACCCATTCATTTTCATTGCCGTTCATGTTTCTGCTCGTGATTTTAGAGGGTAACGGTTGGAGAGAAATTTCTTTTTGAAACTGCTAAACCCATCGTTGCCGGAGCTTCCGCCACCATCGTTGACGCAAAAGAATTTCAGATCTTTATACATCCTTCTTTTCATAAATCTCTTGAAGTTCGTGTGACGTACAATGAAGGAATGGTCGTTCGATATGACCGCGTCTCGCGCATTCAAAGCGTAATGGTGGTAAAGGAAGGATGCTACGGAATAGTCCGTTTTAGATCTGAACCTGTTATTCCTAGTGATCTCAAACTCAATCAGTCGAAGCCGCTCAAGTTCAGCGAATGTTGATTTTTTGAAAACATACGGCGCATGTTGATGGAGCCGGCTTGCCAAGGCGCCGCTGGATCTCATTGTCAACCGAGCGCTATTGACAGCGGCATGTTGCCACTCCTCGGCTAGCCCAGCCTCAGTGAGGCTTTCCAGATATTGCAAAACACCATAGGGCTCGAGGCGCGCGATCGTCTGGCCGTATATCGTGAAGAAGTCCTCTGGACGTACAGGTGAGCTGAGGAAAAAGTCATCATTGAAATAAATGAACTTCTCTGAGAGGTCAGGTATGTGGTGGAGAAAAGTCTCGATAGCATGTGAATTGAATGTCGGTAGATAACGGTCAGGTGCCACGTCATGGTGGTAAATCCATCTCACGCGGTCAGTCTCCGCGAACCACGGCGGCGGAGCACAGTTTGAGAAAACAAAAATTCGTCGAACCCAGGGCGCGAACATCTCCACAGAGCGCAGCGAGTATCTGAGCTCGTCGCTCTGATTGTATCGATCAGCGTCGATTGATGATCCGGGTCTAAACTGTTCGTGTGCAGCAGCCCATTCGGGATCCGCGGAGTTCACCCATGTGTAAACAACGTCGATGCATTCAGGAGAACTGATCGAGGCATGTGACGGGCCCCGAACGGCCGGTTCGAATACCCGCTTCACAGCGGCATCTGACTTCGCAGTGAGAAGCGTGTCTCCTTGTTTGCGCCAAGTCGTGATTGTGACCCTATCGAGTAGACGCCCCCCCTCATCGACCGCCCCTAATTCTAATCCGCCGTTCGCGACGAGAGCACGAAACCGCGGATGCCAAATGATACTACTACAATTCCGCCATAGACCAGAACGCTCATCATAAAAGGATATCCAGAGTCCCTTAGTCTTTGCGAGCACGCTGATGCGATCGGTCACATCAAGCGCCGTTAGCGCGAGAAGATCTACATCCCAAGAATGTCCCGTGGAAGCAGCGGTAATGCCAAGATTATCGGCTCTCAGGCATTCGGCCAAAAAATTTTCAGATCCGCTCATAAGTGCCGCTCCCAACATGTGACGACAGAATCATGAGATTTCGCTCGTGTTGCCGCGGACTACGTGGGGAACGAAGGGAGACTTTTCACCGCTCCTCATCATTTTGTGTTCGTCCGTCAATGTCTTCCAATGAGCCACAACTCCGGCGTCGCGCTCAAAAAGCACCAGCGAATTGGATTTTTCCATGATCTGGGTGCCTTCGAAGAATGAAGAGTTGGGCCTAAAAAGAGCCTTATACAAGGTGCGAAAAACCGTCACATCGCATCCTGGACCAAATGCTACTTTGATCCTCTCGTAATAGTCAGCATCCTCGCTGATCGTTCCGTCTCGAAAGTATCCAATTTTAGACAGGACATCTTGCCGCCTAAACATCATCGAAATGATGCATTTCATCGTTCGCTTCTCGTTCACGCGCAAGCTGTTGCCAAACTCGTCAACACGAACGTAATTGCAGGTAACGACATGTTTGGAAGGAAACTTTTGAAATGCTTGATGCTGTAAAGCAAGTCGCTTTGGTTCGCTTGCATCGTCGCCATCTTGGAAGGTAATAAATTCGCCTCGAGATGCCATCATCCCTATGTTGCGAGACAGCCCTGTGCCTAATCTATTGTCATTGACTAGCAATCTTAATCGCTTGTCCGCTCTCATCAAGTCTGTAACGATTTCCACGGAACGATCAGTGCTTGCGTCGTCAACTACCACAATCTCGATCTGCGAGAGCGTTTGCTTGAGGAGAGACCGCAAGGCTTGTCCGATCGTTCGCTCGTTATTGCGGGTAGCCACCACGACTGAGACAAGAGGTTGAGACCTCGCATCAAGAACAGCACCTTTTGATGCCTTGGCTACTCTTCCCTCCCAGATCCGTTGAGGATCGGCAATCAGATCAGACAACCACCCTCCCCTATCGCAGCGCTCGTAAAGAGCGGCGATTGCAGTCCCGATAAGAGGAATTTTTTTGAGCACTGTCGGGGGGTAACGACGAAATGCGTGGAACATGATGACCGCTGGTGGAATTTCATATATGACAATCTGATGACACCCTTATGATGGAATCGTATCGGTATCAATAATGGTAGACCTCTGGTTAAGCTTGGCGCCATCTCAATCATTAGATTACAACGAAGTCAGATATGAAGCCCTTGAGTGAAGTAATCGACGCGCTCGGCGGCTTGGCCGATCCAAGCAGATACATCGACTATCAAATTGCGAGCCTGATCGGCTGGAAGCAAATCCGCGATGGGGACATTGCGGCTGGAGCGGTTAAAAACGCAGTTGTCTGGCTCCACGCGTTGTCAGCGGAGCCTGCTCGTGTCTCAAAGTTCACTTTTTGGGCCAGTCAGCATACAACCTGGTGCAGCAGTTTGAACCTGACCGGGCCGGAGCGGATACGAGGAGGTAGTTGCAGCCACTTTGCCGATTGCATTGTGCTTGGCTGCCATGACAATGATGCGCACAATTTAGAATGTCGCCTAAATTGCGACAGCGCAAATAGCCTCTAAGCATATCCGCAGCAGGTAAGCTCATGAACGTAAGATTGCATTTGGTGAGTATCCTCAGTGGTATCTTGGTCTCCATGTCTACGTCCGCAGCCTATGAATGGACTGCCAGAGGTCATGAGATTGTCGCTGAAATTGCTCAGGCTAATCTAACTTCTTTGGCCCAGTCCGCAATTGTGGAGCTCCTAAGTCTGGAATACTCGTCAGACTTAGAGGGCGTTGCGAAACATTAAACCTCAATTATTTTGTGAAACGCATCGTGGTTTGGCTCGATGCGCACACTGACAGACCGTACAATCGGAGAGAAAACCTGATGCTCAAAGGAATGCCAAATCCGTTAGCCCTGCTTCGTAACACCCTAAACGACCGCTTTACTCCGCCTGTACATAAAATACGTGATATGGCCGAGCGCAAAGGGCTTGTTGTTCACTACAAAGGCGAAGCGGCAGCCCCTTCCGAACGACCTAGCAGATCAACGAGCTCACCTGCGAATGTGAGGTCGTCAGACTACCTGTTAGTAGCTCCGGGGGGGGGAGCCGAACGGGTGCTTGAACGGTTTAGTTCCGTCCTAAAGGAATTGAAAATTCCCTTTTTCGTAGGCGGGGCATCAAATGAGTACTCGGTGTGCATCAACGTGCTAGCAACGGATATGGCTTTCGTGGTGGGCGCACTAGATCACTGGTTCCAAGCGGACAACGACATTAAAGTCGGCCTGCCTGACGGTTCGGTGATGACCCCCGAAGGATTTCGCAAGCAGATACGCACTGCAAACTGCAGGTCGTTCTCCCTACTGTGCTCAGAAAAGCTGACTGCCGCGAAGCCGACCAGATTTGTTGCCTGCTCTGAAATACAGGTAAATGCTTGGGTGGAAGTGGAACACTATGGTGCCGCCCCGATATTCGAATCATCATTGACGACTCCCTACGTCAGACGCCTGAAGGGCGACACCGTAAACAAGCTTCAGAGTGGAGCGCTGGTTTTTGACGATCTTTCTAAGGACGTTCAGGCATACCCGAAGTTTCCTGTCGATGTGGTCTACACTTGGGTGAACGACCAAGACGACGAATGGTTAGAGCTCAAGGACAAGTACAAGGGGATCCCAACAGGGTCCGGCCGTGCTCACCATGACGAACGTTTCAAGAACCGTGACGAGCTGAAGTTTTCATTGCGATCTATCGATATGTTCGCTCCGTTCGTCCGAAACGTCTACATTGTCACTAACGGCCAGGTCCCGGCGTGGTTAAACCAAGAGAATGAACGAGTTAAGGTGGTTACTCACGAACAAATATACAGAAACAGAGAGCATCTACCGACTTTCAATTCAAGTAGCATTGAGACACAACTACATCACGTTCCTGGACTATCGGAGCATTTTCTATACTTCAATGATGACTTCTTTTTAGGCTCACTATGCGAAGCCAATGATTTTTTCTTACCTAACGGCGTTATAAAATGCTTCCCGACTGAACAGCGTGTTTTCGAGCACGATATTGATGACGAAAGTGAAGAGTATATCATCGCCGACGCCAATGCGATCAGGCTCATGAAGAAGCGAAACGGTTCCTACACGCGCGACATCATGATGCACGTGCCCTATCCCTCAAGCAAAACCCTACTTCAGAATATGGAGGACGAATTTCAGGCCGAATTCGACGCATGCGCGTCGTCAAGATTTCGTTCGAAGCAGGACCTGCGCCCAATAGCCTTTATGCAGTACCATACCGGCCTTCATGACAAGCTCGTGCAGCTTTCGAAGATCAGCCATAGGTACCTGGCACTGTGGAAGCCGACGATCGACAAGCAGTTCGAAGGCGTATCAAAAACCAGAAAATACAAGACGTTCTGCATAAATGACGTCGGTGTGCAGCCAGAGAAATCAGCCTACACCGACAAATTGGTCCACGACTTTCTGAACGACTATTTCCCGTTCAAGAGTTCGTTTGAAATCTAAGAAGTCACGACGCCTTTCGCGCCCACCCTCACAACGAGGGGATCTAGGGTCGAAAGGCTTCCCTTCGCGCGACGCTTAAGTAAGCCGTCGATTGCTTCCTCAAGACGAGCACGATGGAGATCAGCGCGCACACGCGCCGCGATCGTATCAATGCGGATCATGAGACAAGTTTCTTTTCCGGTAGGGTTAGTTTTGCTGGTGCCTCGCTTGCAGTTAAGCGTGTGAGCCGCGTATCCAGACTTGGCTCTGGCCAGAGTTAGACCCGCAAACCACATCCAAACGTTTTACTATCCGTACAAATTTTTGCGGATGAGTGCTTCATGGCTGGCGATTTACATCGTCACGTCATAGTCGACGCCTAGGTATTCAACGAGTGCACTGAGCTCTTTTGCCCAGAGCAATCTTGCACTAGACCCTGCCAAGGCTGGCGATGGAGAAGGCTCGTGAACGCAACAGTGCAGGAACTCATAAGAAAGCTGCATGCCCTCAAGCAGCCTGACCGTCGTATCGATATAGAAATTGCGATGTTCGTCGGATATCGCCGCGAGTTCGACGAAAAGGACCGCCGAGTTCTATGGTTCGATCCCAATGGGACCGACCCCGTCAGAATCCCACCCTACACATCGTCGCTAGACCACGCCCGTGAGTTCGCAAACGCAGTTTTCCCCGGTCATATGGCCGGCTGCAGCTGGGAGCCTGGGACGGGGTCCGCCCGCATTGATGATGGGCCATATGTTCAAGCGTCATCGGCTGAAATTGCATTATGTATTGCCGCGCTTATCGCAAAAAACAAACGTGACGTTGAGGCACAAAAATGAAGAAAAATCAACTGATCTTGGGTGCCTACCGCTGGGCAATGATCCCTTTTTCCCGATTCGGTCAAAAGGCGACCCCTCGTTCTTATGTCCTTGGCTTGAGCACTTGGAAGGACTTCATTTCGTATTGGCTTCCGAACGAGGACATTGTTCGACAGGACAAAATGCTCAACCGCTTCCAGTTCTACACGTCAATCGCGCCGTGGATCCTCGCGCGCCCCGGGTCGAAAATTTATGTCTGGGGCTACAAGGTTCCCAGGTATGTGGAGCGGTTCGCCGAACGCCGGAATATCCCGCTCGTCCGGATCGAAGACGGGTTCATCAGATCTGTCGCTCTCGGTGCGACCAAGGCCCCGCCGTTGTCTTTGTGCTTTGACACATCAGCAATGTACTTCGACGCAACCAAACAATCAGATCTTGAGCGACTGATCGAGACGTATGATTTTGCAGGCAATCCAGAACTCATAGAACGCGCGCGCGCCGGGATCAGCAACCTCGTCAACTCGCGCTTGTCAAAATACAACACTTCGAATGACGTCGATGTAGAAAGCATTTATGGGCCAAAGACACGCAAGCGGGTGCTCGTGGTCGGGCAAGTCGAGGGCGATGCATCCATCGAAAAGGGCTGCTCAAGAAAGATCGATAACAATGACCTCGTGCTCGTCGCCGCTCGCGAAAATCCGGACGCGCAGATAATCTACAAGCCCCATCCCGAAGTCCTGCACGGAACCCGGGCCAACCAGTCGAAGCCGGACAAGGTGAGACACCTTGCTATGGTTCTTGAACAGGACATAACGCTCGCGGATGCGTTCAAGACGGTTGACCACGTTTACACGATAACAAGCCTATCGGGGTTTGAAGCCTTGATCCGAGGAATGAAAGTGACGTGCCTTGGAATGCCCTTCTACGCTGGATGGGGAGCTACTGACGACCGGCAACCTTGCCCCAGGAGGACAGCGCGCCGGAGCGTCGAAGAGATATTCGCCGCGAGCTACATTCTTTACGCCAAGTACTTCGACCCGATCGTATGCAAAGAACTAACGTTCGAGAAAGCCCTAGAGTTGCTTACTTGGATGAAAGCTAAGCAGACCGAGGAAAAAGCGTTGGTTGCGGAGAGCGTGGCGGAAGCGACGCTAGTATCTCCGCAGCCGCTTCCGAAGCCATTAGCTGGCAGAAACCTAACCGAAGAAAAGATCAGGATGCTTCGCCAAGCTCTCGACTTCATTGATCCGCCTGTGAAGCATTCATCAAATCCTGTGGCGAAGAAGAGGCTTATGCCACCGAAGAAGGCCTAGTCTCGCCAATGGTCCATCTGCTCTGGCGTGAACTTATCGCGGCGTGACCTATTCCAGGTTATGCCGCGCTTCACGATCTTCGCCGGGCTGCCGGCGAGGACAACGCCTTCTTCATCGAACTGGCCGTTTACAAAGGACATAGCGCCAACGATCGAATCGGATGGTACTATGGCCCCCTTGTTTATTATGGCGCCGACCCCAACCCAAACATGATCCCCGATCGTAATCGATCGCGCTTTATTGATGCGCTTCCCGGTCGCGCGGTCTATGACCGAATGGGCATCTGTCGTTCGGATTTCAATCTCTCGTGAGAACATGCACGATCTTCCAACGGTGACGTTGCATCCTTCCTGGCAGAGAATATAGACATCGACCGTCGTCGAGTGGTTGCCGAACGCTACCGTCTGGCCTTCTCCTTTGACGATAATGTTGCCGCGGAAATGGCAGTTTTCTCCAATGAGAACCCTGTTGTTGGCGCCAAGGAATTCGACAGAGCCATTAAATTTAGATCCTTTTCCAATCTGGAAAAGGTTGTTCGACGCCTGGCCTTTTGTGAAAAGCTTGCCCTTAACGAGCTCGGCTCCTTGATCGATCAGAGAGTTCGATTGATCCCACTCAACTTTGAGCACGCTTCACCTCACACAATGCTGTCACTGGGTGCTACAGAGGAAACGGTCAATACACAAGTTGACGCTGATGATTCCCAATATGATCACTTGCATAACATCGACCTTCTGACGTTCCCTGTGGTTGACTGTGTCGCGCTGGCGTCGCCGCACAACGTCTTGGCTTAGGGCAATCAGAGTACTGACCGTTAATTCTTTTGGACGGGTGATCGCCCAAGGTCGGCCAATCTGCTTTCATGGCTACTAGTCTTTCATCAATCGACGCGATCGTCCTCGGAAATGCTCGCGATTGTGCAAAAAGCGCGGTCATTTCATCAAACGGGCAGGTGGCCCATTCCTACCTACGGGCGTACAAACCCCAGTTGCGTAGGGCGAAGTCGTGGCGCCCAAAATCGAGTTCGTCGACAGAAACTTAGAACTTGTGGGAAACGAAGCGGGCAATGATCTCATGGTACTCACACGAGACAGCCGATTAAGCGATTGCTAAGGCTGGCCGATCCGCTCACGCTCCACGCGATCGAGCCGCTGCCTCAAATCCATGATGACATCGCGGGCGCCATAAACGCTGCCTTGGGCCTGCTTCAGTTCATCTACTTGCCGCTGCTGGTCTTGGAAGCGCTGATCGTAATTGGCCCAGACGCGCTCATGCTCAGCCCTCGGCACCAGCCCGTCGCGGATATCTTTGATGGCCGTCTCCGTTCGCTGACGGTCCTCCTGGCCACGAGCCGTCCGCCATTCCATCTCTTTCTGCGTCACCATTGCGGAAACGATCGTTGACAGGCTGTCCTTTGTCTCGATCGACCGCATGCGCATATCCTCGCGCATCGTGGTGATGTTGTCCTTGATTGGCTGCAGCGCCATGAAGCCGAGACCGCCCAAGACAGTGATCGTCACCGAGCAGAAGCCAATGATGATCGGCCACTGTGTCTTTGAACCGCCGCGGATGTCATCGATCAGGCTCCGGATCTGAGATCCTATCTCGGAGAACCCTTGCTTCATCCGTGTATCCAAGTCGCCGATCTGCCGGGACTGATTATCGACGCGCTCGCCGAGCTGCGCGTATTTCGCTTCCGGATCAAAGCTGCCGTTTGGCATGTCGTTTCTCCCAGTCATTCGATTTTAGCCCTCTGGCATTTTCGCGCGATGGCGGGTGTTGACTCATGTCAAAGATTGAGAACATAGTAAGAACGAAAACGCCGCATGACGTCGGCATCATCATCCTTTTTGAAGGCGAACACGTGCACCGTGCGCGAGCGAGAACCCGTGTCCGAACGACAGACGAAACCTGCTATGCCGCTCCCAACTCTCCGAGACTATCGCGCCGAGACCGTCGAGATGGTCTGCACCCCATGCGCCCGACAGGGCGTTTTCAGCCACAAGAGCCTCGTCAAGAAATTCGGAGCGAACGCTGAGTTCGTTCAGATCCGGCGCGTACTTGCGATGGGATGCGAGCATGCCGGGACCGAGAAATGCAGGGCAAGGTTTCCCTGCCTTTTGCAAGCACACATCCTCTGGGAGCCACACCGATGAGCGATGAGACCAGGACTGTTTTGAATGGACCAACGAAGCTTTACGTCCATTGGTGCAGCGTCCCCTCATGCCGGGAGTGGGGCGGCTTCGGTTTCTCGAACAATCGCGGAGAGCCGCAATGGTGGTGCTGGGAGCATTACCCGCACAAACCGAACCAAGCGCGCAGTGAAGCGGCAGAGATTGCGGAGATGCTGCGTTGAGTGCCGGCGACAACGACCAACAGAGTAAGTGAGAGTATCTTGGCGAAATCGGACACAAGTGCAGGCTTCAATGCCTGGTGGGACTTGCTTCCAGACGAAACCAAAAAGGGGATCGATCGGCGCGTGGCGTGGATGGCATTCGTGGCAGGTTCAAGACACCGGATGTATCCCCCGAAGAACACGTATCGTTTTAGGGCCGGACGGTGGATCGTCACAGTGACGGCCGACTCATATGAAGACGCCCGGGCAAAGGCTGCTGAGAAGCTGGACCAGCGTGCGGAAAAGCTAGGGGCCACGCCTCCGCCAAGCGGCTGGCCTCTGACGAAGATTGCTGGCTCGGTATAAAGCGATCATGGCGGCGCCTGAATGGCTTTGTCGTGCTGCCGGCACTGATCCTTCGACCAGATGGACGCAGCGCAGAGAGAAGCCACCGTGCGGCCAATGTTGCGGTTATCCTTGGTCGTCAGCCCGCGGGTGCCAATCAGGTCCGTGCCGACCACCCGCTTAAGGCCGTCTGCACTTGCCGGCGCTGCTGTCGAACACCCCGCCAGCGTTGAAGCACTCATCAAAGCTGCTGCGAGCACGATCAGATGCGTTGCCTGCTTCATTGTTCTGCCTTTCGATTGTGTTGCGTTCGCCAGCGCCGCCGGCGTTGTAGAGCCAGGTCGCCGCGCCGATGATGGCGGTGACGATCACGAAGACGATGATGATGCGCAGCGTAGACGACATCAGCCGACCTCCGCCTTGATCTCACGAACAGCCGAGATGATCTGGCTGCGCAGCAGGATGAACAGCAGAAGCACGACGATCAGGATCACGCCGCCGGCGACGACTGCCTGCCAGTTCATTCCGGTCAGCCAGCCCAAGCCGATCGTGCTGAGCCCACCACCGCCGGTGAGCCAAGTCAGCCAGTTGGATTTCTCCTTGACCTTCTCCTCGACCTTCGCCGGCACGACCTGCTTTTCGACTGAGACCGGAACCGCCACCAGCTTCTCTTCGGTCACGATAACCTTGTCGGCGTCAGGGATCTCGCCGGCAAGCGCCGCCTTCAGTTCCTTCTCAACGTTGATGCGCTTGGCGCTTCCCCAGTCCGGCGTTCCCTTGGCGGTGACGCGGGTGTATTCCACCATCTTGCCAGTGTTCGACCACTTGCCAGAGAAGAACAGGTCGCGCTCTGCCTGGCGCCGCGGAACGATCGCTTTTGGCTTCGAGTAGTTCATGAAGGCCTTTTTGGCTTCCGCGAGCTTGCCGTCCTTGAACAGCTTGACCCATGATGCCGACCCGATCTTTCCCGTATTCCAGTGGAACGACAGAGCTGCGGCAAACTGCTCTTTTGAAAGCGCGACGCCGGCGAAGGCCTTCCGGACCGCGTCGGCGTAGTTGTCCAGCGCCCAGACATAGACCCGGAGGCAATGCTCGAGAGACTGAGGCTTGCCGATGTAGCGCTCGACGATATGGCCGGTCGCGGACGTCAGGCCAACCGACCACGTCCATATCCCTTGGCTGTCTTTATAGGCTTGGCGGATGATCGCCTCGTGGCTGGCGACTTCCATCGCCACGTCATAGTCGACGACCAGCGCCGCGCCGGCGGGCACGTTCGTGTTCATGGTGTTCTCCGATGTTGAGGTGGGGCGTGTTCGAGGTGCTCGATAACGGCCGTCGGAACTATTTGACGGCTTATTTCGCCTTGAGTAATGATGCGGCGGGGAGATCAAATGCCTGAGCTAATTCCGGACGAAATCGAGACGCTGCGCATGCTGGCGGGCCAACTGCCAAGGCGGCTTGGCTCCAAGCACATCATCTGTATCCAGGAACTCGTGGTTCAGGGATTTTGCACAGATGAACCGTACCGACTGACGTTGAAGGGGCTTCAGTGCCTTGAAGTCGCTACGGGAACCATAGACCTGCGGTCCCGCCGGGTCGCGTAGGAAACCTACGAGGCAACCGCGACAGTTGCTGCAGCAAAGGCTCGGCGTGGGGTCTCCATTTCCCCTAGGCACGCCGAGCCTCACTTTCGATCATTCAAAATCCCTAATTGCCGCTCCCGCTGCAGAACATCTAAAGCACGGTCAACTACTTCGTGGGACGGGGTAGTTTTTGAGAGCCGATCGAGCCGCCGCGAAGGTCGGCTCTCCATCAAATTTTATTTCCCTCTGTTGCCATCGATGACCCAAGTGCCAGCAATGGTCAGGAACCGTACTGATTCCCATCGATCTCGAACTATCTCTCCCCCACCTATCGACTTGCCTACGATCAGCTGTTCAAACACGGCAAAGAATCGAAAGGCTGGCCGATGGCATATGAATGGGATAGTGCAAAGGTCCGCAAATCCTACAGAATAAAGATGGCCGTAGCCTGTCTGGCAGCGTTAATTATGGCTGCAGTCCCACTAGGCCTGATCTTTATCAGCCTAGATTGAGGCCGCGGCGATACCCGCTGGCGAATCACTTCAGCCCGGAATAGTTTCTGATGCGTCGAGGTGGTGCCTTGTCACTACAGCGGCAGAGGCTCGGCGTTGGGTTCCAACTCCCCTACAGTTGCCGCCGAGCCTCACATTTCCCGCAGCACTGGTGCGAAGCGTGGTCATGGTGTTCTCCGGTGTTAAATGGATCTATGGGTCCGAAAGCAGACCCTTGGTTTTTCGCATCTGTGCAGGACCGGTAGTTTGATGCTAATGGCGCGTGAACAGGAGCCCACTCGCTATGCCCAGCATCAAACGAAGAATCCTCACAGCTTTTGCTTTGGCTTTACCGTTGTCCGCGACAGTCACCGATGATGCTTTTGCCTGGGGCCGGAAAGGCCATGCGGTGATCGCCCGAATTGCCGAAGAAAATCTCACACCCGATGTGCATCGCCGCGTTCTCGATCTGCTGAGGATAGACGGCGCCAAGGACATGGCTTCCGTTGCGAGTTGGGCAGATACGCAAGCCGCGAAAAACCTACCTGACAGGCCAATGCATACGGTGCGGATGAGCATGAATAGCGCGCCGTACAGCGAAGCAGCCGACTGTATAAAAAAATGCGTCATCAAAGGGTTGGAACAGGCAGAAGCCGTCCTCGCCGATCCCGCATCAAGTGAAGCGGATCAGGTCATCGCTTTGAAGGACGTGATTCATTTTATCGGCGACATTCACCAGCCTCTCCACGCAGTAGAAAACATCGGCGGCCAGCCTGTTATCCTTGGTGGGAAGCCATCGACGCTGCACGAGGTCTGGGACACGCTGATCATTCGCAGCCAAGAGACGTCTGTTCGAAAGCTCGCGAAGCGTCTTGACCAGACCTCGATGCTTCGGTCTGATTCTTCAGGCGGGCCACCGCAGTGGGCCGAAGAGAGCCGTGACATCGCGATGACCCAGATATACTCAGAAGTTCCACCTTCGACGAAACGGTCGGCGCCAACAGTGCTTGATGACGACTACACGGCACGCCACTGGCCGATCGTAGAAACTCGCCTAAAACAAGCCGGCTTACGTCTAGCGGCAACGCTCAACCGCGTCTTAAGCCGATAGCCAGGAACTGCCGATGGCAACAGCGTTTGCCTGACTTTCGAGACAGCGATACATCCGTTGTGATACCAACGACCCCGCAGAGGAGGCTCGACATGCCAGTAGACTTGGAAACCCGTGCGAAGAAACTGAAGCTCCTCCGCGATCAGGCTCAAACCTCCGGCGATGTAGAGGCACTGAGGAAAGTTGTAACTGAACTCGTTGACCTCCTCTTGGAAGATGCCTCTTCTGAGCAATATCCATATCTGCAAGCCGGCGAATAAGCCCGATCGCCAGAAGTTTCATGGTCATGCGAGCCTGAGATGAACGTAAAAGAACTGATCCAAGAACTTCAGGGAACTGAGAAGCCGGACAGAGGGTTGGATGCCCACTTAGCTCGCCTCATAGGTTGGAGAAAGACGGTGACGTCTGACCCTACCCGGCTTGAAGGCGCGACAGCGCATACCACTAAGTGGTTTAGGCCAGATGGCAGCCAGGCAAAGAAAATCCCCTTCTTCACCGAAAGCTTCCAAGCTGCCTATGAATTAGCAATGGAGTTTGCAGAAAACTCGGCAGGCGGCTGCGTGAAAAAAGAGGACGGCTTTATGGCCCAGTTCGAAGGACATGAACCGGTTTCGTCCAAATCCGGACCCATAGCACTTTGCATCGCGTCCTTGGAAGTCGCCGTTAGCAAAGGGACGTTGACGTATTCGAAGGAAATCGAATGAAGCTTGCAGTTTGCGCGATATGCCGAAATGAGAAATCGTACCTCCTCGAATGGGTGGCTTTTCAAAAGGCCGTGGGGTTCGACCAAATCTTCATTTACGACAACGTCAGCGATGACGGCACGTCCGAAATGCTCACTGCTTTGGATGATCTCGGGCTGATCAAGCGGATCCACTGGCCGAGACAACCGGATGTCCCACCACAGCGGGCTGCCTACGCTCACTTCCTTGACACAGAAGCGTCGGCATTCGATTATGTTCTGATCTGCGATATCGATGAGTTCATAGTTCCGGCCGCAGGCGATGTCCGTGATCTCGTGGCCGAAGCTGAGGCAGCTAATCCCAACGTTGCAGCCATTGCAATTCCTTGGTTGATGTTCGGTTCTTCTGGGCACGAAAAGCACGAGTCGGGCTGGGTGATCGAGCGCTTCACCAAGTGCGACGACGAGCTCGACCCGTCCGTGAAGACGATATTCAGGCCAAGCATGGTCCACAACATGCGGACCCATATCTGCGATCTTTTGACCGGCGAATACCTCGACAATGATTTCAAGCCGGCTGAATGGCAAGCGACCCCGATCTATCTGGCGTCGCCCTCTTCAGGAAAAGTCCTAATTCACCACTATTTCACCAAGTCCCGCGACGAGTGGACGCGCCGTCGACTGATGGGCAGGGCAGATAGAGCATCAATCGAGCATCGCTCGCTGGCTATTTTCGACAGATACCACGACCAGCCGACTTCAAACACTGGGGCTCTTCGCTTCGCACTTCGCGCCAAAGTCATAGCTAAGGAGATGGTTCAAGCTATAAACGGTCGTGCGAAAGCTTTTAAGTCTTACGACGCCTCCATGCTCGTGATCGATGGGGCTTGGCTTCTAGTGCAAATGAACGGGGTATCCCCCGGGACAAAAATCCGCGTCGTGATCAACGATGCCGTCGAAATATTTACACCTCTTTCGAGCAGGCTCGCCGACGGACGCTATGGCTTCTCCTTGAACCACAAATGGCTAGCCGAAAATATCGACACTGTTACTGTTGCACCTGTAGGCGCGAGCGAGGCCATCACCCTTGGCAAAGCGGAACGACCCTCTCGTAAGCAGATGGTCAAAAACATTCTGCGATTCACGCCAAGTGCTGAAGAAATGCTTTTCCGTCGGCTGTCCGCGCTGATGTCTCAGAAGGAAGGTTTTGTCTTCGCTTCCGGCCTTGATCTTCCATCCTTCAAAAAGTTTCCGCATTACGAAAAGGCACTTGCGATGCTGACTAGCGGGACCGATATCAAGCAGGCCCAACTAGACGATTTTGCTCAAGAGTATGGCAAAGAGGGCATGCAATCGATTGAGCGGTTCCGCGAGCCGACGCACTACTGCAGCCGTCTTTTCCCAGCCTGATCAACCAACCCGACGATGCGACCAACGATGCAGAGCTAAAATCAGCTATTGTTGCTTAAGCAACAGCATACTTGGTCTTAACCAGGTTCATGGCAGCCGCCATAAATGGCAGCAGCGTAGGGCCGTGCATTGCGCGATCGGAAATCAGGCTGATACCCATCTTGCCGACAAAGCCAATGGCCGCATTGTCGGCAGCACTTCCGATGCTCCATTGATCGAGGACGGCCGGCGCATAGGCTGACGTGTGCGTGAAGGCAAACAGCGATCCATCCTTCAGCGTCTGGACAGACGTCAGCGCTTCAGCGTCAAAAGAGACGGCTCGGATATGAAGCTGCCCACGTGCCAGCACGTTGGCTGCACCCGTCACGTTCTTGTTGCCGTCACCCTGGTTGACGGTGATGCCGTTGGCCGTGTTGTAGGTCAGGTAGACCGGCGTCGTCGCGCCGTTCAAGACACCGAAGATTTCCCATGTCGTCTGCGCATCGTAGCGGTTGAAATCGAGCAGGGCTTCGGTAACGAACGTGTAGGACGGCGTCATAATACCGGGCGGGAGCCTCAGGCCGCTTGTGCCGGCTGCGATGCTCAGGACCGGGTGATTGTTGAAGGCCGATCCCACTCAACTTTAAGCACGTTGTTCCCTCACAAACAGATCCTTCGGTGTTACGTAGGACCATTCCAATACACAAGTCGTGATTGAACCCACGTCAGCCGGCTCTTGCAGCCCCTGGATAGAACGGCGGTCGCCTTCACACAGATGCCCTTGAGCGGATCAGATGCTAACCGAGACCTCAGGTCAGCGGGCGTCCGCTTGAACAGGCCTTCGTGTCATGCTCATGCCACAGCTGAAGTTTTATCGTTGTAGGAAAAGCAACGGTTATCCCGCCAAGGCGCGTGGATCGCCCTCTTCGTAAAGCCCACCGTCCCAGCCGGTGATAATTTCCGCCGTGTCTTCATAGGCACCTTCGGGTGGAGGGTTACCCATCACCTGTTTGGTCCGAACAACAAAGCCACCCAATGGGTGCTCGTCAAAGATGGCTTCTCCGGTCTCTGGATCTGCAACATTCTCGCGGCGCAGCATGAAATCCCATTCGCCGATGTTGATGACCTTGCCGGATGCGTCTCGAATTACCTTCATTTTCATGCCAATTCTCCTTAAGGGGTGACCCATCCTGTGTTGCCGGAGCCAGACGTTTTGCGATAGTTCGCACCGTTGCTTTCATTAAAATAACTGCACCCAATGGTGCCACTGAGCACCCCTTCAGGCGACCCGACCCCAGACGTCAAGTACCGACCGTTGACACCATAACGCAGCCTTTGAGCGTAAACATCAGCCCATATATTCGATCCAGTCCCGAGGGATGGGCCGAGAGAGGTGGCGGGGAAAAGACTGGCGGAAGAGCCAGACATATTGATTTTGCCACCAGCAGTTATCAGCTCAATAGCCTGCGTGCTGCGGAGTGCCCTGATAGTCAGGTTGGCGTTGATGTCAGTGTCACTACGGTAGGCGAGCTGCAGTTCCTCAACGAAACCTGTTCTAGGTGTAAAGAGAGCGGTGTTCGCTGCATCCATTCCGACACCCTGAAGCCATCGGAGGCTTCGTGTCTCTCCGAGAGGAGCGGCTGCGGTGCTTTCGCCAACGGAAGGCGTTGCTATGCCGTAGCCGGTGCCCTCGACCTGCGTACCCCTAAGCATAAGGTCAGAGACGTCAAAAAAGAAGAACAGCGCCTTTTCTTTCGAATGGAACTTGCTGTTCGCCATCTGGATGCCGCGCAACGGGTAACCACTCATTTCGAGCGGGCGGCTATCGGCCAACCCAAAAGACTCCGCCTGAAGGCCGCTATGATGATCAAGCCCATACCCGTAGCAGTCATTAAAACTGCCCCCAGCGAATCCAAAACCAGAATCCGGGTTCCTAAGGTTGGCCCCGATCGTTTCTGCAGCAGGGCTGGGAGTGACGCCCGTGAACGTCAAATCGTCGCCAGACAAAGACAGACCAGTGTAGGTGTAGAGATTGCTAGTTCCGAGAATCCCAACTCGGAACTGGCCTGCAGCCGGCCAAGCTACGTCGGTGCCTGTCTTGATGGTCGCTGTTGTTGATGTTCTCGCGTTGAGCCTGTGGCGATCAGGACCACGGATAGACACCCCGATTCTGCCCTGGAACTTGCAGCGGTCGAACCTATTGCGCTCGCTGCGGCCCGTTGCCCCGAACCCGTGCGAAAGTTCGAGGCATCCATATTCACGGAAGCCGCCGACAGCCTGCACCTCTTCGAAATGCGCATACTCAGTCTCGAGCGCGAGAATGCCTATGTCCCAGTTGTCGCCAAGCGACATAGAAGCGGGGTTAGACCAGTCAGAGATACCATCCGTGCCAATCCAGTTGACGATGCGGAAGCTACGCCCGCCAATATGATGGGCACCCGCCTTGTTCATGAGCGCTACGGATAGCGGCTTCAAAGTCGCAGGCGTGCTCCCGACAGCATTCTTGTTGGTAAAGGACGAGAGCGTGAAGACATTCGAGCCATCGGTGCGCTTGCCGCCCGCAAATTCGAGAGAGGTGACGCCTCTGATCGTCACGTCTTTCGGACCGGTTCCCTTCATCAGGAAGTTGGTGCCACCCCATTCTTTCGACCGTGTAGCGGCAAGAGGCTCCCAGATGTCAACACCAGATCCCATAAGCCGAGTGCATTCTCCTTCCCTCATGCCTTTGTCCTTGAGGACATAGAACTGCTCAAGCGCAAGAACCACCCCGCCACCCGTGGCTTCTTTGAAGTCAAGGGCCTTCTGGATGGATATGGCGTTTTGGACCGCGACGGGATCAATCGCCGCCGACCCGTTCAGGGCTAGGAGTTGCGCCTTCGTATAGCTTACAGCCCCGAACATTTCGACATGGATATCCTGACCAGCAGCTAGAGCCCAGCGCTTGGTCCCGCTGTTACTGGTGATCTCACCCGGCAGTGCGGGTTCCCCAAAGGACATGAGTCGGTATAGAGCAGCTCCCCTGCCGTCTGCAGCAGCGTAACCGTTGGTTCTGATGAAGTTAATGCCTGACGGGATAGTCAGCGCGGACATCCCAAGCGCCGAGCCATAAATGGGAACATTCCCCTGGCTGACAGCGTCGGACGCATAGCCTTCAGCGATATTCTTCGCCGCTACGGCTTCGTTGCGCGCGATAAGGGCTATGTCGCGAGCGTCGACTGCGATTTCTTTGGCGCCGTTCGCAATGATGGCGGCAGCCTGAGCTGCATCGGCGGGGAGATCAAGCTTTCTGACCCAAACGCTCCCTTCTCGAACGTAAACCCCGCGCAAGGAAAGGTCGTCGTCGGCCACAACAACGCCGACCTGACCGTTGCTGGATGGCGTTCCGTCCAGTTGCGCTTTAGTGCCTCGCACAAATGTTGCGGTTACCGCGAGACCCAAAGTTGCGGTGAGGTTCTCCAGCCAAGCGCCCCACGCCCGAATGAGGGTTTTGTTGGGCTCTGTAGGGTTGCCGGAAGGACCGTCTGCCCAGATGATGTTGGCAGTCTCTACCATGTTTTCTCCGATTGATTAGACCGTTACGGTCGCAGAGGCTTGAGCGAGTGAATCGATGCCTGAGAGGTTTTGAGCCCCGCACCAATACTTCCACGTCCCGATACCGGGCGTGTCGTTGAAGCTGATCGTCTGGTTTGCAGAGACGCTGTACGTCGAAATCGTCGTCGCATCAGCGTAAGACTGGCTTGTCGTGCCGCGTTTGAAAATTAGGAACCGGGTGTTGTCGTTCGCTGATTTCGCGCTGACCATTACGGTGCCAGCCGCGTTAGTTGCGCTCATATTAGTCGGCGTACCTGGGCGGGTGTTGTCGACCGTTGAAGTCACGTTAGCCGTCACCGACCACACCCCGTAGTCGCCGTTGGACGCGATGTAAGCGGCCTGCACGTCGAGAGCTGAGTCCGATGGGACTACGCTGGTGTTCAGATTGATGAAGCCGCCTGACGGTGTGGCATTCGTGAACCTCTGCTCGATCCAGTCGCCTGGGCTTCCCGTCCCATCATCTGAAACCCGATAGCGCACGACAGGGAACATCGAGTCCTCATCCGGATCAGTGAGGACAACCCGGAGATAAACGCTATCGCGCCGCGGCTTTGCCTGGACGATTGCGATGACAGGAACAGGGATGGAATCCTTATTAATTTTGACCGGGACTGGCGGCATTTTGCCTTCATCTGCGTCGGGGTTCCACGCATCGATGTTTTCGGGGTGACGCATGATGTCCATGTTGAAACCGCCCTGAAGCAGGGACAGGACCGACTTGCGGTTCTCGATGACCTTCCCACTTAGCCGAGGCAGCGACAGCGGCGTGGTCAAGCGAACCCATCGGCTATAGATCGAATTGATGCCAGCTAAGCGGACATTGAGCTGACCGGTGACTTTCTCCTGCAGTCGGAGCCAGTCACGCTTGCCAAGACGCCGAGCTTGCCGCCATTGCTGCACCCATTGATAGTTCGCATCCTGGGTGAGGATCCGGCCGGCAGTGAGTTGCGCGCCGGTGTCCTCGTAGAAGTCCGTATCGGACGTCGCATACCCGATTTCGGGATAGCAGAACTTCGGTACCAGACGGTTGCATTCATCCTCGAACAGGACGTCGTACTCGATCTGATGCCCCACGAGATCGGCGTCTGTCAGCGTGGTGACGTACTTCTCGCGAAACTTGCCAACGATGAACAGAAGCGCGCCGTCACCGCGATCGCATAGCCAGCCGTCGCAGGAGGCGAGGATTGCGTTCGTTGCGGCCTTCGGGTCGTTCTCTGTCGTATCGAACCCGTTGCACTCGTACCGTCGCTCGAAGCCACCGCCTTTGAGCGGGACCAACTCGTCGCAGACATCAGCCTCTTCCTGCCACATGTCGAGAACGGGGAGGATAGCGCGGCGATAGTCTCGTTTGTGACCGAACTCATTGAAGCACTGGTGCCAGGCCATGATGACCGCAGCGTTACGCGTCCACTGCCAAGTCGAAGGGTTTTCCGGGTCCTGCAAAGGGTCTCGAAAGTCCCAGCAGAGCGCCATGTCTGCCTCAACCGACATCTGCGGCGGGCCATACGGGAACCGCTTCTGCTGCTTCTCGGCGCCTGCGTTCTTGCACGTCATCGCGATCGAGGCTTGCCCGTCGCCGCGGTGGTTGTTCGTCCAAACACCTTCAGCGCCGAGACGTGCTACGATCGGCGCGTATGGCGTTTCAGGAATGAGCCCGAGCCGGCTGTAGATCTTGACCCGGGTCGCGTAGCTCGTGCCATCGACAATCGTGCCGTCCGGCTGCAGCTCGACCTCATCGTCATGCAGCCAGTACCGGTTCACCGACTTGATGCGGTGGCCGGCTATGGCCTGGACTGAAAACAGGGTCGAGCCCTTGGCTTCCCAGAGCATGAAGGCACCGCCCACGCGATTGCGGCCCACGCCCCACCAACGGTGCGGGATCGACTGCAGCTTCGGCACCTTGCCGTCTTCCGGCTTCGGCGGCTTCGGCGCCATGAGCATCTGAATGCCGATCGAGATGGCCGTTGTTGCGATTGCGGTAGCGCCAGCTGCCAGCAAACCTGTCGTTGCGGCAGAAAACCCGAACGAGGCGAAGATGCTCGTGAAGATCGGGGTAAAGATCGGATCGTAGTGCGCAGTGGTTCCGCGGAGAAAGCGGTCCGTGCTGTAGTTCTCGAAATAGTGCTGTGCATCGCTCGGAACGTTCTCGTAGTGCTTTTTCGAGCTCATGCGGGAAGGCTCCAGATTGCAATGCTTTCGGCCGGTGTCGCACGGACGCCGCCGGGATGAATGCAGGCCCATAGGGGCCCGAAGCGGATAGCGCCGATCAGCGCATCGGCCTGATCGTCATACGTGTCGCCTGTCGTTGCCTTGATGAGCCCGATATCGCCCGTCTCCGCGTGCTGGACTCGCTTCGCGCCGATGCGCAACAGGTGGCGGCTCATGAACTCCAACTCGCCTCCATGGGCCTTCATGATGGCGTGGGCTTGCTCGCGTGTTCGGTATGTCCCGCGCAAATCTTCGGCTGGATCGACGCCGACGCTAACGAGCGCCCACTGCGCTGGAAACGTCATGCAATCCTGACCGCCGACGCCACCCCAACGGAAGTAGTGTGGCAGCGCGAGAAACTCGTGAATGTTCATTTGAACCTAATCGAAAACTGGCCATTGTGGCTGGATGCCGCGCGCCATGCGCCCGGTTTCCTTGCAAAAGTCATCGGTCGGATAGAGCGACTTCTGCATCGCATCCGACCACAGCACTTTCGCTGCGCGCGAGCGGGTGTTCTCGCCGGCGACCGTGGCAAGGCTGATCGAGATCGTCTGCGTCTCACCGGCACGGGCTGGCGACCGTAGCTCTTTGATATGCGATGCAACGCCCGTCCAAATCGGGATAATCTGGGTCATTGGCTGGTAGTACTGATCGAGTGTCGTCATGCCGACCTGAACGAGCGCGCCACGGACCGCCGGCAAGCTGTCGATCATCTTCGCACCAGTGGCCGGGTCGATACCGGACAGGGTGAAGTCGATCGCCGCCGAGCTGCCGTTGACCAGCGTCTGCAGCGCCGGAATGCCGTTCAGGCGCCCGCCGCCCAGGTACGTCGTGCCGGTTGGGTCGATGCTGTCGAACCCGATCGGAATATCATTGACGCCGAAATACAGGTGCAGCGCCGGATCAGTATCAACGCGAAGGAAGACGGCCAACTGGCTATCCGTCCGCAAGGCCTCGATCACCGCCGGCGGCACATACTCTGCTGAATACGCCATCTCAGAAAGCCTCAGAGAGGCTCACGGAAGGCCGGGACGAATACCAGCCCTCATAGCCCCAAGGGACAGTCTGCCCGCGTGCCTGCTTCATTACACAGCGCGGGCGGGCCAGTTCAATTCGATCGCCAACAGAGACGGGTTCACGAAGCGGCGGTTGGATAGCGATGCGCGAGACTGGGTTCGCCTCGACTGTCTGGTCAAGCAGTTCCCATGACCGGTACAGGCGCCAGCCCTTCGTCGGGTGGTAGATCGAGAAGAAGTCCGACCACCGGAATACCTTGCGAGCCCCGCCGTAGACGCGAACGCGAAGGATGCCGCTGTTCTCCATCGCGACGACCTCGCCATAAACAGTGGCCTGCGAATAGCCAGCGCCGTCGCTGAACAGAGACCCATCCGAATGAGGGATGCCCTTGACGATCGGCCGCACCGCGCCGTTGATGATCGGAAAGGCTCCGACCTTGTCGTTGACGAGCGGCACGACGATGTTGCGGAAACCGCCATTAAGGCGAGCCCCGAGCCACGAGATCACCTCGTAACGCTCATCTGGGCCTTCCAGCACCATTCCCTCGATCATGGCCGTCCACATGCCACCGCCAGACGTTTCGATGCTGGTAGACTCGCCTACCCCATTCACGCCGCCGTCAACCTCATTGCCGACCGTATCAAAGCTGATGCGGGTCGGGCGCAGGAAGTCGATCGGGAAATCCGGCTGGCCGATAAGTGCACCCATGATCAGCCAACCCTCGATGCGTATTTCTTCTGGTTGTCACCGAAGCCGCCGTTAATCTGGCCTTCGTTGTACTGGTAGACGGCCTCTTGAGCGCCCTGACGGGCAAGCTCGCGGATGTGGTTGTCGCCGCTTCCGCCTTGAACGTAGACGTTCAGCTGCGGGCGCTGGTTGCCGCCGGAACGACCGCCGCCATCCCGCATCATGTCGCGGCTCTTCGTGTTCGTGTGGACCTGCTCTCCACCGCGGAACTTCACAAGCTCGGGGCCCTCTTCGCCGACGAGTGCGTATCCGGCCGGCGCGTTGTTCGTGCCGTCAGCGAAAAGGCCAGTGAGCCCGACATACTTGGACAGGTTCTGCCCACCACCACCGAATAGGCCACCGAGCGACGACAGCCAGCCACCACCAGATTGACCCGGGGCGGACGGCGCCGCAGGGAACGCGCTCGATAGCGACTGTCCCATCTTGCCGAGGCTGGACCCGAAGCCGCCGAGGTTCGCCGTCGCTTCCTTCGATGCGGCGGCAAGGTTGTTGACCTGCTCGACGGCAGCGTTGCCGCCTGCGCCTTGGCCAATGCCTTCCCACTTGCTGATGCCAACCCGATCAGCGCCGTACCAAGCGCCCCAACCATTTTTCTTTGCATGGTCGAGTGCGAAATCAACTCCGGCCGGTCCGCTGGATGCAAGAGCCGGGTCCATGCCGGTTTGCTTCATGAAGTCGTTGCCAAGCCCACCGCCCTTGTAGAGCTGGAACGGGCCGAACGATGGCTCCTGAACGCCGTTCTTCACGTACTGCGACTGAAGGTTCCAGCTTTTCAGACCGCCTTCAGACTTGGCGACGTTCAGCGCGACGTTTGGGTCGATCCCACGTTTCAGGGCGGCATTGCTGATGTAGGAGGCGATGTCACCGGTGGGATTGATGTCTGGAAGAGACCCGCGAGTAACAGAGCCTGCACCCAGCCCCGGGAAGCCGCCAGCGGTGTTGTCATTCGCGTTCATCCCGCCGCCCGCGCCGAGGATCTGGCCAAGCGTCGTGTTCGCGCCGGTGAAGCCGATACCCTTGTTCATCAGTCCCGCGCTAGGCTGACCAAGGACAGCGTTCACGAGCATGTTGGCGCCGAGGTTGGCGAACTTCTCGAACGCCTGCGAGGCAGCATTCATAGCCGCGCTGCTGAGTCCTTCCATGAGGGCTTTGCCGAGATCGCCGGAGTTGTTGCGCAGCGCATCGCCGAAATCGGTAATGAAGCCCTTGAACAGACCGCCAAGCGCCGCGCGCCGCTGCTCTTCGTCGAGGACTTCGCGCGACCAGTAAGGCGTGCGACCTGACCCCATGCCGGTGGCAGACTTAGGCAGGCTGTTCTCGCGGTCGAAATAGTTTGGCTTCTGGCCGGGGACAGGAACGGAAACGAGACGACCATCGGAGTTGACGATCGTCGGCGCTTCGCCGCCGCCTGGCATGCCCTCAAGCTCGATCTTCGGCCGGCTGGTCGGAACGACAGGATTCGTCGGCGTGAACTGCTCGGGGAAGAACAGTTGGCCATTCTCAGACCACGGGCCCTGAAGCGTGCCGAGATCCGGCATCTGCATGCGGAACTGTTCGGCCTGCCGGGTTGCCTCACCCATCTTGCCGGCGAGGACGTCGAACTGCTCACCATACTTGCGCAGCGATTCATTGCCGCTCTGCTCGATGATGGTCGAAAGGGCCTGTGTGGCGCGGCCGAAGGCTTCTGATGGGTCTTTCCCGCCTTCAAGCGCCTTCCGCATGTCGGAGATCGCCTGCTCGTAGGCAATCGCGGCCTGCGCGCCTTCGGGTGAGGTGATGTCTCGCAGGCTTTTCGATACCTGCGGAGCGATCGAGACGAGGCCGTTCAGCGCTTCGCCCATCTGCTTGTAACGCAGTTCGACGGCGGCGTTCTGTCCAGCGACGAGTTCGGCTTGATCGGCAGTGGTCTGCAGCTGGTCGGAATAGGCTTTGAGCGCCGGATAGGCGTCACCCCAGCGGGCCGCAACGGTTGCGATGAGTTCTGCCTGCTTGGCGAACTTCTGCTCGAACTTCTCCGAGCCTTCGTCTGCCGAGGTGAAGTACTGGATCAGCGCGGCAACGCCGGCGGTCAGGCCGATGGTGATGAGAGATACAGGGCTGACGATGGACATGAAAGCCGAAGCAAGCCCAGCCACCGGCTTCTCCATCGAAGAGACGACCGAGGCAAGCTGAGTGCCCTGCTGCAGGCCGATCATCAGCGGGTTCATGCCCATCGCTGCGGTTACAGCGATGTCCTGAAACTGGTAACCGGCGTTCGCGGCGTTGAAGTTCTGGCCTCCCCCGCGCGGCTGGTTCTGGTTGGCAGCCTGGACCGCCTGCCCAGCACTCTGCGCAGACTGCTTCAGCCGATCATAGGCCATGCGTTCGGAATCAAGAGCCTTCTGCATCTGCTGGGCGCTGATGATGCCGAGCTGATGCGCGCGGTTGATCTCGCCTACCGATGTCTCGTACTGGCGCGTGGCTTGGGAAAGCGGCTGATACTTTGCCGTCAAGCGTTCCAGCTCCATGCGGAAAGACTGGACGTGCTGATCCTGCTGCTGCATCACGCGGCCGATCTGCTCGACCGGCTGCGTTACCCTTTGCGCTCCCTGCCCCGTCTGCGACAGAGCTGTATTGAGACCCCGCGCCGACGTCTCTAGATTATCGACTGCACCCTCGATTTTGACGGCAGCCGCATACAGCTTTTCGAGATCAACCGCAGCCGCGGGAGCCTGGGAGCTGTCGATTTTAAAGCCCAGAGCGGCAGTGGTCATAGATCAAGTCCTTCCGGGGAAAAGCGCATCGAAGAGGCGGGAAGACAGCGGGCGGATAGAAACGTCTTCCTTCGGCTTGTCGTCCTTGGACGTTGCCGCGACGGCGCGCCGCTTCAGGTCGAGAGCAATCAACCCATCGAGCTGCCACGGAAGGAGTTTTATCTCGCGCAAGTCGGCCCAGGCTTTGATCTCGCGAAAGCTGAGAGCGTTCAGTCCGTACCCGTTGCCCTGCCGTTGAGTGTCCAGTTCCCTGAACCAGTACCAAAGCTGCGCCCCGGCTGGCGGGACCCTTATCTTGTTGCCGGCTTGTTGTTCTTCGATCAGCTCGCAGAGCCGCTCGACGAGCTTGACGCGAAAGGGGCGCGCCATACCGCCCGCGCCTCCATCTGCTCACGGAAGATGCGGAACTTGACGAAGAAGTTGCGGACGTTCTCTTCCGTGAATGGGACAGCCTGACCGCCGAACGATGGTTCGGGCGTCCAGTGAGTGGCGACCTTCGCAAGATAGGCAGCCATGCGCTGGTGCTCCTCGTCCTTTGGCGCGGCTTCCCCCGCCATCGCCCGATCTTCGGCGCGCTTGGAGAACTCCTCCGCCACCGAGCGCTGCGCATCCTGCGACCGCTGGCTGTCGGGGCCGACAAGCCCGATTTTCATGCCAATAGGCTTGCCGTTCTCGTCGACGAGCTCGAACTCCTTGCCGGCTTCCTGTGCTTCGATCAGGGCTTCGAACCGGTCGAGGTTGATGGTGTTCTCGCTCATCAAGCACCCGTCGTTGCTGCAACGGTGATGACCGCGCTGTTGATTTCGACCGTGCCATTGAGCCGGCGAGCCGTATTCGCGCCGCCGCCCTGCTCCTGCGACGACATCACGATGCCGTAGAAGAACTTGGTGGTCGGGCTGGGATCGGAACCGGTCGGCGGGGTATCGTCGAACTCGATCTTGAATGGGAAGTTGTAGGGGCTATTCTCGGCAGCCAGGAGCGCCAGCTGGCCTACATCATTCGGGAGAACGATAAAGCTATTCTGCATCGAGCCTGCGTTGCGGGTGCCCTTTGCCTTCAGTGTACGGCCCGAAGAGATGATGTCTTCGGAGATCAGCGTAGCGCTGTCACCGATGGCGCCCATCGTCTGCCAGCCTTTCACTTCCGTCCAGGTAACGGACGCGAAGTCGGTCGCATCAAGATCGGCATCGTCGGGAACGGTCGTGACAGCCGGACCGATGAAGATCTTGGCACCGGCGACGGGGAAGAGTTGGGCCATGATGGCATCCTTTCACGGAAGCGCTTGCCGAAGGCGCGATGAACGGCAGGCCATTAGGCCGGAACTGATGGATAACTGCGCCAGAAAGCGGTCACCGGGATCTGATGGTGGGTGTCCGGTGTCATGAGATTTGCAAGCGCGGGGTCCTGATCGAACCGAACCTGCACAGGGTCCTTGTAAAGCTTGGTGCCGCGCTTGAAGGCTGCTCGGACGAGACCGGCGATCTCGTAACCGTCGACGACCGCCCTGCCCTTTGGCAACATGACATTGCCGCGGACGAAGCCTTGCCTGATCGGGTCCATCTCAAGCGAGAGATCCGTCTCGATCGAGGTGTTGAAGTGGATCTCGAAAGATACGAAGCGGCTTGTCGCGGTCGGAGTGTAGCTCACCCCTGGCAGTGCCTTCTCCCAGCCTGTCGGCAAGGCAATTGCCTGAACACCTGCAAGAAGCGCCTGATAGATGGTTTTCTCCGGCGTATCGGCCATGCTATGCGTCTCCAATGGCCGATAAACCGCTCAGCGATATCGAGGTCTACGACCTCCTCCACGCTGCAATGACATCGCTGTTGAACAAGACAGTCGCGACCGTGAACGGTAAGGCTGTGCTTGGCGCGGCCATCCAAGACCTTGAAGTCCTGCAAAAGGCCTTGCTGATTATGACTGAGGGGCAGAACCAGCTTCAGAACGACCGTGAACCTTCGCCTCGGCTTCAGTGACGAACTGCGGCCACCGCTGGGCCACCGCCTCGACGAAGCCGAACCCGGCTTGATTGTAGGTCCGGCCTAGACTGTCCTCTCCGACGAACCCGTAATTCATGCGAGCCGCGTAAGCAGCCTGGAACCCGAGATAGACGGTCGATCCCAGCTGCGCCCCGGCGATCACCAATTCAATACCGCCGTCAGAAAACGTCGTCTTCTCCGGCTTCACTGTCGGCATATCCGACGTCGAGGCCATGAGAGAGCGGCGAAGGTTGCTGGTGTCGACCGGCATCCGACCACCGTCCGCTACGGGCCTTCGAACCTCGTTCGCAACGGTCTTGGCTGCCTCCTGAAAGATAGCCTCCGCGCGTTCAAGTTCGGCCCTGCCCCATTCGCTGATGGTTCCGGCAAAGCTCATTACAGCCCCCGTGAGCGAGCGTAGGCCTCAGCGAAGTCGAAGTTGTACTCGACGTCGCAGCGGCAATTGATGATCTCACCCGCGCCGGCGCCTAGAGACGTGTCGCCGGGATAGCGGAGCATCGCGCCCGTTGGCGACTGAAATGCCAGATCCATCCCACGGACCTCCTGATTGTTCAGGATCATGTGAGTGTGACGAACGCGGCCGTCGCCGGCCGACCGCCATTTGCGCGTGACCAGGCTGGCATCCCGTCCGGCAGCATCGAGTCCCTGCTGATATGCTTCGTGCTTGGCCGACATGACTGACGTGGCAGTCTCTGTCCGAGCGATGATCTCGCCGCGCAGCTTCAGGTTCTTATCCCGCAAGCGCATGAGGATCTTCTCAGCCGTCGCCTTGTCCAGCGGCTTGCCGGCGGCGATGGCTTTGCGAACCGTCCCGTCGAATCGCTTGTCGCGGGTCTTCAGGTCGAGATACTTCTTCATCAGCGCCGGGTCGCCCGACATCAGGTTGATCCGTGTGCGAGCCATCAGTTCGGCTTGTGGCCCGTTCAGGCCGATCACGCCGCCTTCACGCTGGCCGGTGATGGCCGACCTCCGTCCGACGAGGTCGAGAGCAATGCTGTTCGGGCCCTGCCCCTGCGCGTAGCCGGAGACGATGGTCGTGCGAGCAGCCTCGATGATGCCTTCGCTGACGTTCGTGATCAGCTTCGACGACAGATCCCGAATGTTTGCCTCGGCACGCTGATTGCCGACGTCCCAGCGCCACACGACGCGGGCGCCGATGAAATCCGCTAGCTTGGGCATCGCCTTGGCCACGAGAGAGCCGCCGGCGCTGAAAGCCTGCCTGACAGCCTCACCGAGAGACCGGAACGCGCTTGGCTGCACGTGGAGCGCCTGGATGGCACCCTCGATGTCTTGCCGCTCCAGCCTCTCCACGACTTCTTTCAGCACGATCTCGGATTTCACTTCCGACACGGCCTCAAGGAACGCTTTCTCCATGTCTGGCGACAGCTTGTCGATCAAGTCAAGGAGTTGCTGGCGGAGAGTGGCCATTACTCAGGCTTGCCCACCTTATCGACAGCCTTGGCCGCAGTCTGGTTGGCCGGATCGACTAGGCCAATGGCCGCAAGCGCCGCAGCCTTTTTCGTAGACGAGACCGGATAGCTCTCGCCCACTTTCTTGCCATTGTGCGGCAGCTTCACTCTGACGGATATTTCTTTGGTCATGATGGTGGTCCTTCCAGCCTACGCGGCGATAGAGGTGACTTCGACTTTGGCGACATGCCCGACAACCGCGATATTGATGCGGTCGAACTGCTTGCCGTTCAACTCGTCCAGCGCCTTGTTGACGCGCTCGACGGCGATAGCCAACGTGGTCAGGGCAGCGATGCCTTGGGAGGCATCTACCTTGATGCCGAGCGTGGCAATTTTCGTTTCCGTGCTCATGCTATTCTCCCTTGGACGATGTGAACGACCGGCGTCTGGCCGTCGTAGAGGTTTGGATCGGAATTGATGATGCGGTATGTCTTGCCGTTCGCCGTCGCGTAGTCGCCGGGACCGGGCGTGATCACCAGCCCAACGGCCGAAATATAGATTTGCATGTCGCCGGTCTTGATGACCGTACCGTCGATCTCGCGGGCGTTGTACGCCATCGGCACGAGGGTGGCCGCGTACGCGGTTTCCGTAAGATCGCCGCCGACACTGGGATCGGGCTCGACGATGCGCGTCACGGTGCCCTGCTGTCCGAACTCGGTGACAAGCTCGTCGGCAACCGCCTGCATCTCTGCATATTCGAAGGTTGCCATCAGAACCGATCCAGCATCGTGACATACGTGTTCCCACGTAAGGGGATCAGTAGACTGGAGAGAATGCCATCGATCGACGCGAACGTAGGCTTCAAAGACGCGGATGTTGCATCCTGATATTCGATCTCTTTCTCAAGCTGGCCTACCTTCTTTCTCTCCGACTTAATGCCGGGTGAACTGTCGGAGTCGGGGGAGAGGCTGCCGGGCTTGATAAGTTCGCGGAGAGCGGCCTCATAGGATGCAGAAACGACCTCTTCAGGAACATCGCCTTCGTCGATCGCTTCGGCGGAGGCATCTGTCGCCCCGATGCGCGGCCATTCGCGTTCTTGCGTTCTACCCGTTGCCTTCCGGCCGGAGAACCGCGCTCGGTATGTGAAATCAACCCAACGCGAGCCACGGAGAAGTGCCGCCCCTCGCTGAGGATCTGTTACGTTCACCGCAGACCACTGCGGATTGCCATTCGAGCTGTGGTAAGCCAGAGCCCCGCTCAAGGTGCCGTAGGTCAAAGCCATTTTCTGCCCTTCCCTTGCGAAGACGTGTAGGCGTCGATCAATTTCTCGGTGATGTACTGGATGCCGTAGGCTTCCATCTCAATGCCAGGATCAGCCTCACCGATGTGCCGGCACAGGAACTGCCAAACGTGGACGGCCTCATGCACGATGGTGGAGATGACCTCGAAGGCGTCTCGCTCCCCACCGTCACTGATCACCACATAGATACGGCCTTCGCCTGTTTTGCGGTCTTCGATCCACTGAGTATGGCCCGCTGAGTAGGGCTTGGAGGGCCATGGATCGCTCAAGCCCAAGGTCTTCATTTCTTGGTCCCACGCCTTCTCGGATGGGACAAAGCCGATCGCGACCGGTTGCCAGCCGCGATCGATCCATATCACACGGTTCTTCTTCAACCGCGGCGCTTCAGCTCGGCTTCAATTGCAGCATTGGCTTCTTCACCGTTGCTGATCGGATGGCTGCTCACCTTGGAGGCCAGCGAGCGGCGCTCCTGCCAAGTGAGGTCGCGCCAGTTTGCTGGAATTTCCAGCTCGCTACCTGCGTTGCCTTGGTTGGTCGTGCCTCCGTCGGCCAGTTGATCGCCGATTATCTTCTGAGCACCAGGCATCATCACCTCGCCGGCCTTCTCGATCGTCTGAGCAGGCTTGCCGGTGGACACGTCCGTATTGCTGGCCTTGATACCAACGCCGCCTACAGCAGACACCTCGGCATTGGCGGCGAAGTTGCCCTCACTGTCAGCCAAAAGCCGAGCAGTGCCCTCCGGATCGGGCCGGATGGGCTCGATGCTGGACAGCGCGCTCGATGACTGACGAGACGCTTTCTCCGCCTGCTCCGCCATCTTCTCGAAGGCGTTCGCGAGACGCTCTGTAGCGTCTCCACCGGTGCGGTTCGCCCGCGAACGAAGGATCTGTGCACGGCTTTCGTCACGGCGAGCGATCGCCTCCGCCAGAAGCGGATCGTTTTCATGATCGGTCATGATGTTTCTCCAGATTGGGGGAATTGGTGAGGGGCCGAAGCCCCTGCACTCAGCCGTTCGTGACGACGGCGACCATGCGAATGAGCTTCGGATCGTAGACCCGGGTCCAGTTCCCGCCCGTAGCGAGTTCGCCGTCGGTCACACCTGCTGCCGAAGCCGGCGTGCCACTGAACGAAACGCCGCGTGGATGCATGACCCAATGCCTGCGGTACCAGACAGTCTCGACGCCTTCACCGTTGCCGGCTGCAGCAACGCTATCGACCTCGACTGGCTTCTTGGGCCCGCCCTCTCCGGTCGCCTCGGCGTAGCCGATGGCCCCATTGCCGAAGAGGTAGGAGGTGTATTTGAAGCCGGACGTCGTTCCGGCTTCGCGAGGGCACTGGTCGGAAACATATACGACCTTGTCGTCCCACATGTCGAAGTCGAGGCCGGTAGCCGGGTCCTTGAACTTCTCGATCGCTCGTGCTGCACGCAGGTTGTAGAAGACTCGCGAGTGCATGAGCACAGCCGAGAGCGTCTGGCCGTACTCGCCGAGCAGTGCGTAGGCATTGGCGGCGATCTCGGCGTCAAGATTGACCGGGGTCGTGGCGCCTGCTTCCGACGCGACGTTCAGGACGTTGCCCGCCATCGAGGCTGCAGCGAAGACACCCTTCATCTGCTGGCCTAGGATGCGCTGCTCTTCGCGCACCCAGTATTCGCCGATCAGCTGAGCGACAGCGTCGAGCGGATCTTCTGCGAGCATCGATGCAACCAGGTTGGCAGACTGCCAGCCGTTGTTGCGGCGGATCTTCCGGGCCATGTCCTGGCCCTGGGTCATCTTGTTGGGCGTGGCGCTCTGAGCCGGATCGTCCGTCGAGACGTTCGAGTTGCCGGTCAGGTCATTCCAGAACGGCATCTGGACCAGGTCGCCTGGACCATTGGCAAAGCGCTGAAGCTCGCCGTCGATGGAGACGATCGGCGAATTGCGGATGCGAGACAACTGCGCAATGCGCTGGATCGTGGTCGGGAGGAAGAGCGGGCCATAGATGACGTCGCTCAGACGGGTGGTTGCCATTGCAAGGCTCCTGTCGTTTGGAGGATGTGGGGTGGATTAGTTCCGGTCACCCCACTGGGCATGACCACGTTTTTGTGAGGCGTCACTGACGCTCACGAAAGTCTTGGAGGACGCATCATCGCCATTACGGTTTCTTCAGGTCTCACCTCTATATCGTTGTTCAATGACAGCGCAGAAGCAGGAAGAAGTAGTCTTGCCCAATATCGAATTTCTAATCGCAGCCGGCTCTCCACCAAACAGCTTCAACGAAGCAGTCTCTTCATTGCATGATCGCTCGGTGCTTTTTACAGACGGCTGGACGAGTGGCCGTCTAGACCAGGTCAAACGGGCCAGCCGCGACGTGTCCCTGCTATTCGACCACATTGTTGGCGCGCTAATGCGAGCACGCGATGACATTAAAAATGGGCAGAGACCTGCGAACAACGACTTCTTACTGGCCATTCAGGCACCCGCCGGTCAGATAGTCACACCCGTTACGTCAACCCATCAGTCACATGTATTGAGTACCGGGCATGGCAACGGGACCCTCCCTGCAGGTATGCCAGCAGCTACAGTTGCGCTTGAGCAGGCGCTAAACAAGATCAAGCACCAGAACGAGGCCCAAGCTAACTTCCGCATCGACGGTCGGCGCCACATGCTAGTTATCTGCGCTAACAAGCAGAATGGAAGCCCAGACTGCGTGATGGAGTTTGATGTGCAGGAGTTCTGTCGCCTTTGCCAAACTGCATGGGATACGCTGTAGGGACAAGGCTCACCAACTGGGCGTGACGCCGGCGGCCTGCGCCATCTGGCGGGCCTTGGCTGCGTTCTCCTGAATAAGCTGCTGCTGCTTGGTCAGGTTCGGCTTCTTGCCGTTGCTGCTGTCCCAAGGGTTGTCGCCGAACTGCCGGCCTTCACCCCCCTTGGCATCGCCGCCGGTGGCTTTGGCAACGAAGGGCTTTCCTTCATCCAGGCTCGCCCAGGATCGTACGTAATCAGAGAGAGGTGTCCGGTCGTTCACGCCGTCGTCGGCGAATACCTGGATCGCGTCGTCGTCCTCAACGAGTTTGATCTGCCCCTTCTCCTTTAGCAGCGCTTTGGCGGCCGGGAGGTATGTCTTGTCGATGCCCGCTTCGAGGAGTGCCTTGGTCAGACCATCGTCAACCATGACCCGGCGGAGGGTGCCGTCGAGCTTGTTGGTACGAGCTTCGAGCTTCTCTCGGTCTTTGGCGAACTTCGCCTCGAGTTGTGTCTTCTGGGCTGCAAGTCGCTCCTCGATCTTCGGAGGCTCTTTACCATCGGCTTGCTGCCGAAGGGTCTCGTAGGCCTCAATGTCGAAATCGTCCGGCAAGCCTTCAAGACGGCTCTCTGCCGCGGTCAGCTTGTCGCCGATGGTTCGCTTCTCACCGCGGACGCGATCAAGCGCTGATTTGAGCGCAGCGGCGCCAGGATGAGACTCGATCCCATCTACGGCGAGGATGAACTTGCCGTCCCTCTCTTCGTAGAGCGAGCGCAAATGCTCCTCGACAGTTTCGAGGCTGTCGATGATTGCTTTAAGGGCCACTGGCCTTCTCCTTGGTGAGACCCGGTCACTGCCGGGCATAAAAAAGCCGCCCCGTGGCGGCCTGTATAGCTAATGAACCTGCAGTCTCGAAAACGAAGGCAATCAAGAAAGATTTCAGATTTTTCTCTAAGACTGTGCGGCTGGGGGGGCCGAGATGAAATCTATGAATTTCTCGCCGAACTTCGTGGAGCGCTTGAGGGACTCCGAAGGAGTCGACGCCGACGGGTTCAACGAAGAGTCTATCAAGCCTTCTCTCGAAAGGTCATTCAGAACACGAACAAGCACCAAGTCTTTATCAGCAGGCACTCTCGGTCCTCCAAGTATAGCTTCCCGGCTCTCGCGAAGTAGTTCAACAGCGCGGCTAGCGAAATCTAAGTCTTGTCGCGGATCGTGTAGAATCCGAAGCACACCTAAATGCATAGGAGAGAATTGGTCAATGTAACCGATGAACGCGCCTCGTAGGACTTCGTCCAACTCCAGACCTAAGGCAATGTTTGCGACGGCATTCGCCAATGCCTGACGCTTTTCGTCATGTTTGGTCCGGATCGCAGCGAAGGTAGCATCGATAATTGTACTTATAAAGTCTTCGTTATCCACAAGCTTAGCAGCGAGCTGACCATCATCTAAGTCTTGAAGCCTTTGAGATACTAATTGAAACCAGATGGTCCGCCTTTTATTCAGAGGAGCACCAATAAACCCGTCAACAAACTTCTGAAGACCTGCACCCAGCAGGGGAAAGGCGAGATTAGCAGCTCCCAACACCGTGTGGGCAACCTGATAAGCTCGTTCTCCATCAGCTCCCGATGGGAAATCCGGGAACCGACTGTCATCATCTTTGCTCATGCACTTCCTCCCTGTTTTCTCCCAAAGTAGCTAAAGGCGCCCCTAGGTCAATGCCGCGTGCCTTTCCTCCTCGTTTCCAAATCGCTCCTCATCAATGATTTTCATCTCCGCCTCGTGATCACGTTCGGCACTTGCGATCTCGCCGCGCTGCAAGTTCTCGTAGAGCGTCTGATAGGCAATAGCGCCGTTCTGCCACAGCGAAACCAGCGAGGAGGCCTGATCCGGCGTGAGTGTTGTGTCGACGAACGAAAGGTTCGGCTTCACTGTCACAGCATCAGGAGTTTGGCCCATCATGATGGCTATCTGCCGGAGCGCTTTCTCCAGACCTTGCGCGCTCGATTGTGCGATTGACGTCAGCGTGGCGGTCTCCGCTGCGAACCTGATCCGAAGAGCATCACCGCTCTCAACGCTCTTGCTTTCGCTGCTGTTGAACAGCCTGGCGCCGGACTGAGCGGCGTTCTGCCGTTCGTCCAGAATAGCTGTGCGGTGAGCGGCGATGCCGGTACCAGCTGGCCCGACGTATTTGACATCAGGCGTACCGGCGTTGTCGCCTTGCTTGATTGCGATAACCGCTCCAGCGCCGACCGCCGATGGTGGGTCGCCATTGATAACGACGAGCGTTTCCTGCCCGGTCATGAAAAGCTGCCAGCGATAGTCTGCTGAGAGCTGGTAGAGCGCGATCGCCGAGCGCGACACGCCGAGGAGTGGCGGAAGCTCCGGCGACAGTGACAAGTCGCGAGCGCCAATGACTACAAACGGGATCTCGTTGAGCTTGGCATTGCCTCTGCCCGAGGGCGTCACCTCATCCCCTTGCGTACGTTGCGTACCGGTGTAGGTCTGGACCGTGTAGGTGCCTTCCTTCATCTCCAGCACTCGGAAGCGTTGTTCTGGCTCCCAGCGGAAGCCTTCCCGCTTCAGCCCGCTCTCGTCGAGGACGAACATTGATCGGTCGTCTGCCCAGTTGATCAACGCCTCGGCGGAATAGCCGGCCAGCCAGGGCAGGTCCGAGCCTTCTGGTGAGGCATCGGCGAGAAGAGCATACCGGCCTGTCGTTAGAAGCTCCGCGGTAATCCGGCGGTGCAGCGCTTCAAGGGGAAGTCCATCTTTTGTCGCCTTCTCCCACAGAGGCTGCATTGCGTCCGGCAGTTCGATCTGCGCTTCGGTGCGATGGATCACGCCTACCATGCCGTGGATGGTCGGCAGGACGATCTCCGGGAACTGCGCCCGTGTCTGGTAAGCCGCGTAGAGTGCGCGGCCTCCGTCCGACTGGGCGGAGAAACCTGAAGGTTGGGGCAGATAGGTCGGACCTGCGCCTTTTACTTCCTTCTCCCCGCCAGCGGTATCTCGCATGAGCGACCATTCGTCGACGCGCTCGATATAGGACGGATGCTTGGTGTCGACGGCGTTTGTCATCAATAGAGTCCTTGCACCGTCGTTGTGGTGGTCACTGGCGGTGAGGCTATGAGCGCATTGAAGGCTCGGCTCGTGCTGTCCGCATCGTCATCGTGCGTTGCTTCCGGGAAGCTCTCCAGTGCGGCGAACCAGTCCTCATTCCACCGACCGCGGATGACGAAGACATTGCCGGCCTCAGCTTGAGCCGAGAAGCCGCTGAACCGTGTGATCTTGTCGCCGCTCTCCGGTGATGACCGGACGGCAAAACCGACCAGCATTTTCGTCAACGTCGCGACCTGGCTCTTGCCGGCCTGCCCTGGATCCTGCGGCAACGAAATGGCGACTGCTTTACCGTCTCCATCAGCCGTGTTCTTGATCATTCGCTCGACGCCAGCTGGTGACGAACGGTCCCGCCTGTGGTCGCCAATGAAGTAGCGACCGTCCGGCGTCTTGCCTATCAGCGTTCCTGCGGTCCAGTCAGGGTCGTTGCTCTCGGTCTTCGGCGTTCCCGCCAAGTCCCAGCCACGCATCCAGCGAACGTCGTGCGGCGCAGCGTCTACGATCTGGCACCAAGCGCGCTGGAAGTAGAGCCCGGCTGCGGGCCTGATCTTCCAGTTGCCACCAAGCAGACGTTCTCGCTCGACCGTCGGCAATGCCATGAGGCTGGCGAGATAACTCGGATCGGCCGCCATGAGCGCTCTGTTATCGCTCAGCTTGGCCGGGATGAACGTTACCGATTTCGGCGGGATCGGTGCGTCTAGGCCGTCTTCATTCGGCGCCGTGTAGTGTGCGAGGTCCTCGGGGCTGTTGCCCCAAATGATTGCATCGCCGATGCGGACGAACCAGCGAATGACGCCGGCGCGTTCCGGGACCGGAAGCCCGGTTTCCTGGTTGATCCACCAGGCAATGAAGTCCGCCACCCAGCTATCGGCATCTGGATTGCAGGTTGCTCGAATATATGGCCGAACGCCGCTCATCGAGCGGTTACGCGAGACCATGTACCAGAACTGCTTGGCGCTGAAGTGCGTGAGCTCATCAAAGCAGATCAGCGGGATCTGCGAGCCCTGCCAGTTCAGAACCGTCTTGTCATGCTCAAGGTGCGCGAAGGAGACAGACGCCCCGGAAGGGAAGCTCCATTGCAGCACATGCTCTTTGGGTGCCGCGCCAATCGCCGGATATAGCTTCTCGCTCTCGTCCCACAGACCGCCTTCGTTGCGCACCTGCACCGTGGAACGACGGAAAAATACCGCACCAAACTGCGGGTTCGATACATGGCGAAGCGGCTCCATGAGCAGCGCCCATGTCTTACCGCCTCCTGCCGACCCGCCGTAAATCGCAATGTCCGCCGGCGACCCGAGAAAGGCCATCTGAGGACCAGGTTGCGGCCGAATGATCGTCTGCGGCGCTGCCGGCGCTTCAGCTCCTGCCATTGTCGGGCAACTGGAAGATCGTCACCGGAGACACTGGCACCGGCAAGTCCTTTCCATCCTTCCCTGTCAGCTCGCGCCGATTGGTGTAGCTTCCGCCGACTTCCTCAGCCGCTTGCTTGAGCAGCGAGGATGCGAGAACCATGTTGCCGCTCGTTTCGGCTTTGTCTGCCATGCGCTGCAGAGCGCGTAGACGAACGGCGCGGTGGCTGATGGCAATCGAGGCCGTGTCTTCGAGAAACGTCTTGCGGGTCTCTTCGTGGAGAGCTTTCCACTTGTCGGAGATGTTGGCGCCTGCCTTCTTGGTCGGGTCGTAGGTCTCAACCAGCTGCCGGCTGACATCGATCCCGAATTCCTTCTTGACCGAGGCGGCAACAATCGAAGGGCTGTCGAAACATGCGATCGCCTGCACGATGTAGGTCTTCACCTCATTGGTGAGCTTTGCTTTCGCCATGGTCTGGTCAAGGCCCTGTCAATTGTCAGGCAACGCGCAGCTGGCACGTTCCGCATCCATGTTCGATACGAGCGCGGGCAATCTCGGGTGGACGGTTGGCTGCATCGACCATCTCCCGAACGCCGGATGCATCTGCACCATAGCGACGGACGACGCCGACGAACTGTTCGACATCATGCCCGCGGATAGTGAACACCGGCTCCCCTGTGCTCTTGCTGAACTTAGGCTGGCCGAATGCATCGACGTCCTGGGCGGCATGGTAAAGCTCGTGCTCGACGAGCGCCATGAACTCGGCGTCACCACACTGCTGGCAGTAGGCAGCATCGAGCGTGATGATGAAGTCCGGTATAGAGCCGAACCATTCTTCGACCTGCATCACTGCACGAGCACGGGACCATTTACCCATCGCGCCCTGCGGTGATCCGGTCTCGCACTGGCCGATTACGCGCCGGCCCTTGCTGTTGTTCTCGATGGCTGTCCAGAGAAAGCCGATGCTGGCGTTGGCAAGGTGGGCGTGATCGGGGTTGGCGACCGGGGACACATCATCAAGGAATGTGGCCTCTACCCATGCTGCGACTTCCTGCGCGGGCTCGAATTGTTTTCCGCCGACCTCGCTCATGGATTCGGGTGGGTAAGGTCTCATGCTTATGCCGCCTTAGGCGAATGGTCCTGGAACGCGGGCTCACTCATCTCAACTTGCCTAATCCAGTTCTGCGGAGGAAGAGGCTCGGGAGATGAGATCACGACAACCATTCGGCCTCACTCTCCCTATGAGAAGAAAGGAGGTGCTAGATGGACCAAGCTCTAACTCTACTGACTATCGTCGTCATGCTGATACAGATCGTCAATGCAATCGAAGCGAAGCTGTAATGCCGCCATCTCTGCCCTATGAGGGTACAGATTGAGGCACTGGAATGGAGACGCCCGTTGTCGGCGGCGTCTCCTCTATGGTGTCAGCCTGCGCCCCGCACGATAAAGGGGCGAGTTACGGAACAATTATATGTTGCATTTATCGCCCGACATAACCAAAGGTCGCGCAATGGATTACTCATATGCGCTCGCGATCGTCGGCTTCTTCGTTATCCTAGGTGTCGTAATGATGTGGATTGGCCTGCGCGGATGGTGAGACCTGATCCCACGACGCGAGGAAAATTTGGTTGCGGGGGCAGGATTTGAACCTGCGGCCTTCAGGTTATGAGCCTGACGAGCTACCGAGCTGCTCCACCCCACGTAAAGGATGCCGGGCTACCCTCCCGGCTTGGCTGTTGGCGATCGTCATGACGACCGAGATCTATAAGCGGGGCTCAGCGGCTTCCCCTCGGTATGGCTTGGAAGTGGGTGGTGAGCGCATCGCGCAAATCACCACCATAATCAATACATAGCCAACAGGTTATAGGTTGGCAAGGGGCTTACGCGTTTTCGTCTTCATTCCCCACAGGTCAGAAAGGTCGTCGAGTGCATTGCGGAGATAGTCCGCAAGCGTTGTTTTCTCGCGGTGACTGTTGCCCAGCTTGGCAATCGGCACTCCCTCGCCCGCAACTTTCTCGACAATTCCAAAGCAGCGCGTGCCGATGTGCTTGCGGGCTTCCTCAAGCTTGAAGCCCGCATCAATCTGCCGTTCGGTTATGGGTTCCTGTGGCCCTCCTCCATCGACTGGTTCGCGGGTATAGTCGAAAGACCCTGCACCGGAACCACCAAGCGACTCCCATAGGCGGCGAAACTTGATCGCTGCTTCGACCTGATGGGTTTCGAGATGCCCCTTTGCTGCCATCATGGCGATCGGGCTTTCTCGCAGGTTCAGCGCAGCGCTCACGGTCTTCGGATTGCCCGAGGCCCCGGCATGCCTTTTGCTGTAATGCGGGTTGTCGATCTCAATAATTTTCATCTCTGAGTGCTGGTTGCCCAGGCCAATGAACTCGAAGTCTGTGTTCGCAATCTCAAGCCCCTTGAATGATCGGACCGACTGCTTCCGTGTTTTCTTTACCGCCATCTTCGCTCCCTCGCCTTAAGCCTGTTCGACCTGGATAGTTCTGCCCCCGCCGAGGAACAGCATTTCGGCTTTCATGCGGGCCGAGCTGGTCGGCTTCGCATCGAATGTCTCACCGCGGATCGGCCGGCCGTTCATGAACGCGACCAGATGCTTCAATGCTTCTTCCGCAGCCTCGCCCTTCGTGGCGAACACCTTCGGCCTGTCGGCTTCGGCCATGATGGGAGCTGGATGAGCGTCACGGCATAGGCGAAGCATTGCCCAGTATCCGAAGCCGCCGGGGATGCGATGGGGATAGGCGCTATATTTGTTCATGCCGCGGTCCTCTGCTTTTCGATTTGGCGAACGGAATGATCATGCTGCTTGCTCCTGGAAGTCCTGATCCTGCCGCAGGCGTGGCGCCCAGACCTCGTCGATCGCCCAAAGGTGGACAGCGCCGACCGGCAGTTCCCGCTTCTTCAGCAGGTTGGCGAACTTCTCGTGGCTCTTGCACTCGCGGATGAATACGAACCCGGACCGCTGAAGCTCTTCGGAACGAAGCCGGGCGGTGACGCGGAGATCTTTGAAGCCCTGAGCATGGCTGTGCCGCGGGGTAGCCTCGGATTTGGCGTTGAAGATGGCCCGGGCGCGGGCCAGATCATCGACCATCGGCGCATCCTCTGCCCGGGCGAGGATGGCGAACTCCGGCGCGTTGGGGATGAACGCCCGGTGGATCTCGTATTCCCCGCGGATGATCTTTGCCACGACGCGCTTCAGCGCCGATCCGGATATGCCTTTGAGGGCGAAGGCGTAGACTGCCGGCGCCATGTCGGGCGACAGAGCGGATGGCAGGGACAGGCCGGATGACAGCAGAGACTTGATCGCCTCGGCTACATGCGCGTCTGTGCTCGGTGCCAGCTTGTCAGTGAGAACGGATATCTCGGCTTTCAAGGTCGAGAGTGTTGCCGGTAAATTCGTCATCGTTGATAATTCCTAGTTTCCGGTCGAATGCTTTGATGGCTGCTTGGTGGCGCTGCTGATGCGGCGTCAGGCTTTGATGCTGTCCGGGCGGCGGCTGGGCGCGCTCCCACGTTCCAGCAGACCTTCGGCGGTCGAAAGCGTCTTGAATGGCCGGCACGAAATAGGCCCAGGATCGCGCAGGACGCGTAAGTTTGCTCGCGGTGGAGCGGATGGCCGGGAGAACGTCGAGATCGACGTCAGCGCCCGCCAGGACTAATTCCATGATGGGTCCGACGACAAACCCACCACTCGGCTGGATCTTGTCACCCGCAGCCTCGCGCATTTTGCTTTCGAGGATCGTCGGATCGAGCGCAGCGCCTGCTGATGCTTTGTTAGAAGCAGAAGCAGTAAGGTTGTCGGTTAAAGGTGGCACGCGCGTGTATGTGCTTTTGCTTTGCACATGCATTGCATTTGCATCTGATGGCTGCTTTTTGCCCTTCGAATATCGGGACTCCGCGGCGGCACGGCGCTTCTCGATGATGTCATCGGCCTTCGAAAGCTCGGCGTCGATGCGCTTGTGCGTCCAGTTGGGGCCGAACAGCATGGCGATCACGTCGCGGCTCTCCTCCCACTGCTCGACCGTCATGCGCGCGACACGGGCGATGAGCTTCTCGTTCTGTGGAAGATGGCCGTTCTGCCAATAGTGCATGATCAGCAGCAGGTAGGCGCCATGCTCTGCCGCGTTCAGGTGGCCGGTGTCTGACAGGTAATCCGCGATGTGAAGCGGCATCCAAGCGCGGTTACTCATTTCCACACCTCGACATCGATGTTGTAGGCGGCTTTGATGATCTTCTGGACGCGCCGGAAATCCTTGGTGACGAAACCCTTGACGTCGATCGTCCGAAACCTGCCGTCCTGGTCATGGTCGATGAAACAGAAGTCGGCGCGGTAGGTGCCGATGATCTGCCCATTGACGATCAGTTCGAATTTGCGCTGAAGCACGAGGCCGGAGATACGGCCGGCACGCTCGAGGATCTTGAGGTCGCTGTAGACCTCGCTCTCTCGCTTGCTGTCGAAGGTGATGCCGTCGGCGACCGTGCGCTTGGCGCCGAACTTGTTGCCCTTCTTCGCACGCCTCTTGCCGTGTTCGATCATGGCGAGCTCGGCGCGGTACTGGCGGCGGGACAGGACCTCGGTCATGCGGAGCCCCTCCCGTCATATCCAGCGTAGCGGACGAGCTTCTTCGTCACTATCGGGGCTGGGCCGACGACCGCCGGCGCCGGAGCGCGTTCAAGGTATGCGGCGTTCATTGCAGCGTTGATGCGACGATCGACGTCAGGCGGGGCTATGCCCGTCTCTGAGGCGATGCGTTCGACGTCGTGGCCGTAGGTGGCGAAGGCTTGCTCGAAGGTCATAGAGCCATCTCCCCTTGCCTGGCGTCCTTACGATCGAGCATGCGGAGGACGGTCTCGCCCTTATGCTTCTTGTCCCAGATGAACCAGCCGTTGAGCATTGGCGGAGCGCCCTGCCCCGTGAAGTCGATCTTCCAGCGCATCAGGTAGACGCGGGCTGGTGGGAATTTTGCCCAGAACGGAGCGAGCCCACCTGCACCGGGAAAGCCCCAGTTCATGAGCAAGCCCATGTACTCCATGTCGAGCGTCTCAAGCGCGTGATAGAGCCATCTGGCCTTGCCATTGCCCCAGCCGCATTCTGCGAAGGGAGGGTTCTCCAGCATGGCGCGCGCCGGCGCTTCCTCGAAGTCGTAGAAGCTTTTGATCTCGGCGCCGCAGCCACGGTCGATCAGATCGCTGTCGATCGTTTGGAAGCCGTGAGCGCGCAGCTCGCGCCCAATCACGCCAGTACCGCAAGCAGGTCCCCATATGCTCGGGAACCGGCGGAGGTGCTGCAGCTCGGCGTGGATGATGGACCGAACAGGTTCGATAGGGGTCGGATAGAACTCGTTCGGCTCGCGCTCAAGCGCGTCAATCTTCACGTAATTGCCTTCCAGATCGCGGATGGCGACTGGCTTCGACTTCTTGCCGGTGGCACGGAACAGCCCGCGTGCTGATACAGGTGCGTTCACGACGCGCTCTCCCTACGCTGGAGAGCCGACCGGAGGCGTTGAAGCGTCCGGGTCACGCAAGCAAGCTTGATGTGCTGGTAGCCGTTGTCCTGCTTCGCCATGCGGGCCTTCAGGCCTTCGGCTATGTCGGTCTGGATGGTGATCTCTTGGGTGAGGAGCTCAATGTCGTTCATTCGGCACCTCGACGCTCGCGCCGAAGCTCGCTAGCCTTTTGATCAACGCGGGCGATGGTCATCAGCACAGGCTTCAATACATCCGGTGCAGTGTCGTAAGCCATGACACGAGTTGCACGACCGCCGTTGAGGCGTGGGAGAACACCACGAGGGATGCAAATCCAGTTTGTCGGGTCAGTATTGAGACGATTCCCGTCGAGGCACTTCAGGCACATTCCATCTGGCGTCGGGCCATTGGCCTTCTCCCACTCGTGAACGTGCTTCAGCACGTAACGGCGTTCGAACCCGGTATGGGGGTTCACCTCATCGATGCTGACTTCGACGTAGCCGTCCTTGGAGACGCGCTCATGTCCCAAATAGTTTGTGTTGTGCGGCAGCTGCCCTTTGCGGAACTGCGTTTTCCGAGCGTTTGGGTGACGACCACCCTTCCCCGGCTCGCATGGAACGCCTTTGTTAACGGGCGCCTGGCCCTTGGTGAAAAAGCCGGTGCGTCCAGTCTTCCAACCTTTCCGCTTGCGTAGCGAGTGGAGATTGCCGGCGGATACGTCGGCGCGGCTGAACATCTCAGCAAACGCACGATGATAATCAGCGATCGGCAGAAGACGGTTCTCTTCTAGCCACGCCATTTCCTCTGCGCTGTACCGGATAGCACATCCCTTCATGTGCCTGCCGCCTTGATCAGAGGACGCTGCGGGCGGGGCTGCGTGGTGTCCACCGCTGACAGTTCAGGCGGCGAAATCATCGGTAGCGCCGCCGCGAACCGGTCGCCGTGCGTTGCGACAAGGGCCACTGCTTTGAGAGACAGTTCCGCATTTCGGATGATCTGCTCGCTGACACCGACGATGGCATCCGTGCGCTTCACCTCGCTATCGATCTGCTCTGCCGTCAGGCCTTCCTCGCTCAACCGCTCAAGCTGAGAGAACAGGTGATTGTTGAGGTCGATCAGGCGGTTCTTCATGATAAAGTCCTCGGGTTGTTTTTGATCGTTTCGACCGATTTCAGGATCATCGAGGCATCCTTCGCGCGGCGATCGGTCAGCCGGCCTTCAAGCTCCTCGCAGGCGTAAAACAAGGCGTCTTCACGCGTTTCTGCGAACTTTCCCCACTTCGGACCGACGCGGTAACCCCCGCCCGAGTTGTCGGCGTGGTAGTTGGTCGACCACATCCACAGCCCGTCGATGTGGCGGTGAAGCTCGATCTCCGCATAGGCCCAAGCCATCCGCGGGTGCGGTAGCCGATAGGCAGCGTCAACATCGCCTTGGATCACACCGCCATCACGATCTACCGGCTGGCGGACTGGCGGCCTCCGGACGCTGTCGAAGAGATTGAGCTGCTGCATCTTCAGTCCTCCATGATCCATTCGGCGCGGGCGGCCCACTTACTGGCGCGTTTCCGCCACTTCTTCGCGAGCTGTGACCGCGTCGAACGCGGCAATCTTCTCATCCAGCGCAGCCAGACGGGCACGCAGCTCTCGCTGCTCGATGCGGGCTTGTTCCCGCTCTGCTTCTCGTAGGGCATCCATTTCCTCGCTATCGATGCGCCTTGCCGTGCCCTCGTAGATCGAGCGGGCGCGACGGGCTGTGAACTGCTTGTTGACCCGCGGCGAAATGAACCGCACGGCTTCATAGAAAACGTTGTCGAGCTTGCCGTACCGGGTTAGCGGCCATGCTTCTCTGAATGTCTGTTGCGCTTCGAAAACTGCCGCCATGGCCTTCTTCCTGCTGGTAAAAATCTTCTTGGGACGCGATCCCAAATTCTGGTTGTCAGTTCCCAACACCTTGTCGAACTCCTGTGCGATTGGTCTCCTTGCAACGGGAGCATTCAGATGCGCAGAAGCGATGATGTAAGCGGCAGAGGAAAAGACCTTGCAGGGCCTTCGCCCTCTGCCGCCGGCTCAGACCGCCGCCTGGGTGCCGTTATTCAATTTCCAAACCCCAGAGCCGAAACGCCATCCGGCTTTGCCGCCGAAGCTTCTCCGCCGGAGGCTTCGGCACCTTTCGTAGCGCTGGGGCCGATCGTCCAAGCCGTTGTTCTCAGGCTCAAAGACGATCGGGTAAGGCTTCGGGTAGAACGAGCCCCGGCCGATCGGGAGGATGCAAACGGCCGGAGCTCGGATTGACGGGGACGCTGTATCTGCCCGTCAATTTCAGAGTGGCGGCCAGCGCCACAACTCGGTGATGTTGTCGATCTCGTCTTCGATCCGGCCTTCGCGCATCGCGTAGATGACAGCGCCAAGGACGACGATGATCGCCAAGAAGAAGGCCATTATCGTGAGAGCTACAGTCATGCTGCCCTCACAGGGCGTGGGACGGTTTTGCGATCGAGGCCAACGCCGCGCTCAATCGCGCGCTGTGCCATTGCATCGATCGATGATGGGGCAAGGATCGGTGTCATGCCGTCTCGACCTCCCGCATCGCCGCCAAGCATTTCTGGCAATGGTTCTTTCCCGATCCGCCGCAGACTTCTTCACCAGGGTGCTGGCAGTGAGGTCGCAGGAGAAGGATCGGATGGTCGGCCGGGCGGCTGGTACTGAACGGCGACCCGGCCTGCTGTGTTGTGGCGTACTGGGGTTGAGCTACTTCATCGTCGCCTCCTTCGAGAGGGTGCTCGGACTTGGAAGTGGTGGGGAGGTCGGACGATTTACTCGCTGCCTCCCCTGCGCTTTCGGCGCTGGTAGCCACGGTTACCGAAGGTTGCCCCTCTATCGTGGCCTCAGCCGGGGAATGATCCTCGACCTGAACTGCGGTCCTCTCGGATACCGCCTCCGCCGCCTTACGCGGGGATTGCAGTGCCATTGCTGGCGATCTTGTACGCTTGGGAGCGACCGGCGCCGGAGCAGAGTCGGCCTCAAACTCAGGGAGCATGCCCAACGCGGCAAGGTACGTGTCGCGGACCATGTCTTCTTCGGTCCGCTCCTGGTCGTCCTTCTTCCGAAGGGCGATCACCTGCTTCATAATCTTCGTGTCGTAGCCCATGCCCTTGGCCTCGCCGTAGACATCCTTGATGTCGTCAGCGATCGTCTTCTTCTCTTCCTCGAGACGTTCGATCCGCTCAATGAAGGCGCGGAGCTGGTCGCGGGCTACGCCGTGTGCGTCGGTCATGCTGATATCGCCTTCCTGGAAGATGTGTGCCGGGTAGCAAGCCACTGCCAATCGACGCCCGCGATGCTCTTCCGAGCAGCGGCCGCAATCACGCCATTCCAGTGCCGAGGCGAAATGCTGTCTCGCAGCCTCATCTGGCGGGCGGCTTCGTATCCGCAGCCGACGTCAGCGGCGAAATCACCGATGGTGTCCCAGATGTCGATGAGGCTCGAAATGGAAGTGGGTGTCTTGCTCATGATCTGAATCGTACAAAAGGTACTGCGACAACGCAAGACAAAATCGTACACATTGCACGATAAATTTGAGCGATAATGTACGAATGGAATTGCCGAAGGACAGATTGAAGCAAGTGCGCGCTGCGGCTGGGTATGAAAGCCCGACCGATGCAGCGAACGCGTTCCCGCGTGACATCAACAAGAACACCCTCATCAGCCACGAGAACGGCAACCGTCCGATCTCACGCAAGGCCGCCGAGAAATATGGCGAACTGTTTGGCGCCAAAGCGGGGTGGATTCTTTTCGGTGATGGACCGGGAGAGGATACCGGGACAGCGTTGAGTGATGTGACGCTCAGCCGCGTTGGTATGACGGTTGGGCGCGTTGCTGGCGTGGTCGAGGCCGGCGCTTTCCGCGAGGTCGACGAGTTCGATCAGTCGGAGCCGATCGAGATCATGCTGCCGCGTGACGAGAAGTTTCCGAACGCTCGGCAACTGGTGTTCGATTGTGCTGGCGATAGCATGAACGACCTGCGGCCACGGCCGATCTTTCCCGGCGATCGTCTCGTCTGCCTGGCATACGAGGATATTGGCCATATTGAGCTTCGGTCGGGAATGGTCGTCATCGTCCAGCGATCGCGCGACGGTGGCCACTTCCGAGAATGGTCGGTGAAACAGATCGAGGTGTTCCCCGATCGAGCGGAGTTTCACCCGCGGTCCACCAACCCAAAACATAAGCCGATAATTGTCGAGCACGACGATGAGGCGGACGAAGGCGTTACGGTCGAGGTGATCGCGCTTGTTCGTCGCGTCATGAACGATTTGCCGGGGTTCTGACAATGACACCTGATCGCTTCAACGAATGCCTGCGAGTGATACGTTGGACGCCCATCAATATCGCGTCGGCCCTGCAGTGTGAGCTATCATGGATTGAGGCTCTTGAAGGCGGCAACGAGGAAGTGCCTCCTGGGCTCGCGGCTTGGCTAGAAATACTGGCGCAGGTGCATGAAACAGCGCCTCCACCACCAACTTACCGAGGCAAGAGGGCGATACTGTGAACGGATGGCGGCTGTTTACGTTCGTGTGGCTACTGTCGCTATCGATCGTGGTTCTTACTTTATTCAAAGACTACCACTTCGTAGATCCGGCGATTTATGACAGAGTTGTCGATACGGGCTCAAAGGATGCTCTGGACGTGGCGGCCCAACTAGGCCGCTTCGATCTCGTTTCGATGATACTCGGCATCATCGCTCTGCTGATTGGGATCATGGCTGTATCCGGGTTTTGGATGATCAGGGGTGCCGCAGTAAAGGCCGCTGAGGATGCTGCAGTTAGCGCGAGCCGATCGGTTGCCGACAAGCAGGCTACAACGGTCGCGGAGTTGGTCGCGCAAGGCTATCTAGCAGAAAATGTTCCAAAGCTCGTCGACTCCATGCTAAAATCGATCTTAGCAACGGCTCCTACAGTCGCGCCTGAAACAGGCTTAACACCTGAGGAAGTGCAAGAGGTTACGGCTAGAGCACAAGAGATAGGCCCGAATCACAATGGATAGGAACGAGAAGAAAACTCTCCTTGGGACATACCTTGGCTTTCGATCCGCTCCCATCGACGTAATTTCGCTCGCCAATCTTTTCGGAGTAAAGGTTTATAATGCAGCCTGGCCCGCGCACATTTCTGGGAAGATCCAGAAAGACCAAGTCAAAGGCGGGGCGAGCGGCTTTGCTATTTTTGTGAACAAGGACCATCCGGAGACACGGAAGCGGTTCACTATTGCGCATGAGCTGGCTCATTATATCCTGCATGAGGATCAGATCGGCGACGGCATATTCGATGATGCCTTGTACAGGAGCGGGCTGCCAGAAAGCAAAGAGTTCGAGGCAAACCAACTCGCAGCAAACATATTGATGCCTTGGCATTTGCTTCGGCCAATGATGATGCATAAAACACCCGATCAACTGGCGAAGGACTTCAATGTCTCGAAGGAAGCGATGGACATACGCCTCGGCATCTTCGCGTAACAGGCGTGAGTGATACCGGCATATCCTAAGCCCGCTTTAAGCGGGCATTTTCCTGCCGTTAATTACGCATCAAAATCCGCGTCCCTTTCAGGTCGAACGATGCACATGCATCCGCGACATCCTGAACGAACCACCTTGTTGGCGGATCGCACATGTAGCTTTCGCCGTTCGGGCCGGGATAGTTCATGACCGGCAGCACATAAAATTCACCTTCATCACCAACCGGGGCGAATGGGCCAACCGTAAAGTCGTAGCCAGGGAACCGGCGCGACAGGTAATCTTCGAACCGCTCTTTTGCCGCCGTGACCGCGGACCGCTGCGCGTACGGCGGCACGATGATGAAACTCAAAACTTCCCGCTCAATAGCCATTGGATACACCTCCATCGATCCCGACAAGCCGGCCGATCACGCTTCCGCATGGCTGGCACCTGAATGGGATATTTTCCAGATAAACGCTTTCGGTCAGCTCATCCGCATCACGCGGGATTCCCTCACCTACCGGCATGGCGATAAACTTCTGACTGTGCCGTAAGCAGTTCTCGCACCGGATTTGGAGCGTAAACTCTGCTGATACGTGTAGTGCGGCCAACATTTCGTTCTCCTTCTGTTCTCATGAAATCAGAACCGCGATGGAGAGTCGAATCGATTTTTCGGGTTTCGCTAATTTTCAAAGATTCTCAGAATCGTACAAAATGTACTTGCACAGGCATCGTACATAAAGTACGTTTATCTCATCGAAGCCGCCCAAGAAAAGCGGGTTGGCGCCAATGATGAGACAAAGCCATGCACACCTCAGCAGACATCACAGCCACCGCACTGAGAGAGAACCTCAAGACGGTTGACGCGAAGATCTTCCGGGTTCGTGCGCGTACCGCTGCCGGCCTCTGCTCTCCGAATGCTGCTGCGTCCTACCTCGTCGCGCTCCGCGCCTGCCATGAGCTTCGCGAGATCGGCGGTATTGGCCCGCTGTTCGACGACCTCGCCCCCACCCCCATCAACGACCAGCTGGTCGGCATCACTGCTGAACAGCGCAAGGAACGCGAATGGAAGGGCGTCTTCGCTCGCTTCCCGTTCCCGGTCGCCGCCCCTTTCCAGTTCCTCGAAGCTGCGGAGTAACCGCCATGAACGACACAAATATTTTTACGGCACACCATCACGCCCACGCTGTTTCGGATCATCTTTTTGCAGCGGGATGGGCAGATGATCCCCGGAATCGCGCCCTGCACCTAGAAAAGGTTCGCAGCCACCTGAGGGACATCGAGGCTCTGCTTTCGGCTCCTGAAACAGCGATGCTGGAGGCTGCAGAGTAATGGCCAACACCTGCAAATTCTCAACCTACGGATATGCCTGCGGGAAGCCGGTAGAACACGGGCGCTACCTTTGCGCGGACCATGCTGCCGCAACATGCTCCAGCTGCGGCAAGCCCGCGACACATGGTTGCGACTTTTGCGGCCAATTTGTCTGCGGCGCTCCTCTCTGCGACGAATGCACCTTCGGAACGGATGAGTCCAAGTCGTCTGGCGCGTGGGGTTTCATGAACCACATCCACGTCAGCAAGCCGGAGTTCGCTGACAAGCACAGGCTCGCAGTGCAGGAAGCCGCCCTCGCCGCCAAGCATGCCGAGATCGCTCGGCTGCGGGAGGCGCTGGAGCCATTCGCTAAAGCAGCAGACATCAAACTCTGCGGGGAATGGAAGGATCACGAGCGTTTTAGCCAGACTGATGTCGGCTTTCACCTTTCCTTTGGAGACCTACGCTCTGCCCGCGCCGCTCTCAAGGAGAAGGTCAATGCATAGCGGAACCGACTTCGACGAAGAGCTGATCCTCATTGAGGCAGGGAGCTTTGCCAAGCGCGCCGAAGAGATCAACCGCAAGATCATGGCACGGCAGAAGGCAGACGCCTTCCTCGTACCGCTCGCCTTTGCCGTGGCATTCGCCCTCATCGCGTCATCTTTCATCTTCTCCGCCATCCCGAACAGCAACCGGACGGCCAAGGTCGAACAGGAGTACTTTTCCTATGTCCAACGATAACCTTTGGAAGTGGTGGCAGGACGCCCTCGCGGGCAATATTGGCCCGATCCACGACAGTGACCCGCAGCAGGGCTTTTACCGCACTCGCTACAAGGACAAGGCTTGGGAGCCGGTTGCCATCTGGTTTGAGGATGACAAGTGGCACGCCATGCGCGGCGACCGCATCATCAACGCCGACGAGATCTGGACCTTCTGCTGCCGGAACTCGATCACGCACGAAGCCTACACCAAGGCGATCGAAGGCGGCGGCTGGGACGACGAGCCGGAACAGGTCCGCGGTATTGGCGACAACTTGCCGGCGGATCCTTTCGAAGCGTTAAAGCTGGAATTTGCCGGCGAGCAGGAGCTTGCCGACGCATTGCTCAAGTCCAAGGTCGAGACCCAGGATCAGGCGAATAAGATCGGCGTTCTGTCGAAACGCATTGCTGGCATCTCGAAGCGCGCCACAGACCTACACAAGGTCGAAAAGCAGCCGCACCTCGACGCCGGCCGAAACGTCGACAACAAATGGCGCGACCTGAAGGAGGAGCCGGACACCCTCTCCAAGCGCCTCAAGCGCCACCTCAATGCTTTCCTGCAGGAGAAAGCGCGCAAGGAACGCGATCGCCAGGCAGCAGCACGCGCGGAAGCCGATCGCATCCAGCGCGAGGCCGACGCTGCGCGCATCGCCGCAGAACAAGCGTCCGCGAAGAACGACAACAGCGCGCCAGCAGCAGAAGCAGAGGCCGAACGCCTCGCCCAGCAAGCTGCCGACGCCACGAAGGAGACGCAGGCTCGGAACGCCAGCGCCGGCCGCACCGGTGCCAAGGTTTCGCTCCGCACCTTCGTCTTTGCCGAGATCACAGATTTCGACGCTATTCTGCTTGCGCTGAAGGACCGGGCGGAGATCCGCGAAGTTGTCGAGACGCTGGCAAACCGCGCGGCGCGCTCCGGCGTTGAGCTGGCCGGCATGGCGATCAAATCTGAACAGAGGGCTGCCTGATGGGAGTGCGGCTCCTCGTCATCCTCATGGGCGTTCCTATCCTGCTCTGGACACTGCTCTCGGTGTTCATCCGGAATGTCGGGAACGCCGCTTGGTTTGCATGGAACGAGACTTCGATGGAGTTCGACCAGATGCGCGCCGCCTTCAAATCAAAATCAATGAACCAGGAGGACTGGAAGTGAACGCTCACGTCCCTGCACTATCCGCCGGCGGTCAGGTCATGGCCATTGTGCCGCAGACCTTCGAGGAAACGATGCGTGTCTCTCGCGCCGTCGTCGCTTCGGGCCTCGCGCCCTCTGCTCTTGTCGGCAAGCTCGAAGGTGACGCGGCGGCTGCGGCCGTCGCCGTTGCCATCATGTCCGGCGCCGAGCTTGGCCTCAAGCCTATGGTAAGCCTCCGAAGCTTCACCGTCATCAATGGCAAGCCAGCGCTTTATGGCGATGGTCTGATCAACGTCGTCCGGATGTCCGGAAAGGTTACCTATCTGCGGACTGGATGCGACGAGGTCAACGGCAAGCTCATCGGCTTCTGTGAAGCGAAGCGGAGCGATACCGGCGAAGACAAGCGCGGCGAGTTCAGCCAGGACGACGCCGTTCGGGCTGGATTGTGGCAGACCGAAGCCGTCGTCACGAAGTGGAACAAGTGGGACAAGAAGAACGAACAGAAGCCGAATGACAGCCCTTGGTATCGCTTTCCGAAGCGGATGCTTGCATGGCGCGCGGCCGGCTACTGCCTTCGCGAACTGTTCGGTGACGTCCTCGGCGGCATTCGCGACGAGTTCGAAGCGCGCGAGATTGCCGACGCCGACGCGATGCGGGACGTAACCCCGGCATCTGAAAGCCGCCCAACGCCTCCTAAGCCACCGAAGCCGCCAGCACCGCCAGCGGCGCCTTCCGCGAAGACGATCGAAGCCGAGCCGGCCAAGGAAGATGCCGGTGAACATCAGTTCGATCTTGGCGGTTATCTCGAGGAAATCGAAGCGGCGCTCGGAAGCGCGGCGGATGAAGCCAGCGTCGAGGAGATCTGGAACGACTTCGATGCGCCGGCCACGCTGGAAAGCGAGGGCCATGCCGACATGATCGATGCGGCGTTCTCAATCAAGACGCGGCGTCTTGCGCAGCTCCACCCGATGAACGGCGGCTGATCATGTCCCAGCGCCAACGGTTCATCCTCATCAACGACAAGGTGCGCGCGAACGCCCTCGCCGCGGTCGCGGCTGCCGACGCAGGCACCGCGATCAGCATTGGGCCGAAGACGCGCAGCGGATCTCAGAACGACAAGTTTCATGCGATTTGCTCAGACATTGCGAACTCGCAAATGAAGTGGGCTGGCAAGCGCAGAACGCTGGAAGAATGGAAGGTCCTTCTCGTCTCCGGACACACCAAGGCGACCGAGGGCGAAGTTGACTTCGTTCCCGGCATCGAAGGCGAGTTCGTCAACATTCGCGAGAGCACCGCCCGCATGTCGGTCGGTCGCGCCGCGAGCCTCATCACCTATGCGATCGCCTTCTGCGACACCAACGGAATCCATCTTACCGAGACGATCCGTGGCGGCTTCCACGACGGTGCAAATGATTGGAGAGCGGCATGAAGCTCACTGGCTATGAAAAATCAGCGTTCAAGGCTTGGGCTGAATGCGATGAAGACTACAGCATCCTAAGTTTCAAGGCCATCGCCCATCGTGCTGAGATGGATATCAGCAAGGATCGCAGAGCTGTTCGTGGGCTGGCGCGTAAGGGGCTTGTGGAATTTAGCCGTGTTTCATGGAGCGACGAGGGCGTGGTCGGCGGGGCTGGGTATGGCCTCACTAAGGATGGGGTTGACGCTCGCGGAGGCCAGTCATGAGCGTCCGAGTCAAAGCACACGCGAGAGGTCCGGCCGATCCCCTCACCCCTGACATCGAGGCAAAGCGCCGCCGGTTCCACAGCAAGTGGGGCATCGAAGTTGTCGGCGCAAATGATTCCCGCCTGTCACCACCTATCCCCGATCCAGTACCGGGGCCAGCGCCTATGCCGATTGAAGAGCACAAGTCCTTGCTCCGGACGCTGGCTGAACTGGTGAGGTGCATCTGATGCCGATCCGAGCCGAACGAAAGGCCCTGTATCTAGGAGGCGGAACGCATTCGAAAGAGTGGAAGGCTTTTCGCGCCTCACTTCTGGAGAGAGCCGGCGACCGCTGCGAGGGCACTCCCATGCACCCAGAGTGCCGAGCTGAGAACAAGCAGCCGCACCCGGTCACCGGCAGCAAAGTGGTCCTCACTATCGCGCATATGGATCACGACGAGAGCCATTCGGACCCAGAGCATTGCCGTGCGCTTTGTCAGCGATGCCATCTCCGGTGGGACGCAAAGCACCATGCAGCGAATGCCCGGATCACCCGCAGACGGAAAGACCCGCAGATCGACGTGGAGGATTATCTCAATGCGAACCGTTCCTGAATGGGTAGGCCGCACCGACGACAGCATGCCCTCGGACAAGTGCAAGACTCGCATCCTTGAGCGTCAGGGATGGAAGTGCGCAATCACTGGCGTTGAGTTCCGCGACGGCGTGAAGGCCGAATACGACCACATCACCCCGCTTTGGCTTGGAGGAGATAACCGCGAAGGAAATCTACAGGCCATCACCAAGGAAGCGCATGCTGCGAAGACGAAGACCGAGGCGACGGTTCGGGCGAAGGTCCACCGGAACCAGATCAAGCGCATCAGCGGCAAGAAGAAGGACACCGGCGGATTTAGTCAGCGCTTCAAGCGCAAGATGAACGGCGATGTCGTCGACACCCGAACAGGCGAGGTAGTCAGCCGATGACCCGCGCCACCCCTTCCCCGTCTCCAGCTATACCGCGAGGAATCCCCATGACCGAACAGAACAAGCAGTCTGATACCCCAGCGCCCGAGACGCGTTCGGTCGGGATGAAACGGCTAATGTTTCTCGAAACTCTTCAGGCTCACCTTGGCAATGCGAACGCCGCGATCGTCTTCGAGCTCAAGCCAAGCGTTGGGAGCAAAGCCCTGCCCGACGAACAGGGCAGCAGCCACCAAAATCACACGGTAGGCGGAAAGAACGTCGGACTCCTCGAATTCGTAATCTCCCACGACGCCTCTCTCGTCGTCGTGAACCCTGTAGTGGAACTTAGTCATGCCGGTCTCCAAGCACAAAGTAGACTCCGTATTGTAGAGACTACTTATAAAGGCGAAGGTTGCACCAAACTTGACTTAATTCCTCAAGTTGGTGTCGCCGGCCCGCCGACTCAGAAGCTTTCGCGAGGCGATGTCCCGTGCCCTTGCACGCTCATCGAGCAAGACGAGGATTGCCCTATCGGCTATCCGTCTATGGTGTGCGGCATCTGCAAAGGCAAAGGCCACACAAAGCAAGAACAGGTGACCGCGCTCGCTTGTGAGATAATCAAGATCGCGAGCGACGTTGGCGAGCCGGAAGACCCGTTCGCGGCTTGGGAGAGCATACATCTTATGATGAACCAAGTGGCGGGGGGGACGGGATTCGAACCCGTGGCACCTTTGCGAGGTGCGCCGGCTTATCAAGCCGGAGCTTTCGACCGCTCAGCCACCCCCGTTGGTGGGGGAGATATAGGCGACGTCGCGGAACACGGCAAGATGGCCGCGCCGCTGAACGATTTGCACGTGGCAACACCAGAACTGGGTGGCGTCGAACTGGCTGGCGTAGCAGAGCAGCTTGAACAGGGCGCTGGCGCTTGGAGGGCTTGCTCCGGTTGCCATGAGCTGATCCAGGGCCACCCAACCGGCCCATGGAGCGAAACGCTGAAAAGCTACATGGGCGGCGGCTGCCGTGAGTGCGGTGGGATCGGCGCGATCTGGGACAACACCGATTATAGCCAAGTCAATGACCCCGCGCCGATGACGAGTTCAAAGGAGGCAGACTTGCCCGTGCTGAGTGAAGCAAGCCTGCCGACAACTTCTCGTCTCTCACAACTTGAAGCACGTACGTCATGCGCCGCTTCGGCTAACTATGCAAGCGCACCGCCCCAACCGAATCAGGATGGATCATCGGGCGGCGAAACGCGGGTGAGAAATGCCCAGATCACTACAGCTGCGAAGAGCCCGACAGAAACTGCGATCGCTAAAAGATACGAGCCCAATTTAGATTCTCCTAAAGAAGGACAACCTGATGAAGTCGTTGGAGTTCCGACGCAGTTGCTTGTTTACGGCACACCGACCGTGAAGAGTGACGTCAGGACGAGACGATGAACAATCTACCGCGTTCCAAAAGTCTCCGCATTCTTTCTCTCCTGGATTTGGAGAAGCTCCAAATACTGGCCTGCAGTGAGGAGGACCGATCCATCGACGGTGTGAACGATGCCGTTGAAACCGTAGCCGGTCAGGTCGTCACGGATGATCGCCCGCAGAACAACCGGAAGCCAGCTCTCGATGTAGGTTATGGGCTTTGTCTGTATGGCGAAGCTAGCTTCGCTATGGTCGTTCTCGTCGTAGAACTGCTCGGCATCCCAATCAGACAAGTGCGTTCTCGCTTCAATCATCGACAGTGCGCCGAGTTCTTTCGGACCGCAAGTTCAATAGGTGTGCCGCTACCGATTGGAGGCTCCCAGGCTAATGTGGCGCTGACCCAATCGCCCAAAACGAGGGAGGTGGGGCGCCCAATGACGAGACGGGACACGATTAGGGACAAGATCATGCCTCGTGTCCGTGTCGACGACAGGAGGTGAGATGATGAGCAGGGTCTCCTTCAAACAGCGCGACATAGAGACCGTCTTCAAGGCAGCAGCGAAAGCTGGAGGGTTCGTCAACCTCGATATGAAGACACTTATCGCCACAGTGGTCTTTAGCGATCCCGAAAAACTGGTTGACGGGGAAGGCAATTCGCTGGGCATGCTCCCATTGGGCAATTACGCCCCCGATGGAAAGGAACACTGGGATGAGGACTGACAGGCCAGGCTATCAATGCCGGCCGAAGAAGGACGGCACGCCCGTCCACTACTGGAATCCGGCGCGAGCGGTGAAGGGCTCCTCGAAAAGCCTTTCGATCATTCGACTACCGGATGATTGGACCGATGACAAAATCTCTGCCGAATGCCAACGACGGACGACCGAGCTGCGAGCTGAAGTCCGGAAGTTAGGTGCGGAGCCTATGTTCGACGGGACAATCAAATCGCTCATCGAGCGCTATCGCCATGACAAGACAAGCTCTTGGCATAGCATCAAGCACTCGACACGCATCCGCGACTACGAACCGAGCTTGCGGGTGCTGATCAAACATGTTGGCGATCGCGATATCAACGCCCTCCGCGGGTCCGACTTCAGCCGCTGGTTTACCCATTGGAAGAAGAAAGGCCATCGTCGGGCGAGCGGAGCGATGAAGCTTCTGCGCATTATCCTGTCCTATGGCGCCGGCGAACGGCTTCGCGGCTGCAAGCAAGCACGGGAAATCTTATCGGATATGCGTTTCGAACTTCCCGCGTCGCGTGATGTTGCAATGACCTACGAGCAGTGCCTCGCCATTGTGAAGGCGAGCGCGGAACTGAAATGCCCGTCTATCGGCTTCGTTGAAGCTCTCAAGTTCGAGACGGCACTTCGCCGGATCGACGTCATCGGGGAGTGGGCACCGCCGGAAGAAGGTGGCGCATTCCGCTGGCGAGGCCTTACGGCGCAGAGCCTTTCGAAGGATCTGATCCTGAAGCTCAAGACCAGCAAGAATGGTGCAGAGGTTGCTCGCGATCTCAAAACCATGCCGCTCGTCGTGGAAGCACTCAAGGCTTACACGATACCCGAGATTGGTCCGATCGTGATCGATGAGGATCACAAGAAGCCATATTGGGAAAACCGCTACGCGGAGAAATACCGCAAGGTGAGAGACAAGGCTGGAGTTCCTTCGAACATCTGGTCGATGGACTCGCGCGCAGGCGCAGTTTCAGAAACCGTCGAGGCCACCGGGTCGCTGGAGCTTGCCAGCAGTCTCGCGACGCACTCGACAACGAAGATGACCAAGAAGTACAGCCGCGGCGATGGACTTGAGACGAGCCGCAAAATAGCCGAAGCACGAACCGCGAACCGCGCCAGTGTAACGGCGGTGAAACAGTGAAACGCCATTTCCTGTAACTACTTGAAAAGTCTGGAGCGGGTGAGGGTAATCGAAACCCCGTCATCAGCTTGGGAAGCTGCTGCTCTACCATTGAGCTACACCCGCGTCGGGGGAAGGTTTCCAACAATGGGCCGTGTCTGTCAAGGTCGCCGGGGTGGAAGCGTCCGGCGGCGGCTTTCTAGCTGCGGAAATGCTTGGAGAGTTTGAGGCCCTGCGCCTGATAGTTCGAGCCGAGGCCGGAGCCGTAGAGGCCCTGGGGTTCTTCCAGCATGTGTTCGTAGACGAGGCGACCGACGATCTGGCCGTCTTCGAGGATGAACGGGACCTCGTGGCTGCGCACCTCTAGGACTGCGCGGCTGCCGCGGCCGCCGGCGGCCTCGTGGCCGAAGCCGGGGTCGAAGAAGCCGGCGTAATGGACGCGGAATTCGCCGACCAGCGGGTCGAACGGTGTCATTTCGGCCGCGTAGAGCGGTGGCACATGGACGGCCTCGCGCGAGACGAGGATGTAGAATTCATCCGGATCCAGAATCAGTTCGTTGCGGCCGCGGCTGTGGATCGGCTCCCAGAAATCGAACAGATCATGCTGGGCCTTCTTGTCGACATCGACGACGGCCGTGTGGTGCTTGCCGCGGTAGCCGATCAGGCCATCGTTGTCGCCGGCAAGGTCGATCGATAGCGCTATGCCGCCGCCGGAAATGTTCGGCTGCGCGGCGGCGACCAGCGTTTCGGCTCCATGCAGCGCCAACAGCTCCGGCTCCTGCAGAAGGGCGTTGCCGACGCGGAAGCGGATCTGCGACAGGCGCGAGCCCTGGCGCACGACGATCGGAAATGTGCGCGGGGAAATTTCGAGATAGAGCGGACCGCGATAGCCTGAAGGGATCTTGTCGAACTCCTGGGCGCGATCGGTGATGACGCGGGTAAAGATATCGAGGCGGCCGGTGGAGCTTTTCGGATTGGCCGAAGCCGACATCTCGGCCGGCAGATCGAGGCTTTCCATCAGCGGCACGATATAGACGCAGCCGGTTTCGAGGACGGCGCTTTCGGAGAGATCGATGACGTGCAGGCTGAGGCGCTCGAGCTTGTCGGACACGAGGCTCATCGGCCCCGGCATGAACGAGGCGCGCACGCGAAACGCCTTCTGCCCCAAGCGCAGATCAAGGCTCGCCGGCTGGATCTGGTCCTGATCAAGCGCCCTCTCGGACTTCAGCCGTCCTTGTTCGAAGAGCGCCGCAATTGCGCGGTCCGCCAGAATTCCCGTTTCGCGAGCCATCATGTCTCTTTCAGATTTTGGGGCCGACAAAACCAAATGCGGACCATTGACGCAAGCGGAAGCGAGGCGTAAGGCAGCTTTATCCCGTGGTGATTTGGCCGGTCGGCTTGCAGCCACGTTAAACAAGTGGCTAAAAAGACCGGGTTGAAAACCGGTCTGCGATTGCGGCCGGTTTTTTTGTATCACGAAGGTGATGAACACATGAGCAAATCCCCGAACAAGAACTGGCGCCCTGCCACCACGCTCGTCCATGGCGGCACGCTGCGCTCGCAATATGGCGAGATGTCGGAAGCCATCTACCTGACGCAGGGCTTCGCCTACGACAGTTCAGAAGCCGCCGAGGCCCGTTTCAAGGGCGAGGCCGACGGCTATATCTATGCCCGCTACGGCAGCCCCACCAACGACATGTTCGAAAAGCGCATGTGTGCGCTGGAAGGTGCAGAAGAAGCCCGCGCCACCGCCTCCGGCATGGCCGCCATCACGGCAGCGCTCATGTGCCAGCTTCGCGCCGGCGACCATATCGTTGCCGCGCGGGCCCTGTTCGGTTCCTGCCGCTGGGTTGTCGAAACGCTCGCCCCGCGCTACGGCATCGAATGCACGCTGGTCGACGGTCGCGACCTTGCCAACTGGGAAGCGGCGATCAAGCCCAACACCAAGGTGTTTTTCCTGGAAAGCCCGACAAACCCGACGCTGGAAGTGATCGACATTGCCGGCGTTGCCAAGCTTGCCAATCAGGTCGGCGCCCGTCTGGTGGTCGACAACGTGTTCGCAACGCCGCTCTTCCAGCGGCCGCTGGAACTCGGCGCCCATGTGGTCGTCTATTCCGCCACCAAGCATATCGACGGCCAGGGCCGGAGCCTTGCCGGCGTCATCCTTTCGGACCGCGAATGGGTTCTGGAGCACCTGCAGGACTATTATCGCCATACCGGTCCGGCAATGTCGCCGTTCACGGCATGGACACTGATCAAGGGGCTGGAAACGCTGCCGATCCGTGTTGCCCAGCAGACGTCCAATGCGGCAAAGATCGCCGATTTCCTGGCCGAGCAGTCCAAGGTCGCGAAAGTGATCTATCCCGGTCGCAAAGACCATCCGCAGGCCGATATCATCGCCAAGCAGATGACGGGCGGATCGACGCTGGTCTGCTTCGAGCTGAAGGGCGGCAAGGAAGCGGCCTTCAAGCTGCAGAATGCCATGGAGGTGGTCACCATCTCCAACAATCTCGGCGACACCCGCTCCATCATCACGCATCCGGCAACGACGACGCACAAGAACCTCAGCGACGAGGCCCGTACGGAACTGGGAATTTCGCCCGGCACCGTGCGCTTTTCGGCCGGCATCGAGGATGCGGACGACCTGCTGGAAGATTTCGCGCAGGCGCTGAAGCAGATCTGATCGGCTTTACGCCGAACGATGGGTAGACCCGGAACGCTCCGGGTTTACCATATCAGTTATCCCTATCATCAAGAACGCGACATTGCCTCAGATGCAAGCCGCGAGAATTCTTGACCTTTCTCCCCCACTGTACGATATCGGCACGATGAGCAATCTTGAGGTGCCAATGTACCGCGCCCGCACCAGAGACATAGACGTCGCCGTCGAGCCCTATTATCTCGAGGAGCAGTCGAGCCCCGAGGACAGTCGTTATGTCTGGGGATACCGGATCGTGATCGAGAACAAGTCCTCGATCAGCGTCACGCTCGTGCATCGCTACTGGAACATCACGGACGAAAACGGGATCGTCGACGAGGTCGACGGACCAGGCGTCGTTGGCGACCAGCCGCGACTGGAGCCGGGCGACAGCTATGAATATTCGTCCGGATGCCCGCTCGACACGCCATCAGGCGTCATGTTCGGCACCTACGATATGAAGACGGACGAAGGCGAGACTTTCAAAGTCGACATTCCCGCCTTCTCGCTGGATTCACCAGGCGTCGTGCGCGTTCTGAACTGACCCGCAAAGCGGATCAGGCGCTTTCGAATTCCTCCGTCACGAACTTGTAGGTGGTCGAGCAGAACTCGCAGGTTACCGCGATTTCTCCATCTTCCACACTCGCGTGGATTTCTTCCGCAGAGAACCCGTCCAGAACGCCCTTGATCTTGTCGCGCGAGCAGCTGCAGCGGTCGAACACCGTCTGCGGATCATAGACCCGCACGCCGCGCTCGTGGAACAGCCGGAACAGCAGCCGTTCGATCGCCACCTGCGGATCGGTCAGCTCGTCCGTATCGATGGTGCCGACCAGCGTGCTCGCCTCTAACCAGGCATCGTCCTCGACTTCGACGGCATCGCGTTCGTCACCGTCGCCGCCGTGCAGGTCGGGCTGGCGCATGCGCTCAGGCGCCTGCGGAAGGAACTGGGCGACAAGTCCGCCGGCGCGCCAGTTGTGGCGCGGGTTGCCGTCCTCGTCGCGGTCGATGAGTTCGGCGACGGCGAGGCGAACCCTGGTCGGGATCTGTTCGGACTGACGGAAGTAGACGCCGGCCATTTCTTCAAGCGACGAGCCGTCCATCGGCACGATGCCCTGATAGGGCTGCATGCCGCGGCCCTGATCGATCGTCAGCGCAAGAAAGCCATGGCCGAGCAGTTCGGCAGGCGAGATCTTGCCGTTCTCGACGGCTTCGGCCAGTGCATCCTCGTCGTAGCGGGCATAGGCGCGCAATGCATCCGGCGTGGAGAAATCGGCAACAAGCAGGTCGACCGGGCCGTCACCCTTGGTCTGCATGGTGAACTTGCCTTCGAATTTCAGCGAAGTGCCCAGCAGTGCAGTGAGCACGACGGCTTCCGCCAGCAGCCGTGCGACAGGTGCCGGATAATCGTGCCGTCCGAGGATCGCGTTGAGGAGTGGCCCGAGCTGGACCGCACGGCCGCGCACATCGAGGCCATCCACCTGGAAGGGCACGACGCGGTCGTCGCCGGCAAAATCGAGTTCGTTCAGTTCAACAGTCGCTTCCGCCATGAGTTAACTCCTTCGCGCCGGCGCTCTCAGTTCCTCGAACGCTTTTACACAAGCGCCAGCCGCAGCGGAACCGCCGGCCGGGGATTTGAGAACGTTGACGATATCGTGTTGAAGCGCCGCACTCGTTCGGCGGCGCGCTTTGAAAGCCGTCAGATGGTGGCGGCTCTCATCGAATTCAAGTCGGAAGCGCTTTCGATCCTCAGACGATGCCGAAGCACCAGGCAAGGATCGACTTCTGCGCATGAAGGCGGTTTTCCGCCTCGTCGAACACTACCGACTGCGGTCCGTCGATGACCTCGTCGGTAACTTCCTCGCCGCGATGCGCCGGCAGGCAGTGCATGAAGAGCGCGCCCTTGTTTGCCTGATCCATCAGCGCCTTGTTGACCTGATAGGGCTGGAAGATGTTGTGGCCGCGCGCCTTGTGCTCCTGGTTCATCGACACCCACGTATCGGTGACGACGACATCAGCGCCGGTGACCGCCCGTTCGGCGTCGTGGCAGAGCATGATCTCGCCGCCATTGTTGCGTGCCCAGTTCAGGAACTTGTCATGCGGCTCAGAGCCCATCGGCACGGCCATGTTCATCTTGTAGCCGAACCGCGCCGAGCCTTCGACGAGCGAGTGCAGCACGTTGTTGCCGTCACCCGTCCAGGCGATGGTCTTGCCTTTGACAGGACCGCGATGCTCCTCGAAGGTCATCAGGTCGGCCATGATCTGGCAGGGATGGGTATCGTCGGTCAGCGCGTTGATGACGGGCACGGTGGCGTGCTCGGCCATTTCACGCATGCGATTGTGGTCGGTGGTGCGGATCATGATCGCATCGACATAGCGCGACAGGACACGTGCCGTATCGCCGATCGTCTCGGCGCGGCCGAGCTGCATTTCCGTGCCGGACAGGAAGAGCGTCTCGCCGCCGAGCTGGCGCATGCCGACATCGAAGGAGACGCGGGTGCGGGTGGACGGCTTTTCGAAAATCATCGCCAACATCTTGCCGGCGAGCGGCTGGTCGCCCTTGCCGGCCTTGAAGGCCTGCTTGCGGCTCTTCGCGTCGTCGAGAATGGTGCGAAGATCCTCCGGCGAAACCGCCGAAAGATCTAGGAAATGCTTTGGTGATGCCATGCTATCGTCCCCTATCGAGGGGAACCGTCACCGGCACCCCTCATCGCGCTCAGGCTGTTTTCTTGAGTTCTGCCTCGGTCAGCTTTTCCGCTGCCCGTTCGATCCGTGCGAGCCCCTCGCGGGCTTCCTCCGCCGTGATCGTCAACGGCGGCAGAAGGCGCACGACGTTATCGCCAGCAGGTACTGACAGCATTTTCTCATCGCGCATTGCAACGACCAGATCGCCAGCAGGCACCCTTGCCTTGATGCCGAGCATCAGGCCTTCGCCTCTGATATCTTCGATCACGTCAGGGAAACGGTCCTTCAGGCTTGCCAGTCCCTGGCGGAACACGAGCGCGACATCGCGGACATTTTCAAGGAAGCCATCGGCCAGCACGACGTCGAGCACCGCGTTGCCGCAGGCCATGCCGAGCGGATTCCCGCCATAGGTCGTGCCGTGAATGCCGGGCTTCATGCCGGAAGCAGCCTCTGCGGTCGCAAGGCAGGCGCCGAACGGGAAGCCGCCGCCGATGCCCTTGGCAACAGCCATGATATCAGGCGTGATGCCTGTCAGTTCGTGGGCGAAGAAGCGGCCGGTGCGGCCAACCCCGCTCTGCACTTCGTCGAGGATCAGCAGCAGACCCCGGTCGTCGCAGATGCGACGCAGCTCGCGCAGGAATTCCTTGTCCACGACGCGCACGCCGCCCTCGCCCTGGATCGGCTCGATCAGCAGCGCGCCGGTGTTTTCGTTGATCGCAGCATTGAGGGCGTCGAGATCACCGAACGGCACCTGATCGAACCCTGGCGCCTTCGGGCCGAAGCCTTCCATATATTTTTCCTGACCACCGGCGGCAATCGTCGCGATGGTCCGGCCGTGGAAGGCACCTTCGAAGGTGATGATGTGGAATTTCTCCGGATGACCCTTGGAGAAATGATAGCGACGCGCCGTCTTGATGGCGGTCTCGAGCGCTTCGGCGCCGGAATTGGTGAAGAACACCTTGTCGGCGAACGTGGCATCGACCAAGCGGCGGGCCAGGCGTTCCTGCTCCGGGATCTCGTAGAGGTTGGAAAGGTGCCAGACCTTCTCGGCCTGCGACTTCAGTGCGTTCACCAGATGCGGATTGGAATGACCGCAGGACGTGACGGCAACGCCTGCACCGAAATCCAGATATCGCTCGCCACCTTCCGTCACAAGCCATACGCCCTCGCCGCGTTCAAAGCGCAAAGGTGCCCGGGCAAACGTGTCGTAAAGTGCGGCTTCAGCCATGGCGACATCACTCCTCTGGGTAGGTTCCGACCCCCCCTCTCCAGACCTCTCCGGAGACCGGGAATGCGGCCTGAAAAATCAAAAATGCCGCCCACCGGGCGGCGCGGGCACTATCATGGCTAAGTGCCTCCATGTCAACAAAACTTGGTGTTTTATAGGGCTTTCGGGGCATATGCCGCGATGCAACCTGATGCTGTATTGCGGCATTTCGGTCTGTGACAAAAATGACTCTTGAGGGCAGCAAGTTGGGGAAAACCGCGAAATCGATTCGCGGCGATTCGAGCGACTCTTGCCACGGAGTCAGCCACACACTAGGTTAATCCTCAATTACTAGAACGCATGCGGCGGAACTAGTCACCTCGAAGCATAGATTGCGTGGGTGCGGCGGATTTATTTCGCCGCAGAGGTGAACGGATTCTGTCTGCCAGCAACGTTCAAAGGCGGAGAACGGCATGAACTGGACTGATGAGCGCGTCGAGCGACTTAAAAAACTATGGTCGGAAGGTCTCAGCGCCAGCCAGATTGCAGCCCAACTTGGAGGCGTAAGCCGCAATGCCGTGATCGGCAAAGTGCACCGTCTCAACCTTCCGGGTCGCGCCAAAGCAGGCGGTTCGGCGTCGGCCAATCGCCCGGCATCTAAGCGCCCAGCGCCCGCAGCTCCGCGCGCGCCGAGCTTTGCCGGACGCGACACAACCCGTCCCGCAGCACGGACGGTGGGTGCAAACGCACTCAAGGAAGATCAGGACGTCAACGTCGCCGAACCGGTGAAATACACCGCTTCCGGCAGCGTCGTCGTGCCGATCTCGCGCCGTCTGTCGCTGACGGATCTCACCGAGCGCACATGCAAGTGGCCGGTCGGCGATCCGCTGACGGACGACTTCCATTTCTGCGGTTGCGATGCGCAGGATGCGTCGCCCTATTGCAAATATCACGCGAAGCTTGCCTACCAGCCCGTGCACGAGCGCCGTCGTCCGGCTGCCCGCGCGTCCTAAGCCAGGCGGCTGCGGAAACAAGATCGAAGGCGGGCTCTGGCCCGCCTTTTGCGTTTTCGGCATGGCTGACTTGCGCTGAAAAAACTTGCCTCGCACTCCCTGGGCTCCTATTTCGGCCTCGAGAGAGGACGACCTCCCCCTGAATGGGCATAACGCCGGGACGACCCGGCATGAACCTCACCTAAAGGGGAAGATCATGCGCTCGATAAGAGACCGTATTCGCCACGCCATCAGCTTTGAAATCATCGGGCTTCTGATGATGGTGCCGCTCGGCGCTTTCGTCTTCGACATGCCGGCCGAACATATGGGCATTGTCGGCGTCGTGTCTGCGACGGTCGCGACCGGCTGGAACTACCTCTACAATCTGGGTTTCGACCGCTTTCTGCAGGCGCGACGGGGTACGACGCTAAAGACGCCTGCCTTGCGCATTGCTCATGCGGTGCTGTTCGAAATCGGTCTGCTGGTCGTGCTGATGCCGTTTATCGCGTGGTATCTGCAGATTACCCTTCTCCATGCGCTGACAATGGATATCGCGATCGCGCTGTTCTACGTGGTCTATGCCTATCTCTTCAATCTTGGCTACGACAAGTTGTTCCCGCTGCCGGAATGGAAGACCCAGGAAGCCGCCTGACCATCAGAGTTTCGGACGGTGCAATACGCCAGTCCGATGGAAGCCTGAATTTGTCAGCAAACCCGATCTCTCCGGCGCGCGTGATCCGCAGAGCTCGGGTTTCCTCCCGGCGGCTGATCCAGCCGACGGCAAGAGCGCGGTCCAGCAGCGCCGCACCCATTTGTCCCGCCAGATGCGGCCGTCGCTCGCTCCAATCGAGGCATGTCCGGCAGAGCGGGCGTTTCGAACGGGTCAGCTGGTCGAGATCGATCCCGAAATCACAAAAGAAACGCCGGCCTTCATCGGTGATCAGGCCGGCTCCATCGCCGAGCAGCAGATAGCCGTTGCCGGTCAGGGAGTCGGCGAGCGCGATGGCGAGACGGCCGGCCATGTGGTCGTAACAGGTGCGGACTAGCCGTAACGCTTCATCTTTCGGGCCCACAGGGTGATGGCGCTTCGGTCCGTCTGCGGCGACTGCCATCAACGCGTGGATCGCGTGCGCGACTTCCGGAGAGGCAAGTCGGTAATAGCGGTGCCTGCCCTGCTTTTCGACTGCGATCAGATGCGCCTTGGCCAGTTTGCCGAGATGGCCGCTGGTGGTCTGCGCGGTGACACCTGCGTGGCGTGCCAGTTCGCCCGCCGTCAGGGCCTGGCCGCCCATCAGCGCGGACAGCATGTTGGCGCGTGCAGCATCGCCGATCAGGCTTGCAACTTCCGCAATCGTATTTCCTGAAACCATATTGGACATGATCCAGTTCTAGCACCGGAAAACTTTGCCGTCAGCGGTCAACGGTTCGGCCGTCGCCGAAGCATTTCTTTTCCTCTCTCCGCTAAGAGGGGCGGAGATTGCATGGATGGGGATAGGAACTGGAATGGCGGACACCAAAACAAGCATGGCAACGGATCTGTTGCTGCTCCTCACGCTCGCGACGCTTTGGGGCGCGTCCTACACGCTGATCAAAGTCGGTGTGGAGACAATTTCGCCCGTCACCTTTATCGCCGTCAGAACACTGGTCGCCGGGCTCATTCTCGCTGCGGCACTTCGCCTTCGTGGATTGAAGCTGCCGACCGACCGGCAGACCTGGAAGCTTTTCACGGTTCAGGCCTGCCTCAACAGCGCGGTCCCCTTCACCCTCATCGCCTGGGCCGAACAGACGACCGATGCGGGCCTTGCCACCATTTTGAGTTCCACGACGCCGATCTTCGCGTTTCTGCTGACGGCGCTGATCACGCGCCATGAAAGCGTCTCTGCGGCCAAGCTGTTTGGAGTTGCCGCAGGCATTGTCGGCATATGCCTGATCGTCGGCATGGAGGCGCTTGCCGGCTCGGGCGAGAACCTCTGGGCGCAACTCGCCATCGTGGCGGCGACGATCTGCTATGCGGCGGCTGCCATCTTCGGCAAGAATTTTAAGGGATTGGACCCGATGATGCCCGCCGCGGGATCGCTGATCGCAGGGGCGGCCATCCTCATTCCCGTGAGCCTCGTGGTCGACCGGCCCTGGACGCTGACGCCCAGCACCGATTCCATGCTCGCCCTGTTGGCGCTCGCGGTATTTTCGACGGCGCTCGCCTTCGTCATCTATTTCCGGCTGGTGCAGACGCTGGGCTCCGTCGGCACGACGGCGCAGGCCTATCTCCGGGTGCCGATCGGCGTTGGCATCGGCGTCGTGTTTCTCGGCGAAACGCTTGCCTCGACAGCCTGGCTCGGCCTCGCCTGCGTCGTGGCCGGTGTCATTGCCATGACGCTGCCGGCTAGGAGACGCGGTGCTCAGGCTTCCATCGAGTAGCCGGCACCGCGGACCGTGCGGATGACATCCTGCATGTTGGAAAAGTTGAGCGCCTTCCGGAGGCGCCCCACATGCACGTCGACGGTACGCTCGTCGACATAGATGTCATGGCCCCAGACGCCGTCGAGCAGCTGCGAGCGCGAAAAGACGCGGCTGGGTGAGGCCATCAGGAATTCCAGAAGTCTAAACTCTGTCGGCCCGAGGCGAACTTCGCGGCTCTTGCGGTGAACGCGATGGGTTTCGCGATCGAGTTCGATATCGCCGCATTTGAGGACGCTCGAAAGGACCTCCGGTCGGGCACGGCGCAGCATCGCCTTGACGCGGGCCATCAGTTCCGGCGTCGAGAAAGGCTTGACCACATAGTCGTCTGCGCCGGTGGCAAGCCCGCGAACGCGCTCGCTTTCTTCGCCGCGCGCCGTCAGCATGATGATCGGCAGGCGTTCCGTCTCCGGCCGCATACGCAGGCGACGGCAGAGTTCGATGCCTGAAACGCCCGGCAGCATCCAGTCGAGAATGAGAAGATCCGGAACGCGCTCCTGAAGCCTGATTTCCGCTTCGTCACCGCGAAGAACGGTATCGACCTCGTAACCCTCGGCCTCCAGGTTATACCGAAGGAGGACGCTGAGGGCCTCTTCGTCTTCCACGACTGCGATCTTCGGCTGCATTCCGACTTGCTCCGTCACTCGTCCCGAACCGCACTTAGATCCGCCAGATCCGCTCGCGCTGCTTCAGGTCATTGGTTTTGGCAGTTATCGTCCCGAAACCGGCAGGCGATTTCGGGAGAGCTGCATCATGTCCCGGCGGAGCCGAGCATGTTGGACGTATCGTCCTTCGGACGTTCGCCCTCCGGCTGTGCACCGGTCGCGATGTAGTAGATGGTCTCGGCGATATTCGTCGCGTGGTCGCCGATGCGCTCGATGTTCTTGGCGCAGAACAGGAGATGGGTGCAGGTGGTGATGTTGCGCGGATCCTCCATCATGTAGGTGAGGAGTTCGCGGAACAGCGAGGTGTACATCGCGTCAATCTCTTCATCGCGCTGGCGGATGATTTCGGCTTTTTCCGCGGAGCGGTTGGCGAAGACATCAAGAACGTCCTTGAGCTGCACCAGCGCCAGTTCGGAAAGATGCTCCAGACCACGGGCGAGCTTGCGCGGGACGCCTGTTCCCTGCACGGCGAGCACGCGCTTGGCGGTGTTCTTACCAAGGTCGCCGACGCGTTCCAGGTCAGCTGCAATGCGCAGCGTGCCGATGATCTCGCGAAGGTCGGCCGCCATCGGCTGACGCTTGGCGATGGTGACGATAGCCTTGTCCTGGATATCGCGCTCGGCATGGTCGAGAATGACGTCGTCCGAGATGACCTTCTGGGCCAGTGCGGAGTCGGAGTTGACGAGCGCACGCACGGCATCACCGCACATCTGCTCCGCCAGGCCGCCCATTTCGGAGATCCGGCGGTTCAGGTATTTCAGTTCCTCGTCATAGGCCGAGAGAATATGGGTCGAAACCATGTGTCTGATCCTTGATGTCTGCAGTTGCGGCTGACGGGCTCTGCGCCCGCATCAGCCGAAGCGGCCCATGATGTAATCCTGGGTGCGCTGGTCATCCGGATTGGTGAACATCTTGTCGGTATCGTTTTCCTCGACCAGATGGCCGAGATGGAACATTGCCGTGCGCTGTGAAACGCGGGCTGCCTGCTGCATCGAGTGGGTGACGATCACGATCGTGTAGTTGGCGCGCAGTTCGTGGATCAGTTCCTCGACCTTGGCCGTGGCGATGGGGTCGAGTGCCGAGCACGGCTCGTCCATCAGAATGACTTCAGGCGAAACGGCGATCGCACGGGCGATGCAAAGGCGCTGCTGCTGACCGCCGGAAAGGCCGGTACCGCCTTCATGCAGGCGATCCTTGACTTCTGCCCAGAGGCCGGCGCGCTGCAGGCTTGCCTCGACAATCGCGTCCATTTCCGTCTTGCCGCGGGCAAGGCCGTGGATGCGGGGACCGTAGGCAATGTTCTCGTAGATCGACTTCGGGAACGGGTTCGGCTTCTGAAACACCATGCCGACCCGGGCGCGCAGCTCCACGACGTCGATTTCCTTGTCGTAGATATCGTCGCCGTCGAGCGTGATCTTGCCGGTGACGCGGCAACCCTCGATCGTGTCGTTCATGCGGTTCATCGTGCGCAGGAAGGTGGACTTGCCGCAGCCGGACGGACCGATCAAAGCAGTGACGGTATTTTGGCGGACATTCAGGTTCACGTCATAAAGAGCGCGCTTGTCACCGTAATAAACGGAGACATCCTTGCCGATCATCTTATATGCAACGTCGTTCATTTTCTTGTCCAGCGCCTTCTCAACTGCAGCTTCTGACATCATGTTCATTGCTCCCCCCTTCCTCTACCAACGCCGTTCGAAGCGGCGTCGCAAGAGAATTGCGCCAACATTCATCAAGATCAGGAACAGGAGCAGGATCATGATCGCTCCCGAGGTTCGTTCAACGAAGGCGCGTTCCGCCTCGTTAGCCCACATGTAGATCTGTACCGGCAGCGCTGTCGACGGATCCATCGGCGTGGTCGGATAGTTTGCCACGAAGGCGACCATGCCGATCAAAAGAAGCGGCGCGGTTTCGCCGAGGGCGTGCGCGAGGCCGATGATCGTACCGGTCAGGATACCGGGCATGGCAAGCGGCAGGACATGGTGGAAAATCGTCTGCATCTTCGAGGCACCGAGCCCGAGCGCTGCAGCACGGATCGACGGTGGTACTGCTTTCAGTGCCGCGCGGGTGGCGATGATAATGGTCGGCAGCGTCATCAGCGTCAGCACCAGGCCGCCGACGAGCGAGGCCGAGCGCGGCAGGCCCATGAAGTTGATGAAGACCGCGAGACCCAACAGACCGTAGACGATCGACGGGACCGCTGCGAGATTGTTGATGTTGACCTCGATCAGGTCCGTGAACCGGTTCTTCGGGGCAAACTCTTCAAGATAGATCGAGGCTGCGACGCCGATCGGCAGGGACAGGACGAGCACGATCAGCATCATATAGAAGGAGCCGATCAGAGCGACGCCGACGCCGGCTGCTTCCGGACGGCTGGACGCGCCGTTGAAGAAAATGCCGGTGTTGAATTCCTTGGCGAGCGCACCGCTGTCGGCCAGCTGCTTCATCCATCCGACCTGCTGGTCGGACACCTTGCGGCTGGTTTCCGCCACGTCGAGATTGATCTGGCCTTTCACGGCGCTGTCGATATCGCCGGCTGCCAGAAGCGAAACCGTCTGGGTCGTGCCGATGATCTCAGGATCGGAAACGACCATATCGCGCAGCTGGCCACGAACGCCGTCCGAAATCATCTGGTTGACGGCACGCAGACCCTGGCGATCGTTTTCGGCGACGCCCAGAACCTTCGCCAGCGCATTGCGGGCGACGATCGGGTAGTTGGCCGTCATCAGCTTGGCCGGATCCGTAGCCCGCACGTTATCCTTGTCGATGATCTGCTGCGAGAACTCCACAGGGATGGTGATCATCGTCTGCTGGAAGGCGGTGTAGCCCTTGGAGACGACCGACCAGAGCAGGAGCATCAGGAACAGGATGCCGAACGAGAGAGCAGCGATGCCATAGGCGCGGAAGCGGCGCTCGGCGGCGTAGCGGCGTTTGATACCGATATCGCGACGGGCAGGCTTGGCCAAGACGCCGGCGGTGGAGGAAACCACGTCGGTCATTCGTACTGCTCCCGGTATTTGCGCACGATGTAGAGCGCGTAGATGTTGAGGCAAAGCGTGATCGCAAAGAGCGTGATGCCGAGTGCGAAGGCGACAAGCGTCTGCGGCGAGGTGAATTCAAGGTCGCCCGTCAGCTGGCTGACGATCTTGACGGTCACGGTCGTCATCGGCTCGAACGGATTGAGCTGCATGCGGGCGGCGACACCGGCGGCGAGCACTACGATCATGGTTTCGCCGATGGCGCGCGAGGCGGTCATCAGAAGTGCGCCGACGATGCCCGGCAGTGCTGCCGGCAGGACGACCTTCTTGATGGTTTCGGACTGGGTGGCGCCGAGACCGAGCGAGCCGTCACGAAGCGTTCCCGGCACGGCGGTGATGATGTCGTCCGATAGCGACGAGACGTAAGGGATCAGCATGATGCCCATGACGAAGCCGGCGGTGAGAACGCTCTGTGCCTGGATGAAGTTGGCGTAATCGCCTGTGACAAGGCCGTTCAGCTGCGAAGACAGGTCGCGCAGGAACGGGCCGACCGTCGTCAGGGCAAAGAAGCCGTAGACGATGGTGGGAATGCCGGCGAGAACTTCGAGCAGAGGCTTTGCGACGGAGCGGACACCGCGGGAGGCGTATTCCGACATGTAGATCGCGGAAAACAGACCGCTCGGGACGGCGACGAGCATGGCGACGAAGCCGATATAGAGTGTGCCGAGAAGCAGCGGGATAAGGCCGAACTGACCAGCCGAGTCCGTGGCGCCGGCGGCCGCAAAGCGCGGATCCCAGACGGTGCCGAAGAAGAACTCCCACGGCGGGATGCTGGTGAAGAAGTGCGTTGCTTCCGTCAGCATCGAGGCAACGATGCCGACCGTGGTCAGGATCGCGATCGAGGATGCGACGACGAGGCTGGCGAGGATCACCTTCTCGACACGGTTGCGAGCCCGAAACCGCGGCGCGATGCGCGTGTAGGAAAAGCCGGCGCCGATCAGGGCTGCCAGAAGGACTACCGCGGTCATAACCCAGTTGCTGATCTTGGTCATGACGTTGAGATCGCCAGCGGACTCGACCATGTATGGTTCGGGGTCGCCGGCAAGCGGGACGCCCTTAGCGCCAAGCGCTGCGCGCAGTTCGACGGGATTTCCGCCGATGCGCTCGATCTCGTCCAGGCTCAATACGTTCATGCCGCGCGCAAGCGAGCTTACCATGCCGAAGGAGAGACCCTGTTCGGCCGGCGAACGCGCCTTTACGTCTTCAGGAAAGCCATCGAGGACAGTGGAGTTGATATAGAGGGGGCTGACGACCAGCCACGCGGCCAGGATGAGAACCGATGGCAGAACGGCGCAGAGTGCGACGAAGGTGCCGTAGTAGCCCGGACGTGAATGAAGCTTTGAGGAACGGCCGCCGGCGATTGCCAGGGCGTGCCTGGTTCCGACAACGTAACAAGCGATCGCAATTATCGCCAGAATCAATAAAATCAATGGTGTGCTCATTAAAATCCCCCGGCCTACCGCCATCGACGGCACCCATTACCGCACAAATCCCACCATCGGAATCAATATGTTTCGCCATCCAAAACGCAGCGACTGACGCCAGGCTTTGCTTCTGTCGCACGACGGACAAGTCGCCGCCTGGCACGAAAGAAGACCGGCGCCGCAAGAAGCGGCGCCGGAATTTTGATTACATGGTCTTGCCGGCTTCGAAGTCCTTGCGGACCTGTTCGCGCTGATCGTCCGGAGCAGCAACCAGGCCGTATTCGGCGAGCGGGCTGTCAGGGCCGATCATTTCGTCGGAGATGAAGAACTCAACATATTCCTTGAGGCCTGGGATAACGCCGAGGTGAGCCTTCTTGACGTAGAAGAACAGAGGGCGCGACACCGGGTACTTGCCCGAAGCAATGGTTTCGGTGGAAGCAACGACATCCGAAACGGTCGCGACCTTCAGCTTGTCCATGTTGTTTTCATAGAAGGCCAGGCCGAACACGCCGAGGCCGGTCTTGTTGGCCGAGATGCGGGCCAGCGTTTCGGTGTAATCGCCGTCGATGTCGACAGCTGCGCCGTCCTTGCGAACTGCAACGCACTTGGCAGCAGCCTGCTTGGCATCGGTGATGGCAGCCTTGATGACGTCAGTCGCGCCGGCTTCCTTGCAACCTTCAGCCATGATCTTCTCTTCGAAGACTTCGCGGGTGCCGTGCTTGGAGCCTGGGATGTAAGCGGCGATCGGGCCCTTCGGCAGGGTCGCATTGACTTCCGACCAGTTCTTGTAAGGGTTGGCAACGAGCTTGCCGTCGACGACGACTTCAGCGGCCAATGCCTTGTAGAGATCCTTCGGGGTGATCTTCATGTCGCCGTTCGACGAGTCGGCGGCGAATACGATACCGTCGTAACCGATGCGGATTTCCTGAACGTCCGTGACACCGGCAGCCTTGCAGGCTTCGGCTTCGCTCTTGTTGATCTTGCGCGAAGCATTGGCAACGTCGATCGTGCCTTCGCCGACGCCGGAGCAGAATGCCTTCAGACCGCCGCCCGTGCCGCCGGACTCAACAACCGGTGCCTTGAAGTTCGGGTTGGTCTCGGCAAAGGTCTCGGCAACGATCTTCGCATAGGGAAGAACGGTGGAGGAGCCGGCAACCTGAACCTGGTCGCGTGCGGATGCAACGCCGGCAAAGGCAACAGAGGCCACGAGGGCTGCTGCGGAAAGTTTGAACATGTTCATCGAAGTTCTCCCGGTATGGGTTTCCAGAAATCTTGTCATGCCGGCCTCTTAGACATTTGCCGGCTCTCGGCCCGCTGGTCATAGCCGCCCTTGGCCTTAGCTTTTATGTCACTTCGGTGAAACATTTGTGACAATTCAAGCTGTTGAAAATATTGACGTTCTGGAAGAGACCGGGAAAACTGGGTTGGTTTTATGTCAGAAACGGACGGTAAACTCCGTCCCCTTGCCGAGTTCCGACTTCACAAGCAGGCGGGCGCGGTGCCTGGTGAGGATATGCTTGACGATGGCAAGCCCCAATCCGGTGCCCTTCTTGGAGCGGCTGTCGGCGACGCTGACGCGATAGAAACGCTCGGTCAGGCGCGGAACGTGCTCCGCCGGTATGCCCGGCCCCTTGTCGATGACATTGACTTCGACCGGCAGCCTGCCGCCGCCTTTCAGGAAGACATCGACGAACTTGCCCTCCTGGCCATACTTGCAGGCATTCTCGATGAGGTTCTCGATCACTTCGATCAGTTCGTCTCGATCGCCCAGCACATCGACCCTGCCTTCGGGAAGATGCAGGCGGATTTCGACGCCCAGTTCCTCAGCCAAAGGCAAGAGCGCGTCGCTGACATGGATGATCAGCGGCTTCAGGTCCACGGTCTGGTCGGGAGCGATATGCGACTTCAGTTCCAGCCGCGACAGGGAGAGAAGGTCGTCCACCAGTCGGCTCATCCTGGTCGCCTGGTCGAGCATGATGCCGAGAAAGCGTTCCTGCGCCTTCGGATCGTCGCGAGCCGGGCCCTGGATTGTCTCGATGAAGCCTCTGAGCGAGGCAAGCGGCGTTCTCAGCTCATGGCTTGCATTGGCGACGAAATCGGATCGCATCCGGTCGATGCTGCGCAGTTCGGAGACATCGCGGAACGACAGGAGGTAATAGTTTCCCATGCCCGGCGCCAGGCCGCCGATATCGATCGGCGCCACGCGCAGGATGAAGACCCGTTCGGACGGAAGGCGCTCAGAATGTTCGATCTGGTTCGGCTGGCCGGTTGCGATAGTTTCGCGCAGCATGTCGAGAATGCCGGGCGACCGCAGCCGCGCTGTCAGATGGGTGCCGATCGGCAGATCGCCGAAGGCCCGCTCCGCTGCCTTGTTGCGGTAGAGAACGGTGATGTCTCCACCCAGCACCACGACCGGCATGTCCAGCGTGCCGAGAGTTGCAGAGATCAGCGGCAGCGGGTCGAAGACGGGTGGCTCCGGAACAGGCATTTCAACCGGTACGACAGGTATCTCCGGCAAGGGCCGGGACAGCACGGCGACGACGAGGGGAAGCCAGAGCGCGAAGACCAGAAGATCGTTCGCGCCGGCAACAAAAGCGATCACCGCGATCGTCGAGAGCAGCAGAAGCAGCAGCCACTCCCGCCGGAAGCGAAGTGCCAGCTCTTGCGCAAACCCGCGCTCTTCCTTCGGCAACGCTTCCACGCGCGAACCCCTTTTTGTTTGGTCGAACTTGCGGTCATATAACGCTTGCATGACAGATATGCATCGGTCCTGAGGGAAACCTCAAGCCCTGCAAACCGTTGAAGCAGTCGCAGCCGTTTCGGCCGCCGAAGGAAAAAGGACAGCAATCATGGCAGAGACAAGCAGCCGGTCAGCGGAACTGGAAATCGATGGCAAGCTGAGGCATTTCGACATTGACGATCCGAAACTGCCCGGCTGGGTGCATGATCACGCGCTGGAATCCGGCGGCTTTCCCTATGACCACAAGTTGGACAAGGAGAAATACGCCAAGCAGCTGGAGAAGCTGCAGATCGAGCTCGTGAAGGTGCAGTACTGGCTGCAGGATACCGGCAAGCGGATGATTGCGCTGTTCGAAGGCCGGGATGCTGCCGGCAAGGGCGGTACGATCATGTCCATCCGCTCCTATATCAATCCGCGATCTGCACGCGTGGTGGCGTTGAGCAAGCCTTCGCCCACCGAAGCGGGCCAGTGGTATTTCCAGCGTTACGTGTCGCACTTCCCGACGTCGGGCGAGATCGTGCTGTTCGACCGCTCCTGGTACAATCGCGCCGTGGTCGAGCCTGTCATGGGCTTCTGCAAGCCGGGCCAATACGAAGCCTTTATGAAGGACGTGCCGCAGTTCGAAGAGATGATCGTCGACGACGATATCCATCTGTTCAAGTTCTGGCTGGATATCGGCCAGGAAATGCAGCTGAAGCGGTTTCACGACCGGCGCCACGATCCGTTGAAGATCTGGAAGCTTTCGCCGATGGACATCGCGGCACTGAACAAATGGCCTGACTACACCGCAAAGCGCGACCAGATGCTGGAGCGAACACACAGCAAGCTTGCGCCATGGACGGTGGTGCTGGCAAACGACAAGCGGCGTGCGCATCTGAACGTCATCCGCCACATCCTTGGATCCCTCGATTACGAAGGGAAAGACAGGGACGCGATCGGCGAGATCGACGACAAGATCCTCGGATTTGGCAGCAAGTTCCTGAAATAGAGACAGACAGGTGAGCGAGCCGGACGACGTTGTCGTCCGGCGTTCAGGGTTCAGCCTGCGGGCAAAATGCGGACGGAGTAGAGCAGGACCGGTCTGTCGGAACCGTCGAGGCCGGTATTGATCAGGATGCGGCCCGGCGCGTTTGGCGCGATCGCCCGGTCGAAGCTGACCTTGAACAGGGCTTCCAGTCGCTCCTGGGTTGCTGTGAACCGATGTCTTGCGCAGCCCCCAAGGCTGCCGAAATCGCAGCGTATCGACATCTGGACACCTTGGTTGCCGCCAGCCTGGACGGTGACTGCGATGGTGGCCGGCCCGCCTGCCAGGCGCTGCAATACATCCGCCGGAACCGTGACGGCGATATCACCGCCGGTTTGCGGGGTTGCCGACAGGAGCCGAACGGCTGGACCTTCCGAACCGGTTGCAGCCTCTGCCTTTGCCTCGCGACCGACCTGCAGCGTATCGATCTGCTTCGGTTCGAAGACCTGCGCCCATTCATCGGAAAAGCCGCCGCGAGGATCAAAGCGCGCATTGGGACCCGCCTGCGATTGCGACGCCCGGTTGGCGGCCTGCAGGGCCTCGTCCATCACCGACTGGACCAGGCCCGAATTATAGAAATACCAGCAAGCGACGCCGACGACTGCAAGCGAGATGACCCATTTCAGCAGCCAGGAGATCAGCCGCTGACGACGGCTCTTGCGCGGCTTGGCTGCAGGGTTCGTCTCGGCGTCGAGAGATCCGCGCCGCTTCCTGCCGCGCTCGGGCTTGGCAACAGGCGGTTGGCCACGTTGCACGCGGTCCGGCTCGACCGAGGTCAGTCCGTCCATCTGCGGCACTTCGGATGAGGCCGGACGGAAATCCGGTCGCGCGGCGCCGAGACTTCCGAGATCCCCGGCCGACTGGACATCGTTGGGCTGCCTCTGGTCATTTGCCGGGGATGGTGCGCGTGTTGCGCCGCCGAGACCGGTATCCGGATCGGGGGCGGCTACCCTTTCATCCGCAACGATCGGGGCTGCGACATCTGGAGCTGCGGCTCTGGCCGTGGCGGCAGGTGCGACAACCGGGTCGATGACAGGGTGAGTGATCTCGTCAGGCTCGATAGCGGGACCGGCCAGCCGGTCCACTTCCTCCGTCTCGATCTCGCGGATCTTTTCTTCCAGCCGCTTTTGCTGCTGCATGACAATCAGCTTGTCGGTCACGCCCTGGCGCTGCAGACCTGCTTCCAGCGCCTGTCGCGCCGACTGATAAATCCGTGCCCGCGTGTCGCCATCGGTCCGATCGGAACGATCAAGGGCATTCCTGATGGCTGTTTCCAAACCGCTCACTGCGGATCCTTCCGGTTGTGCATACCCGACTGCCGGCCTTGCTGAAAAGACGGCGTTAATTTTCGGTAACCTCTCCGTCGCCGAACTGCAAGCCGGTGGTCAATGGCCTTCCTTCGCCAAGATTGGGGAGAAGATATGGTTAGGCGTGAGAATGCCGCGGAAACAGCCGCTTATCGAGCCGCCAGTGCGCATGGCACGCATACCTTCGCCAGACGGAGCCATCTTTCCCGAGCCGAGTGCATCTGCTAAAACCGATATTACGTGTGCGTAAACGTAAACCAAAAGGAGATTGCCGATGCTTCCGGACGTGCTGAGACAAGGACTGCGAATTCCCGTCGTGGCGTCGCCGCTGTTCATCATCTCGCATCCGGCACTGACCTTGGCGCAGTGCAAGGCCGGCGTTATCGGCGCCTTCCCTGCCCTCAATGCTCGACCGGAAAGCCAGCTGGACGAATGGCTTGCCATGATGACCGAGGATCTTGCCACCTATAATGCGGCCAATCCCGACAGGCCCGCCGCACCGTTCGCCGTCAACCAGATCGTTCATACGTCCAACAGGCGGCTGGAACACGATCTGACGATGTGCGTGAAATACAAGGTGCCGATCGTCATCTCCTCGCTCGGCGCGGTGCCGGAAGTGAATGCAGCGGTCCATTCCTATGGCGGCATCGTGCTGCATGACGTCATCAACAACCGGCATGCGAAGTCCGCGATCCGCAAGGGTGCCGATGGGCTGATTGCTGTCGCAACCGGTGCCGGCGGTCATGCGGGGACGCTGTCTCCCTTCGCGCTTATTCAGGAGATCCGCGAGTGGTTCGACGGCCCGCTCCTGCTCGCCGGCTCGATCGCCACCGGCGGCGGCATCTTGGCGGCGCAGGCGATGGGGGCCGACATGGCCTATATCGGCTCACCCTTCATCGCCACGCACGAGGCGCGCGCGGTTGACGGCTACAAGCAGATGATCGTCGAATCCTCCGCTTCCGATATCGTCTATTCCAACTATTTTACCGGCATCCACGGCAACTACCTGAAGGGCTCGGTGACGGCGATGGGGCTTGACCCGGACGCGCTTCCGAGCGCCGATCCGACCAAGATGGATTTCGACGCGGCTGTAAGCGGCCCGAAGGCCTGGAAGGACATCTGGGGTGCCGGCCAGGGCGTCGGCGCCGTCAAATCCGTGACATCAGTCGCAGATCTGGTCGGCCGGCTGGAGCGCGAATATGGCGAGGCCCGCAGCCGTCTTGCTCTCTGACAGCCCACGGACCGCAGTGATAAAATTTCACGCCAATCGAAAACCGGCTTGAAATCACGCCCCATTGCCTGTATCAGCGCCTTCACTCGCAGCAGGCAACACCTTGCGCTGCGTAGGCCGCTTTAGCTCAGGTGGTAGAGCACATCATTCGTAATGATGGGGTCAGAGGTTCGAGTCCTCTAAGCGGCACCATTTTTCCCAATACCTCTCATCTCACCACCCCCTCACATCCGCCCCGATGCCTGCAAATCGCGTTCGGCGCGTTCAAGTGCGCTGGTGTTGAGGACCTTGCGCTGGAGGGCGACCGCGACGGCGCGCATGCGGAGGTTGAACCAGCCTTCGCTGCCCTCGTGGTTGCGGCCGCATGATTCGTAGACATCGAGTTTTTCGTAGAGCTGCTGCAGACGGTTCTGGACGCTGCGGAGCGACAGGTGCTTGCGGTGGGCGATCGCCTTGTCGGTGAGGCCGAGCGCGACGTCGATGAGGATTTCGTATTCGACATCGCTGAGGCCGAGCGAATTGCCGAGGCTTTTCTGCTGGATGCCGCGCACTTCGCGGTCAATCACGCATTGGGATTCCATGAAGACGCTGCGCAGCGCCAGCTTCAACCGGTCTTCGGATGCGGATTTGAGCACATAGCCGTAGGTCGCGCCCTCGGGCACGATGCGCGAGACGCCCCGCACATAGGCCTCGTCGGAATAGTTCGACCAGAACAGGATTTTCGTATCGGGACGTTCGCGCCAGATGGTGCGCGCCGCTTCGATGCCGTTGCGCTCGCTCATCTGCAGGTCCATCACCACGTGCTCGATGCGCGAGGAGCGCGCCTGTGCTTCGCCGATGAGGCCGTTTTCGGCCTCCACAACGCTGCGGCACTCGGGAAGGGCCGCGCGCACCGCCTCGTGGAGATAGGAGCGGTGAAGCGCGTCGTCCTCGATGATCAGGACATCCATCATCATCCTATCTCCACCCCGGTCTTCGGCTGTATCGGAAGGGTCAGCCGCACAAGCGTGCCGCGATCTTTCGCGCTGGTGATCTCGAACCTTGCGGAGATCAGCCGCGCGCGGGTTTTCATGTTGTCGATGCCGTGGCCGGCGCGGTTTTCAGGCGCGCCGATGCCGGAGCCGTCGTCCTTCACCTCGATCGAAAGAGCCCTGCCCGACTGGGTCAGCGCCACGTCGATCCGGTCCGCCTGGCCGTGGCGGATGGCATTGTTGACCGCTTCCTGGACGATCCGGAACAGGGCGATCGCGACTGTCGGATCGAGATCGCGAAGCGTGCCGCCGG
>Ga0213836_100070_pt1 | contig 122110 bp, 109 predicted proteins | sample SWPATP03_FD_160578 | JGI IMG/M metagenome (GOLD analysis project Ga0213836, IMG submission 160578) | Coastal seawater microbial communities from Marineland, Florida, United States - SWPA TP0 #3 | ecosystem: Environmental > Aquatic > Marine > Coastal | place: USA: Florida | collected 2016-08-05
CGTCGAGTTCGCGGGTCTGCATGGCGACCTCGATGTCCTCCCACGGCAGGGTCACCGGCACCACGCCGAAGCGGCTGAGGAAGCGCCCCGCGGTGGGGAAGGTGAACACGCGCTTGCCACGCAGGTCCTCGAGGCTTCTGATCGGGTCGCGGGTGACGAAGTTACACGGGTCCCAGGCGCCGGAGCCGAGCCAGGTGACGCCATCGATCTCGCCGTAGGCCTCCTCCCAGATCTCCTTGAGCCCGTAGTGGTGGAACAGCGCCGGCACGTCCAGGCTGTAGCGCGAGGCGAAGGGGAAGTAGCCGCCGAACACCGAGACGTCCACCGGGGCGTTGATGGAGTCGTCGTCGCTCTGCACGGCGTCGATGGTGCCGCGCTGCATGGCGCGGAACAGCTCGCCGGTGGGTACCAGCTGGTCGGCGTAGTAGAGCTCGATCTCCATCTCGCCGTTGGCAGCCTTGTTGAAGGCGTCGATGGAGGGCTTGATGACGTGGGCGGCCAGCGCCGGCCCGGCGTAGGTCTGCAGGCGCCAGCGGATCGGTCGGCGCTGGGCATGCACGTAGGGCGCCGCAAGGGTCGTGGCCCCCACGGTGGCGGCGGTGGCCAGGCCCGCCTTCTTGAGGAAATCGCGACGGTTGGTCATCTCTCTTCTCCTGCTTCTTTTGCTTGTTGTCGGAAGAAACTCGCTGCTCGTGGGTCGTACCGGGGTCACCTCCTGGGTCAGTAGCCGCGATAAAGATGCGGCAGCCACAGCGCCAGCTGCGGGAAGATGGTGATCAGCGCCAGCCCGATCAGCATGATGCCGACGAAGGGCCAGACGCTGCGGTAGATATCGCCCAGCGACACCTCCGGCGGCGCCATGGCGCGCATGAGGAACAGGTTGTAGCCGAACGGCGGGGTCATGTAGGCGATCTGTACGGTGATGGTGTAGAGCACGCCGTACCAGATCGGGTCGAAGCCCAGGCTGATCACCAGCGGCACGTAGAGAGGTGCCACGATCACCAGCATGGCGGTATCGTCGAGGAACATGCCGAGCAGGATGTAGGAGAGCTGCATCATCACGAGTATCTGCCACGGGCTCATGCCGATGCGGTCGAGGAACACGTTCTCGATGGCGCGCACCGCGCCGAGGCCGTCGAACACCGCGCCGAAGCACAGCGCCGCCAGGATGATCCACATGAACATGCAGCTGATGCCGAGCGTCTTGTGCACGGTGCTCTCGATCACCTTCCAGGTCAGGCGTCGCTTGAACAGCGCCGCCAGGGTTGCGGCCAGGGCCCCTACCGCTGAGCTCTCCACCAGGCTGGTCACCCCCATCAGGAACAGCCCGGTCATGAAGAAGAAGATCATCAGCGGCAGCAGGCCGGCGCGTAGCAGCTTGAGCTTCTCGCCCAGGCTCATCTGGCGCTCCTCGGCGGGCAGTGCCGGGCCGAGGTGCGGCTGCAGGCGGCAGCGGATGACGATATAGAGCACGAACAGGCCGGCCAGAATCAGTCCTGGGATGGCCCCGGCCAGCCACAGCTGGCTGACCGGCTGGCGCGCGATCATGCCGTAGAGCACCAGCACCACGCTGGGCGGCACCAGGATGCCGAGCGAGCTGCCGGCCTGAATCACCCCGGTGACCATCACCTTGTCGTAGCCGCGGCGCAGCAGCTCCGGCAGCGCGATGGTGGCGCCGATGGCCATGCCCGCCACGCTCAGCCCGTTCATCGCCGAGACCACCACCATCAGGCCGATGGTACCCACCGCCAGGCCGCCCTTGAGCGAGCCCATCCAGACGTGGAACATCTCGTAGAGTTCGCCGGCGATACCCGATTCGGAGAGCATGTAGCCCATGTAGATGAACAGCGGCAGGGTCAGCAGCGGGTACCAGTTCATCAGCTGAATGGCGGCGCTGAACGGCATCTCCACCCCACCCTGGCCCCACAGCAACAGCGCCGCGGTGGCGCCGACGAAACCGATCACGCCGAACACCCGCTGCCCGGTGAGCAGCAGCAACATCATGGTGGAGAACATCAGCAGGGCGATCATCTGGTAGCTCATTCGCCCGCCCCCTTATCCACGGCACCATGCGTTCGCTCCAGGGGGACGCCGCGTGCACGGGCGATATCCTTGAACAGAGTCGAGAAGCTCTGCAGCAGCATGAGGAACACGCCGAAGGTCATCACGATCTTGATCGGCGCCAGCCGCGGGGCCCAGGCGCTATAGCTCTTTTCGCCGTAGCGCAGGGCGTATTCGGTACTGGAGATACCGCCGAACAGCAGCGCGGCGAGAAACACGATCAGCAGCAGGATGGTGAGGGCATCGACCCAGGCACGGGTGCGGTCGGACCAGCGCGAGTAGAACAGATCCATGCGCACGTGGGCGCCCATCTGCATGGCGTAGGCGCCGCCCAGCAGGTAGTAGGAGGACATCAGGAACTGCGAGACCTCGATGCTCCAGATCAACGGGCTGTTGAAGGCGGTGCGTGCCACCGAGGCGTAGAGCAGCACACCGATCATCACGAAGATCATGAACATGACGATGCGTCCCACCACCCGGTTGAACGCATCCACCCAGCGCACGTAGAGCATTATTGTTCTTGGCATCGTCCGGCACCGATTCTGGTTTCATCCCGTGTCGATGCAGTCTTTGTGCATGTAAGGCAAAGGAGCAAAGAGCATCGGCAATCGGGACGCCGGTACTATGGGTAAAATCGATAGTGCCCCGTCAGGCGGCGAGCGTGACGCCCGATGCACTCGCTCGGCGCAAGAGAGTGATGGAACAGCGCAGCTAGAGGGTGAGAAAACCCAGGGAAGCCTCAGGGCTGAACGGACACCTCGGCCGCCAGCCAGGGCAGCACCCGCTCCAACTGGGCTCGAAAGCGCTGCTCCAGCAGTCGACGGCTGTCGCGGGCCAGCAGCGCCGGCAGCTCGCCCAGCTCGTCGCGCCGCGCCACCAGGGTCAGCTCCCGGGTCAGCGCTGCCAGCGGCAGGGGCGCCACGGTGACCTGCAGGCTGTCGAGGCCGGCCTGGTACAGACACAGCGGTGTGGTGATGGTCCAGCCGGCGCCGGCGCTGACCAGGCGCAGCACGGCGAAGGTGTTGTCGAGATGCAGCCGGGCCGGCAGTTCGAGCTGGTTCAGGCGCAGATGACGCTCGATGGCCTGACCGATCAGCGACTGCGGCGTGTAGCGCACGAAATCCAGGTGGCGAGCCAGCCAGCGCAGGTTGTCCAGCGGACCGTTCCAACTGAGCGGCACCACCAGCACGAAGGGCTCGCGCAGCAGGGCGTGGCGCTCCAGGCCGTCGTAGTTCTCCAGGCGGTCATCGGAAATGATGATATCCACGTGACGCGTGAGCAGGGAGTGGCCGTGCATGTGCGACAGTCCCGTGGTCAGGGTATAGTCGCGGGTGTAGCGCCGGATCAGCTCGATCAGGGGCTGGCCCACGGCCGTGGCCAGCGAATCGACCAGCGCCAGACGCACCTGATGCAGCTGGCCGAAGCCGCCACTGATCAGCTCGCGCCGCGTGCTGCGGGCCTCGTCTAGCAGGCGCTTGGCCCGGTCGTAGAAGAAGCGTCCGGCGCTGGTCGGTTCGAGGGGCCGGGAGTGCCGCTTGAACAGCGACACGCCCATGCTCTCCTCCAGGTTGGCCAGGCTCTGCGACACCGAAGACTGCTTGAGCCCGAGCCGTCGGGCCGCCGCACTCTGGCTGCCCTGCTCCAGGGTCTCGACGAAGATCTCCATGCTGCGAAGATCGAAACCGAAGCCGCTGCGCATTGCCGTGATTCTCCGTGCACTGGCCCTGTTTCCGGTGGAACTCTACCGGTGCGACTCGGTCACAGGGGGTTGTTATAATGAGAGTTTCATTGCCGACAAGGAGGTCAGGATGACCGCACAGGCCGCATCAGGCACGGCGCCGGATCGCCCCGTTTCCACCTGGACGGGCTGGGGGCAGTGGCTGGCGCTGGCCACCATGACCGTCGACCACCTGACCCGCTACGTCTTCCCCAGCGCCTGGGAACTCGGCTGGGCCGGCTCCTCCATCGGCCGTATCGCCTTCCCCCTGTTCGCCGCCATGGTCGCCTGGCATGGCCTGTTCAATACCCGCAATCCGCTGCGCTACGCACGCCGCATTCTGATCATCGGCATCGCCGCCCAATTACCCTACATGATGATGCCACGGGCCTCCGACGCCTTCATTCTCAATGTCTGTTTTACCCTGGCGCTGGGGCTGGCCTGGGGCGCCTGGCTACGCCAGCTGCTCGCACGCCACCGCAGCGGCAGCCTCGGCAGCGCCTGGTTGGGGGCAGCCATCGCCGCCACCCTGGCCATCTGGTACCTGCTCGGCGGTTGGGTCGAATACGGCCACCGCGGTTTGCTGCTGGTGCCGCTGTTCATGCTCGCCATGCACCACCTGCACGCAGCCGGCGAGAGCCTGGGCGAGCGTCTGCTGGCCGTCTCCCTGGCGGCCCCCGTGCTGATCGTGGCGGGCCTGATGAACAGCTCCGACATGGCCAAGTCGTTCACCGTGGCCACCTGTCTCGCTGTGCTGTGGCTGGCCGCCGGCGCCCATCGCACGACACCCGGCGTGCCCCTGGCCATGCCCCGCCGGCTGTGGCTGACCTGGTACCCGGGCCACTTCGCCCTGATCGCGCTGTGGCTGTGGGCCAGCGGCGCGCTCGGCTGAACCGGCCGCACTAGCCCTGGCCGGCCTCGACCTCGTCACCGCTCAGCAGCGCCTCGAACGCCTCGACGCTCATGGGACGGTGGAAATGGTAGCCCTGGAACAGACGGCAGCCCCGGGCCAGCAGGTACTCCTGTTGAGCCCGATTTTCGACCCCTTCCGCCACCACGTCGATGCCCAGGTGCTGGGCCATGGCCAGCACCGTTTCCACGATGGCGGCATCGTTGCCGTCGGTATCGAGGTTGCTGACGAAGCTGCGGTCGATCTTGAGCTCGTCCAACGGCAGCGACTTCAGGTAGGCCAGCGACGAGAACCCGGTGCCGAAGTCGTCCAGCGCCAGCTTGACCCCCAGCCGCTTGAGCGCCTGCATGCGCTCGACGGCGTCCTGCAGGCCGTCGATCATGATGCTCTCGGTCAGCTCCACCACCAGCCGCGCCGGGTCGATGCCATGGGTGGCCATCACCCAGGTGAGCCCCTCGACGAAGCCGGGCTGGCTGAAGTGACGCACGCTGATGTTGACCGACAAGCGCGGCAGCACCTCCCCCGGCAGGCGAGCCAATAGCTCGCAGCAACGATCCAGCATCCAGGTTTCCAGCTCGACGATGAGATCGCTCTCCTCGGCGATGGCGATGAACACCTCGGGTGAAATCCAGCCATGTCGGGGGTGCTTCCAGCGCATCAGCGCCTCGCCGCCGATGACCCGCTCGTGCTCGTCGAGCTGGGGCTGGAAGGCGATGCTCAAATGATCCTCCACCAGCGCTCGTCGCAGCGCCTGTTCCATCTCCAGACGCCAGCTGAGCTGGGTCTGCATCGAAGGTTCGTAGCCGCAGATCTGCGCGCGCCCCTTGAGCTTGGCCTGGTACATGGCGGTGTCGGCATGGCGCAGCACGTCGCCGACATCCTCGTCGCCCAGGGGAAAGAGAGTGTAGCCAATGCTGGGGGTCACGCTGATGCGCTGCCCGCCCAGGTCATAGGTGCGACGCAGGATCGTCAGCAGGCGTTCGGCCCGGTGCTCGGCCCGCTTCAGCTCCAGCTCCCGGTCGGTACTCAAAGCCGGCATCAGCACCACGAATTCGTCGCCACTGAGTCGCGCCGCCATGGCATCCTTGTCGACGCTGAGCAACAGCCGCTTGCTGACCTGACGCAGCAGCTCGTCGCCCACCGCATGACCCAGGGTGTCGTTGATGATCTTGAAGCGGTCCAGGTCGAGGAACAGCACCATGCCGACGCGACCGTCGTCGCGCCGGTCGCGAATGGTGGAGGCCAGCGTCTCGATCAGCAGACGGCGGTTGGGCAGCTCCGTGAGCGGATCGAAGTAGGCCTGGCGGTGGATGGTCTCCTCGGCCAGCTTGCGCTCGGTGAAGTCCTCGATGATCGCCACGCCCCCCACCACTTCACCCGATTCGTTGCGCAGCGCGCTATAGAAGGCGCGTAGCGGCGTCTGCTTGCCGCCCCCCACGGCACGGTAGGTGCCCTCGAAGTAGCCGGTACCACTCTCCAGGGCGTCGCGTATCGCCCCGGTCACGCGCTCGTCGCTGAGCTGCGTCAGCAGGTTCATGCCCTGCAGCCCCTGGCGATTGGTACCGAGGATGTCGAGACACATCTCGTTGCAGTCCACCACCCGTCCTTCCCGGTCGAAATGCATCACCCCGAGTGGAGTGTGGCGGAAGATGGCGCGATAGCGCGCCTCGCTCACGCGCAGCTGCTGTTCGCGGGAGGAGACGATCAGACGCAGGGCGATGTTGTCGGTGATGGTGCGATGCAGGCGGCGGCTGGACACCAGCACCAGCCCTAGAAACAGCACCACCATGGCAGCCAGCAGCCAGGAGAGCGACGTGGCCTGGAGCAGCAGTTGCCCCAGCAGCGGCAGCATGGTGGGCAACACGAACAGCGGCGCCATCCATGCCACCGACGAGAGCGTGGTCACGCCCCCCGCCGCAATGCCGGTCAGCACGATCGCCAGCGCCGCCAGTTGGCCCTGGTACTCCGTGGTGAACATGGTCAATCCAGCCATGCCCCACAGCGCGCCGGCAATACCGGCTCCCCAGGCGAAGCGAAACAGCCAGCGACGGCGATGGCGCTGCTGCGACGGCTGACGCTGATAGAACCAGGCCAGCCAGAGGCGAGCCCCCGACACCCCGATCAGCGCAGCCAACCAGCTCGCCAGCAGCATCGGCGGCATTATCGGCCACATGGCGGCCACCAGCAGGCACGCCGCCAGCACGCTGGCCAGCACCGGCTGCCACAGCCGCTCGTAGAGCAGGTGCACCTGCTCGTGTGCCAAGCGGCGCCGATGGGAGATGTCCGTCAGCGGCGCGCCATTATGTTCGCGCAGCTCATCCTGTTGGGGGAGAGGCATGCAAGAGTCCGAGAAGTGGAGTGGTATGACCGAACTATATTTACTCGATGCCGCCACCATTGGCGAGGCGCCCCCCTCAACGCAAGCCGCCGACAGCACTCGATTCTGCTACCGGCGGCCATGGTGCCAGTCGGTCGGACTAGGGCCAGGCGTACACGCCCCGGTTCAAGGCATCGCGAATGGCCGAGATCACCTTGGCACCGCGCAGCGTCGCACCGCTGTAGCCATCGATGTCATCCACCAGCGACGCGGGTTCGTAGAGCGCGAATATGCGGGTGATCGGAGCCCCCTCCAGACGCTCGGCGATCTGGCGGTGCTGCAGCATCACCGGATAGAGCTCATCGCCCTCTTCCAGGGCCAGATAGTCCACGCCGCGATATGCCAGATAGCGATAGGCCAGCGACTCGATGTGTCCATCGCGCAAATCGAAGGTGATGTTGACCTGGATGCTGCCGCGGTCGGTGAAGACACCGCGATAGTGTCCGTCGAGCGGCAGCCCCAGCAAGGCACGCGCCAGACGCTCGTCCTGGGCCGGCGACATCGCCTCGGCCTGCCTCTCCGGCATGGCCCCGGTGGGCTCGCCCGGCCCGGGCTCGAGCGGCTCACCGGTGTCATCCACCAGCCGCCCGATCAGGTAACGCTCGAGCATCGCCTCGGCCCTGGGGCTGTGGGGCACGCCGGGTCGCTTGTTGTCCCAGCCCTCGGTGGACTCCCGACCGCACCATTCGAGCAGGACCTCTTCTTCGGTGGGATGATTGGGCACGTACTCGGTGATGTCGTAGACCCGGCCATGAATGGCCTTCCAGCAGCTCTCGGCACTGTCATGCTCGGCCAGCTCCGCCAGGGTGATGGACTCCAGGCCGGCATCGTCCCTATCGTCGCGTTCGCTTTCGGAAAGCGCATTGACGGAGACCAGAGTGAGCAGGCTGGCCACGAAGGCGATGAAAGCCGAATAAGCGATCTTGTTCATAGGAAATCGAAGACCTCGCTGTGAATGCGTGAGACGGGAATGCCCTGCTCGATCAATAGCCGCTGTAGGTAGGCGTTCATGCCGGGCGGGCCGCAGAGATAGATCTCTCGTTCGACGAAGTCGGGGCAGTGTTCACGCAGGAACGCCTCGGTGAGAGGCCCCCGATCGCGATAGTAGTGCTGCGTATAATCGAACTCCTCGACGCGCTCGGCTATCTCGCAGAACTCTTCCTGGTAGTAGGCGCGGTCCGGGCTGTTGGCCAGGTAGAACAGGTGCACGTGCCCGTCGGGAACGGATCCGGCACCCAGATTGCGGGCACCGGCAACGAACGGCGTGATGCCGATCCCGCCGCCGAGCCACAGCATGTCGCGCTGCGGGAAGCGCCGCTCGAAGAACTCGCCGTAGGGGCCTTCGATCAATACCCGCGTTTCCGGTGTCACCGTCTGCAGGGCGCGGCTGGCATCGCCCAGATCCTTGATGCCGATGCGCAGCCGCGAATCCGAGGGCGCCGAAGCGATGGTGTAGGGATGCTCCTCACCGCGTCCGGCAGCGAGCCGCTCGTCCAGCGGGGTGAGATAGACGAACTGCCCCGCCTCGTGGCGAATGCCTGCGCCCTCGGGGCGCAGCACCAGTTCCACCACGCCGCGAGCCAGCGGTACCACCTGCTCGATGCGGTAGGGATGGCGCCGCTGTGGCGCCACACCCTTGCGCCAGGCAATGGCGCCCAGCCCGGCAATGCCGAGCAGCCACCACGGCCAGGCCTCTCCGGCCAGCAGCAAGGCATGCCAGAGCCCCAGCAGCAGCGCCATCGCCGAAACCAGATGCAGGTGCTTCCAGCGCTGATAATGGGGCTTGCCGAAGAAGTCGAAGGTTGGCGCCAGAAACACCACCATCGCCACCCAGGCCAGCCAACCGAGCCATATCGCGGCCTGGGAAAGTGGCGGGAACAGCGCGGCCACCGCAGCATCCAGAGATGCCGGAACCGCCGCCAGACCCAGTGCCAGTACGTGGACCATCACCAGGATGAAAGCGGCGAAGCCCAGCCAGTGATGCAGGCGCCAGAGCCGTGCCAAGCCACCGAAAGGCCGGTCGAAGCCCGGCACCCGGCAGCTCACCAGCCCGGCCAGCAGCATCATGGCCAGCCCCAGGATGCCCGTGACACGACCGACCCAGGTCAACCACAGCTCGGGCGGCCCACCCAGCCCACCCAGGCGCGGCAGCGCCACTGCCAATGGCAGCAGCAACACCACGATTAAGGCGCTATCGCCCGGTCTCGGCAATCGTCGCATCGCCTCCCCCCCAGATTGCTGATATCAGTGTCGCCTAATGGCCCCAGGCTTCAAGAGCGGTGGCCGTTTGTTCGCACTAGATTGATCCATGTCAGGCTGTGAGTCTGCGCGTCATCGAAGCACCACCAACCGGTCATTCATATGTAACGCTCGGTCGCCACTCTCTTCGGGCGAAGACCCACTAGCCCTTGGCAAGCGACATGCAGCCTGCCCCCAGGAGAGACACGCCCATGACCCAGCACCAACATCCCGGCCACGTCGACCCCATTCTGGCCGCTGGCGACGAGCCGGCGAGCAACGTTTCCGGCAACGCCTACTTCGGCGATATCCTGGAAGCCCGCATGAGCCGCCGAACCCTGCTGCGCGGCAGCCTGGCCGCCGCCATCGCCGGCGCCATGGCCACCAGCCTGCCCTTCGGTCGCGCCCTGGCCGCCGGGAACTCGTCGCCGAGCATCGGCTTCCAGGCGATTCCGATCGGCACCGGCGACAGCGTGGTGGTACCGGAAGGCTACCGGGTGCAGGCCTTCATTCCCTGGGGCACGCCGATCAGCGGCAGCATGCCGGCCTTCTCGCTAGACGCCAGCGGCGAGGATCAGGCTCACCAGATCGGCAGTCACCATGACGGCATGCACTTCTTCGCCATCGACGGCAGTTCCCGCGACGGCCTGCTGGTGCTCAACCACGAATACGTCGAGCCGCGCTTCCTGCACGGTGCGGCGGCCGGGCTGGCGCTGGACGCCGACGGCTTCCCGCAGCACGAGGACGGTTCCCGCGATGCCGACCAGGTGCGCAAGGAGCTCAACGCCCACGGCGTCTCGGTGGTGCGGGTGCGCCAGGGCGACGACGGCCAGTGGCAGGTGGTGGAGGATCGCCTCAACCGCCGGGTCACCGGCCTCACACCGATGCAGCTGGCCGGGCCGGTGGCAGGCACCGAGCACGTGGTGACGAAGTACAGCCCCGACGGCAGCATGACCCGCGGCACCCTGAACAACTGCGCCCACGGCGTCACGCCGTGGAACACCTATCTGGCTGCCGAGGAGAACTGGGCCGGCTACTTTGCCAACGAAGATGTCGAGATCGACCGTCGCCAGAGCCGCTACGGCATCGAGACGCGCGCCGAAGGCCGCTATCAATGGCACCGTGCCCAGGGCGGCGCCGACGAATTCGTGCGCTTCGATGCCACTTCCCACGGCGCCTCGCCCAGCGAGGACTACCGCAACGAGCCCCACGCCTTCGGCTACATGGTCGAGATCGACCCCTTCGACCCGCAGAGCACGCCGGTCAAGCGCACCCACCTGGGCCGCTTCGCCCACGAGGGAGTGATCTTCGCCCCGGCAGTGGAAGGTCAGCCGGTGGTGGCCTACTCCGGCGATGACGCTCGCTTCGAGTACATCTACAAGTTCGTCTCGGCGCGGCCCTATCAGGCCGCCAGCGCCGATGGCTCGCTGCTCGACGAGGGCACGCTCTACGTCGCCAGGTTCAACGACGACGGCAGCGGCGAGTGGTTGGCCCTGGCCCCGGGCCAGAACGGTCTGACGCCGGAGAACGGCTTCGCCGACCTGGCCGACATCCTGGTCAACACCCGCAGTGCCGCCGACCACGTCGGCGCGACCAAGATGGACCGCCCCGAGTGGGGCGCCGTCGACCCTGCCACCGGCCAGGTCTACTTCACCCTGACCAACAACACCCGCCGCAGCGAAGAGCAGGTCGACGCCGCCAACCCGCGCGCCGAGAACCACTTCGGCCACATCGTTCGCTGGCAGGAAGAAGGCACCCATTCCGCCGAGCGCTTCACGTGGGATATCTTCGTGCTGGCCGGGGATCAGGAGAGCGGGCGCGATCTGGCCGGTGAGCCGCTGGGTCAGGAGGCGATCTTTGCCAGCCCCGACGGGCTGTGGATCGATCCGGACCGTCGCGTATGGATCCAGACCGACATCAGCGAGTCGGTGATGAATACCGGCATCCACGAGGTGTTCGGCAACAACCAGATGCTCGTCGCCGACCCCGAGACCGGCGAGATCCGCCGCTTCCTCACCGGCCCCATCGGCCAGGAGATCACCGGCGTGGTCACCACCCCGGACCAGCGCACCATGTTCGTCAACGTGCAGCACCCCGGCGCCACCACCAGCGCCGAGGCGTTCGCCGCGGGCGAGTCGGTCAGCCACTGGCCGGACGGCGGCAGCGCCATTCCGCGTTCGGCGACGCTGGTGATTACCCGCGAAGACGGCGGTATCATCGGCGCCTAAGAGAGAGGCAAAAAACAGCGGGCTCCGCCAATGGCGGGGCCCGCTGCGTTGCGTCTTGCCGTGTTACAGGTTGCCCTGGCGGAACGCGTCCTCGAAGCTGAAGCGCGCCTCCGGCGCCTCGGGCAGCAGCCAGGCGCAGGCGTGCACTTTCTCCAGCAGTTCGCCGTGGGTCGGTGCCAGTAGGTTGACGTGGGCGAGCTTGCGCCCGGGGCGCTCGCTCTTGTCGTAGCGGTGCAGATGGGCGTCGGAGATGGCGAGTATGGCCGCCGGATCGCCCTCCTGGCCGATCACGTTGATCATGCAGGTCGGCATGCGGGCCGAGGTGTCGCCCAGGGGCAGGCCCTGGATCGCGCGCAGGTGGTTCTCGAACTGGCTGGTCACCGCGCCGTCCATGGTCCAGTGGCCGGAGTTGTGCACGCGGGGCGCCATCTCGTTGGCCAGCAGCTTGCCGTCACGGGTCTGGAACAGCTCCAGAGTCAGCACCCCGACATAGTCGAGCTCGTCGAGCAGCGCACGAATGTAGCCGTCGGCGGTCTGCTGTACTGCCTCGTCGAGGTCCGGCATCGGCGCCAGCGAGTAACGCAGGATGCCGTCCACGTGCAGGTTCTCGGCCATGGGGTAGAAGGCCATCTCACCCTCGCGGCCGCGCACGGCGATGATCGAGACCTCGCGCACGAAGTCGACGAAGGCCTCGACGATCAACTTGGGGTGGTTGATCGAACGCCAGGCCTCGGCCGCCTCGGCCGGGTCACGCAGCACCGCCTGGCCCTTGCCGTCGTAGCCTTCGGTGACCGACTTGGCCACCACCGGCGTGCCCAGCTCGCGGGCCGCCGCTTCCAGCGCCTCGGCGCTCTCCACGATACGGTAGGCGGGGGTGGGAATGCCCAGGCGGTCGAACAGCGCCTTCTCCTCGGCGCGGTTCTGGCAGATGCGGATCGCCTCGCTCGAGGGATAGACCGGCTTGACCTCCTCGATGGCCTGCACCAGCGCCACGGGCAGGTGCTCGAACTCGTAGGTCACCAGGTCGACCTTGGCCAGGAAGTCGTCGAGCAGGTGATGCTGATCGGTATAGATCATGACATCACCGATCCCGGCGCTGGGGTGGCCGGTGGTGTCGAGGAAGGTGAAGCGGTTGGCCAGCGGGTAGCCGGCCAGGGCCAGCATGCGGCCGAGCTGGCCGGCACCGAGTACGCCAATATTCATGTCGCAGTCTCCTCTCGCTGGCTCATGCGGGTTCGCCGACTCATTCGTCTGCGGGCCGGGGGTCGGGGTTGTCGAGCACCGTCTGGGTCTGCTCGGCGCGAAACGCCTCCACGGCGGCACGCACCTTGGCATCCTGCAGGCCGACGATCTGCGCCGCCAGCAGGCCGGCATTGGTCGCCCCGGCCTTGCCGATGGCCAGCGTGCCCACGGCGATGCCGCCCGGCATCTGCACGATGGAAAGCAGCGAATCGAGCCCCTTCAGCGCCTTTGACTCCACCGGCACGCCCAGCACCGGCAGCGCCGTCTGCGAGGCCACCATGCCCGGCAGGTGGGCGGCCCCACCGGCACCGGCGACGATCACCTGCAGGCCGCGCCCGGCGGCGCTCTTGGCGTAGTCGAACAGCAGATCCGGGGTGCGATGCGCCGAGACCACGCGGGTCTCGTAGGCCACGCCCAGGCGTTCGAGCATCGCCACGGCGTGCTCCATGACCGGCCAGTCGGATTTCGACCCCATGATCACGCCTACGCGTGGCTGCTGGCTGGATGACATTTTGCGGTTCCCGTGATGAGGCTGGTTGGCGAAGGGCAGGTATTCTAACGGCGCCCGCAGGCGCCGTCATCTTGACCAGTCGGGCAAGCGGCCGCCCGCTCGCGCGGGGCGGCCTCCTCAGTCACGTCGTCCCGGCTCCGGCCGAGTGAATCTCACGCCGGCTGGCCAGCCAGTTGGCGCCGATGGCGAGTATCATCACCGCCACCCCCACGGCCTCCACCATGAAGTTGGGATAGAACACCGCCACGATGGCCCCCGAGATGGCGATACGCGGCAGCCACGACATACGCGTGAAGAGATAGCCCTCCAGCGCCGCGGCAAAGGCACCAAGCGCCAATATCGCGATCAGCCCGTTCCAAGCCAGGATGTGCAGCGGGCCGCCCATGATGATCTCCGGATTGAAGACCATGAACATCGGGATCAGATAGAGCCCCTTGGCGAACTTCCACGCTTGCACGCCGGTCGCCATCGGTTTGGAGCCGGCGATCGCCGCCCCGGCGAAGCCGGCCAAGGCTATCGGTGGCGTGACGTTGGAGTCCTGTGAATACCAGAACACCACCAGGTGAGCGATCAGCAGCGGAATGCCGAACTCGGCGGTCAGGGCCGGGCCTACCAGCACGATCAGCACGATGTAGCTGGCGGTGACCGGCAGCCCCATGCCCAGGATCAGGCTGGCCAGCAGCACCATCAGCAGCGCCAGCACGATGTTGCCGCCGGAGAAGGCCATCATCATGGCGGAGAACTTGAGCCCCAGGCCGGTGAGCCCCACCACGCCGACGATGATGCCGGCCACGGCACAGGCCAGGGAAACCGACACGGCATTGCGCGCGCCCAGCTCCAGCCCTTCGATCAGCTTGACGAAACCGGCCCAGATCACGCGTCCGGTGCTGGCCAGGGTGACGGGCTGCCCCTGGCGCGGTGCAACGAAGAAGAACCAGATCGTATAGCGCAGCGCGGCCACGGCGACCATGGTCACCACCGCGTAGAAGCCCACCCGCATCGGCGACATGTGCATCGCCAACAGCCACACCAGCACCGCCAGTGGCAGCAGGAAGTGCCAGCCCTCGCGCAGCACGTCGCGCATCTGCGGCAGCTCGCTTTTCGGCAGACCCTGCATGCCCTGCTTGAGGGCGATGATGTGCACGAACAGATAGACGGTGGCGAAATACATGATCGCCGGCAGGATGCTCACCTTGACCACGTCCAGATAGGGCGTATTGGTGTACTCGGCGATCAGGAAGGCACCGGCCCCCATCAAGGGCGGCATGATCTGACCGCCGGTGGAAGCCGCGGCCTCGATGCCGCCGGCCTGGTGCGGCTTGTAGCCCAGACGCTTCATCAAGGGGATGGTGAAGGCGCCGGTGGTCACCACGTTGGCGATGGCGCTGCCGGAGATCGAGCCCATGCCGGCGGAGGCGATGACCGCGGCCTTGGCCGGGCCGCCACGCTGACGGCCGGTGGCGGCGTAGGCCATGTCGATGAAGAACTTGCCGGCGCCGGTACTCTCGAGAAAGGCGCCGAACAGCACGAAGACGAAGATGAAGGTAGCCGCCACCCCCAGCGGCAGGCCGAAGATACCCTCCTGCCCCAGGTAGAGCTGCCCCACCACCCGGTCGAGGTTGTAGCCGCGGTGCTCGAGAATGCCGGGCATGAACTGGCCCAACCACGGCAGCTCGCCACGCGGGCCGGCAAAGGCGTAGAGAATGGCGATCACACCGATGATGGTCATGCCCAGGCCTACCGCACGGCGGCTGGCCTCGAGCACCGTGACCACGGCAATGCAGCCGACGATGATGTCGGTCTGGCTCCAGAACCCGGCGCGGCGGATGATCTCGTCCAGGTAGAGCACCATGTAGCCACCGGTGATCAGGGCCCCGGCGAAGAAGGCCGCATCGATCAGCCAGCCCAGCACACCGCGTTTGCGGTTGGGGCCGAACACCGGAAAGATCAGGAACGCCAGCATCATGATCAGCATCAGGTGAACGCTGCGCTGATAGAACAGCCCCAGCGGCTGGATGCCGGCGGAGTAGAGCTGGAACAACGACAGCCCCACGGCGACCAGGGTGATCAACCACAGGATCGGTCGGGGCTGAATGGCATTGCCACCGGGTACGGTGACGGGCGGGTTGGCAGATTCGCTCATGCGCGCCTCTCAGGGGGTGGAGTCAGGGGTGCGCAGGTGGATCGTCACCCGCTCGCCGGCCGCCAGTTCGCTCAGGCTGATCCGACGTCCCTCATGCAGCAGTCTATGGTCGACTCTGGCAGAGCCGACCCTCAATCGATAGCGGTTGCCGGGCACCGGCTCGTCGATGTCCTCGATCCAATAGCCGCCCTGGCCGTCCGAGACCTGGCGCCCCCGGCCCGGCACGTGGCCAAGTCCAGCGGCGAAGTCCGGCTGGTGGCTACGCTCCAGTACCATGTTCCCTTGGTGATGGCGATAGCAATCCTGCACGCGAATACCGGTCACGGAGTGATTCCACTCCATGCACCAGCGCTCGCCTTCCGGCATCGGCAGCGAGACCAGCGCCTGGCCGTGATCGTCGAGCACTTCCAGATGCGAGGCATCGGCCCAGACCGCCGTGCTCGCGGCACATAGTGTCAGCACGCAGAAAGTCGCCGGCCCGAGGGCTCGGCGACTCCTGCGCAGGTTCGCAGCAAGCATCGTGGATGCCTGACTGAACGAGCCTTACGGACGCTGGTGGTCGGCCACTTCGGCGCCCACTTCCTCATAATAACGCAGCGCGCCATCGTGGAACGGGACCGGAGTGGAGTCGATGCTGAACTCGACGGTGGTATCGTTGGCCGCCGGGTGCACGGCGATCAGCTCGTCGGTGTTCTCGAACAGCAGTTTGGTCAGCTGGTAGGCCAGCTCTTCGTCCATGTCGGCGTTGACGACCAGCACGTTGGGAATGCTGATGGTCTGCACCGCCTCGTCCATGCCGTCGTACATGCCGGCACGCAGCTCATAAGCGGCGAAGGTAGGCTCGACTTCGCGGGCGTTCTCGATCTCCTCCTCACTGAAGCCGACCAGGCGGATGCTACGGGTCGCCGCCAGGTTGAGGATCGAGCTGGTGGGCGGCCCCACGCTCCAGAAGCCGGCGTCGATGTCGCCGTCGCGGATGGCGTCGGCGGTCTCGTTGAAGTTCAGACGCTGCGGGCGGAAATCGTCATAGGTGATGCCGTTGGCTTCCAGCAGGGCGCGAGCGTTGAGCTCGGTACCGCTGCCCGGTGCGCCGACTGAGACGCGCTTGCCACGCAGGTCTTCCAGCGACTGGATGTCGGAATCGGCCAAGGTGACCAGCTGCACGGCGTTGGGGTAGACGGACGCCAGCGCACGGGTGTTCTCGATCTGACGGCCTTCGAAGTCACCGGTGCCGTTGTAGGCCTGGTAGACGGTATCGGCCAGGGCCAGGGCCAGGTCGGCATCGCCGCGCATGATCAGGCCCATGTTCTCTACCGAGGCGCCGGTCACTTCCGCCGTGGCGCTGGCCCCTTCGATATGGTTGTTGATCATCTCGGCGAAGCCGCCGCCGATTGGATAGTACACGCCGCCGGTACCGCCGGTGGCGATGGAAAGCTGCTGAGCGGCAGCCAGCGGAGCCGTGGCCATCAGCGAAGCGGCAGCGACATATTTGAGAGCGCGCATGAATCTCCTCCGTCCTGAAACCGGATCGTTTATGGTTGTTTCGGGAGCGTACCGGGCGAGCCCGGCCGCTTACCTGTCAAAAGCTAGCACGCCCCTGCGTAAAGAGGCTAATCGACAGTTTCTACGTTATTGGAAATTTTCGGCAATTCCACCAAGGTCGGCTTAGCCAAGGCGCCTCTTGCCACTGCCCCGCTACCGCTGTCTGGGCGTTACGAAAAAGTCGTCAAACGGCACTGGCAAAATTGGCAAAATGCCCCCATGATGTGGTTGTCGCAATCGCCCACTGGAGCATCATGAGTACGGCACGACATTCTTCCAACGCGGAACTCCTCGACCCCCCGCGAAGTTGCCCTGACCTCGACGTCAGGGACCTGGAAAAGCGCACACGTCTGATGCGCATCGTCACACGGCTCATCGCCGTATCCGACCTCGGTTGCCGCGAGATCGCTCGCCGCGCCGGACTACCGGCACAGAAGATCAGCGATCTGCTGGCCGGCCGCCTCGAACACCTCTCGCTCGATGAGCTGCGCCTCGTCTATCACACCATCGATCCGGAAGGCGCCTTGAACTATTAGCGCCAGAAGCTCCGCGTTTTGATCGACCTGATAGGGATCGCCCGGATACCGCGACGCCTCGTCCCAGGACGAGGCGTCGTTTTGCTGTGCGCGGCGTTGGCCGGCCGTCACTCCTCGCGCTGCTCGAACTCCTCGGCCACGCGAATGGCCTCGGCTTCGGTCTCATGCTCGGAAATGACGATTTCGTTGCTGGGATCGGTCTCGTCGATGACGTGCCATCCCGTGACCGGCAGATTGATGTCCTCGGCGTCACGAATCGGCTCGACGCGAGCCTGCCTGGGTCCGCTCTTGGGCATGTTGCCTCCTTGCTGGTTGCCATGAGTGGTTGAGCTCGATGCCTCATCAAGCTAGCCAAGCCCGCCACGGCAAGCCAAACGCAGCCAAACGGACCCACGCCCAGCCCCTCACGCCTCCGGCGGCAGATCTGTCAGCGCCCCGCTGGAAGCCGAGCTGACCGTGCGCGCGTACTTGGCCAGCACGCCACGGGTATAGCGCGGCGGGGGCTGGCGCCAGGCAGCACGACGCCGGGTCAGCTCGGCGTCATCGACATGCAGCTCGATGGTGTCGGCCTCGGCGTCGATGGTGATGGGGTCGCCATCTTCGACCAGCGCCAGCGGACCGCCGTCGAAAGCCTCGGGCGAGACATGCCCCACCACGAAGCCGTGGCTGCCGCCGGAGAAGCGGCCGTCGGTGATCAAGGCCACGGAATCGCCCAACCCGCGCCCCATGATCGCCGAGGTGGGCGTCAGCATCTCGCGCATGCCGGGGCCACCCTTGGGGCCTTCGTAGCGGATCACCACCACGTCGCCGGCCGTCACCGTGCCGTCGTTGATGCGCGCCTGGGCCTCCTCCTCGGAGCCGAACACCCGCGCACTGCCGGAGAAGCGCGTGCCCTCCTTGCCGGTGATCTTGGCCACTGCGCCTTCGGGCGCCAGGTTGCCGTAGAGGATGCGCAGATGGCTCTCCTTCTTCAGCGGGGCGTTCAGCGGGGCGATGATGTCCTGCCCTTGCGGGTAAGGGGCTACCTCCGCCAGGTTCTCGGCCAGGGTGCGCCCCGTCACCGTGAGGCAGTCGCCGTGGAGCATGCCGGCGTCGAGCAGGGTCTTCATCAGCGGCTGGATGCCGCCGATCTCGACCAGCTCGCTCATCATGTAGCGCCCGCTGGGGCGCAGATCGGCCAGCACCGGCACGCGCCGGCCGATCTCGGTGAAATCGACAAGGGAGAGCGGCACGCCCACGGTGTTGGCCATGGCGATCAGGTGCAGCACCGCATTGGTGGAGCCACCCAGTGCAATCACCACGGTGACGGCGTTCTCGAAGGCCTGGCGGGTCATGATGTCGGATGGCTTGATGTCGCGCTCGAGCAGCTCGAGCACGGCGGCACCGGCCGCTTCGCAGTCATCGCGCTTGGCCTGGGACACGGCGTTCTGCGCCGAGCTGCCTGGCAGGCTCATGCCCAGCGCTTCGATGGCCGAGGCCATGGTGTTGGCGGTGTACATGCCACCGCAGGAGCCCGGGCCGGGAATCGCCGTCTCCTCGATCTGCTTGAGCTCGATCAGCTCCAGGTCGCCGCGACTGTGGGCCCCCATGGCCTCGAACACAGAAACGATATCGGTGTGGTTCTTGCCGGGCTGGATGGTGCCGCCGTAGACAAACACGCTGGGCCGATTCAAACGCGCCAGGCCCATCACGCAGCCCGGCATGTTCTTGTCGCAGCCGCCGATGGCCACCAGGCCGTCGAAGCCCTCGCAGCCGGCCACCGTCTCGATGGAGTCGGCGATCACTTCGCGCGAGACCAGCGAGTACTTCATGCCCTCGGTACCGTTGGCGATACCGTCGGAGATGGTCACGGTGTTGAAGATCACCCCCTTGCCGCCGGCCGCGTCGGCGCCGTCGCGGGCGCGCTCGGCGAGCTCATGGATATGACTGTTGCAGGGGGTGACCATGCTCCAGGTGGAGGCGATGCCCACCTGAGGCTTGGAGAAATCTTCGTCGGAAAAGCCCACCGCACGCAGCATGGCGCGGCTGGCCGACTTGCCGACGCCGTCCACCACCGGGGCGGAGTGGCGACGACGCGGGTCCGGGGAATCGCTCATGGAAGTGGCTCCTTCGTTTCGCTTGCCGATCTACGAAGGGTGGTTGGCCAAAAGCTTCCTGGCAAATTCCAGCCTGGCCGCCGCCGAACCGTGGCGCTAAAGCCCGAAGCCGACTGGCCGATATGACCTGGAGCTCATGCAGTGTTATAACAGCGAACAAAGCCAGTACGACTTCTCCCCCGCAGGGAACCGCCATGCCTTTCAGTGAAGCCAAGGAACACGCCCCCGGGCATTTGCACCATATCTTTGCCGATCCCTACTCCGCCTTCGACAATCTCAACGTCGAACGCCAGCTGCATCTGCGGGTCGCCCTGCAGACGCTGGTGTGCGAGCCGATGACCGACGGAACGCTGACGCTGCGGGTCATCCACGGCTGGGAGAATGGCGGCTTCGAGCCCGCCGACCTGGCCCACAGCGACCATCGCCTGGCAACGCTCGAAGACTTGGAGCAGGTGCGCGCCAGCTACCAGCAGGCCATGGAGAGCGCCGCCCCGCTGCCGCGCGACGCCTCCTCCCTGCTGGCCGCACCGTTGGCCGACGCCATCGCCGCCGCCGAGGCCAAGGGGCAGGCACTCGACGAGGAGACCCGCACCATCCCCGCGCGCTGGCCCACCTTCGACCAGGGCCTGACCCTCTACACCTTCTTCAAGGTCTATCACCGTCTTACCTACGGCGAGGACGACAGCTACCGCTCGATCCGCTGCCAGACACCGCAGGGCCCCCACGAGATTCACGAATTCCACCTCGAAGAGGGCGAGTTCGCCGTGATTCGCCCCGTCGAGGATGCAACCGGCAACAGCGTCCTGGTGCTGCACGACAGCCAGCTCGAACCGGTGTTGATGCTGCTGGAGGCGTGCCGCACCTGAGCCGGCCCCCGCTGCCTCAACCGGCGGCGGGTTTCTCCCGCGGCACCCGGCCCATCAGGTAGAACTCCGGGTTGGGCGGCGTGCCGGTGAGCGTGACCAGGCGGTTGGAGAGACCGAAGAAGGCGGCGATGGCGCCGATGTCCCAGATGTCGTCGTGGGTGAAGCCCGCCTCGATCAGACGCGCCTGCCACTCATCGGTGAGCTCCCCCACGTCCAGGCCGCAGTGCAGGGCAAAGTCGAGCATCACCCGATGCCGCTCGCTGATCGGCGCGGTACGGTGGTTGATGGCGACCTGGTCGGCCAGCAGCGGGTCCTTGCTGTAGATGCGCACCAGCGCGCCATGGGCCACCACGCAGTACAGGCAGCGGTTGCGGGCGCTGGTGGCCACCACGATCATCTCCTTCTCCGCCTTGGTCAGCGTGTCGGACTCGCGCTCCATCAAGGCGTCGTGGTAAGCGAAGAAGGCACGAAACTCATCGGGCCGGTGTGCCAGCATCAGGAACACGTTGGGCACGAAACCGGCCTTCTCCTGCACTGCGAGGATGCTGCCGCGAATGTCTTCAGGCAGGTCCTGGATCGATTCGGGCACGGGAAAGCGGCTGAGCGGGGCTGGCATGGCAAGGACCTCTTGTGTCGTTGTGGTTACCGGTCATCACCAGTTAACGTCAACGTAAACATGTTGTCCATGCGACATCCGCTCACACCTCTTCCATCAGCGAGCGTGTCACCACCCGGTTGCGGCTGATCTGCTTGGCCTCGTACATGGCCTGATCAGCCTGGCGGTAGATGGCCATGGCCGCCGGCACCTGGTCGTAGTCGCTGCAGCACACCAGCCCGAAGGAACCTGTCACCACGCCATGGCGCGAGGCTTCATGGGGAATCTGGAGCTGCTGCAGGGCATGGCGAAAGCGCTCCAGGGCGTAACGCCCCGCCTCCAGCGAGTCGGCCTCGAGCAGGATGCCGAACTCCTCGCCGCCCAGCCGGAACAACCTGTCGCCGGCACGGCGGAAGTGAGCCTTGAGCAGATCGGCCACCTCGATCAGCACTTGGTCGCCGGCCTGGTGCCCATAGGTGTCGTTGAAGAGCTTAAAGTCGTCGATATCCATCATGGCGAACAGCAGCGGCTTGCCATCACGCTGACGGCGCTGAATCTCTTCGTTGATCAGGGTTTCGAACTGACGCCGGTTGAGCAGCCCCGTCAGCGGGTCGGTGCGCACCATGGCCGCCAGCTTGTGATTGGCCTGCTCCAGTTCCTGGGTGCGCTGATGCACCTTGGTCTCGAGCTGATGGTTGAGGGTACGCTGCAGCTCGTAGGTCTCGCGCTCCGCTTCCAGCTTGGCACGCTTCAGGTAGTTGATCTTGCAGGCCAGCCCGAAGGCCAGCAGCAGGAAACCGAACCCTGCACCCAACTCCAGGGCATACTCGGTGGCCAGCCCATAGGGCACGAAGCCGCCCAGACGCAGTGCATAGAGCACGCTACCCGCCAGCAGGCCGCTCCAGCCCAGCAGGAAGATCCGCGCCAGCCGATCGCCCTTGAAGCTGAGCCAGGCGCTGGCGCCGAGCAGCAGCAGCGCATAGCCGATGCTCAGCGGCACCAGCGCACGCAGCGCCCAGGCAAAGCGGTCGGCCAGGCTCGGCAGTACGCTCAGCACCAACAGCCCCGTGAGCGCCACGAGGCCCTTGGCCAGCCGCGGCACCTGCCGTTTGAGACTCAGATAATCGAGGCTGAACAGGGTGAGAGCGACGTACAGCAGCCCCGCGCTGAGCAATAACACCTGCTGGTTGAAGCGCGGCCACTCCGGCCACAGGAACTGGTAGCCGAACCCTCGTAGCGAAAGGTTGAACAGCAGGAACGCCCCCAGATAGAACACGGAATGAAGGAAGGCCTTCTCGCGGGTGGCGACAAAGGTCAGCAGGTTGTAGAGCAGCAGCGCCAGCAGCCCGCCATACAGCACGCTGTAGGCCATCAGCTCGCTCTGGGTCCGCTGAAGGAAGCTGGCATCGTCCATCAGCAGCATGGGCAGAGCAGGCACCAGACCGTCGTGACTGGCCAGACGCAGATAGACATGGCGCGTCTCGTTCGCACCGATGTGCACCGGCAGCACGAAGGAGTGATGCCGCACGGGGCGGGAAGCGAATGGGCGTCGGCTGCCGGTGTTCCACTGTTGCAGCACCCTGCCCTCGGCGTCGACGGCATAGGCATCGATGAAATCGGGCAGCGGCGAGGCCAGCTCGAGCAAGCGTCGCAGGGGGGCATGGGAGTCGTTGGCGAGTTCCAGCTTCAGCCACCAGGCCGAATGGGTGAAACCGAAGTTGGGCACCTCCTGCTCCAGCATCTGCCAGGGCAGTGCCTCGGCCTGCTCCAGGATCTGCTCGATGCCGAGCTGAGTGGTTTCATCCTCGAGCACCGCCACGTGGGGGGCAGGATTGATGACGGTGGAAGGCGTGGCGATGTCGACAGCGGCCTGGGCCTGCCACGCAAGCAGCCACGAGAGTGACCAGATTAGGGCGGCCGTCCATTTGGCCATGCCGGTTTGGGCACCGGCGAGCGCGCAGCGCATCGGTACACTGCCTCCTATCGTGTCCTTACGATCCCTCCACTCTAGCAGGTCTGGCCTGAGAAACTCTTAACTTACGCAAAGCGCCCCACCCGATTGGGTGGGGCGGCACATTGCCAGTCGGCAGTGTCAGCTCAGCGAAATGGTGCTGTTGATGCCGCTGGAGACGTTCTCGGGCTCGAACCAGCGTGCGGTGACGGTCTTGGTCTGGGTCCAGAACTGGATCGCCTGCTTGCCGTTGGGGCCCAGGTCGCCGAGCTTGGAGCCGCGCGAGCCGGTGAAGCTGAAGTAGGCCACCGGCACCGGGATCGGCACGTTGATGCCGACCTGGCCGACGTCGATGTCGGTCTCGAAGCGGCGCGCCACCCAGCCGGAGTTGGTAAAGATCGAGGTACCGTTACCGTTGGGGTTGGCATTGATGAAGGCGATCGCCTCGTCCAGCGTATCCACGCTGACCACGCACAGCACCGGGCCGAAGATCTCCTCGCGGTAGATGGTCATCTCCGGCTTGACGTCGGCGAACACGGTGGCACCGACGAAGTTGCCGTCGGGATAGCCCTCTACCTGATAGCCGCGTCCGTCGACCAGCAGCCTGGCGCCCTCCTTCTCGCCGGCATCGATCAGGCGCACCACGCGGTCGCGAGCCGCCTTGGAGACCAGCGGGCCGAGGTCGGCATCGCGCTGGGTGCCCGGCCCCACCTTCATGTTGCGCGCGCCCTCGACGATGTCGTCGAGCCACTGGTTGGCCTCGCCCACCAGCACCACCACCGAGTTGGCCATGCAGCGCTGGCCAGCGGCGCCGAAGGCCGAGCCCAGCAGGTTGTTGATCGCCTGGCTGCGGTTGGCGTCGGGCATCACGACACAATGGTTCTTGGCGCCCATCATCGACTGCACCCGCTTGCCCGCCTCGGAAGCGCGGCAGTAGATATGAGTGCCCACGTTGGTGGAGCCGATGAACGACAGCGCCTTGATGTCCGGGTGGTCGCAGATCTGGTTGGCCACGTCGGGGCCGCCGTGCACCACGTTGAGCACGCCGGCCGGCACGCCCGCCTCATGGGCCAGTTCGACCAGGCGCATGGTGGAGCTGGGGTCCTGCTCGGAGGGCTTGAGCACGAAAGTGTTGCCGGTGGCGATGGCCAACGGGAACATGAAGCAGGGCAGCATGATCGGGAAGTTGAAGGCGGTAATGCCCGCGCCCACCCCCAGCGGCTGATTGAGGGTGTAGACGTCGACCTCGCTGGCGGCGTTCTCGGCCAGCTCGCCCAGCTGCAGCGAGGTGATCGAACAGGCGTGCTCGACCACCTCCAGGCCGCGACCCACCTCGCCGGCGGCGTCGGGCAGGGTCTTGCCGTGCTCCTCGGTGATCAGCGCGGCGAGCTCCTCGGTGTGCTCGCGAATCAGCGCCTGCAGCGTGAGCATGATGCGCATGCGCTTGGCCAGCGGTGTCTTGCGCCAGGTCTTGAACGCCTCCTTGGCGCTGGCCACGGCGCGGTCGACTTCCTCGGCGGTGCAGAACGGTACCCGCGCCACCACTTCCTGGGTGGCGGGGTTGATCACGTCGCGCCACTCCTGGCTCTGGGACGGGACGGCCTGACCGTCGATGTACATGGGAATTTCACGAATGGACATGGCGAACTCCTGTTGTGCTTGTAGTCGTTGTACGGCTGAAGCTGAGATGTAGACCTTGTGTGTAGAAACACACGAAGCGTGATGAATTCGAGTCTATATAGCCGCGTGGCGGCGTGACAACGGGCACTTCTTCACATGCCTTGTGCAATAATGCACAAACGAATTCCATGAGGTGCGAGCCGTGCTCGACTGGCAGGACATCCAGATCTTTCTCGAAGTGGCGCGCAGCCAGCGGCTCACCGATGCCGCCCGGCGCCTGGGCCTGGACCACTCCACGCTGTCGCGGCGCACCAGACGCTTCGAGCAGAAACTCAATACCCAACTCTTCGAGCGTAGCACTCATGGCTACCACCTGACCGAGGCCGGACAGCAGTTGCTGGCCCACGCCGAGGAGATGGCCCGCCACGCCTTCGAGGCGGGCGAGAGCCTGGCTGACAAGAACCGCCAGCTCGGCGGTCAGATTCGCCTGGGCGTGACCGAAGGCTTCGGTACCTGGGTCGTCGCCCCGCTGCTCTCGGTCTTCTGCGAACGCCACCCGGGCATCACCCTGGATCTGCTGGCGCTACCGCGGGTGGTCAACCTGAGTCGCCACGAGGCGGACCTGGCCATCACCGTGGAGCGCCCGGCGAGCCAGGGGCTGGTGATCTCGCGACTGTGCGACTACCGCCTGCGGCTCTACGGCAGCCAGGCCTACTTTGCGCGACACGGGCGCCCCACGCGGCTCGCCGACCTGGGCCACCATCGCCTTATCGGCTATGTCGACGACCTGATCTTCAGCGAGCAGCTGAGCTACCTCGACCCGCTGCTCGATCCCGCGGTGGTGGGCGTGGCACCGCACTTCTCGATCCGCAGTACCAGCGTCACCACGCAGCACGCCGCCGCCCTGCAGGGGGCGGGACTCGCCGTGCTGCCCTGCTTCATGGCCGAAACCGGGAGCCAGCTCGAGAGCGTGCTCAACGACGAGGTGGAGATCGTGCGTCAGTTCTGGATCACCGCGCGCCAGGAGCAGCGGCGCCTGGCGCGGGTCAGGCTGCTGTGGGACTTCCTGCGCGAGGCGCTCGAAGCCAACCGGGCGCTGCTGATGGGCGAGGCGCGGGAGCTGACGCTGCCCGACGCCCGCCAGCCAACCGGGGGGGCCTCGGCCTAGCCAGGGCGAGGCGAGGCCAATCCGGCGCTTCAGGCCTCCCAGAATCGCTTGTCGTCATGCGTTTTTCGCCCAAGCGACATCTGATGCTCATAGGTGTCGGGACGGTAGTACCCTTCGATGTACTCGACGGGGCGGTCATCTTCGGTGAACACCTTGCGTCGGATGCACAGCAAAGCGTCCCCCGGCTCGACCTTGAGCATTTCGGCCTGCCCAGGCGTGGCCAGCTTGGCGGTAATCGCCTGCTCCGCACTGGTCACCTTGGCCCCAGCACGCTCCAGCAGCAAGAGCAGTGGCTGAGAGGCCAGGTCGGCCTCGGTAAAGGTACGTCCGATCGCCTCGGGCACATAGGTGATCAACAGCGAGAAAGGAGAGCCGCGATGGCTGCGAATACGTGTTGCCTTTTGCACCAGCTCGCCAGGCTCAACTTCAAGCGCCTTGGCCACCTCCGCCGAAGCTGCCACATAGCCGAAATCGATGACACTCACATCCGTCTTGAGCCCCATTGCGATGAGGTTCTCGATTACCCCGGAGATGCTCGCCTGCAGCGGCGACGACTCGTTGGAAGCCACCGGAAAGGTCCCCTTGCCACGGTAGCGAACGATCAATCCCTCCCGGTCCAGGCGCTCCATTGCCTTGCGGATGGTGATTCGCGACACCTGAAACTGCTCGGTTAGGGCTATCTCATTGGGCAACGGCTTCTCTGGCGTGTAGTGCCCCTCCAGGATCGCCTGGCGCAAGACTAAGTAGACACGGTGGTGCTTAGGCCACGGATCACCGGCACTGCGGCTGGGCTGGCGTTTCGAGAGGTCTTTCACTGCGCCTCCTGTGCCTGAAGTATGAGAGCTTCTGGCTTTGGTTGTTCTTTATTCCATGTCCTATTGATATAACAAAACGTATCATGCCTCTACCTCACACGCCAATGGGATTCGCTCTGACACCAGTGGCGGCTCCCGCGCCGGTTCGTTCGCCGTAACCGCCAGCATGACGGTGCTGCTCGGCTTCCTCTGCGCTCTTTGGGGCAATGTCCAACCGCCCTTCCTTGTCCCTGGCCCGGGGTGGCTGCCTTTAATTGTCCCATTGACATTACAATAAAACCATACCTAGAGTGATTGCCAGGACGCGCCCGGGCTATTGATGCCCACGCCCGCGCTCGTCACGGCTTTACCTATATCAACAAGAAGGAGTTACCGATGCGCTTGAATACCCCTCGCCTGCTGCTTGTCGCAGCCGCCCCCCTGAGCCTGATGCTGGGCAGCCTGGCCATCGCCGATGACTATCCCAGCCAGCCGATCACCTTTATCGTCGGCGCCTCTGCCGGCGGCACCACCGACGCCTTGGCACGCGAAGTGGCCGAGGGCCTGGCCCAGAAGTACGACGTGCCCACCGTGGTCGACAACCGCCCGGGCGCCGGAGCCAACATCGCCGCCGAGGCAGTTGCCAATGCCGACCCGGACGGCTATACGCTGCTGGTGGCCTATACCAGCCACACGCTCAACAAGTCCCTGTTCCATGAGCTCCCCTACGATCCGGTCGAGGACTTCTCGCCGATCTCGCTGCTCGGTGAAGTCTCCAGCATTCTGCTGTCGCGCCCGGACCTCGAGTTCGACAGCCTGCAGGCTCTGCTCGACTACGCGGCCGAACAGCCCGACGGCATTACCTTCGGCGTTGGCGGACTGGGCTCCTCGCTGCATATGGAGACCCTGAAGTTCATGCAGGAATCTGACGTGCTTGGCTACGAGATTCCCTACAACGGCACCGCGCCGGCCATCGCCGACCTGATCGGCAGTCACGTGGACGTGATGTTCGCCCCCTTCGCCGCTGCCATGCCGCTGGTCGAGTCGGGCGATGCCAACGCAATCGCCGTAACCTCGCCGGAGCGCATGCCCAACCTCGACGACATTCCCTCCATCAACGAGACCTTGAGCGACTATCCCACTACCTACGGCTGGTTCGGCCTGCTCGGCCCCGCCGGCATGGACCCAGCCATTGTCGAGCGGCTCAATGCCGACGTGACCGAGATCATGCAGGGTGAGTCGGGAGCCGACCTGCTCGAGCGCGAAGGCGCCGAACCGATCGATATCTCCGCAGAAGCGTTTGCCACCTTCATCGCCGAAGACATCGAGCGCTGGCAGGCCATTGCCGAGGCCGGCGACATCGAGAAGCAGTGATCGACGCGACTGATGACCAAATGGACACTCAAGGTCAATCATGACCTGTTCGGTGGGCTGCTGCTGGTAGGAATAAGCGCCTTCGCTTATTACCACGGCCAGCAGTATGCCATGGGCTCCCTGGCCCGCATGGGGCCCGGCTTCCTGCCCACCCTGCTCTCGGTGGTGCTGGGCGTGATGGGAGCCATTCTCACCGTCGCCTCACAGTGGAAGCCAAGCAGTCGGGTGCAAATTCAGCTCGGGCAGTTGCTGATCGTGGCTGGCAGCCTGGCACTGTTCGCCCTGCTGCTGAGGCCGGCTGGGCTGCTGGTTGCCACCTTCATCAGCGTGATTGTCTCCTCCTGGGCCGACCGCCAGATCACCTGGCCTGGCAGGCTGTTGCTGGCTGGTGTGGTGGCCGGCCTGGCCTCGCTGATCTTCATCGTCGGGCTCGGCATGAATATGCCGCTGTGGTGGGGCTAACTACCGTGGAGATGCACCTGTGGATGTAATCGCCAACCTTGGAATCGGGCTGCAAGCCGCCCTGACCCCGACGATGCTGTGGTATTGCTTCATCGGGGTGCTGCTGGGCACCTTCATTGGGGTGCTGCCGGGCATTGGCCCACTGGCCGCCATCTCCTTGCTGCTCCCGATCACCTACTACATAGGCGCCGATGTCGCCATCGTGATGCTGGCTGGGGTCTATTACGGTGCCCAGTATGGCGGCTCCACCGCCGCCATTCTGCTCAAGCTGCCGGGGACGGCGTCTTCCGCCGTGGCCTGCCTCGACGGCAACCCCATGGCCCGTAACGGGCGCGCCGGGGTGGCACTGTTCATTACCACCATCGCCTCCTTCGCCGGCGCCATCACCGGCCTGATCATCCTGATCTTCTTTTCGCCCTACATCGCCAAGCTTGGCCTTAAATTCGGCTCTGCCGAGTATTTCGCGCTGATGCTCCTTGGGCTGGTGGCCGCCTGCACCTTCTCCGACTCGCCGCTGAAGGGAGGAGCCATGGTGGTACTGGGACTGCTGCTAAGCATGATCGGCACTGACGTCAACACCGGCGTGATCCGCTACACCTTCGGCTTCGCCGAGCTCTCCAGCGGCCTGAGCCTGGTCGCCCTGGCAATGGGCATCTTCGGGGTCGCCGATATCATCCGCAACATCAACACCATCGACACCACCCAGCTCAGTCAGCGCTTCACCCTGCGCTCGATGCTGCCCAGCCGCGAGGAGTGGCGCCGGTCGCTGCCCTCGATGGCACGCGGCTCGGCGATCGGCAGCTTCTTCGGCACCCTGCCGGGCACTGGCGCCTCGATCTCCTCATTCATGTCCTATGCCACCGAGAAGAAACTCTCCAAGCAGCCCGAGCGCTTCGGCCGAGGCGCCATCGAAGGGGTTGCCGCCCCAGAGGCCGCCAATAACGCCTCCGCCCAGACGGCCTTCGTGCCCACCCTGACGCTCGGCATCCCCGGCGACATCACCATGGCCTTGATCCTCGGTGCACTGATCATTCATGGCATCACTCCGGGGCCCCAACTGATCACCGCTCAGCCCGAGCTTTTCTGGGGCCTGATCGTCAGCTTCATCATCGGCAATATTCTTCTGGTGCTGTTCAACATCCCGATGATCGGACTGTGGGTCAGTATGCTCAAGATTCCCTATCGTTTGCTCTACCCCACCATTCTGGTCTTCATCAGCGTGGGGGTGTTCAGCGTCAGCAACAGCACATTCGACATCTATACCGTGGTAGCCATCGGTGTCCTCGGCTACCTGCTCGGCACGCTGCGCTTCGATCCGGCGCCACTGCTGCTCGGCTTCATTCTCGGGCCGCTGATGGAAGAGCACTTCCGGCGGGCCATGCTGCTCTCCCGCGGCAATCTGAACACCTTCATCGACCGTCCGATCAGCTTCTCCATCCTGATTATTACCGCACTGGCCCTCGGCTTCATCATGGCCAGCAGCGTGCGTAGACGACTCAAGGCCAACAAAGCAGACAAGGCATCCCATGCAAACTGACACGTTTACGGCTCAGCGTACTGCACTGATCATCGTTGATCTGCAGAACGACTTCCTGCATCCCGATGGCGCCTATGCCCGGGGTGGCGCCAGCAACCCCGAGGCCACAGTCCTACCTGGGCGCATCGCCCCGCTCGCCCAACGCCTGAAGCAGGCCGGCGGCCTGGTGGCCGCCACCCGTTTCACCCTGTGGCCAGATGCCCAGGGCGAGCCGATGATCTCGCCACACCTGAAATCGCTGCGCCCGTTCCTTGCCCGTGGCGATTTCGCGCCAGACAGCCACGGCCAGGCCAATGTCGAGTCGATTCGGCGCTTCGTCGACGTCTCGGTGAACAAGGTCGCCTACTCCGGCTTTTTCAATACCCAGCTCGACTGGGTACTGAAGAAAGCCGGTATCACCACAGTGGCGGTGTGCGGAATCGTCACCAACGGCGGCGTTGCCAGCACAGTGCGGGATGCCCATATGCGCGACTACCACACTCTCGTCATTGAAGATGGCTGCGCCGCATTCAAGCGCAATACTCACGACACGGCCATAGCCGACATGGCCAGCATCGCCACTATTACTACCTGTCAGTCACTACTGCAGCGGCTGGGCAGCTGACCGCCCATTGATGCGGAGGTATGTCATGCGACTCGACTTTCTCATTACGGTGAAGACTATCGTCGAGAAAGGCAGCTTTGCCTTGGCGGCGAAGGCGGTGAACATTACGCCCAGCGCCGTCAGCATGCAGGTCAAGACCGTAGAGCAGTACTTTGAAAAGGCCCTATTCAATCGGGCCGGTCAGTCGGTCACGCCAACACCCTTCGCCCACGACCTGTGCGACAGAGTCGGCCCGCTGCTTGAGGAGCTCGAGCGGCTACGCGGCGGACAACAGGCCTCGGTCATCGGCCGGCTACGGCTGGGCACCATCAGCATCATGCAGCCGATCGTATTGCCCCCGCTTTTTAATCGGCTCAAGAAACTGGCTCCCAAACTGGAGGTGAACTGCACTCCCGGGCGCTCCCAAGATCTCATCGAAGCCGTGAAGCAGGGTGAGTTGGATGCCGCGATAGTAGCAGAGCCCGCCACCGCAAGCCGTCGGCAGCTCGACTGGCAGCTCCTGCAGGAGCTGCCGTTCCGCTTGATCACTCCCAAGCGGACGCCAGCGGGAAGCGATGAGCAAGGGCTCGAGGCACTACCCTGGATTGCTTACGACAGGTCCACCTCACTCGGAAAGACCTCACGCTGCTTGTCGCTTTCCCTCTTTGGAAACCGGCCTCCTGCACTGGAGCTGCAGTCCCTCGAAGGCGTGATAGCGATGGTTGCTTCAGGATATGGCGCTGCAGTAGTCATCCTGCCCGCCCCCCGCCTGACGCACTACGATATCGACATTACACCTCTGGGCGATGATGCACCTTCACTTCGCTTCTCATTGGTAAGCAGAAAGATCGAGCACAACGACAAGCCAATAAACACCATAAGAAATATATTGAAAAATCACTATGAAGCGACTCGAGATGACTCTGAAATCATCAGAAAACCTAAACCTTAAATCAAGAAAAAATCGCTAGCCACTGGCTTGTCATTTGATAGTCTTGTACCAAGGAAAAAGCTGAAAATAAAAACTATAAATTACCAAGAAACCCTCTGACGACAAAGATAAAATTATTTATGAAAACCATTGTACTTCCTCAAGTCGACCCGGCCAACTCTGCCGCCTCACCTCAACCCTTCTGCAGCGCGACTTGCGTGCATGTGGCAAGTTTCCACTATCTAAATGCAGCACACTTGGCCTGACCTACTCACTCCATGCCGCACGCCGTGCTCCCTCGCGGCACTGCACTTTCCCAACGGGCATGACCAGGAGACTTACATGACGAACACCGTTACGCGGCGGCCAGGCTATCCGCTTGGGCTTGCTCAGGCCCAAGGCCGAAATGCGCGACTTAGGGCGCTGATCGAGCGTAATGCTCTAACCATGGCGCCTGGCTGCTTCGACTGCCTCAGCGCACGACTGGTCGCCAAGGCGGGATTTCCGGCCGCCTATATTACCGGCTCCGGGGTCTCGATGAGCGCCCTGGGAGCTCCGGATATCGGGGTGATTTCGTTCGCCGAGATCGCCGAACGGGCCAGGCGCATCGCCGACGTGGTCGACATTCCCATCATTTGCGATGTCGACACCGGCTATGGCGGCCCCCTCAACGTGGTGAGAACCGTACGTGAACTCGAGCGTGCCGGCGTCAGCGCCATGCAGATAGAGGACCAGGCCTGGCCCAAGAAGTGCGGCCATGAACTCGGACGCAAGCTGGTCGACATCACCGAGATGCAGGGCCGGGTCAAGGCCGCCGTGGACGCCCGCGATGATGACGACGTAATGATCATCGCGCGCACCGATGCCCGCACCGGCCATGGCCTGGCCGAGGCGCTGGACCGCGCCATGGCCTACCGCGAGGCCGGCGCCGATATCATCTTCGTCGAGTCTCCCGAGAGTCAGGAGGAAATGCAGCAGATCAACCAGCGCCTGCAGTGCCCCACGCTCGCCAACATGGTGGAAGGCGGCCGCACCCCCTTCCTGGACGCCGACACCCTCGCCGACCTTGGCTACCGCCTGGCCATCTACCCTAACTCGCTGACCCGGCTATTCGGGTTCCAGGGCGCACGTATGCTCGAAAGCTTGGCACAGCATGGCAGCACGGCTCCGATGCGCGAGCAGATGCTCGATCATCAGGGGCTCTGGTCACTGTTTGACTATCCCGAGTGGACGACGCTGGAAGCGCGCTTCACCGATCGCAGCTAGAACGCCGAGGACGCACATCACAACAACTTCCCCATCGCCACCGAGCGATAACAACAAGAGGCAAACCCATGACGACCCCTGCTACTCATGTATCATGCAAGACTCCCCTGGCAGCCGGTATCGGTGCCGCCCTACTGCTCTCGCTTCCCCTCGGGGCGCAGGCGCAGACGCAGCTCTCGATAGGCACCACCAGCCAGGCATCGTCGCTGTACGCCTATTTCGTCGCCGTCTCCCAACTGCTCAACTCGGAGCTCGACGATGTCAACCACTCGGTGCTTGAAACCGGCGGCGGGCTCGACAACTCGCGCCGGCTGCGCGACGGCCAGGTCGACTGGGCAATGATGGCCGAGCCGGACCTCTTCGAATACTACAAGGGGCTTGGCCCCTTCGAAGGTGACCCTAGCCCCAATTTCCGCACCTTCTGGGTCACCACGCCGCTAGCCTACCTGACCGTGGTCGACGCTGCCTCCGACGTGACCTCCTACTCCGACCTCGACGGCGTGGCATTCAACGGCGGCGGCCGCGGCTCCGGCACCGAGCGCGCCACCTTCGAGGCCATGGAGGCGCTCGGTGTCGAGCCCAACTGGTTCCGCACCGGCATGAGCGACGCCATCACCGCCTTTCAGGATCGTCGCGTGGTCGGCTTTACCAAGGCCGGGCCGCCCAACGCCCCCGACAGCGCCATCATGGATGCCGAGACCACACGCGACATTCGCATTCTGGGCTGGACAGACGAGGAAATCGAACAGGTGCAGGCCGAATACCCGCACTTCGATTTCATGCATGTAGATGACACCCCCTACGACACCGGCCCGATGAATCTGCGCGTGGTCTTCATCACAGTCGGCACCACCACCGACCTGCCTGAGGATACCGCCTACGACATCTTCAAGACGGTGGTCGAGAACGTCGACATTGTTGCCGAATCCTACTCCGCCATCGAGGGGCTCGACATCATCGAACAGACGCTGGAGCGTGGGCAGACCCCACTGCACGCCGGCGTGGCCCGCTACATCCTGGAGCAGGGCTACGAGATCCCCGACCACCTGATGCCGGATGAGCTTGAGGAGGGTTGATTGTGGCCACACAGCCCACCGTCTCGGCGCCCGATGAGGGCGCCGTGCGCTCGCCGATGACGCGGTTCCGCGGGCACCTGACTGCGTTACTCAGCACCACGCTGGTGCTGTTCCACCTCTACACCGGTGCCTTCGGCTCCTTTCCCGACCTGATCCAGCGCTCACTGCATGTCGGTGGCACCTTGATCCTGGCCTTCTGTCTCTATGACATGCGGCGCGGCAACGCCCGTGACACTCCCCTGGGATTGATCGACATCGCCTTCATCCTGGGGACCGTGACCGTGATCGGACACCTGATCCTGAGCTATGACCGCATCATGGGTTTCACCTTCAGGATGAGTCAGCTGGACTTCGTCTTCGCCATCGTCGCCACCCTGTTGGTCCTTGAAGGCTGCCGCCGGGTGATTGGCTGGACCATTCCCGCCCTGGGCGTCGCCGGCCTGACCTATGCCCTGGCAGGCCCCAACCTGCCCGGCCCCCTGGCTCACGGTGGACTCGATCCACGCTTCGCCGCCGAGGTGCTGTACCTCTCCACTCGTGGCCTGTTCGGCATGGTAACCGGCATCTCAGCCACGGTGATCGCCATGTTCGTGATCTTCGGCGCGGTATTGCTGCGCACCGGCGGTGGCCAGACCTTCATGGACCTGGCCATGGTGATCGGCGGACGCACCACCGGCGGCGGTGCCAAGGTAGCGACGATCTCCAGTGCCATGTTCGGTAGCGTTTCGGGCTCTGCCGCCGCCAACGTCGCCACCACCGGCGCCTTCACCATTCCCCTGATGAAGAAGCTTGGCTATCGGCCGACCTTCGCCGGCGCCGTCGAATCGGTCGCCTCCACCGGGGGGCAGATCATGCCGCCCATCATGGGTGCCGGTGCCTTCATCATGGCCGAGCTGATCGGCATCTCGTACATCACCATCATGGTCGCCGCCATCATCCCCGCGGTGCTCTACTTCGCTGGCTGCCTGGCCGGCATCCACTTCGAGTCCAAGCGTCTCGGCTACAAGCCGATGACCCGTGACGAGCTGCCGCGCGCCTGGGAGGTGCTCACCCTGCGCCGAGCCGGGCCGGTATTTCTCTCGCTGGGCACCCTGATCACCCTGCTCGTGCAGGGCTATTCTCCGGCCATGGCAGCCTTCACCGCCACTGCCATTCTCGTTGTTCTGTTCCTGCTCGGCACCCGCAGCTGGCCGGACCTCAAGGCACGCCTCAATAGCCTGCGAGAAGGGTGCATCGATGCCGGCATAGGCCTAGTGGCCATAGCCGTGCTGATCGCCGGGGCGCAGATACTGCTGGCCATGATTTCGACCACCGGCATGGGCATAACTTTTACCTCCGCTATCATCGGCCTGGGTGAGAACCACCTGTTCATTTCGCTGCTGTTGGCCATGGTCGTTGCCATGCTGCTGGGCACCGGGCTACCCACCGCTGCCGCCTATATGCTGGCCGCCGCCGTGGTGGCGCCAGCCCTGGTACGGCTCGGCGTTGAACCCATAGCTGCCCACATGTTCATTTTCTACTTCAGTATCATTGCCGGCCTCACACCTCCGCTGTGCGCAACGGTGTTCATCAGCGCCAGCATGGCGAAGGCCAACTGGCTGCCCACCAGCATTACCGCCATCCGACTCTCGCTGGTGGCGTTCATCATACCGTTCGTCTTCGTTTTCCATCCCGAGATCTTGATGATCGGTGACGGCATCACCATCGCCGCCTACGCCATTACCGGTCTGATAGGGGTGACGCTGGTCGGCGCCGCCATGTCGGGCTACCTGCTCTACCCGCTGGCGTACTGGGAACGCCTGCTGTTCTCGCTAGCCGCGTTCGGCCTCATCGCGCCCGGCCTGGCATTGCCATTGGCCGGCGGAGCCCTGCTGCTGCTGGGGCTGACCCTGCATCTGCTCCGCGGCAAGGCCGCCTACCCTCTCGGCGAGGAGATATCATGATTACCCTGCACGGCAAGACCGTACGCCAGACCCTGGAGGAAATCCTCCTCCCTGCATCGACGGCGCTGCTGGTCATCGACATACAGAATGACTTCTTCGATGAAGAAGGGGTCTTCGCCAACGCCGGCCGAGACATGGCCCTGGCTCAGGCGCACCTGCCCAACATGCGCCGGATGATTGCCGATTGGCAGTCCTTGGGCCTGTTCACAGTTTTCGTGCGCCAGGTCACGCTTCCCGACGGTCGCGGCGACAGCCCCGCCTGGCTCCGGCTCAAGGTACGTGACGGGAAGAGCCCGAGCTACACGATGAAAGGCTCCTGGGGAGCCGCCTTCTGCGACGGTATCGCTCCTCGCGAACAGGACCCCATCGTCGACAAGCTGCGTCCGGATGCCTTTCTGGGCACCAGTCTCGACATGCTGCTCAAGGCCAATGGTATCGACACCGCCGTGGTGATCGGTGCCAATACCGAGGGGTGCGTCGAATCCACTGTGCGCAGCTGCGCCCATTACGACTACTATACCGTTGTGGCCGAAGACGCCGTGGCCAGCAGCAATGCTCAGTTTCATGATGCTTCACTGGCCCTGATGAAGGAGCGCTTTCTTGTCGCATCCTCAAGACGCATTCTCGATATCGTGAAGCTAAACCAGAACTGACACCCCCGACCCCCTGCATTAAGCCAGTGGAATAACCACTGGCTTTTTTTCATCATTTTTTCTTGACCCCACCTTTCATGAATATCGTTTTTTTCAAGGAATCGACGTTGATAGCCTGACAGTTCCCGATAACAACGAGCGAGAATATTCCATGAGCAACCTGACGAAATGCCGCCCCTGGCTCAGCCATGACGTCGAAAGAGATACCAGCTGGATTCGCTACCTTTCACAAGCGGCCATTGACGATATCGACCGTGCCCTTCGCCATGCCGTCACCATCAGAAAATCCCTGATCGCATTGACACCCGATGACTTTCCCCTTGGCAAGGCCGGATTTGAAGAAATCACTTCCGCCTATGCTAGCACTCAGCATGGCTGGGGGTTCTGCCTGCTCAAGGGCCTTCCCGTCGAACGCTACAGCGTGGAGGAGATCAAGACCCTCTACTGGGGCCTGGGCTTGCATGTCGGGGTGGCCAGAACCCAGAACAAGCACAGCGACATCATGACCTCTGTCAAGGACACCGGCGGCCAGTACAAGGTTAATGGTGGGCGTGGCTACAACACCAATGCGGGTCTCGATTTTCATGTCGACTTCTGCGACGTGGTGTCGCTGCTGTGCATTCATCCCGCCAAGGCAGGCGGCACCAGCCTGATCACCAGCTCGCTGGCGATCCACGACGAGCTCATGCGCACTCACCCCGAGCTGGAGGCCGCCTTGCGCAAGCCGTATTATTTCAGCCTGCAGGGTGCTGGGTCGGATGACGAGCCCAACGTCTATCCTTGTCCGCTGTTTGGTGAAGCCCAGGGTTACCCAGCATTTCGTACCAACCGCAAGAACATTACCGCAGCGCAGGAATATTTCGACGACGTACCACGCCTTGAGCAGGACCAGATCGAGGCCCTCGACTGGCTGGATGAGAAGCTCAAGGATCCCAGGTACTGCTTTTCCATGAATATTGAGCAAGGCGATATTCAGCTGCTTAACAACTTCACTGTGGTGCACTCACGTACCGACTTCGAGGACCACGAGGACGAAGCACGTAAACGCCACCTGCTACGCCTGTGGATGAGCATACCCGGCTCTCAGCCGCTTCCGGAGGGTTGGAAAGCGGCTTTCAAGGACACTCGCGCCGGCGCCGTTCGCGGCGGCAACCGAGGCAAGCATGTCACCGACGACTTCCTCGCCTATGAGCGACGCCAGGCGCGCTACCACGGGATGCACAACGTCTTCAGTGGCTGAAGGACGCACTGAACTACGTGCTACTGAGGCCAGAGGCGCGGGAGCTGACGCTGCCCGGCGCCTCGATTTAGCGAGGGAACAGTTTGCTTCAGGCGGCGGTATCGCAGTCGAGCTGACGGGCGGCCTCGCGCCCGGCGATGGCGCCCAGCACCACGGCGCTGAGCAGGCCGTTGCCGGAGAGATAACCGCTGTCGCCCGAGCCGGACACCCCGCGCGCCGCGCCACCGGCGGCAAACAGGTTGGCGAAGGCGCCGCCGTCCTGGCGCAGTACCCGCGCCCGGGCGTCCACTTCTAGCCCGCCCTGGGTGTGGAACAGCGCGCCGGTCACCTTGATCGCATGGAACGGCGCCACCAGCAGGTCCTCGGCGCTGAAGGTACGACCGAAGGCATCGGCCCCACCGCTCTCGGCCAGGGCCTGCATCTCGGCAAAGGTCTCGCGCAGTGCCTCCAGCGGCAGCTCCAGCCCTGCCGCCATGGCTTCCAGGCTGTCGAAGGTGCGTACCGCCCCGGCGATATGGGCGTTGCGGTAGTCCTCGAACTCCAGCGCCGCCTGATGGATGCGCCGGTCGAACAGGTTCCAGGCCATGCCGCCCGGCTGGGCCAGCACCTTGGCCGCCTGCTCCGAGTAGCCGCCGTGCTCGTTGGAGAAGCGCCGGCCCTCGCGGTTGAGCTGCACCCCGCCGCGCATCATCACCGCCCAGGTGATCAGGGTCTGGTGCGGCATCGCCAGCGAGCCGTGGCCCTGGCAGGCGCCCAGGTCCTTGAGGCTCGCGCCCATCGCCTCGCCCCACAGCAGGGCGTCGCCCTGGTTACCCTCGTGGCCGAAATAGAGCGCATCCTTCAATGCCGGCAGGTGGCGCGCCACCAGCTCGGGGTTGCCGCCGTAGCCGTTGCAGGCAAGGATCAGGGCATCGCAGCCGATGGCTTCGCGGCTGCCGTCGGGGCGTTCGAGGGTCACGCCATGCACCCGGCCGGTGTCGCTCACATGCAGGTCGACCACCCGGGCTTCGGTGAGCAGGTCGATGCCCGCCGTCGCCACGGCATTGAGCAGGCTGCCCATCAGCTCCTCCCCGGTGCGCCGTGGGGTGGCATGCATGCGCATGCGGCTGTGCCCGGGATAGAGGAAGCCCTCGACCAGATCGAAGGGCACGCCGTGGGCGTCGGCCAGCCACTCGACCACCCCGGCCGAGGCCTCGGTCAGCGCCCGCACGATGGCCGGGTCCGCCTGGTGGCCGTTCTTGCGCTGGATGTCCTCGGCCATCAGCGCCGGGCTGTCCGTCACCCCGCGCCGCTCCTGAAAGCGCGTGCCCGCCGCCGGGATGAACCCCTGGGACATGGAGGTGCTGCCCCGCGGCAAGGCATCGCGCTCCAGCACCACCGAATCCGTGCCGTACTCCTTGGCGGCCAGCGCCGCCACCAACCCGCAGGCGCCCGCCCCGACGATCACCAGCGGCACGTGCGCCTCGAACGCTTCTCCGCTGCCAAAGGCGACGATAGGCATGACGTTTCTCCTCAGTGGTTGCCGCCGGCCTGGGCCCGGTAGGCGTCGAGAATCTCGCCCGCCGGTGCCTGCCACACCTCGGCATGGCCGGAGATGTGATCGAGCACCGCCTCCAGGCAGCCGATGCGATGCGGCTGGCCGACGAGCCAGGGGTGAAGGTTAAGTGCCAGCAGCCGTCCGCCCTGCTCACGCCCCTCCTGCAGCAGGAAGTCGAAGGCGTCCATCACCTGAGCCACCCAGCTGTCCTCCGAGTGCAGGTTCTGGCACATCACGAACTGGTCTTCGATCTCGGTGGAGAGCGGCAGCATGGTCAGCTCGCCGCGTTCGGTGGCGAAGGCGTAGGGCAGATCGTCGTTGACCCAGTCGGCGCAGTACTCGACGCCGTTCTCGGCCAGCAGCTCCGGGGTGTTCCAGCTCTGGTGCTTGGCCGGGCTCAGCCAGCCGCGAACGGGTTGCCCGGTCAGCTCGCGCAGCGTCGTCACCGAGCGGCGCACGATCTCGACCTCCTCGTCGCGATCCTGGCCGCCGTAGTGCAGGTGATCCATGTTCCAGCCGTGGCACAGGAACTCGCCGCCGTAGGCTTTCAAGCGATGCAACAGGTAGGGCTGCTGCTCGGCGAGCTGGGCGTTGATCGCCCAGGTGGGACGAATGCCGCGCTGCTCGAAGGCCGCCAGCATGCGGTAGATGCCGACCCGGTTGCCGTAGTCGCGCAGCGAGTAGTGGCGCAGGTCCGGATAGGGCATGGTCATGCCGTTGGGCACCTTGAACGGCACGCCGCGCTGATTGAGCGGGTAGAACTGCAGCGAGACGTTGATCCACACCGCCAGCGGCTTACCGCCGGGCCACTGGAGCGGCGGGCGCTCGCCCAGCATCGACCAGGCATAGCGCTCGTGATCGTAGCCGTGGCGTCGCCAGGGGTAGTGCAGGTATTCGGGTTCGAGGGACATCTCTCAGCTCCTCCCGGCCATGGCGGCCTTGGCATCGATGTCGCGCAGGGCGTCGTCGTAGTGGTGGGCGAGATAGTGCCGGGCGATCTCACGGCCGGTGGCGACCCACACGTCGCTATGACCGGTGATGTACTCCAGCGCCTCCTCGAAGGCCTTGATGCGGTGCGGACAGCTGATCTGATAGTTGTGGGTGGGGATGCACATCACTGTGCCCGACTCGGCGCCCTCGGCGTAGAGCCGGTCGAAGTGGCGCTTGAGCATGGTCAGGTAATGGCGCGGCTCCACCTTGTTCACCGCGTAGACGATGGTGTCGTTCATCTCCAGCGAGTAGGGCATGGAGATGAAGCGCCGCCCCGAGCGCAGCCGGATCGGCGTGGGCTGGTCGTCGTGAAACAGATCGCAGGTGTAGATGCCGCCCTCCTCGCCGAACAGCTCCTGGCCTACCTCGGCGAACAGGTCGAGGGTGTGCTCCGAGTGGGACAGCGCCGGCGCCAGGTAGCCGGCGCACTTCTGCCCGGTGTGGCGATGGATCGTCTCGATGCCGTCGCGGATCATCTCCCGCTCCTGGGCCTCGCTCATGCCGTAGGTGTAGCGGGTGTTGTAGATGCCGTGGCTGAAGAACTCCCAGTCGCGCTCGCGGCACATGGCGACGATCTCGGGGTGGTGCTCGCAGAGTGCCACCGAGAGCGACACCGAGCCGCGAATGCCGTACTTGTCGAGCAGCGCCATCTGGCGCTCGTGCCCTACCCGGTTGCCGTAGTCGCGAATGCTGAAGCCCGGCACCGAAGGGTGCGGCGTGGGCCACGGCTTGCGCTGCGGGTTGGCCGGCGGGTCGAGCTCGTAGTACTCGATGTTGGGCGCCACCCAGAAGGCCACCCGCGCCCCGTTCGGCCAGGCGATCTTGGGCCGGTTCTCGTAGGGCCAGTAGTCGTAGGCATCCAGCGTCTCTTTCATCACCGCCTCCTCGCCGCTCAGGCCTTGTCGCTCGCGCGCGCCTCGAGCCAGGCCAGCACGTCGGCCACGTTCATCACGTCGGCGTACTTCAGGTGCAGGTCGGTGAGGTTGGCGTAGTGGTAGCTCTCGTGCTTGTCGGCCACGCACTCCATCGGCACGATGGTGCGATAGCCCCGCGACAGGCTGTCCACCGCGGTGGCGCGAATGCAGCCCGAGGTGGAGCCGCCGGTGACGATCACGGTGTCGACCTGGTGCCACACCAGCAGCGACTGCAGCGGGGTCTCGAAGAAGGCCGAGGGCATACGCTTGGTATAGACCACATCGCCCGGCTCGATCTCGACCCGCTCGTCGAAGGCGGCGCGGTCGGAGCCGTACTTGATGTTCTGCAGCGAGTCGGGGGTGTCGGTGCGCGTGCCCCACACGCCGGCATCCTCGGCGGAGTCGAGGAAGGCCACGTGGGTCCACACCACCGGCCAGCCGAGCTTGCGGAAGCCGCGCGCCAGCTGGTTCACGTAGTCGAGCTGATTGGGGTCGGTCTCGTAGGCGGTGGTGTAGAGATCGGTGCGGGTGTAGGCCTTCTGCGGGTCGACGTTGATCAGCACCGCCTTGTTGCCGAAGCCGAACGGCACGCGCTGTGGATTGGCCATCACCTCGAAGAAGATCTCCTTGGCGGTCTTGTCGGTCGTGATCATGCGCTCTACTCCTGTGTCTTTGTCCTTGAGATCAGCGGGCGTCGTACTTCTCGCCCAGCTCGAGCATCTTGCGCGTACCGAGCACCTCGTTGAGCTGGCCGAAGTCGAGCATGCGCTCGCGGAAGGCGTCGGTGGTGCCGTCGCGGCGCAGGGTGGCAAAGAACTGGCTCGCCATGTGGGTGAAGGCGCGCACCAGGGCGCCGGGAAAGATCACCAGCGAGAAGCCCTGCTCCTGCAGCGCCCGGGCGTTCTGCAGCGGCGTGTCGCCCCCCTCCACCATGTTGGCCATGATCGGGATCCGGCCGCGGAATTCGGCCATGATGCTGGCGATGTCATCGTCGCTGCGAATGCCCTCGATGAACAGCATGTCGACCCCGGCCTCGCGGTAGGCGTGAGCGCGCTCGATGGCCCGGGCCGTGCCCTCCACCGCCACCGCGTCGGTGCGGCCGATGATCAGGGTCGCGTCGCTGGCGCGGGCATCCAGCGCGGCCTTGAGCTTGCCCACCATCTCGCCTTCCGGCACCAGCGTCTTGCCGCGCAGGTGGCCGCAGCGCTTGGGGTAGGTCTGGTCCTCGAGCTGAATGGCGTTGGCCCCGGCACGCTCCAGCATGCGCACGCTGCGCATCACGTTCATGGCGTTGCCGAAGCCGGTGTCGCAATCGACCACCACGGAGAGCTCGGTGCGCTCGCGGATGTGCGACATCACGTCGTTGACCTCGCTGACGCTGACCAGGCCGATATCGGGCCGGCCGAGCTGGGTATAGGCGATGCTGGCCCCTGAGAGGTAGACGGTATCGAAGCCGGCCTCGGCGGCGAGCGAGGCGCTCAGGGCGTCGTAGACGCCCGGTGCTACGACGATCTCGGGAGCGTGCAGTCTGGCCTTGAGGTCGCTGGCATCAAGAATCATGACGGGTGAATTCCTCGCATGGTCGGAAGTCGGGTAAGGGGAACGACGCCCCGATCAGGGACGTGCCAGCGCCAGGTCGTTCCAGACCTGCTGTCGCACTATCCGGCCGTGGCGTAGCTCGAAGCGGTCGATGAAGCGCACCCCCGCAAAGGGGGTGCCGTCGGGCCATTCGCCGTCGAGCTCGCCATGGCAGAACACGGCGGTGAAGGCATCGCCATCGCAGGTTTCCACCGCGGCGATGCGCTTGCGCACGAAGCGATAGCGGCCGGCGGCCCAGGCCACCAGCTCATCGAGTCGATGCATCACGCCGCTACCGGGAAAGACCATGGTGAACGTCTCGTCGAGCAGTGTCTCGGCGCGTTCGAGGTCACGCGCCTCCATGGCGGCGAGAAAGTCGCGCACGATCCGCTCGGGGGCCGCGGCAGGCATGTCGGCAGGCATAGGGTCTCCAGGCAAGCCTTTGTCGTTGTTTGGCGCTATCCTTCGAATTGCATGGAACACAAAGCTGTCCTATGCATAATACATTTCTATGTCCACCCAACACCTCACGTCAAGCGCTTCATCACGACCGACAACAACGCACAAGGACCGCAACATGAACGATACGCATGCGAATTCCGTGGGGGGTACCAAGTCCCACCGCATCTATCTGCTGCTCAAGGACGCCATTCTCAGCGGCCGCCTGGCACCGGGGCGCAAGCTGCCCGGCGAGCTGAAGCTGGCCGAGCAGTACGGCGTGTCGCGGGTCACGGTCAGGCGTGCCATGCAGGCACTCAACGAGGCGGGGTTGGTGGCGCGCAAGCCGGGGCTCGGCACCGTGGTGCTGGAGCAGCCGCTGGACGCCACGGTGATGACCGCCAGCGTCGCCAACCTGCTGCCCAACATGGTCAAGATGAGCAAGGCCTCGCGGGTACGCCTGCTGGAGTTCTGCTACGTCAAACCGCCCGAGCCGGTGCGCGAGAGCCTGGGGCTGCACGAGGGCGACAAGGTGCAGCGCTCGATTCGCGTGCGCCTGGCCGACGGTAAGCCGTTCTCCTACCTGGTGACCCACGTGCCGGAGTACATCGCCCTGCATTACAACGAGGCCGACCTGTCGCAGACCCCGCTGTTCGCCCTGCTCGAACGCAGCGGCGTGAAGGTCGACCATGCCGCCCAGACCATCTCGGCCACCCTGGCCACTCACGAGGTGGCCGAGGCGCTGGACGTCTCGGTGGGCTCGCCGCTGATCTCGCTGACTCGCGTGGTTTACGACGAGGAGGGACGCGGCGTGGAGCATCTCGACGCGCTCTACCGCCCCGACCGTTACCGTATCCAGATCGATCTCAACCGCACCGGCGACGAAGCGGCGCGCTACTGGGAACCCATGGCGCCGGAGCCGCGGCAGGCGGAAACCGAGCAGCAGACGTGAGCATGACGCGAACCAAATGTGCTATTTTTAATACATTTAAATCACAGATAAAAATACATTTGACCTGTGATATCTGTCTGGGATAGATGTATTTGGAGCTGGTTGTATTGAAGAGAGTCGACACCAGAATGACGCAACCCCGTTGAAGCGACCGACATGACAATGCCAACGACGCTGTTCGACAAGGTGTGGGACGCCCACGAGATTCTGCGCGGCGAAAGCGGCCAGAGCCTGCTGTGGATCGACCGCCATTTCGTGCACGAAGGCTCCTTCCATGCCTTCAACAAGCTGCACGAACGCGAGCTGTCGGTGGCACGCCCCGATCTGACCTTCGGTATCGCCGACCACTACGTGCCGACCCTGACCCGCCGACTCGATGCCATCGGCGACGCCAAGGTGCGCGGCATGATCGAGCAGCTGGCCGACAATACCCGCCGCCATGGCATCACCCTGTTCGGTCTCGACGACCCGCGCCAGGGCATCGTGCACGTGCTGGGCCCCGAGCAGGGCCTGACCCAGCCGGGGCTGCTGATGGTGTGCGGCGACAGCCACACCTCCACTCACGGCGCCTTCGGCAGCATCGCCTTCGGTATCGGCGCCTCGGAAGTGGCCCACGTGCTGGCGACCCAGACCCTGTGGCAGAGCCGCCCCAAGAAGATGCGCCTCACCGTCGAAGGCGAACTGGCGCCAGGCATCAGCGCCAAGGACATCGCGCTGACCTGGATCGCCCGCCTGGGCGCCGACGGCGCCCGGGGCTACGCCATCGAATACGCCGGCAGCGCCATCCGCAGCCTGTCGATGGAAGCGCGCCTGACGCTGTGCAACCTCTCCATCGAGGGCGGCGCCCGCTGCGGCATGATCGCCCCCGACGCGACCACCTTTGACTACCTGCGCGGGCGTCCCTTCGCCCCCCGGGGAGCGCAATGGGAGCAGGCTTTGGCCTACTGGCAGACGCTGAAGAGCGATGACGGCGCCCGCTTCGACCGCGAAGAGAGGCTCGCCGCCGCCGAGATCGCCCCCACCGTGACCTGGGGCGTCTCGCCGGAAGAGGCGCTGCCCATCGACGCCCGCGTACCCGACCCGGCCGACCAGCGCGATGCCGGCAAGGCGCGTCAGCTGCGCGACAGCCTCGACTACATGGGCCTCGCCGCCGGCCAGAAGCTGACCGACATCGTCATCGACCGGGTCTTCATCGGCTCCTGCACCAACGCGCGCCTGGAGGATCTGCGCGCCGCCGCCGCGGTACTGCGTGGGCGGCGCAGCAAGGTGCCGGGCATCGTCTCGCCCGGCTCCACCCAGGTGAAGCGCCAGGCCGAGGCCGAAGGGCTGGATGCCGTGTTCCGCGAGGCGGGGCTGGAGTGGCGTGAGTCCGGCTGCTCCATGTGTGTGGGCATGAACGGCGATCTGGTGCCGCCCGGCGAGCGCTGCGCCTCTACCACCAATCGCAACTTCAAGGGCCGCCAGGGGCCGGGAGCCAGAACCCACCTGATGTCCCCGGCCATGGTCGCCGCGGCGGCCGTGGCCGGCCGCCTGGCCGACGTGCGCGAGCTGTGACAGGAGCCGAATGATGGAACCGATCAAGATCATCGACGCCCCGGCCTGCCCGCTGCCGCTGGCCAACGTGGACACCGACCAGCTGATTCCGGCGCGCTTCATGAAGGAGCCGCGCAGCGTCGGCTACGGACGCTTCCTGCTGCATGACCTGCGCCACGACGAAAACGGCCGGCCGGTGGTGGGTTTCATCCTCAACCACCCGCAGGCGGATGAGGCGAAGACCCTGGTGGCACGGCGCAATTTCGGCGCCGGCTCGTCGCGGGAGGCCGCCGTCTACGCGCTGGTGGACTTCGGCTTTCGCTGCGTGATCGCGCCCAGCTTCGGCGACATCTTCGCCTCCAATGCGGTCAACAACGGGCTGTTGCCGGCCACGGTCAGCGAAGCGGACGCCGAGGCACTGCTCGCCGCACTCGGCGAGTCACCCGCCCCACTGCGCGTCGACCTGGAGGCGCAGCGCATCGCCATCGGTGAGCTGAGCGTCGCCTTCACCATCGCACCGACCTGGCGCACCAAGCTGCTCAACGGCTGGGACGACATCGACATGACTCGTCAGCACGCCGCAACCATCGCCCGCTTCGCCACTCGCTATGCCAGCCAACGGCCCTGGCTCGATGCCGGACCGCCACCGCTGATCACACGGGGCTGACGCTGAATACCGGCCCAAGGGCCAATGACAAGACCACCAACGCTGCAGATGATCAAAGGAGAACAACTATGAACAAGCCTCTCATCGCCTCCCTGGGCCTCGCCGCCCTGGTCGCTTCCGGCCAGGCCCTGGCCGTGGAGCGCATCACCGCCGTCCACGCCTTCCCGCCATCGCTGATCTACACCCAGAGCTTCCTCGAGTTCGTCGACAAGGTGAACGAGCGTGGCGAAGGCGTGGTGCAGATCACTGTACGCGGCGGCCCCGAGGTGATCGGTCTCTCCGAGCAGCCCGATGCGGTGCGCAACGGGGTGGTCGACATGGCCTACACCGCGGCCAGCTTCTATGCCGGCACCGTGCCCGAGCGCGACGCCATGGTGGCCTCCAACACCAACGCCATCTATGCCCGTGAGAACGGCGGCATCGACCTGCTCAATCAGATCCACCAGGAGAAGATGGGGGTCTACTATCTGGGCTGGTTCGACAGCGGGGTGAGCTACAACCTCTACACCATCAACGAGCCGCGCCTGGACAGCGAGGGCAACCTCAGCGTCTCCGGCATGACCCTGCGCAGCAACCCGGTGTACGACGCCTTCTTCCAGGACTACCTCGGCGCCCAGCCGATCAGCCTGCCCACCACCGACGTCTACTCGGCGCTGGAGCGCAACGTGGTCAACGCCACCGGCTGGACCCAGATCGGCCTCAAGGACCTCAACTGGGACCGCTTCCTCAACTACCGCATCGATCCCGATTTCTTCTCCACCGACATGGGCGTGATCATCAATCTGGATAGCTGGAACGGCCTGAGCGAGGAAGCCCGCGAGATCCTGCAGGAAGTGGCCATCGAGCACGAGCGTGCCAGTGCCGAACGCTTCGAGGTGCTGGCCGAGGAGCAGCAGGCCGAGCTGGAGGCCGACGGCATGCAGGTCTTCCGCCTGGAGGGCGAGGCCGGCGAGCGCTTCTCCGAGGCCGCCCGCGAAGCCACCTGGGAGCGCATGCGCCGCCAGATGGAGCGCCACCCCATGGGGCTCACGCACTACGACGAGCTGATCGAGAAGTTCAACGACCTGTAAGGCGAACGGGCCGGCCGTCGCGGCCGGCCCGCTGCTGCGGTTCGTTCTCGTCGGTCCCTTTCCCCTTTTCATCGCGCCCGGGGTGGCTTATGCGTTACGCCAGTCGTGTCTATCTGCTGTTGCTCAACGGCATGGCCCTCGCCGCCGCCATCATGCTGGTGTGGCTGATGGTCGCCATCGTGCTCTCGGTGGTGATCCGCAACCTGGGGTTGCAGCCCTCGGCGTGGTTCTTCCTCTCCACCGAATACGCCATGTTCTACCTGACCCTGCTGGGCGCGCCCTGGCTGGTGCGCCACAAGGGCCACGTGCACATCGAGCTGCTCACTTCGATCCTGCCGCCGCTGGCGCTGCAGGTGCTGAGCCGCCTGGTGGCTCTGCTGTGCGTGGCGGTTTGCATGGTGCTGGCGTGGAAGGGCTACGACCTGGTGTCGATGAATCTGGCGCGCAACGACTATGACGTGCGCGCCTTCTTCGTGCCGAAATGGATCCTCACCGTGGCCTACCCGGTGTGCTTCACCATGATGGCCATCGAATTCGCCCGCTTCGTGGTCGGGCGCGACATCCTTCACAGCGGCGAAGCGGGGATCAAGGAATAATGGAATGGTATCTGGCCCTGGCCTTTCTGCTGGCCCTGATTCTTGGCTTCATGGCCATCGGCACGCCGATCGCCCTGGCTTTCCTCGCCGCCAACGTCATCGGCGCCTGGCACTTCATGGGCGGCCAGAACGGTCTCATCCAGCTGCTCAACAATGGCTTCGGCGCCCTCTCCAGCTTCAATCTGGTACCCATTCCACTGTTCCTGCTGATGGGTGAGCTGTTCTTCCGCACCGGCCTGGGCATGCGCATGTTCAACGCCATCGACCAGCTGATGGGCAAGGTGCCCGGCCGGCTCTCCTACGTCACCGTGGTGGGCGGCACCGGCTTCTCGACCTTGAGCGGCTCGTCGATGGGTTCCACCGCGCTGATGGGCTCGCTGCTGGTGCCGGAGATGGAGCGCCGCGGCTACCAGAAGCGCATGGCCATCGGCCCGATCCTCGGCACCGGGGGGCTTGCGATCATCATTCCCCCCTCGGCGCTGGCGGTGCTGCTGGCCACCCTGGCCAAGGTCGATATCGGCGCGCTGCTGATCGCCGGCATCCTGCCCGGCCTGCTGCTGGCGGGGCTCTACATCGGCACCATCTGGATCCAGACCCGGCTCGATCCGGACGCGGCGCCCAACTACGAGCTGGAGCCGGTGCCGCTGGGCCAGAAGCTCAAGCTGGTGCTCACCGACATCCTGCCGATGATCAGCGTGATGATCTTCATCGTCGCGCTGATGCTGCTGGGCTTCGCCACCCCCTCCGAGGCGGCGGCCTTCGGCGCCCTGGGCGCCATCGTGCTGGCGGTGATCTTCCGCTGCATGACCTGGGAGGCATTCAAGCTCTCGGTCATCGGCGCGCTCAAGGTCACCCTGATGGCCTACCTGATCGTGTTCGGCTCGGCCACCTTCAGCCAGCTGCTGGCGTTCTCCGGCGCCTCCAGCGGGCTGATCCAGTGGGCCACCAGCTTCGACCTGGCACCGATCCTGATGCTGCTGGCGATGTTCGCCGTGCTGCTAGTGCTCGGCACCTTCATGGAGCAGATCTCGATCATGATGCTCACGGTGCCGTTCTTCTTCCCGCTGGCCCAGGTGCTCGGCTTCGACCCCATCTGGTTCGGCATCATCATGCTGCTGGCGCTGGAGATCAGCTTCTCCACGCCGCCGCTGGGGCTGTTGCTGTTCGTGATGAAGGGCGTGGCGCCCAAGGGCACCACCATGCGCGAGATCTATTCCGCGGCGATTCCCTACATCCTCTGCTCGATGCTGCTGGTGGCCATCCTGGTGGTGTTCCCCGGCATCGCCACCTGGCTGCCCGGGATGATCAACTGAGCCCTTCTCAGGTCACCGCCCCGCGTTGCTGAAAGCGCGGGGCGAGATACTCGCCTGCGCCCAGCACCTCACGCAGATGCTGCGCCGCCTGCCAGACGTCCTCATGGCTCAGATAGAGCGGCGCGAAACCGAAGCGCATCAGCCCCGGTTCGCGGTAGTCGCCGATCACGCCGCGCTCGATCAGCGCCTGGACGATGGCATAGCCGTGTTCTCTTTCCACCAACCCCACCTGACTGCCGCGCTGCGCCTCGTCCGGGGTGATGTCACTGATGCCGTGTTCCTCCAGGCAGCCGCTCAACGACTCGCGAAACAGCTCGATCAAGCGCTGGCTCTTGCGCCGCAGCTGGGCGAGGTCCACCTCCTGCCACAGCGACAGCGACGCTTCCAGCGCCGCAAAGGCAAGCGGCGAATGGGTACCGGTACGAAAGCGCGAGATGCCCGGCGCGGGGACATAGTCGGCCTCGAAGGCGAACGGTGCCGCATGACCCAGCCAGCCCGACAACGGCTGCCATGCCTGCGCCTGACAGTCGCGCCGCACGTAGAGAAAGGCCGGCGCACCGGGGCCGCCGTTGAGGTACTTGTAGGTGCAGCCCACCGCGTAACGCACGTCGCAGGCGGCGAGGTCGACGAGCAGCGCGCCGGCCGAGTGGGCCAGGTCCCAGATCACCTCGGCGCCGCTGGCATGCACCTGGCGGGTGATCGCCGCCATGTCGCGCAGGCGCCCGGTGCGGTAGTGCAGATGGCTGAGCACCACCGCCGCCACCCGCTCGTCGAGATAGGCATCCAGCGCCTCGCCCTCCGGCACTACCCGATGCTCGAAGCCGCCGAAGCGGCAGAAGCCCTGGGCGATGTAGCCGTCGGTGGGAAAGTTGCCGCCTTCGCTGAGGATCACCGGCCGCCCCCGGCCCTGCCCTTCAGTGCCCTTTTGCCCTTCGGTGCCCTTTTGCCCTTCGGTGATATAGCCCAGCAGCTTGAAGATATTGTGGGTGATGGTATCGGTTACCAGCACCTCTCCCGGCTCGGCTCCCAGCAGCGGCGCCAGCCGGTCGCCGAGCCGCTCCGGCGCATCGAACCAGCCCTGGTTCCAGCCCTGGATCAGCGAGTCGCGCCACTGGCTCATCAGGCCGTCGACGGCAGCCACGGCAGCGCGGGGCTGAGCCCCCAGGGAGTTGCCGTCGAGGTAAATCGTGCCTTCCGGCAGCGCGAAGCGGTTTCTGAAGGTGGCCAGCGGGTCCTGGCGGTCCAGCTCGCGGACGTCATCGAGAGTCAGGGGCATGCTCGGCTCCGGCAAGGAGATGGTGGTAGGGATGAGTCGGATCGGGTCAGCTCGCGCCGTCATCGGGCCAGTTCGCGCAGCTATCCCTCCCACTCCCGAAGCAGGGCCCGCACCGGCGAGGCGTCGGCCCCAGCCAGCTTCAGCGGCAGGGCAATCAGCTCGTAGTGGCCCGGCGGCACCGCGTCCAGCACCAGCCCTTCGAGAATCGCCATGCCGTGATGCCGCACCCGATGGTGTGCCAGCAGACGGCTATCCACCTCGGGATCGAGCGAAGGAGTGTCCACGCCGATCAGCCGCGCGCCGCGCTCGGCCAGCAGGTCGATGCTCTCCGGCGCGATGGTGATGAAGTCGCTGCGCCAGCGCTCATGGGGAAAGTGCTCCCAGGTGCGCAGCAGCACCCGCTCGACGTGCGACGGCAGCACGGGCAACAGATATTCGGGCTCGACCCTCGGCCCGGCATGGCGCATGTCCAGCACCACGCAGGGGCCCAAATAGGGGGTGAGTTCCACCTCGTCGATGGCTTGGCCATCGGCCGCGTAGTGGCTCGGTGCATCGGCATGGGTGCCGGTGTGGGTCGAGAGCGTGAGGCGCGAGACGTTGACCGGGCACTGCCCGTCGAGCACCCAGGTCGGCTCATGGGCAAACGGGGTATCGCCAGGCCACACCGGCATGTCGGCGCGCAGCGGCTGGGAAATGTCATGGAGCCGGCTCATGAGGCGCCCTCCTCCAGCGTGGTGCGCACCGACCACAGCTCGGGGAAGAACTGCAGATCCAGCGCCTTGGCGAGATACGAAGCCCCGCCGGTGCCACCGGTGCCGGGCTTCTGTCCGATGATGCGCTCCACCGTCTTGAGGTGGCTGAAGCGCCACTGGTGGAAGTGGTACTCGGTATCGACGAGCTTTTCGGCCAACTCGTAGAGCTCCCAGTAGCGGCCGGTATCGCGGTAGATGTCCGCCCAGGCCTGCTCCACCTCGTCGCAGGGCCGATAGGGCTCGGACCAGTCCCGCGCGACGACCGAATCGGGCAGTGCAAAGCCGCGCCGCGCCAGCAGCTGCAGGCTGATGTCGTACAGGCTCGGGGCGTGGAGCACCTCGCTGAGGCGCCGGTAGCGCTCGGGATGGCGACGGTGCACCTCGATCATCGCCGCATTCTTGTTGCCGAGCAGGAACTCCAGCTCGCGATACTGGAACGACTGGAAGCCCGAACTCTGGCCGAGGCTGTCGCGAAAGCGCGCGTAGTCCGCGGGGGTCATGGTCACCAGCACCTCCCAGGCATTGATCATCTGCGCCTGGATCCGCGACACCCGGGTGAGCATCTTGAACGCCGGGCGCAAGCGGTCGGATGCGATGTGCGCTGCGGCGGCGTGGGCCTCGTGCAGACACTGCTTGAGCCACAGCTCCGAGACCTGATGGATGACGATGAACAGCATCTCGTCATGCTCCGCGGTACCCGGCCGCTGGGCCGAGAGCAGCGGCTCCAGCTGCAGGTAGTCGCCATAGCTCATCGGCTGGTCCCAGTGCACCCCCTCCTGCGAGAGATCCACACTGGCGCTGCGTGTCTGCCCTTCCTTCCGCTTGGCCATGGTCGCCCTCCTTCGTCGTCTTTCCGTCAGTTTACGAAGTTACAACCACAGCCACTGACCGACCAGGTGTTCTACCTGAACTGGTATCGGGTCATGCGCCAGGGCGAAGCCGAGGGCTCGGCGGCAGGAGCCCTGGCGCATACGCTGCATACCGTCATCGCATACCGCTGAGAAGGCGAATCAGGCGCAGCCTCAGGTCCCGCAGAAGGTGCGGAACACCCGCTCGGTGGGCTCGGCCGGCCGCATGTACTCCTCGCGCCCGGGCTGGTCGTCGAAGGGGTGGGTGATGATCTCGAGCAGGGTCTCGAAGGGGCCGTAGTCGTTTTCGTCCATGGCCGCGGTCAGCGCCTGCTGCACGCGGTGGTTACGCGGGATGAAGGCCGGGTTGGCCAGACGCATGCACTGCGCCCGTTCGCTCTCGCCCTGCTCTTCCTGGGCGAGACGCTCGCGCCACTCCTCCAGCCAGCCGGCGATCTCCTCGGGGCGTTCGAACAGCTCGATCAGCGCGGCTTCCGCTGCGGCGCTCTCGGCAACATTCGCCAACCGGCGGAAGGTCAGGGTGAAGTCGGCGCGGCCACGGTGCATGGCCGCCAACAGTGCCTCGATCAGTGCCTTGTCACCGGGCTTCTCGCTGACCAGGCCGAGCTTGGCGCGCATGACCGCCAGCCACTCGCGCTCGTACTGCTCCGGGAAGCGCTGCAGCAGCTCGGTGGCCCGCTCCACCGCGCGCTCGCTGTCGTCGTCGATCAGCGGCAGCAGGGTCTCGGCCAGCCGCGCCAGGTTCCACTGGGCGATCCACGGCTGGTTGGAGTAGGCATAGCGCCCGCCTTCGTCGATGGAGCTGAACACCATTTTCGGGTCGTACTGCTCCATGAAGGCGCAGGGGCCGTAGTCGATGGTCTCGCCGGAAACCGAGGTGTTGTCGGTGTTCATCACGCCGTGGATGAAGCCCACGCCCATCCACTTGGCGATCAGCGCCGCCTGGCGCGCCTGTACCGCTTCCAGCAGGCCCAGATAGCGCTCGCCGCCCTGGCGTGACTCAAGCGCCGGATAGTGGCGCTCAATGACGTGCCCGGCCAGCTCACGTACACCTTCGATATCGCCGCGGGCGGCAAAGTATTGGAAGGTGCCGACGCGGATATGGCTGGAGGCGACCCGGGTGAGAATGGCCCCGGGCTCGGGAATGCCGCGCATGACCCGCTCGCCGGTGGTCACCGCAGCCAGCGCTCGGGTAGTGGGGATGCCCAGGGCGTGCATCGCCTCGCTGACCAGATACTCGCGCAGCACCGGCCCCAGGGGCGAGCGCCCGTCACCGCCGCGGGAGAACGGCGTGCGCCCCGCGCCCTTGAGCTGGATGTCGCGCAGCCGGCTGTCGCGGTCGGTCACCTCGCCCAGCAGCACCGCACGGCCGTCGCCCAACTGCGGCACGAAGCCGCCAAACTGATGCCCGGCATAGGCCTGGGCCAGCGGTTCGGCACCACGCGGCACCACGTTGCCGGAGAACCACACCGCCGCCTCTTCGGCATCGAAGGCGGAAAGCTCGAAGCCCAGCGCCTCGGCCAGCGGCCGATTGAAGGCCACCAGGTGAGGCTCACGCACGGGCACCGGCTCGACGTGGGCGTAGAAGCGTTCCGGCAGGCGGGCATAACGCAGAGTGAACGGGGGAAACATGGCAACTCCAGCAATCTTCCTGCCGCTCACTGTAGGCGCGGGGGCGGCGAAAATCGAGCGCCGTTGCACCCCCTTACAAGGGGCTGGTCACGAGCGACTCGTGACAAGCGACTAGCCGGTAGCGGAAACCGGCCGCTCGAACTCGCGAATGCTGGCCACGAAGTCGCTGAAGCGCTCGCCCTGGATCAGCACGTGATTGCGCAAGGCATGCTCCGCCGCCACCGGGTCGCCCGCCTCGATGGCTGCCACCACGTCCCGATGCTCGCTCAGGGAGCTGTGCATGCGCTGGCGAACCTTAAGCTGCAGGCGACGGTAGGGCTTGAGCCGCTGCTTGAGCTGACGCGCCTCACCGAGCAGAAAGGTGTTGTGGCTGGCCCGGTAGATGCAGTCGTGGAAGGCCTCGTTCTCGTAGTAGTACTCGTCGGTGTCTCCGGCCCGGGCGGCCGCCTCGCAGCGCTCCAGCGCATCACGCAGCTCGGCGAGCTCCGCATCGCTGATGCGCCGCGCCGCCAGCCGCCCGCACATGGCCTCCAGCTCCGCCATGACCTCGAACATCTCGATCAGCTGATCGATGCCCACCTTGGCCACGAAGGTGCCCTTCTTGGGCGAGACCGTCACCAGTCCACTGGCCACGAGCTGCTGGATCGCTTCACGTACCGGGGTACGAGAGACGTTGAACTCCCGGCCCAAGGCCTCCGGGTCGAGTCTTTCGCCAGGCACCCGGCGCCCATTGATGATGTCGTTCTCCAGCGAGTCGCGCAGTCGCTGTGCATTGGAGCGCTTGGTGCTAGGCATAGCCACCTCCTTGGTTGCGGCATTCAAGAGCGGATCTTTTTACTGTAACGGATTTGACATGAGTATACGTAACGGCTATTGAAGTATACATCAGCTCGCCTGATGCATATAAAAAGGGTCCTTAGCACAACAACAACCCAAGGAGACGCCAAAATGCAACGCCACACCCTAGCCACCCTGGCCGTAACGCTCGGCCTGACTCTCGCAGTCAGCAGCACCGCTTCCGCCAATACCGTACTGCGCGCCTCGCACCAGTTCCCGGGTGGTCAAGGCGATGTCCGTGACGAAATGGTGCAGATGATGGCCCGCCAGGTCGCCGAAGCCGATGTCGGGCTCGAAATCCAGGTCTACCCCGGGCAGTCGCTGTTCAAAGCCGGTGAGCAGTGGGGAGCGCTGGTACGCGGCCGCCTGGACATGACCCTTCTGCCCCTGGATTATGCCAGCGGCCGCCATCCGGAGTTTTCCGCCACCCTGATGCCGGGCCTGGTGCGCAATCACGAACACGCCGCACGGCTCAACGAGTCCGAGTACATGGACATGATCAAACAGGTGATCATGGACAACGGCGCCCGAGTGCTGGCCGACAGCTGGCTGGCCGGCGGCTTCGCCTCCAGCGAGCAGTGCATCACCTCTCCCGATACCGTGCGCGGCCAGAACATCCGCGCCGCCGGTCCGGCCTTCGAGCAGATGCTGCAGGCCGCCGGCGCCTCCATCGCCTCGATGCCCTCCTCGGAGGTCTACACCGCCATGCAGACCGGCGTGCTGGATGCCGCCAACACCTCGTCGATGTCGTTCATCTCATTCCGTCTCTACGAACAGGTGGAGTGCCTGACCGAACCGGGCGATTTCGCACTGTGGTTCATGTACGAGCCGATTCTCATCTCGGAGCAGGTATGGCAGCGCCTCAACGAGGAACAGCAAGCCGCTTTGATGGAAGCCGGCAAGGCCGCCGAGGAGTTCTTCGCCGCCGAGGCCGCCGCCATCGATCAGGAAATGGTGAGGGTCTATGAGGAGAACGGCATCGAGGTGGTGCGCATGAGCGAGGAGGACTACAACGCCTGGCTCGAGATCGCCCGAGAGACCTCCTACAAGAACTTTGCCGAAGACGTGCCCAACGGCCAGGCCATCATCGACGCGGCCCTCGCCGTCGATTGACGTCCAGCCCTTCCCAGTGAGCCGGGCCACCCGTCACGGGTGGCCCCCGTTTCGAACCTCGGGAGGACTACATGGCCATGGCCCACTCTCAATCTCTTGCTCAACGATCCGGCGCCATCGGCGGCTACATCCGCCTGATGGACGCCCTGTCACGCGCCAGCGCCTACCTGGCAGCCGTGCTGTTCATCGCCGGCGTCGTGGTGATCTGTCAGATGGTCTTCATTCGTTACGTGCTCGGCATGAGCACCAGTTGGCAGACCGAGTTCACGGTGTTCTCCGTTACCGGCGCCATGCTGATGGGCAGTCCCTACGTGCTGATGACCGGCGGCCACGTGGCCATCACCATTCTGCCCGACGCCCTGGGAGGCACGGCACGCAAGATCATGCGCCTGGTGGCCGCGCTGATCGGTCTGGCCTTCTGCGCGGCGCTGGCCTATGCCTCCTGGGTCTACGTGATCGAGGCCTACCAGTACAACTGGCGCACCGGCACCGTGTGGAACCCGCTGCTGTGGCCGGGACTGATGCCGATGGCGGTGGGCACCAGCCTGCTCACGCTGCAGTACGTCGCCGAAATCCTGCGTGGGGAGGTGTGAGCATGGATCCGATCACCATGGGCATCGTCGTCGCCATCGCGCTCATCGTGCTGATGGCCATCGGCACCCCCATTGCCTTCGCCCTGGGCGGCGTGTCGCTGCTCGCGCTGATGTACGACCGTGGTCTGCCGGAGCTGATCTACTTCGGCGAGACCTTCTTCGACCGCATCGCCGAATTCGGCTTCGTTGCCATTCCCATGTTCATCCTGATGGGTGCCGCCGTGGCTTCCTCGCCTACCGGACGCGACCTCTACCGCTCGCTGGACCTGTGGATGGGCCGTCTGCCAGGTGGGCTCGCCGTTTCCAACATCGGTGCCTGCACCATCTTTTCGGCACTTTCCGGCTCGTCGCCAGCCACCTGTGCGGCCATCGGCAAGATGGGCATTCCCGAGATGCGCACCCGCGGCTATCCCGACGGCGTGGCGGCGGGCTGTATCGCGGCCGGTGGCACGCTCGGCATCCTGATTCCGCCTTCGGTGACCATGATCATCTACGGCATCTCCACCGAAACCTCCATCGGCCGTCTGTTCATGGCGGGGGTGCTGCCCGGGCTGATGCTGGCCGGCCTGTTCATGATCTGGACCATGATTGCCTGCCGTCTGGCCGGTGGTTACGCCAACCCCATGGCCCAGGCCGCGGCCCAGGTGAAGCAGAACATCAAGGCCAACGTCGACACCAACCTCAAGGCGCTGGTGCGGGTAGTGCCCTTCCTGCTGGTGATTGCCGGCATTCTGTTCGCCCTCTACGGCGGTGTGGCCACACCCTCCGAGGCGGCAGGGGTCGGTGCTTTCCTGTGTGTGGCGCTCGCTGTACTGATCTACCGCATGTGGCAGGTGGGACCGATCAAGCTGATCATGCGCGACTCCCTGCGCGAGAGCGTGATGATCATGCTGGTCATCGCCACCGCCGAAGTGTTCGCCTATGCGCTCTCCTCCATGTTCATCACCCAGACCGTGGCCGCCGCCATCGCCGACATGGAAGTGAACCGCTGGGTGCTGATGGGCATCATCAACCTGTTCCTGCTCGTCGCCGGCTTCTTCCTGCCGCCGGTGGCGGTGATCGTGATGACCGCACCGATCCTGCTGCCGATCATCCTCGCCGCCGATTTCGACCCCTACTGGTTCGCGGTGATCCTGACCATCAACCTGGAGATCGGCCTGATCACCCCACCGGTGGGCCTCAACCTGTTCATCATCAAGGGCATCGCGCCGGACATCTCGCTGCGCAACATCCTGCTGGGCAGCCTGCCTTACGCCCTGTGCATGGTGCTCGGCATCGTCCTGCTGTGCCTCTTCCCGGGCATCGCCCTGTGGCTGCCCAACCTGATCATGGGCTGACGGAGAGCCGACATGAACATGACCTTCCTGCAGGAGCTGTTCAACAGCATCACCCAGCGCGACGCGCGGCTGTGGCGGCGCCAGGGCGAGGCCGGCGTTCCCGACCACGGCCAGGTGCTCGCCGCCTGCCGGGCGCTGCTGGCAAGCGACGGCGAGGCCTCGAGCATCAGCCTGGCCAGTCGCGCGCTCTCCATGTACAACCGCCTGACGATGGAGGAGCGCACCCGCTTCTTCGAGGGGCTTGCGAGCGAGTTCGCCGCCGACCCGGCGCGCATCGACCAGGCCTACGAGGCCTACCGCGAGCAGCGCGACAACTCCCGTTTGCAGGCCCTGTTCGACGCCTGCGAGCCGCGTCGACAGGAGCTGTTCCGGCGTCTCAACCTGGCCAGCAACGGCACCTACGAGCTGGTGCGCATGCGCGAGGATTTGCTGACACTGCTGCGCGAGCGCAACGGCGACAAGCAGGAGCTCGCCGCCATCGATGCCGACTTCGCCCACCTGTTCGGCTCCTGGTTCAACCGCGGCTTTTTGGTGCTCAAGCGCATCGACTGGAATACACCGGCCTCGATTCTGGAGAAGATCATTCGCTACGAGGCGGTGCACGAGATTCGCGACTGGGACGACCTGCGCCGCCGCCTCGACGCCCGCGACCGGCGCTGCTTCGCTTTCTTCCACCCGGCCATCGGCGACGAGCCGCTGATCTTCGTAGAAGTGGCGCTGTGCCGGGGCCTGCCCGACCGTATCCAGCCCATTCTCACGGGAGAGCGCAGCGGCGAGCGCGACATCGACGATCCCGAAGCCGCCGATGCCGCCGCCTTCTTCGGCATCAGCAACTGCCAGACCGGCCTGCGCGGCATCTCCTTCGGCAACTTCCTGATCAAGCAGGTGGTCCAGGAGCTCAAGCTGGAACTGCCCCAGCTCAAGCACTTCGTCACGCTCTCGCCGGTGCCGGGCTTTGCGGCCTGGCTCGCCGAGCGGCGCGACGACGAGGTTCTGCCCGACGAACTGCGCCAGGTGCTGCACGAGCTGGACGCCCCCGACTGGCATCTCGATGCGGCCCACAGCGAGCGCCTCGCGGCAGTGGTCAAGCCGCTGGCCGCCCGCTATCTGGTCGAGGAGAAGAACGCCCGCGGCCTGCCGCTCAACCCGGTGGCCCGCTTCCACCTCGGCAATGGCGCCGAGTTGCATCGCATCAACTGGCTCGGCGACATCTCGCCCAAGGGCTTGAAGCAGGCCGCCGGACTCATGGTCAACTACCTCTACGTGCTCGACGACATCGAGCGCAACCACGAGAACTACACCGCCAACGCCACGGTGGTATGTTCCAATGCAGTTCGCGATCTCAATCGCCGTGCCAGAAAGATGGCCAAAGGAGAGCCTGCCAAATGAGTCACAACCTCTTCGAAACTTTCGCCGCCCGCATGCGCGACCGTAGCGACGCCGACTTCATCACCACCCGCGAGGGTCGGCGCTACTCCTACCGCGATGCTCTGGACGCCAGCGCCCGCCTGGCCGGTGCGCTCAAAGCGCTGGGCGTGGCCCCCGGCGACCGCGTTGCGGTGCAGGTCGACAAGAGCCCCGAGGCGATCCTGCTCTATCTTGCCTGTCTGCGCATGGGCGGTGTCTACCTGCCGCTCAATACCGGCTATACCGCCGATGAGATCCGCTACTTCCTCGACGACGCCGAACCGGCGCTGTTCGTCTGCCGCCCCGCCGCCTTCGATGAGGCGCGCACGGTGGCCGGCGAAACCGGTTGCCCGGCGGTGGAGACCCTCGGTACCGATGCCGACGGCAGCCTGCTGACGCTGGCCGAACGGGGCGACGCCTATACCGGCATCGAGCCGCGCGAGCACGACGACCTTGCCGCCATTCTCTACACCTCCGGCACCACCGGCCGCTCCAAGGGCGCCATGCTGACCCACCGCAACCTCGGCTCCAACGCCGCCACTCTGGTCGAAGCCTGGCGTTTCACTTCTGCGGACCGCCTGATCCACGCCCTGCCCATCTTCCATACCCACGGGCTGTTCGTCGGCTGCAACGTGACCCTGATGGCGGGCTCGAGCATGCTGTTCCTGCCCAGGTTCGATGCCGACACGATCTTCGAGGAGATGCCCCACGGCACGGTGCTGATGGGCGTGCCCACCTTCTATACCCGTCTGGTAGCCGACGAGCGTCTCACCTCCGAGGCCACCGCCAACATGCGCCTGTTCGTCTCCGGCTCCGCCCCGCTCACCGCCGAGACCCACCAGGCCTTCGAGACCAAGACAGGGCACGCCATTCTCGAGCGCTACGGCATGACCGAAACCAACATGAACATCTCCAACCCCTACGACGGCGAGCGCCGCGCCGGCACCGTGGGCATGCCGCTGCCGGGGGTGGAGTACCGCATCACCGACCGCGAGACCCACGCGCCGGTGCCCCAGGGCGAGATCGGCATGCTCGAGATTCGCGGTCCCAACGTCTTCATCGGCTACTGGCGCATGCCCGAGAAGACCCGCGAGGAACTGCTGGAAGATGGCTTCTTCATCACCGGCGACCTGGCCATGACCGACGAGCAGGGCTACGTGCACATCGTCGGTCGCGACAAGGACCTGGTGATCTCGGGCGGCTACAACGTCTACCCCAAGGAGGTCGAGCAGGTGATCGACGAACTGGAGGGCGTGGTGGAGTCGGCGGTGATCGGCCTGCCCCACCCGGATTTCGGCGAGGGCGTCACCGCCGTGGTGGTGCCGCAGCCGGGCGTCATGCTGGAGGAACGACAGGTGCTCGACCATCTCGAAGGGCGGCTGGCGAAGTACAAGCAGCCCAAGCGGGTGTTCTTCGCCGATACCCTGCCGCGCAACACCATGGGCAAGGTACAGAAGAACGAGCTGCGCAAGCAGTACCAGGACACCTATCGCTGAGCTTGCGTTCGCTCCCCCGCCAGCCCGGTCGGTTTGCGCCGGCCGGGCTGCGTTGGTTCTCAACCCTGCTCTTCTAGACCACCAGCGGCGTGACGAAGAAGGCGATCAGGAAGGCGGTACCCAGGCGCATGACGATGCCCAGCACCGCGGCGCCCATGGCCTCACGTTCGGAAAGGTCGGAGCTCTCCGCCCACACCACCGGGACCTGGCCGAACACGGCGGAGAGCGGCAGGCCGGAAGAGGCCAGCACGAAGGAGCCCACCACCAGCGAGGGGTCGAGATCGGCAGCGATGCTCTGCAGTTGGCCCATGGCCAGCGTCGGGCTTACCAGCACCGACAGCACGCCGGTTTCCGGATGGATGTTGAACAGCAGCATGACCCTGCCCAGCCCCGCTTCGATCGGTGCCCAGACGCCGATGTAATCGAGCACACCGATCACAGCGAAGACCAGCGCCACGGCGGGAATCAGGATCAGCAGCAGCAGCTCCACGCCTTCCCGCGCGGCGCTGAACAGCGTGGGCATGAAGTCGCGCTCGGGCGTGAAGGTCGGCAGATGACCGATCTCGACCCGCTTGACGTCACGATAGATCGTTTTCGACAGGATCAGCGGCACGATCACCAGCGGCAGGAACACCGCCAGCAGCACCACGGCAAAGACGTTGACCCCGGCAAAGGTCAGCGCCATCAGCCCCAGCATGAAGGTGGAGAACGACTGCTGCGACTGTACCATGGTGGCCACGGCCAGCTTCTGCTCGTCCTTGGTGGCCCCCGCCTTCTTGAGGATCGGGCCGGAGATCTTACCCGCCGCGTTGATGTCGCCGAAGATGTTGTAGACGCTCGGGATGATCACCGCCGGGTTGACGCCCAGCAGCTTCATGGCAGGCACGAAGATGCGCACCAGCGCATCGGTGAAGCCCAGCCGCTCCAGCAGCCGGCCGATGATCACGCTGACGATGATGGCCGTGCCGACCACGCCGGTGAGGAAGACGTCCACCACCACCGGTCGCACGGAGTCGAGAATGGCGTTGAACAGCCCCGAGAGGCTGGTGGGCGAGAGCAGCAGCATCAACAGGCAGATGCACAGCAGTACGATGCCGACCACTTCGATGCGTTTCCACGCCCGCTTGTTGGCCGGTAGCCCGAGTTCCTTCTTGTCCGGGCTGGAGTCTTCAGGGGTAGTCACGGTGGTTTTCATGACAGTGCCTCTATTGTTATTGAATGACTGTTATTGAATGGGCGCTTGGGGAGAGCATAACGGCAAGTGGCGCCGTCATGTCTCGCTCAGCGCATGCTTGCCCAGCAGGTGGCTCGCCGACATTTCCCGGGCGTAGGCCTGCATCGCCTCGTTGCCCACTCGGCGCACCGGCGTCGAGGTCACCCGGTCGCGGAACAGCACCACTTCCACGCCTTCGAGCAGCTCGTCCAGGGCGTAGGCCAGGGGCAGGCCGTTCTCGAGGATCTCCATCACGTGGCAGTTGCCGACCAGGAAGTTGAGGCCCAGCTCCCGGGCCGTCTCGATCAGCGCGTGGCCGGCATAGACGCGGCTGATCGAGGCCAGCACGGTATCCACGCCGGGGTTCTCGGCCACCGCCTGACGCAGGTTCTCCGGCGAGAAGCCGGTGTGCGGAAAGATGTGCAGGATGTGCTCGACCGGACTGTCGCGCTCGCCCAGATGGATGAAGCCGCGGGTCTCCACGCTGGTTTCGCGGATCTCGTCGATACCGCGCACCAGCCGTTCCTCCGCCAGCAGCGCGCGATCCTGATCCAGCGCCATGTAACCGTCCAGGCGGTCGAGTATGTCGCCCAGGGTGGCTACGCCCGGCAGCGCACGTCCCACGAACATGATGTTGCCGTGAACGCCACCGTAGGAAATGCTGCCCTTCCCCACCTTGTGCCCATGCAGGAAGGGGATGCCCGGGTGCAGGCCGTGAAACGCCTCGTGACACTCCAGCCCGGCCACGTCGTAGAGATCGAGATAGTTCTTCAGTGTCACCCCACCACAGCTGGCGGCATCGGCGATGGGGTGATGCGCCACCACGGCATCCACCCCGGTAGCCCCGGCCAGCTCGATCACCAGCTCCGTCATGGTCATGCACACGGCGACCTTCTTCACTTCCTTGCTGGGGTCGCCGTAGATCAGCCCCGGAATCTCCAGCACCTCCTTGCCGTAGATTCCCGACGATTTCATGATCACGAAGGGGTGCTTGCCGCTCTTCACCTCTTCCATGGACGACACCGTCCTGCCGCCCGTGATCACACTCATCGCATTGACGATATCCGCTACCTTGGCCATCGTTGTTCTCCTCGCATCAGCCATAAAAAAAGACCGCCAGCACAGCGAGAGGCGTAATGCCTCAAACTGCGCTGACGGTCTCGAGCACTCGCCTTCTCAGGGCGAGTTCACATCACCAGTCAGTCTTGCCTGCGGAGTTGCGGACCATGCCCGACGCCTGAGCGTCAGAGGTAGTCGCGCACATCCTTCTTCAGTACCACCACCGTGGCAGAAAGCTCGGCCTCGGCGTCGTAGTCCTTGAAGATGGACAGGACCTCGAAGTCGTACTTCGCTACCAGCAGCTGCTTGAACTCGTGCTTGAATCCCTTGATGAGATAGTGGTCGGCCAGCTCGCTCACGTTGCTGTTGAGCACGTTGAGGTAGCCAAGCGCCGGCACCCGCTTGTGCAGGGCGATGACGAGTATCCTGTCGCCCGCGATGTCCACCTTCTGACGCACCACGCCGATGCCGAAGATGCGATGGTTGACCTCGTTGTAGTCCTTGATCAGTTCCTGCTTGAGCTGGCCCAGGGAGCCGATACCCAGGGTATCGGCATGTGCGGAGCCTGTGCTCGAGAAGTCGCTGCTCAAAGCGCTCATAGGGGTCGACCTCAATCTCGATCCGGCTGGTTCCCAGAGGACATCTGGTATACCAATCTCATGCAAGATCCAGCCTAGTCAAGCGGGAAAAATCTGTCAACAGGGAATAATCGATTATCTCAACCCACCGACATCCCCTTGCTACTCACCCGTATCGACGCCGACACCGCAGCGAAATGGAGCCTGCCGAGAGGGTTCGATTTTCCGCTCAAGGCACACTTTAGGTATACCAAGACTCAGGCTCATGATATGCCGGCCGCCCCCGCCGAGGCGCCTTTTCCACGACGGATGTGGTTGATGACACCGCCACAGGCCAGCAGCTCACGCTGACGCGGAGTCAGGCCATGGTGCAGACGAAACGCGCCCTTGCCCACCACCTCGGCGGTGAGTTCGGCCCCGGCGGCAAGCTGGGCATGCAGATCGTGAATCACCAGGCTGTCGCCCTGCTCGAGGCGGTCGTAATCCTGCGCATCGATGAAGCTCAGCGGCAGCGCGCCGAAGCAGATCAGGTTCTGCCAGTGAATACGCGCGAAGCTCTTGGCCAGTACCGCCTGAAGACCGAGGTACCGGGGTACCAGGGCGGCGTTCTCGCGGCTCGAGCCCTGGCCGTAGTTGTGCCCCCCGACGATGGCGTGGCCGCCCAGTGTGCGCGTGTTCTCGGCGCGGCGCGCGTAGTCGGCATCCACCGCCTCGAAGGTGAACGGGGCCGAGGCGTAGACGCTGCTCCAGTAGGGCATGACCCGCTGCCCGGCCGGCATGATGTCGTCGGTGGAAATGTTGTCGCCGGTGACCAGCAGCACCGGCACCTCGAGGGTGTCGGGCAGCGCGGCGAGCTCCGGCAGGGCCGGGGTGTTGTCGGTCTTCTGCAGCGGCTTGAGGCGAGCCTCGGCCAGCGGTAGCGGCGCCACGAACACATCGCGGTTGACCACCATCTGCGCGGGCTCGGCAATGCGCGGATAGGCCATGTCGAGGCTGCGCGGGTCGGCGATGGTGCCGGCCAGCGCCGAGGCGGTGGCGGTTTCCGGGCTGCACAGGAAAACGCTGTCCTCGCGGGTGCCGGAGCGCCCCGGGAAGTTGCGCGGCACGGTGCGCAGGCTATTGCGTCCTACCGCCGGCGCCTGGCCCATGCCGATACAGCCGTTGCAGCCAGTCTGGTGCAGTCGCGCCCCGCTGGCTACCAGATCGGCGAGATAGCCGTCGCGGATCAGCGTTGCCAGCACCTGGCGCGAGGAGGGATTGATGTCCAGCGAGACTCCGTCGGCCACGGTGCGCCCGCGCACCATCTCGGCCACCACCGCAAAGTCGCGATAGCCGGGATTTCCCGAAGAACCGATGTAGGCCTGGTGCAGCGGCTCGCCGACCACCTCGCGCACCGGCACCACCTTGTCGGGGCTGGAGGGTAGCGCGATCAGCGGCTCGAGAGAGGACAGGTCGAGCACCTCTTCGCGGTCGTAGGTGCAGCCGGGCTCGGCCGCCAGCGGCTTCCAGTCGGCCTCGCGGCCGCGCGCCGCGAGGAAGCGCCGGGTCTCCTCGTCGCTGGGAAATACCGTAGCAGTGGCGCCCATCTCGGTGCCCATGTTGGCCAGCACGTGGCGGTCCATGGCGGAGAGGTTCGCCAGGCCCGGGCCGTAGTACTCGATGATGGTGTTCTTGCCGCCGGCCACCCCATGACGCCGCAGTAACTCGAGAACCGCATCCTTGGCCGAGACCCAGTCGGGCAAGCTGCCCTCCAGGCGGATGCCCCAGATCTCGGGCATGGTCAGGTAAAGCGGCTCGCCGGCCATGGCCATGGCGACTTCGATGCCGCCGGCGCCAATGGCCAGCATGCCCAGCGAGCCGGCCGCGGTGGTGTGGCTGTCGCAGCCGACGATGGACTGGCCGGGAATGCCGAAGTGCTCCATGTGCACCGGATGGCTGATGCCGTTGCCCGGCCCGGAGTACCACACGCCGAAGCGCTCGCAGGCGCTCTTGAGGAACAGGTAGGTCTCGGCGTTGAGGTTATCGGCCTGGACCAGGCCATGGTCGATGTACTGCACGCTGGGCTGGGTCTTCACCCGATCGAGCCCCATGGCCTCGAGCTCGAGCATTACCAGGGTGCCGAGCACGTCCTGCAGCAGGGCCTGGTCGATGCGCAGGGCGACCTCGCTGCCCGGCGTCATCTCGCCGTCGACGAGATGGTCGCGAATCAGCTGCTGGGCGAGGTTGAGTGGCATGGATGGCGTCGTCATTTTTATTGACCTCTTGTCACGGTGAACGGAAGGCGGTGTCAGCGGGCCGGCATTGCATAGCGCCGATCCGCCTTGCCGGCCTTCACCACCTGCCCGGGGGTATCGTGGCCGACCAGCGCCGGCAGCATGGCGGAGGCCGCCAGCAGGGCGTCCAGATCGACGCCGGTCGAGACGCCCATTTGCTCGAACATGTGCACCAGGTCCTCGGTACAGACATTGCCAGTGGCACCGGGGGCGTAGGGGCAGCCCCCCAGCCCGCCCAGCGAGGCATCGAAGCGCACGATGCCCGCCTGCCAGGCGGCCAGGGCATTGGCCAGCCCCATGCCACGGGTATTGTGGAAATGCAGGGTGAAGGGAATTCCGGGGAAGCGCGCCTGCGCCGCCTCGCAGAGTCGCGCCACCTGGGCCGGGTTGGCCATACCGGTGGTGTCGCACAGCGTCACCCCCTGCACGCCCAGCGCCAGCTGACGCTCCACCAGCTCGAGCACACGCGCCTCGGGCACCTCGCCCTCGAACGGGCAGCCGAAGCTGGTCGAGAGCGAGGCGTTGACGAAGACGTTGCGGCCGCGAGGGTCGCCACGCAGCGCCTCGACGATGGCGGCGAACTGTTCGAGGGACTGCTCCGGGGTCATGCGCAGGTTGGCCAGGCCGTGGGAATCGCTGGCCGACATCACCAGATTGACCTCGTCCACCCGGCACTCCAGCGCCCGCTCCAGTCCTTTGACGTTGGGCACCAGTACGGTGATGCCCACGTCGTCACGGCGCTGGATGCCACTCACGACCTCGGCCGCATCGCGCAGGTTGGGGATCGCCTTGGGCGAGACGAAGGAGGTGGCCTCGATGCGCGCCAGCCCGGTGGCGGAGAGCGCATCGATCAGGCGGATCTTGTCCGCGGTGGGCACGAAGGTCGCCTCGATCTGAAAGCCGTCGCGGGGCGCCACTTCGTTGATCTGCAGTTGGGTCATGCTGGCTCCGGTGTCGGTCGAGGGGTCAGATGATGCCTGCGGCGCGCAGCTTGGCGCGGGTCTCGCTGTCGATGCCCAACTCGTCGAGCACCTCGTCGGTGTGCTGGCCCAGGGCCGGACCGCCGTTGCCCAGACGCCCGGGAGTGGCACTGAGCCGCGGCAGTACGCCGGGCACCTTGAGCGGCTTGCCGTTGGGCCGGGTGATGGTCTGGATCATCTCCCGCGCCAGATAGTGCGGGTCGCTGGCGATATCGGCGGCAGTGTAGGGGTAGCCGCAGGGCACCCGGGCGTCATCCAGGGCGGCCAGGATGGCGTCGCGGTCACGCTGACAGGTCCACGCCTCGATGGCGGCGTCGATCTCCTCGGCGCGCCGCGCCCGACCGTCGTTGTGCGCCAGCCCGGGATCCTCGGCCAGGTCGCGGCGGCCGATCACGCCCATCAGGCGCTTGAAGATGCTGTCGCCGTTGCCGGCAATCAATACGAAGTCGCCGTGGCGGGTACGGTAGGCGTTGGACGGAGTGATGCCCGGCAGAGCGCTACCGCTGGGCTCGCGCACCTCGCCGGTGGCGTCATATTCGGGCAACAGACTCTCCATCATGGCGAACACGGACTCGTACAGCGCCACGTCGATCTCCTGGCCCAGGCCGCTGCGGGCGCGCTCCTGCAGCGCCAGCAAAGTGCCGATTACCGCATAGAGCGCCGACAGCGAGTCGCCGATGCTCACGCCGACCCGAACCGAGGGCTCGCCGGGCTGGCCGGTGAGGTAGCGTAGCCCACCCATGGCCTCGCCGATCACCCCGAAGCCGGGCTTGTCGCGGTAGGGGCCGCTCTGGCCGAAGCCGGAAACGCGCACCATGATCAGCCCGGGGTTGTGCTCGGCCAGCGCCTCGTAGCCAAGCCCCCAGCCCTCCAGCGTGCCGGGGCGGAAGTTCTCCACCAGCACGTCGGCCTCCGCCGCCAGCCGGCGCACCATCGCCTGCCCCTGCTCGCTGCGCAGATCGAGGGTGATGGAACGCTTGGTGCGGCTCTGGACATGCCACCACAGCGAGGTGCCGCCCTCGATGATTCGCCACTTGCGAAGGGGATCGCCCGTGCCCGGCGGTTCGACCTTGATCACGTCGGCGCCGAATTCGCCCAGCAGCTTGGTGGCGAAGGGGCCGGCGATCAGCTGGCCGAGCTCGAGAACCTTGAGACCAGCCAAGGGGAGCTGGCGAGACGCGGGGCTGGGCATGAAGTGCACTCCTGGCAAATCCCTATGAGGTCCAGTGAGAATGTGCCAGCACACCCGCTCCTACAATTAGAGAATGGGTAACTCTGGTTTCGCTTCACGCGAAACCAGAGGTAGGATGACCCGATACCGCCGCCGCTTCCGGAGCCCTACTCATGCGCCGCTTCGACTTCGTCACTCTCCGCCTGTTCGTCGCCATCGCCGATGAAGGGCAACTTACGGCAGCCGCACAGCGCGAACACATGGCCCTGGCAGCAGTGAGCAAGCGGGTCAGCGACCTCGAAGCCATGGTCGGCAGCGAGCTGCTCTATCGTCGCTCCCGTGGCGTCGAGCTCACCCCCGCCGGCCAGGCCTTCCTGCACCACGCGCGCCGCATCCTCGAGGATGTATCGCGTCTCGAAGCGGAGCTCAGCGAATATGGTGAAGGGGTACGGGGCCACGTGCGCATCCACTCCAACACCTCGGCGATCATCGCCTTCCTGCCCCAGGACCTCAGCGCCTTCTCGCGTGAGTACCCGCAGATCAAGCTCGATCTGCAGGAGCGCAACAGCGCCGAGGCGATCAGCGCCGTGCAGGATGGCATCGCCGATGTGGGTATCTTCGCCGGCCACGTGGCGGCCGACGGCCTCGAGGTCCGCCCCTACCGGCACGATCAGCTGGTGCTGGTGACGCCCCAGGACCATCCGCTCTCCCAGCGCGAGCGGCTGTTCCTGCACGAGGCCACCGAGTACGATTTCGTCGGGCTGCAGCAGGACACCTCACTGCAGTCACTGCTGCATGAGCAGGCCAACCAGGCCGGCCGCACCCTGCGCATGCGCATTCAGGTACGCAGCTTCGATGCCATCTGCCGCATGATCCACCATGGCATGGGCATCGGCGTGCTGCCCCAGCGCACGCTCTATCAGGACCTGCGCGACCTGCGCCTGCGCCTGATTCCGCTGGCCGACGACTGGGCGCGCCGGGAGATCGTGATCGGCATGCGCCACTACGAGACGCTGCCGGTGGTGGCCCGACATCTCGTCGACCATCTGCTGCAAAAGCCATTTCCTGGCTGCTGAGGTCAGGCGCGCTTCGGCGCAGTGGTCGGGCGGATCTGTGCAGCCCGCGCCGCCAGGATATGAGCCCGCATCACCGACGCCCCCCACTCACCATCTCCTGCCTCCAGGGCGCGGATCAGTTCGCGATGGTGGCGCATGCTTCCCGCCATCTCCTCCTCCGTATAGTGATGGAAGCTGCGTCTCGAAACCGGAATCTGGACGATGGTCTCCAGCAGCCGCTGGAGCCGTGGACTGTCAGCCGCAGCCACTAGCTCGGCGTGGAAGCGGTCGTTGAGCATGGCAATTTCATCCACCACTTCATGGTCGCCAAGGTAGCTCAGGGCTTCCATGCGTTCGGCAAGGGACGACAATGCCGCCAAACTTCCGGGCGTCATGCGTGTGGCCGCACGTCGTACCACCTGAGGTTCAAGTAATACTCTCAGCTCAAAGACCTCCTCGACATCGCGCTGCGTCCAGGAAACCACCCGGGCGCCATGATGCGGTATCGCCTCCACCCAGCCGTCCGAAACCAAGCGCCGCAGTGCTTCGCGGATTGGGGTACGGCTGAGTTCCAGCTCTTGTCCAATGGTAGCCTCCCGCACGTAGCTCCCGGCCGGGTAGTGCCCCTCCAGAATGCGGCGCTTGATGACCCTGTAGACGCGATCGGCAGCGGTCATGACACCTCCCTTACGACCAAGGTCGAACCTCTAAGTTGTGTACAATATGTTGCATGCAAGGCCAATAATGGCATAGATTCAGCCTCTATCGATAAATATTGCATACAACTTTCTATGCGACCTGCGGCGAACATCAACGCCCTCATGGACCGATCATCACGAGATCGCTCCCGAGGGGCTCGCAGAGTAACGCCATTAAAGAACAACAGAGGGATTGACAGTGAGCCAGCGTACCTACCGTATCGGACAGATCGTGCCCAGTTCCAACACCACAATGGAAACCGAGATTCCCGCCATGCTGCGGGCCAGGGAAGCCATCGAACCGGAACGCTTCACTTTTCATTCCAGCCGCATGCGCATGAAGAAAGTAACGAAGGAAGAGTTAGCCGCCATGGACGCGGAATCCGACCGCTGTGCACTCGAGCTCTCTGATGCTCATGTCGATGTGATGGGCTACGCCTGCCTGGTCGCCATCATGAGCCAGGGGCGAGGCTACCACCGCAAGTCGCAGCAGCGCCTGCATCAAGTCACCGCAGACAACGGCTACCCTACCCCTATCGTCTCCAGTGCCGGCGCCCTGGGTGAGGGCCTGGAAGTTCTGGGCGCCAAGCGTGTGTCTCTAATCACCCCGTACATGCGTCCTCTAACCGAACTGGTCGTCAACTACATCGAGTCCGAGGGTTTCGAAGTGAAGCACAGCATTTCACTGGAGATTCCCGACAATCTGGCGGTCGGCGCCCGGGATCCGATGGCCCTGGTGGAAATCGTCAAGGGCCTAGATGTTCAAGACGTGGACGCCGTGGTGCTCTCTGCCTGCGTGCAGATGCCATCGCTTGCCGCTATACAGCCCGTGGAAGATGCCCTGGGCCTGCCAGTCGTATCTGCAGCTACCTGCACGACCTACCGCATGCTACGCGAGCTAGGTCTCAAGCCCCTCGCCCCCAATGCTGGGCGTTTGCTGTCCGGGGAATTTGCATGGGCCTGATTGCTGTCTGCTGACTACAGCGGCTGGCTAACTGATAAGGAGGCACCGTCATGCGACTCGACCCCACCTCCCTGAGGCTCTTCATTCGCGTGGCGGAAACAGGCACTATCACCGGCGCCGCCGAGGCCGAATATATCGCGACTTCAGCAGTCAGCAAGCGTCTCAGCGAGCTGGAAGCCTACTTCGATACACCTCTGCTCAGACGCACGAACCGGGGTGTTGCGCTTACGCCAGCAGGCAGTTCATTGCTTAACCTGTCTCGTGGCGTGCTGCATAACCTGGAGGACCTGGAACTTCAAATGCGGGAGTATTCCAGTGGCCAACGCGGCACCGTTCGAGTGATAGCCAACATGTCGGCCATCACCCAATACCTGCCCCAGGAGACGCGTTCATTCTTCGACAAGCATCCTGATATTGGAGTGCAGCTGGAGGAAAAGGTCAGCCCACTGGTGACCCAGGAGGTGGCGAGCAACAATGCCGATATTGGGGTATGCGCCAGGATGACCCATGGCCATGACCTGGTGGAATTTCCATATCACATCGATGATCTGGTACTAGTTACACCCTTCGATCATCCCTTGGCGAACCGGGTTGCCATCGAGTTCCGTGAATGCCTCGACTACCCACATGTCGGGCTTCACACTTCAAGCGCCATCAATCTTGAACTGCTGCGTGCAGCCAGTATGGCCAACCGCACTCTACGTCTTCGCATCCAGGTCACCAGCTACGATGCACTGTGCATGATGGTTCAGGCAGGATTGGGGGTGGGCGTGGTCCCACGGGGTGCCGTGCGTCAATACGTAGGCGGTCTAAACGTCCGGGTTCTGTCGATTTGCGACGACTGGGCAAGACGAAGGCTGAGCATCTATGTTCAAGAGTTAGAGCGTCTTTCCATGGCCTCTCGCCTTTTCGTCGACCACTTAGTGGCTTCGGCAAAATCGACTTCGGAAATGATCAAATTGTAAGGGCTCTTGCCCTGATTCAGCCTTTTGGGACGCTGCATTGCGGCATAATTTGGCAGCTTTTTCGCCTTCGCCTTTGGAGAAGGCAGGTTCACGAATAACCAATATACATAGCGCAACTCTGCGAGTAACACTTGAGACTCGCCCGTCTTACAACAACAGGCGGCGCGATGATCCCAGGTGGCGCGGATACCCGATGCCACCTTGAGTAACAAGACCACCAAGACTACATGCTGACCGTAGCAGAGAGGATATAACAATGACTTCGCTTTCCCGGAAGGCACGCCTGCTGATTCCCGCCTCACTCTTGGCCATCGGCAGCCTTGGCGCACTGAGCGCCCAGGCCAACACCTCACTCAATATCGGCGCCGTTCCCACCGGCACAGGCTGGTTCTTCGGTATTTCAGAAGGCGCTCGCGTGATCAGCGCCAACACCGATTACGAAATCACCGTGCGCGAGACCGGTGGCACTCGCGAGAACGCCATTCGCCTGACCCGGGGCGAGCTCGATCTGGCTTTCACCGAGGCCCTGGTGGGCTACGAGATGTACAACGGCACCGGCCGCTTCGAAGACACCCCCAACCCCGACGCCCGCCTGCTCTACTGGATCGCCCCTTCCACCATGCACTGGGCGGTACGCGAGGACTCCGGCATCGAGGACTTCGAAGGGCTCAACGGCCAGCGCTTCAACCCCAGCAGCATCGGCGGCGGCGGTGAGTACATCACCGAGCTGGTGTTCGACATCCTCGGAGTGGCGCCCGACTTCCAGCGCATGCGCATCGACGATGCCGCCGAAGGCGTGGTCGACGGCCGCCTGGTGGGCTTCAGCTACAACGGCGTGCCGCCGATTCCAGCCTTCACCGAGGTCCACTCATCTCGCACGCTGCGCCTGCTGTCACTGACCGACGAGCAGGTCGAACAGGTGACGGCAGAACTGCCTTTCCTCGCCGGCACCGTGATTCCCGAGGGCACCTACCGCGGCATGCCCGATGCCACCTCGCTGGGCATCTACATGGGGGTGGCAGCCAACGCCGATCTCAGTGACGATACCGTCTACGAGATCACTAAGGCCTACTGGGAGAACCACGAGCAGGTGGCCAACTCCTTCAAGCCGGCAGAAGGCGTGACACCGCAGACTGTGATTGACAACGCCACCTTCCCGCTGCATGCCGGTGCGCTGCGCTACTACCAGGAACTGGGCCTCGACATCCCCGAGGAGGTCATTCCCCCCGAAGCGCAGTGATCCACGCGCCCCTGCGGGCCTGGCGCCCGCAGGGGTTTTCGTCGTCCTTTTCCTGACGCACCGCCCCTGACTCGATGCCGCGGTGCGGGAGTCATCCGAATGATGGACACCCCAGCAAATTCCAAAGTCGTTGAGAAATACTCGGAGGACTCGGGCAAGCGTCAGCTCGCCGGCTTCTGGTTCATGGTGACGCGCCTCGCTGCCGTAACCATGGCGCTGTTTCACCTCTACACGGCCGTTACCGGTCCGGTGAATACCCAGAATGCCGTGCATCTGCTGTTCGCCCTGCCGCTGATCTTCCTGGCCTACAGCTGCCGCCAGCGCGACGCCAAGCGCGTGCCCTGGTACGACATCGTGCCGATCGCCCTGGGCGTGGCGGTCAGCGCCTACTACGTGATGCACTTCGATCGCATCATCTACCAGCTGGGCTATCTGATGCCCACCACGCTGGATCTCTTCTTCGGCGTAGCGGCCATCCTGCTGCTGCTGGAGGCCTGCCGTCGCGCCATCGGACTGGCCTTCCCGATTCTGGTACTGATCGCCCTGGCCTATGCCGCCTTCGGCAACCATCTGCCCGGCGTGTGGGGGCACGGCGGCTATCGCTGGGACGACCTGGTGGCAACCTTCTACATGAGCCCGACCGGGGTCTACGGCAGCCTGATGCGCACCTCCTCCACGGTGATCGTCATCTTCATCATGTTCGGCGCCCTGCTGGTCACCACCGGCGGCGGCGACAGCTTCATGCGCCTCTCCAATGCCGCCACCGGGCGCATGTCGGGAGGCCCGGCCAAGGCCGCCACCCTGTGCAGCGCCATGTTCGGCAGCATCAGCGGCAGCACCGCGGCCAACGTCGCCACCACCGGGGTGTTCACCATCCCGCTGATGAAGAAGAACGGCTACAGCCCGCGCTTCGCCGCCGCTACCGAGGCCTCGGCCTCCACCGGCGGGCAGATTCTGCCGCCGATCATGGGCGCGGCCGCCTTCGTCATGGCCGACGTCATCTCGACCAGCTACCTCAACATCATCAGCGCCGCGCTGATCCCGGCATTGCTGTTCTATCTCGCCATCTGGATGAGCGTGCACTTCGAGGCCAAGCGCCTGGGCCTCAACCCGATTCCAAAGTCCGAGCGGCCCACCCTGCGTCAGGGCCTCTACAACATCGAGACCCTGGTGATCCCGCTGATCGTGCTGATCACGCTGCTGGTGATGCGCTACACCCCGACCACCGCCGCCGTGGCGGCCTACTTCACCGCCATGGCGCTCTATCTGTTCTCCTGGCGCAGCCCGGGTACCTTCGTCGAGCGCCTGAAGTCGCTGCCCGCCGCCCTGGAGGCCGGCGCCATGACCGCCGCCATGATCGCGGTGATCATCGGCAGCGTGGCGATCATCGCCGCGGTGATCAGCCTCACCGGCCTCGGCCTCAAGGTCTCCTCGGTGATCCTCATCGTCAGCGGCGGCGACGTGCTGATCACCTTGCTGCTGGCCATGGTGGTGGCCATCATCCTCGGCATGGGCCTGCCCACCGTGGCCGCCTACATGCTGGCCGCCTCGGTGGTGGCGGCGGCCTTCATCGAGGCCGGCCTGCCGAGCCTCTCGGCGCACCTGTTCATCCTTTACTTCGCCATTCTCTCCGGGGTCACCCCGCCGGTGGCGCTGGCCGCCTACATCGGCGGCGCCATTGCCGGCTCGCACTGGTTCCGCACCGCCCTCACCGCCACCAAGATCTCGCTGGGCGGCTTCCTGATTCCCTTCATGTTCATCTATCACCCGCCGCTGCTGGGCGACGGCACCGGGCTGCAGATCGCCCTGGCCGTGGGCAGCGGCGTGCTCGGCATCACGGCGCTGGCGGCCTCCACCATCGGCTACTTCCTGCGCCCCTGCTCGTGGCTGGAGCGCGGCCTGCTGCTGGCGGCGGCGCTGATGCTGATCAGCGGCCAGCTGGTAACCGATGCGCTGGGCATCGCCCTGATCGGCGCTGTATGGGCCTGGCAATATCGCCTCAACCGCAGCACATTAGGAGCCTCTTCTTCACCCCTGGCCAGCAAGGAGCCTGCCCCATGAAGATCGTGATTCCCGACGACTACCAGGACTGCGTGCGCCACCTGGACGCCTTCGCCAAGCTCGAGGGGCATGAGGTCACCATCTACGACGACACCGTGACCGACGAGGACGCCCTGGTGGAGCGCTTCCGGGACGCCGATGCCCTGGTGCTGATTCGCGAGCGCACGCCGATCACCGAGTCGCTGCTGGCCCGGCTGCCCAATCTCAAGGCGATCAGCCAGACCGGCGGCGGTGCGGCCCACGTCGACATGGCCGCCTGCAAGCGCCACGGCGTGACCGTGATGGCCGGCACCGGCTCGCCCTACGCTGCCGCCGAGCTCACCTGGGGCCTGGTGCTGGCCGCCATGCGCCACATTCCCGAGGAGTTCGAGAACCTCAAGGCCGGCCGCTGGCAGCGCACCCTGGGCACCGGGCTCAAGGGTCGCACGCTGGGTATCTTCGGCTACGGCAAGATCGGCAAGCTGATCGCCCGCTACGGCCAGGCCTTCGAAATGAACGTGCTGGTGTGGGGCCGCGAGGGCACCCGTACCCGCGCCGCCGAGGCCGGCCTCGAAGTGGCAGCGAGCCAGGCCGAGCTGTTCGAGCGCAGCGACGTGCTCAGCCTGCACCTGCGCTTGAACGCCGACACCCGCGGCATCGTCAGCGCCGAGGATCTGGCCCGCATGAAGCCCACGGCGCTGCTGGTCAACACCAGCCGCGCGCCGCTGATCGCCCCGGGGGCGCTGGAAACCGCGCTGCGCGAAGGCCGCCCGGGCCGCGCAGCGGTAGACGTGTTCGACGAGGAGCCGGTGACCAGCCATCCGCTGCTCGCGCTGCCCAACTTCCTCGCCACGCCCCACCTGGGCTACGTGGAGAAGGACAGCTACGAACTCTACTTCGGCGATGCCTTCGACAACCTGCTGGCCTTCGACGCGGGCCGGCCGGTGAAGAACCTGGCCGAGTGAACGGGCAACGCAAAGGAGAGACACCCCATGACCTCACGCCAAGACAGGCCCTCACGTCAGGCCAATACCTCACGTCAACAGAGTCTCGATCAGGCAGGGCTCGCCACTCGCCGCGAAGTGCTGGGCGATGACTATGTGGATGCCGCGCTCTCCCAGGTGGACGACTTCAGCTGGCCGATGCAGGAGCTGGTCACGCGCAACTGCTGGAACGACATCTGGAACCGCCCGGGGCTCGCCCGCCCCACCCGCAGCCTGATCAACATCGGCATGCTGGTGGCGCTCAACCGCCCTCATGAGCTCAAGGTGCACCTGCGCGGCGCGCTCAACAACGGCTGCAGCGAGGAGGAGATCCGCGAAGTGCTGCTGCAGTGCGTGCCCTACTGCGGCTTTCCCGCCGCCATCGACGGTCTGCGCGTGGCCCGCGAGGTGATCGCTGCCTATCGCGAAGAGCAGGACCGATAACCACCACGACAAGCGATGACCACCACGACAAGCGATAGCCACAACATAACGACAAGCAAGGAGGTACACGCCATGAAAATGTTCCGCTCACTCCAGCCTGCCCTCAAGCCGCTTGCCGCGGCGGCGCTCGCCGTCGGCCTGGCCGCGCCGGCGGCAGCCCAGGAGGCCGTCAGCATCGGCGTGGCGCCGGCCGCCTCCGGCTGGTACTTCGGTTTCTCGGAGCTCTCGCGGCTGGTCAGCGCCGACTCGCCCCTCGAGGTCTCGGTGCGCGAGACCGCCATTCGCCTCGGCCGCGGCGAGATCGACCTGGGCCTGATCGACGCTCCCGGGGCCTATGAGGCCTACACCGGTACCGGGCGCTACGAGAACGATGCCATCGACCAGATGCGCATGGTGCTGTGGGTGGCACCTTCCACCATGCACTGGGCGGTGCGCCAGGACAGCGGCATCGAAACCTTCGAGGATCTGGACGGGGCGCGCTTCAACCCCAGCAGTATCGGCGGCGGCGGCGAGTACATCACCGAGCTGGTGTTCGATGCTCTGGGCATCGCGCCGGACTTCCAGCGCATGAGCATGTCGGACGCCGCCGACGCCGTGGTCGACGGGCGCATCGTCGGCTTCAGCTACAACGGCATTCCGCCGATTCCGGCCTTCACCGAGGTGCACTCCTCGCGTCCGCTGCGGGTGCTCTCGCTGACCGACGAGCAGGTCGCCACCGCCACCGAGGCGCTGCCGTTCCTCTCCGCCACCGAGATCCCCGAGGGCACCTACCGCGACATGCCGGCGGCCACCACCCTCGGCACCTACATCGGCATCGCCGCCACCAGCGATCTCTCCGAAGATGCCGCCTACGAGTTCACCCGCGCCTATTGGGAGAGCATCGAGCGCCTGGGCCAGACCTTCGCCCCGGCCCAGGGCATGACGCCGGAAATCTCGGTGGAGAACACCGCCACGCCGCTGCATGCCGGCGCGCTGCGCTACTACCGCGAGATCGGCATCGAAGTACCGGATGAGCTGGTGCCGCCGGAAGCCGAGTAATCGGCAACGACCGGCCTTGTCCCGTCAAACGACACGGCCGGCCGCCCATGCAGCCAGCCCAGCCGCCACGGACGAGAGCGCCGGCAGCGTCACGGTCACCACGTCTCCTCTGCGACCTGGCGAACATCTGCCGGCAGCAGGGCAGCGGGGCTCCATAGCGGGGCCTCGCTGGCAGCATTGACCAAGGTGAAAGTCCCCACCGCCTCGGCCAGGCGCAGCGACTGCTCCTCGAGCCGTTCGGCGGCGGCGCTCGACTGCTCGACCAGGGCAGCGTTTTCCTGGGTCATGCGGTCCAGCTCGGCGACCGCTACATTGACTTGGCCGATGCCATCGCTCTGCTCGCTGGTGGCCGCCGTGATCTGTTGGAGCACGGTACTCACCCGGGAGACGCTGGCCACGATTTCGCTCATGGTGGCACCCGCCTGACCGACCAGTTCGGTACCGTCACGCACCTTGGCCCCCGAAGCCTCGATCAGTGCCTTTATCTCGCTCGCGGCCGCCGCCGAACGGCTGGCGAGTTGGCGTACTTCGCCGGCTACCACCGCGAAGCCGCGCCCCTGCTCGCCGGCACGGGCCGCTTCCACCGAGGCATTCAAAGCCAGCAGATTGGTCTGGAAGGCGATACCGTCGATCACTGAGACGATTTCGGCGATCTTGCGTGAAGACTCGGAGATCTCATCCATGGTCGCCACCACCCGGGATACCACCTCACCGCCACGCACAGCCACGTCGGAGGCCGTCTGCGACAGGCCATTGGCCTCGCGTGCGGATTCGGCGGTGTGCTCCACGGTGCTGGTGATCTCCTCCATCGAGGCCGAGGTTTGCTGCAAACTGGCGGCGGCAGTATCGGTACGCCGCGACAAGTCCTGGCCACCGCTGGCGATCTCGGTGGCAGCGACACGCACTGCCTCGCTGCTTACACGCACCTCGAGCAACACGTCATGGATCTTGTCGGCGAAGGCGTTGAACTGGATGGCCAGTTCGGCACTCTCGTCGCGCCCTTCGACCGGCAGGCGCTGGGTCAGGTCGCCATCGCCGGTGGCAATCTCACGCATGCGCCCGGCCAACTCTCGCAGTGGCCTGGCGATGCCGCCGCCCACCAGCCAGATCGCGATCAGGCCGAGACCGGCGACCAGCAGACCCACCAGGCCCATGCCCAGCAAGTGCTCGCGGCGCTGGTCGCCCAAGGTACGCTGCAGAGCCCCCAGCTCGGCCAGCACCACCTCCCGCGGCAGGCGGGTGAGCAGTACCCAAGGTGCCTGGTCGTCGCTGACGCTGAAGGGCAGGTAGAGCTCGAGCATGCCGTCGGCATCTTCTATCCGCTGCATCTCGCCGCTGCGCTGGGCTTCGAGAATGCGTTGTTGCACCGCATCGCCCAGCACCTGACCGGCCGCATCGCCCAAGGAGTCGTCATCGGCGGTATAAGCCGCCACGCTGCCCAGCGAAGCGACCAGCGCCATCTCGCCGGCGCCGTCATAAAGCTCCTGGTTGGCCTGATTCAGGAACTCCTGAGTGAAATCCACCGACATGTCGACACCGGCGATCCCGCGGAACTCCCCCGCCACGAGGATGGGCACGTTGAAGGAGGTGACCATACGCATGACTCCCGCATAGTCGTAGGCTGCCGGGTCGATGATGCAAGGCGCCAAGGTATCGCGCGGGCAGAGATAGTATTCGCCCCGGCGCATGCCGTTGCCCAGCGGCGCCTCGCTCTCCATGTTCTCCTCGGTGAGAACGCCCAGGCGCATGCTGCCATCGGCCTCACGGACCCACCAGGGGCGGAAGCGCCCGCTACCCTCGGCAAACCCGGTATCGACATACCTGGCATCGACACCAAAGGCGTTGGGCTCCCAGCCGATATAGGCGTCCAGCAACTCGGGATTCTCGACCACCGTGTGACGCACCAGTTGGGAGAGCTCCCTACGGCCCAGACGCAGTTGGGGACGTCCATCTTCACCAGGCATCCCCATGAGGGCATTGGTATGGGCCAGCTGACTGGCAAGCGTCAGGGCACGGTCCAGTTCGTTGCGGATACGCTGGGCCTGGACATGGGCCAGCGAGGAGAGCCGCTCATCGATGCCGCTTTCGAGCAGTGATTGGGTATGTTCGGCCACCACGTCCTGGGTGCGCGAAGCTGACACCAGGGAATAGCCTACCAGGGCAGCCGTTACGGCCAAGAGGCACGCACCGGCCAGGGCGACGACGAGCAGTCGCAGGGAGCGGAATCGTAAGCGCATGAAGTTGACCATTGTAGTTAGAAAGACTGACCAAGGTCTCAACATACTGCTTCCAAGAGCGCGGCCTCACGATTAAAGCGACTTGCATGCTTGACGTTTGCGACACGAGCGGCGCTCGCAAGGTTGCGGCTTCACCCCCGCTCCTTACTGGTCGCGCCGTATTCACTATGAATACAAGAGCGAGACACCGGCCTCAGTGCGCGCTAGCCTCAGAAAACCCTACGCAACGGACCTGAGGACACGCCCATGTCGCAAACCATCACCTACTATCTGAGCCTGGTATCGCCGTGGACTTACCTGGGCCACGAACGACTCGGCGAGATCGCCAATCGTCACGGCGCCACCATCGACTACGTGCCGGTCACGATAAGCGCGGTTTTCCCCAGAACAGGTGGTCTTCCGCTGCCCAAGCGCGCGCCCGAGCGTCAGGCCTACCGACTGGTGGAGCTGAAACGCTGGAAGCAGGTCCATGGCGTTCCACTCAACGTCGAGCCGAAGCACTTCCCCACCGACGACCGCCCGGCAGCGCGTCTGGCGCTGACTGCCAAGGCCCGGGGGCACGACATCGCCGAGCTCTCGCTTGCCATACTGCGAGCCTGCTGGGTCGAGGAGCGTGACATCGCCGACCTCACCACCCTGCGTGAGATCGCCGATGCCTGCGGCCTGGATGGCCAGGCGCTATTGGATGAGTCGGAGAGTCAAGGGCAGCAGCGACTCGACGCGGCCTGCGAGCAGGCCATCGCCGCCGGCTGCTTCGGCGTTCCATGGTATGACGTGGAAGGCGAGCCGTTCTGGGGTCAGGACCGCCTGGAATTGGTGGAGAAGAAGCTCACCGGAGCGCTCTGAACCCGACGGCGAAGCATCAGCATCAGGCCAAACGATGCTGACCTCCTGACACAGCAGAAACGTGCCAAACGCAGCCAGTCCGGGCAATCCTGGGCGGTCACATGGCGCCATGATCAAGGCGACGAGATCGGCTCGTCGGTTCGATCATCCGCTTCGAACGTGACAGGAGGTCGTCATGAAACTGTCCATTATCGCACTTTGCCTTGCCTTGGCGGCGGTGCCGGGCGCCGCGCTGGCGGAGCGTCCCTCTCCGGAGGATAGCCCGCTGATGACCCGCAGCGGCAGCATGGAAGCCCCGCTGGTCAAGCGTAGCTTCAATCAACTCGACACCGACCACGACGGCCGGCTGTCACAGGCCGAGACCGTCAGTGCGGCGCTGACCGATTCGTTCTGGGAGCTCGACCATAATCGCGACGGCTTTCTCAGCCGTCAGGAGTACGACTATCACCCCAACTGATCGCGGTATTCTTACCCGTGTCGACGCGAGTGCCTAAGCACTCGCGTCTGTGCTTGGTGGAGACAATTCAGTTGTCCAGCAGGCTCGAATGGGCAGGTTGCGCTGGCCTATACTTCTTAACGGTCCGTTCAACGGAACCGGACCCTCTAAGCGACAAAACTCCAGCTTTGCCCAGGATGTCCGAAACTTTCGGGGGCGATGCCATGACGCCGTTACCGACCGGGACACCGCGAGTACCAAGCACCATCCACGAAATGCGGGAGAGGGTGATCCAATTGCTCGACGAAGCCACGGCAACTCTGGGTAGGGATCAGGAAGCGGCACGCAAAAGCCTGGCCGAGGCCCAGCTGCTGCTGGCTCAGGCACCTTTGGCAGCCGCCCCGGAGCCGGCGCTTCATGGCGGGCTCTCAGGCTGGCAGATCAAGCGTGTGATCGCCTTCGTCGACACGCACCTGGATGCGACGATCCACGTCAAGGATATGGCCGCCGAAGCGCGCCTCAGCCTCAGTCATTTCTCGCATGCCTTCAAGCTGACCTTCGGCGAACCGCCGCTGGCCTATGTGACCCGTCGTCGCCTGGCACTGGCCTGCGAGATGATGCTGGCCGGCAACGCACCGCTGGCGAAAATCGCGCATGATTGCGGTTTCTACGATCAATCTCACTTCACCCGCCACTTTCACCGCCGGCTGGGCATGACCCCGCAGCGCTGGCGCCGCCTGCACGCCCAGGGCCCCGCGGAGTGAGCGGGCCATCGCGGTCCCGTCACGACGCCAGAGCGGCCCTTCACTCTGTCGGACTACGCCGGCCGCTCCAGCCCGAACAGGTCGGTCGTACGGGCATAGTCGCTGCCCGCCATCCTCCCGATGGGCTTGAGTGCCTCGACGCTCACGTGACGGCCGTTCCAGATGGCATCGTCGATGTGAATCGACACCACCTCCGCCAGCACCAGACAGCCCGCCATGGGCTGGTCGCCGAAGCGCACGATCTCGCGCAGCCGGCAGCCGAAGGACACCGGCGCCGCCGCCACCCGCGGCACCGTGAGCCCCGGCATGGTCACCTTCTCCAGCCCCGCCAGGGCGAACTCATCCTCTCCCGCCGGGAGGCTGGCGCTGGTGGCGTTCATCTCGTTGACCAGTGCCTCACCGCTGATGTGCACCACGCACTCCGGCACCTGCTCCAGGTTGCGAATGGTGTCCTTTGGCTGCCCCTCGCCGTTGAGCAGCGGCGAAAAGCCCAGCACCGGCGGCGCCACGCTCACCACGTTGAAGAAGGAGAACGGCGCCAGGTTGGTGTTACCGTCGCGATCATGCGTCGAGACCCAGGCGATGGGGCGCGGACAGATGGTGCCGCAGAACAATCGATAGATGGCGCCGCTGCTCAGCGGTGACTCTTCCAACAGATAGTCGCTCATGAATGATCCTCTTCCAGCGATGAATGGCCAGACCGAACGGCGCTTTCCTCACTCACACCCAAACCCTGGTTGAGCTGACCGAACGGCACATGCACCGACGGCAGAATATCGCTGGTGGCCGAGAGATGGGATGCCTGGTCGTCGAAGAAAATATGCGGCTTGATGATGCCGAGAACATGCTCCTTGGCGATGCCGCCGAGGAAATAGGCCTCGTTGACGGTCACGCCCCAGCTGCGCATGGTATGGATGACCCGCTCATGGGCCGGCGCGTTGCGGGCGGTGACGATGGAGACCCTGACCTTGGGTCGATAGGCTCCCTGCGTTTCCTCTTCGCGCTGCTTTTCCAGCATCTGGATGTGGGCCAGCTTGCGCAGGAAAACGGCCAGCAAACCCGCCTCCGCCGGCACCTGTGCATTGGCTCGCTCGTACTCGCGAAACGCCTCGATCCCCTGCTGCTGGTAGATGGTTTCGGACTCGTCGGTGACCAGCACGCCATCGAAGTCGAAGGCTATGCGCAGCTCCTCCTCGTCGGTCAGGTCGAGATCGCCCGACGACAGCACCTGCCCCGCCGGATGCCCGGCCAGGATCGCCTGGTCGACGTCCTGGCGATTGGCAGACAGAAAGAGGCTGATGTTCAACGCCGGAATGAAGCGATGGGGGTAACGTCCCTGCAGGAAGATGGCCCGTGTGATGCCCAGCTCATGGTGCTCGATCGACTTCATGACCCGCAGTCCGGTTTCCGGGTCGTTGCGTGAAAGCAGCACCACCTCGATGGGCGGGTTGTCCGGGCTCAGCTCGTTCAACGACAGCAGACGCTTGATGAACGGGAAGGCAACGCCGGTGCTTAACGGTTTGTTCTCGTTGTCACGCTGATAGATGCGATAGGACGCCTCGCCCTGCTCGCGAAAGACCCGATCGGATTCCTCGAGATCGAACAAGGCGCTGGATGCCAGCCCGATTACCAAGCGTTCGCTGAGATCGTAGGCCATGGTCGTCGTTTGCTGCCGATCAAGGGTGGATTCCATTGACCATGCCCCAGGGAAGAGAATCGATCAAGCGTCGCCACTAAAGCCCAGCGCAGCCAGCCCTCACCCATGCGTGGCAATTCATCATCCTCATGACTATTGAGAATCATTACCACTAACGATAACATTACCCCCACCTATGGGAGTCAAGCATCATGGCTGGACGCACTAGCTACCGCCTTTTCGATATCACCCTGGCAAGGCGCACTCAGGTCAGCGCGTCGTTGGTCAGGTTCACCTTCACCGGACCGCAGGTTGGCCAGACGGCCACTCACGCGCCGGACCAACGCATCAAACTCTTCTTCCCGCAGGATGCCAACGGCCTCGAAGCTCTGCTCGAGATCGCCAAGCTGGAAGAGCACGACTGGTTCGGCGCCTATCGTGCCCTGCCAGACGCCGAGCGTCCCCCCATGCGCACCTACACCATTCGTGCACTGCACCCGGCACGCGGCGAAGTCGATGTGGAGTTCGTGCTGCACGGCGACAACGGCCCCGCCTCACGCTGGGCGATGCGCGCCCGTCCCAGCGACCGCCTGGCGATGACCGCTCCGCTGGCCAGTGCCGGGGGCGAAAAGCTCGGCTATGAGTGGAAGCCACCGCGGGGCGTACGGCGCATTCTCATTGTCGCCGACGAGACCGCCCTGCCGGCGGCCGCCGGCATCTTCGAAACACTCGACGACCTGCCCCTCGCCCCACGGGTAGAGGCCAGCTCGAAGTACCGCGTAGGGACGATATCCAGCCCCTCTCTGCCCCCGCCAAGCTGCGCTGGTTGCCCGCGATAGCGAGCCGGGTTGCCACCACGGCGATCTGCTGAGGCGAGCGGTGCGCGACATCGACCTGCATCAGGAGATCCGCGCCCTGGGCGGACAACCGCATAGTGGCGCTAGCGAGGGGCTAGATGAAGATAACGCCGTCCTCTGGGAGCCCGCCAGCCTCGACGACAATGCCCCCTTCTATGCCTGGATTGCGGCAGAAACTAAGGTCACCCGGGATATTCGCCGCTATCTGGTCAATGAGTGCGGCCTGCCCAAGCAGTGCGTCACCAGCATGGGCTATTGGCGCCTGGGCAAGGCGGACGAATGAACATCGCACGGAAGCTTAAGTGACGACATCACCCGCCAATCACTGGCGAGACACCCCCGATCGCTATGGCCTCGTCAGCCGTCTCCTCCACTGGCTGACGGCCGCGCAAGTGATACTGTTATTCGGCGTTTTGTTGGCCTGGAAGGGATTCGGTGAGCACCCCGTCACCCTGCTGTTGGCAAGGATTGGCCCCCACGGCTCGTTGGGCGCCATGCTGCTGGTGACGACGCTGCTGCGCGCCATGTGGGCCTACCGCCAGCGCCATCACCGACCGCCCCGCCCACCAGGCTTGGGGGGATTGCTGGCGCGCTGCATGCACCTGGCCTTCTATGCGCTGTTGATTCTGATACCGGCGCTGGCCATCCTGCGCCAGTATGGCCGGGGCGGCCACCTGATCTTCTATGGCATTGAACTGCTGCCGGAAGCGGAGCGCGAGATTGCCTGGATGATGGCGCCTGCCGACCTGCTGCATAGCACCCTGGCCTGGCTGCTACTGGCACTGATTGCCGGCCATGTGGCGATGGCGCTGGCCCATCGCCTGTGGCTCAAGGATGTCATCCTGGCGCGCATGCTGGGCTCACCCCAGACCACACGCGACACCTAACCAAACCCGCGCCTAACCGGCAAAGGCCCCCGCCACCCGTTCGATATCACCATCGTCGAGCACCCCCGCCTGCCAGCGTAGCGAGAGCGTGTCAGCGTTACGCACGAGCGGCTTTGGCCGCCAGCAGTTAACTGCTGGCCCACGAGGCGGAAGCTGCCGCTCGGCCGATCTCACCCATCAGCGGGTCACAATCAATAGCCCCATCATAAGCGCCGCGCCGCCCATCAGGAAATTGATCGTCAGCGGCTCGCCGAGCAGCAGAGCTCCAAACAGCACACCGAATATCGGCGCCAGCAGTGAAAAGGCGCCCAACTGCGAAGCGAAGTAGCGCTTGAGCAGCGCGAACCAGAGCAGCAGCGCAGCCAGCGAGATGCCCAGCGTCTGAAAGGTCAGGCAGGCAACCACAGCGCCGGTTAGCTGGATGCGGCCCAGGTCGCCAAACCAGGCAGCCGCAGGCAGCAAGAGGAGCCCTGCGACAGCCAACTGGTAGTAAAGCGTTTGCAGCGGAGGCACCTCAGCGAGGGAGGAGCGGCGTATCACCAAGGTGGTCGCTGCCCAGGAAAGACCGGCCAATAGCCCCAGAATATCGCCGCGCAAGATATCGGTGGCATGCTCAATCTCGGTGTCGGGCGCCATGGCAAAGACCATCCCGCCAAAAGCCAGCCCGATGCCTACCCACTGGCGCCGCGTCAACTGCTCACCCGGCACAAGCCAGTGCAGTCCCAGGGCAGCGAATACCGGCGCCGTATAGAGAAATACCGACATATGCGATGCCAGGGTGTAGTTAAGCCCCCACGCCACGAAGGTGAACTCGGCGCTAAACCCCAAGCCCACCAGCAGGCCGGGGAGCCAGTGGGCACGCATATCGGCCAGCCGAATACCTTGCCAATGCGCCAGGGCCGCCACCAGCAACGCAGCGAGAGAGGAGCGTAGGGCAACCTGTGCCAGCGGCGAGATATCCGTCGCCACTATCTTTATCGCCACTTGCTGAAAGCCCAGCGCCAGGCAGAACAGCACCATCAGCATACTGGCCTGCAGATCCAGGTGGCAGCGCATCGCCGCGGGGCGCTCACTAGCCACAGAATTACTCAACGCCTTGGTATCTTGCATAGCACCTCCTCGATAGCAATTAGTGCTCAGTTGAGCATTTGCTATAGAAGGCACCAACAGATTAATGTGACGACCTAGACTCAGGAAAACTCACTCTATGAAGATCGAACGTCTTCCCCTAAACGCCCTGCGAGCCTTCGCCGAGGCGGCGCGTACGGAGAGTTTCAAGAGCGCTGCCAGTCGCCTGGGGGTAACTCCCGGTGCGGTCAGCCGGCAGATCAAGCAGCTCGAAGAGCGCCTCGGCATCAGCCTCTTCGCCCGCCACGCCAATGGAGTGCAGCTGAATGAGGCTGGGCGGCAGTTGGCGAAAGAAATCGACAGCGGTCTGGAACGGATTGCCTCGGGTGTGATGGCCGCACGCCAGCATGCACATCAAGCGCCGCTACTGACGCTTAGCGCGCCACCATCCTTTATGCAACTGTGGCTATTGCCCCGTTTGGGGGAGTTCGACGCCAAGCTAGGCGGTCTTGATATCTCACTGGATGCCAGCCAATCGCTCACTACCCCCGTTTGGCAGGGCGATGGCGCCCGCCTGGCGATTCGCTATGGCCGCGGCCCTTGGCCAGAGGCCAACAGCCACCGACTGTTCGACGACGAGCTGTTTCCCGTTTGCGCCCCGTCTCTGCTAGCAAAGTACGATCGTCCCTTGCAGCCGGCGGATCTGGCCAACCACCGTTTGCTGGAGGTCACCTGGGAGTCGCTCCAGGGGATCACCTTTCCCGGCTGGAAGGCATGGCTCGATGCCGCCGGCGTCAGCGACAAGGTCTCACTACCGCAACACCGTTACTCACTGTTCAGCATGGCTTTGGATCAGGCCATCGCCGGACGGGGCATCATGCTGGCCAACCACCCTATCGCGATGGATCGGCTCGATAGCGGTGTGCTCGTGCGCCCCTTCGGCGAGCGCCATGTCCTCACCTCCCCGCTGAGCTACGACCTGCTGACGCCTCCTCGCGGTGAGGCACCACCTGCGGTGGCTCGCTTTATCGACTGGCTACTAGCCGAGGCTGCTGCGTTCGACCGAGTCGCGCAAGCGAATTGTCATGCACCTGCGCATTTCACCGCCTACTGATTTGCGGCACCATGAGGCCTTGCCCTCGCAGGAAGTCACCGCCATGCCGTTCGCCGCCCCCCAGGAGAATGACCTCACCCCCGGCTTCATGGTCGTTCACGGCAACCGCCTGGAGGACCTGCGCGGCGTGGCGGTGGAGTGGATGAAGCGCCACCCGCTGGCACCGCTGGAGAACGAGACGATCCTGGTGCAGAGCAACGGCATCGGTCAGTGGATGAAGCTGGCGCTGGCCGCCGACGAGGCCGACGGCGGCAGCGGCATCGCCGCCGCGCTGGACGTCACGCTGCCGGCGCGCTTCCTGTGGCAGGCCTACCGCGCGGTGCTCAACCACGTGGAAGGCGACCCCAACGCGGTGCCGGCCACCTCGCCCTTCGACAAGTCGCGCCTGCTGTGGCGGCTGCTGCGCCTGCTGCCGGAGCTGATGCCGCGCGACGAGTTCGCTCCGCTGCGCCGCTTCCTCGAAGGCGACAGCGACCTGCGCAAGCATCACCAGCTCGCCGAGCGCCTGGCCGACCTGCTCGACCAGTACCAGGTGTACCGCGCCGACTGGCTCGAGGCCTGGTCCCGCGGCGAAGACGTGCTGATCTCCGCCCGCGGCGAAGCCCGCCCTATCGACGACACCCAGCGCTGGCAGCCGGCCCTGTGGCGGGCCGTGGTGAACAGCGTGGCCCAGGACGTGGGCGACGACGGCGTGGCCTCCAGCCGCGCCATGGTGCACCGGCGCTTTCTCGCTGCCGCCCGCGAGCTTCACGCCAGCGAATGCCCCCCCGGCCTGCCGCGGCGGGTGATGGTGTTCGGCATCTCCTCGCTGCCCCAGCAGGCGCTGGAAGCGCTGGCCGCCATCGCCCGCTGCTGCCAGGTGGTGCTGTGCGTGCACAACCCCTGCCAGCACTACTGGGCCGACATCATCGAGCACAAGGACCTGCTCCGCGCCCAGCGCTACCGCCAACGGCGCAAGGCCGGCATGCCCGAACGGCTCGACGTGCTCGGCGTTGGCGACGCCGGTGGTGACGGAGCCGAGAGCCTGCACCTGCACGCCCAGCCGCTGCTCGCCGCCTGGGGCAAGCAGGGCCGCGACTACCTGCGCCTGCTCGACGAGCACGACGACGCCCAGCAGTACGAGGCCTTGTTCCGGGCCGACTCGCTGCGCATCGACCTGTTCGAGCCCTTCGTGCGCGAGGGCGACGGCCGGTTGCTGCAGCAGTTGCAGGACGACATCCGCGAGCTGCGCCCGCTGCACGAGACCCGCGAGACCTGGCCGGCGGTGGACCCGAGCCGCGACGACTCCATCGTCTTCCACGCCGCCCACAGCCCCCAGCGCGAAGTGGAAATTCTCCACGACCAGCTGCTCGCCGCCTTCAGCGCCGACCCGAAGCTCAAGCCCCGCGACGTGATCGTGATGGTGCCGGACATCGACCACTACGCGCCGCATGTTCAGGCGGTATTCGGACAGCTGGAACGCGACGACCCGCGCCACATCCCCTTCACGCTCTCCGACCAGGGCAGCCGCCACCGCCTGCCGCTGCTGATCGCGCTGGAAAAACTGCTGCGCCTGCCGGAGCTGCGCCTCTCGGTGAGCGACCTGCTCGACCTGCTCGACGTGCCCGCCCTGCGCGCCCGCTTCGGCATCGACGAGCAGGACGTGCCCACCTTGCGCCGCTGGATCGAGGGCGCCGGTATCCGCTGGGGGCTCGACGCCGGCCAGCGCGGCAGCCTCGACCTGCCCGCCGGCATGGAGCAGAACACCTGGGCCTTCGGCCTGCGCCGGCTGCTGCTGGGCTACGCCGTGGGCGAGGCCGCCAGCGGCCCGTGGCAGGGCATCGAACCCTTCGACGACATTGGCGGGCTGGAAGCGGCGCTGGCCGGCCCACTGGCCGCGCTGCTGGAAACCCTGGAGCAGCAGTGGCGCCGCCTGCGCGAGCCCACCGACGTGGCCAGCTGGGTAGCGCGCCTGCGCACCCTGCTGGAGGCGAGCTTTCTGGCGGAAGCACCGGAAGACAGCCTGATGCTGTCCCAGCTCGAACAGGCGCTGCAGAGCTGGCAGGAGAGCGCCGAAGAGGCCGGGCTGACCCGCGAGCTGCCGCTCTCGGTGGTGCGCGAGCACTGGCTGGCGCAGATCGACGAACCCAGCCTGTCGCAGCGCTTCCTGGCCGGCGCGGTCAATTTCGCCACCCTGATGCCGATGCGCGCCATCCCCTTCAAGCGCGTCTGCCTGCTGGGCATGAACGACGGCGACTACCCGCGCAGCCACCCGCCGATGGACTTCGACCTGATGAACGGCGACTACCGTCCCGGCGACCGCTCCCGCCGCGAGGACGACCGCTACCTGTTCCTGGAAGCGCTGCTCTCCGCCCGGGAGCAGCTCTACGTCAGTTGGGTGGGTCGCAGCATCGTCGACAACAGCGAAAAGCCACCCTCGGTGCTGGTCGGCCAGCTACGCGATCATCTACAGGCCGGCTGGCGCACAAGCGATGGCAGCGACCTGCTCGCCGCCCTCACCACCGAGCACCCGCTGCAGCCGTTCAGCCGCACCTACTTCCCCAGCGCGGCACAACAGACCGAGCGCAGCATCTCGGCCCGGCGGCTGTTCACCTTCGCCCACGAGTGGCGCGAGGTGCACGGTGAAGCGGCCCCGGCAACGGCGCCCCTCGAGCTGACGCCATACACGCAGGACACCCCGCTGACTATCACTCAGCTAGGGAGCTTTTTGAGAGACCCGGCCCGCGCCTTCTTCACCACGCGCCTCAAGGTCTTCCTGGAACGCGAGGACATCGTCAGCCTCGATCACGAGCCCTTCGACCTGGACGGCCTCGCCAACTGGCCGCTACAGGACCTGCTGATCCGCGAGCAGCGCCGCGCCGTGGACGAAGGCCGCGAGCGCCTGCCCGTGCTGCTCGACACCCTCGACCGCTTGCAGGGCCAAGGCGTGCTGGCCATGGGCGCCTTCGGCGAGCGCATGCGCGAACAGCTCAGCGAACCGATGGACGCGCTGTTCGAAGCCTACGAGGAAGCGCTGGACGCCTGGCCCCGCACCATCGAGGAGCCCGAGCCGGTGCAGCTCGACGTGCCCGGCGCCCCACCCATCGAAGACTGGCTTGACGAACTGCGCGAGAGCGCCACCGGCGAGCGCTGCCGCCTGGTGCTCGCCAGTAGCAGCCTGGTCAAGAAGGGCAAGTACCGCTGGTCGCACATCCTGCGCCACTGGGTTGCGCACCTGGCCGGGCATTTGAACGACAGGCCCATGACCAGCCTGCTGCTCTCCAAGGCCGGCCACGTCACCCTGCCGCCCCTCGATCCGGAAGCGGCACGCCAGCAGCTGCGCGAGATCGTCCGCACCTGGCAGGCTGGCATGCAGGTGCCGCTGCCGCTGGCCTGCGACACCGCCTTCGTGTGGCTGAGCAAATTGGGAACGCCTGATACCGAGCGCGACAGCGACGCCTGGCGCGCCGCCGCCAGCGCCTACAACGGCGACGACTTCAACGCCGGCGAGGCGGGCCGTAACGCCTACCTCGCCCACCGCTGGCCCAGCTTCACCGCGCTCTATGAAGCCCGCCAGGACAGGCTCGGCTTCGCCGAACTCACCGAGCGGCTGCTCGCCCCGGTACATCTGGCGGTGAAAGGCGACAAGAAAGAAGAAGGGAAGAGCAAAGAGGGAAGAGGGAAGACAGCGGGAGGCAAGAAATGAGCGACGTGACACAGCTGAATCCGCTCGATTTTCCCTTACATGGGAGCAGGTTGATAGAGGCGAGCGCCGGTACGGGCAAGACCTTCACCATCGCCCTGCTCTACGTGCGCCTGGTACTCGGCGCCCGCTCGGCCGGCGACGATGCCGCCTTCGAGCGCCCGCTCACGCCGCCCGAGATCCTCGTCGTCACCTTCACCAACGCCGCCACCCAGGAGCTGCGCGAGCGTATCCGTGCGCGGCTGGTGGAAGCCGCTGGTGTGTTTCTAGAAGGGCATGAATCGAACCTGAACCTTGCAGAGGCCTCGGGGGCAGCTCCTAGCGGAGATCATTTGACAGGGATGTCAAATGTAGCGCCCAGGGATGGGTTCACAGCGCCTCCGCAGGGAGCTGCACGCGAAGGCCTGCGACCACCAGATCCACTGCTCCTGGCGCTCCGCGACCAATACGAGCCCGCCACCTGGCCCGCCTGCGCCCGGCGCCTGCAACTCGCCGCCGAATGGATGGACGAGGCCGCCGTCTCCACCATCCACAGTTGGTGCTATCGCATGCTGCGCGAGCACGCCTTCGACAGCGGCAGCCTGTTCTCGCTCAACCTGGAAAACGACCAGACCGAGCTGGAGCTCGAGGTGGTGCGCGACTACTGGCGCAGCTTCTACTACCCGCTCAACCTCGACGAGCTGGCCACCGTGGTACGCCACTGGAGCACGCCCGAGCAGCTGCACGCCGCCGTGCGCGGCCTGATGCCCGAAGCCGAGGCACTGAACAAGCACGCCCCGCCCCCAGCCGAGACCATCGCCAACGCCAGCCGGGAGACCGCCGAGCGCCTGGCCCAGCTCAAGGCCCCCTGGCCCAAGTGGGTGGACGAATGCGAGGCGCTATTCGAAGAGGCCGCCCAGCAGAAGGCCTTCAAAGGCCAGAGCTTCAATGCCAAGAGCCGCGCCAACTGGCTCGGCGCCCTGCGTGAATGGTGCCAAGGGGAGGCCACCTGGCCCGGCCTGACCGATGCCGCCTGGAAGCGCCTCACGCCCCAGGGCATGGCCGATATCTGGCTCAAGGGCGAGCCGCCGGATCATCCGGCGCTGGCTGCGCTGGAAGCCTTGCAGGACGAACTCAACGCCCTGCCCGATCCCTACGCCGATCTGCTCACCCACGCCGTGCACTGGTGCCGGGCGCGACTCGACCGCGAGCAGGAGCGCCGCGCCGAGATGGGCCCCAACGAGCTGCTCACCCATCTCGACCGGGCGCTCACCGGCCCCAACTGCGAAGCGCTGGGCGCACAGATCCGCCGCCAGTTCCCGGTCGCCCTGGTCGACGAGTTCCAGGACACCGACCCGGTGCAGTACCGCATCTTCGACTGCGTGTACCGCATCCGCGAGAACCGCCCAGAGTGCGGAGTGTTTTTGATCGGCGACCCCAAGCAGGCGATCTACGCCTTCCGCGGCGCCGACATCCATACCTACCTGCGCGCCCGCCGCGACACCCAAGGCCGCCACGTCACCCTGGGCACCAACTTCCGCTCCAGCCGCGAGATGGTCGAGGCGGTGAACCGCTGCTTCGCATTCGCCGAAGCCCACCCGCCCGGCGCCTTCCTGTTCAACTCGCCCGAGGGAAACCCCGTTCCTTTCAATGCGGTTGGCGCCAAAGGACGCAAGGACTCACTCACCCGCCAGGGCCAGCCGCTGCCGGCCATGACCCTGTGGCAGTTGGAATGCGACGAGCCGCTCTCCAAGACCGCCTACCAGCAGGAGATGGCCGAGCGCTGCGCCTCCACCATGGTAGAACTGCTCAACGAGGGGCTAAGCGTCAGTGCCGGCTTCCGCAACGAGCAGGGCGAATTGCAGCCGCTCAAGCCTTCCGATATGGCGGTGCTGGTCAACGGCCTGGGCGAGGCGCGCTCGATCCGCCAGGCGCTGGCCCGGCGCGGGGTGAAGAGCGTCTACCTCTCGGACAAGGACAAGGTGTTCGCCTCGCCGGTCGCCCCCCAGCTCGACGCCTGGCTGCGCGCCTGTGCGGCACCCGACGACGATCGGCTGCTGCGTACCGCCCTGGCCACCCCGGTGCTGGGTCTCGATATTGCCACGCTGGATAAGTTGAACGAGGACGAGCTTGCCTGGGAAGGCCGCGTGCTGCAGTTCCGCGACTACCACCGGCTTTGGCAGCGCCAGGGTGTGCTGCCATTGGTGCGCAAGATCATCCACGACTTCGACGTGGCTACGCGTCTGCTCGCCTGGGGGCCTGCCAGCGACGGTGAGAGAGCACTTACCGACCTGCTGCACTTAGGGGAATTATTGCAACACGCCAGCCAGGAGCTCGACGGCGAACACGCGTTGATCCGCTTTCTCGCCGAGGCCATCGCCAACCCCGAAGGCCACGGCGACACCCACAAGCTGCGCCTGGAGAGCGACGCCGACCTGGTGCAGGTCATCACCATTCACAAGTCCAAGGGGCTGGAGTACCCGCTGGTGTTCCTGCCCTTCATCTGCAACCACCGCCCGACGAAGAAGGATGACTCGCCGCTGCGCTGGCACGACGCCGAGGGCCGCCTGCGCATCAGCCTGGAAGCCGACGAGGAGACCCTGGCCACCGTCGACCGCGAGCGCCTGGGCGAAGACCTGCGCAAGCTCTACGTGGCGCTGACCCGCGCCCGCCACGCCACCTGGCTCGGCATGGCCCCGCTCAAGGGCGGCGAAGGCAGCGCCATCGGCCAGCTGCTGGCCAACGGCGAACCGCTGAGCCCGGCTGGATTCAGCGAAGCGCTCACCAGGCTCAAGGGTGGCTGCGCCGCCATCGAGATCGCCCCGGCACCGCCGGCCCATGCGCAGATCGTTCGCCAGACCGAGCGCGATGATGCCTTGGGCGAAGCACGGACCCCCGCACGGCCCGCCCGAGAACACTGGTGGATTGCCAGCTACTCGGCGCTGCGCCTCTCCGGCGAGATCGTCAGCGTAGAATCGGCCAGCGCCCCAGTAAGGACTGACTCACCTGTTAAGCCCCATGACAGAGAAGCGCAGCCAAGCGGCAGCTTGCCGGAACCGGCCACCGCCATGGAAGCCACCGCGCTGGAGGTGCTGGAGGAACCCCGCGACAGCGGCCAGAGCGAACCGTTGCCTTCCTTGCATCGGTTCCCCCGGGGTCCCGGGCCTGGGACATTCTTGCACGGGATATTGGAGTGGGCTGGGGAACTGGGCTTCACCCGCGTGGCCCGCGACCCGGCCCTGCGCGAGGAGACCCTGGCCCGCCGCTGCCAGGTGCGCGGCTGGCAGCCGTGGCTGAACACCCTGCACGCCTGGTTCGGCACCCTGCTCGCCGCCCCGCTGCCGCTGCCCAACGGCGCGGGCAGCCTCAGGCTCGAAGCGCTGACGAGCTACCAGGTGGAGATGGAGTTCTGGTTCGCCTCGCGCCAGGTCGACACCCGCCGGCTGGACGCCCTCGTAAGTGCTTACACACTGGCAAGCCCGGATAACGGCTCGGGTGCCGGCCTGCCCCGCCCCGCGCTGGATGCCGACACCCTCAACGGCATGCTCAAGGGCTTCATCGATCTGGTGTTCGAGTTTGATGGGCGCTACTACGTGGCCGACTGGAAATCGAATCACCTGGGGCCGGACGACAGCGCCTACAGCCAGGAGGCCATGCGTCAGGCGGTGGCCGCCAAGCGCTACGACCTGCAGTACGCACTCTACCTGCTGGCCCTGCACCGGCTGCTCAAGGCGCGTCTGCCGGGCTACGATTACGACCGCCATATCGGCGGCTCGCTCACCGTCTTTCTCAGGGGCGCCAATGCGGAGAGTCGCGGCGTACACGCCGAGCGCCCCCCGCGGGAGCTGATCGAAGCGCTGGACACACTGTTCCAGGGCGACGCCCGAGCGGCAGGCACCCGCACCACCACGGAGGCGCCGGCATGAGCAAGCGCAGCAAGCACCACGACGACGCCACCCCGGACCTGTTCGCCGATCTCGGTGAGGAATCAGCAGGCAGCCACCAAGCAGCCGACGAGGGCGCCGAACCTGAACCGCCCCAAACCGAGCCGGAACCGCACCAAGCCACGCAGGGCAACGCCCAAGCCGCGCTTCACGACACCCAGGCGCTGTTCGCCTTGCTCGACCGCTGGGTGGAGCGCGGCTGGCTGCGCGCGCTGGATCGGGCGCTGGCGAGCTTCTTCCAGCGCGAGGTGAACGACACCCCGCCCCTGCTGCTGCTCGCCGCGGCGCTGGCCAGCCATCAGCTCGGCCGCGGCCACGTGTGCCTCGATCTCGCCCAGACTCTCGCCGCCCCCGACCTGGCGCTCTCGCTGCCGCCGGAAGGCGACGACCTGAGCGACCCGCCGCCGCTGCCCAGCGACCTGCTGGCCGAGCTGGATCTCGCCACCTGGCGCGACGCCCTGCACCACCCCGCCCTGGTGGCGGACGGCAACGAACCACCGGGAAACACTCCGCTGGTGCGCAGCGAGCGCGACGGCAACGTACGGCTCTACCTGCGCCGCTACTGGCAGTACGAGCAGGACATTCGCGATCTGATCGGCAGCCGACTTACTGCCACCACCGACGCAGAAGCCGATACCGTCACCCTGGCCCGGGCGCTGGCGGCGCTCTTCACCCCAGGGCATGAACTCGACTGGCAGCAGGCCGCCTGTGCGCTGGCCAGTCGCTCGCGCTTCGCGGTGATCACCGGCGGCCCCGGCACCGGCAAGACCACCACCGTGGTCAAGCTGCTCGCGTTACTGCAGGCTCTGGCCCTGGGTGAAACCGCACCCGCCGGCACCGCCCCGCGCCCACTGCGCATTCGCCTGGCCGCCCCCACCGGCAAGGCCGCCGCACGGCTCAACGAATCCATCGCCAAGCAGGTGCAGGGGCTTTCGCTGGTGGAACTGGCCGCCGCCGTGGGCCAACAGGGTGTGGATATCTCAACCCTGCGCGACAGCATTCCCACCGAAGTGACCACGCTGCATCGCCTGCTGGGCTCGCGGCCGGATACCCGCCACTTCCGCCACCACGCCGGCAACCCGCTGACGCTGGACGCCCTGGTGATCGACGAAGCCTCGATGGTGGATATCGAGATGATGGCCGCCGTGCTCACCGCCCTGCCGCCCAGGGCGCGGCTGATCCTGCTCGGCGACAAGGACCAGCTTGCCTCGGTGGAGGCCGGCGCCGTGCTCGGCGACCTGTGCCAGCGCGCCGAAGGCGGCCACTACACCCCGGCCACCTGCGACTGGCTGCAACGGGTGACCGGCACGCCGATTCCAGAACGCTACCAGGACGAAGGCGGCCAGCCGCTGGACCAGGCAATCGCCATGCTGCGGGTGAGCCACCGCTTCGATGCCAAGAGCGGCATCGGCCAGCTCGCCGAAGCGGTCAATCGCCCGCTCGCACCCGAGCAGAACGAGAAAGAGGCACAGAAGGAAAAGAGACGCGCGATACGTGAGATCTTCGGCACTGATGGCACGGATGGCACGGATGGAAAGTCACGCTACGCCGATATCGCCCGCCTCGCCCTGGCGGACGCCGACGACCCGGCGCTGGATCGCCTGGTGGTGAACGGCAACCCCGCCGGATTCACCGACAGCGGCGAAGGTCGTCACGACCGACGCGGCGAACCCATCGCGCCGCCGCGAGGCTACGCCCACTACCTGGACGTGATGCAGGCAGCACGGCCCACCCAGCCCTACTTCGGCGAAGGCGAAGCGCGCCAGCCCTACGACGACTGGGCGCGCCAGGTACTCGCCGCCCACGGCCACTTTCAGCTGCTGTGCGCATTGAGGAAAGGCCCCTGGGGCATCGAAGGGCTGAACCCGCGCATCGGCCGCGCCCTGCGCCGCGCCGGCTGGCTCAAGGCCAGCGACCTGGAGCTGGAACAGGGCTGGTTCGAAGGCCGCCCGGTACTCGTCACCCGCAACGACTACGGCCTGGGGCTGATGAACGGCGATATCGGCATCACCCTCGCCGTGCCCGAGGCCCGCAGCGCCAGCGAAACGCCCGGCCGCACCCTGCTACGCGTCGCCTTCCCCGCCAGCGACGGCAGCGGCGACATCAAGTGGGTGCTGCCCAGCCGCCTGCAAGCGGTGGAAACCGTCTTCGCCATGACGGTACACAAATCCCAGGGCTCGGAATTCACCCACACCGCCCTGCTGCTCCCCGACGCCCCCAACCCCATTCTCACCCGGGAGCTGGTCTACACCGGCATCACCCGCGCAAGAGACTGGCTTACGCTCGTAGAGACTGGACGTGGGATGCTAGATGAGGCTGTGACGAGGGAGGTGGTAAGGGTGAGTGGGTTGGGGAGGCTAGAGGTTCAGAAAATAATGATATGGTAATCGAAGGTACCCGATCAGGTGTGCGTTCTGGAGAAAATCATAGGTCATCCTGCCACTTCGATTGGGTAGCAGGCAGAACTCACCGCTTTCCGATACTGACACCATTACCGAAACCCATGTCGCCGTTCCTGCCTCAACTTCAGCTCGACCGGAGCAAAATTGAGGCTAACAAGTGAGGGTATACATAATTATCGCTGAGCAACAGCAAATCATGCTAAAATGGGCAAGCTCACCTCCAGAGCTCAAGCGGAAACAAAAATAAAAAATGACAAGCAAGTATCTCGCAAGGAGATGCGGAGATAGCCATCCTCAAGTAGTGATTTTTATTCATAAGTATCTTTGATGGGAATGCCTGCCGGTGGGGTTTTAACATCTACACCTGAAAGCATATTTTTCCCAACACCATCCCTACGAAAATCAAACATACTCATTTCGAAAGTATTTATCGTCACTTGGTTATTCCCGGTTGAATGTGCAATCAAGCGCTTATGCTGCTCTTTATATGGAGCCATTGCATACGAGCCGCCGAACTCACCAGTATTGACAAGCACCACTGGCTGGTACATATGGTAGTGAAGGGCCTCAACCATAGTATCGAATGAGCCCACATCGCGGTTGAGCGCGGGAATGATTAAGGCATTAGACTTATCACGCAAATCAGCGCTGAGCTTTATGTCGGTTGCATCAAAGCATATTGAACCTGTCAACTTAAAACCAGGCTTGTCATAAAACTTGGCATGCTTTAACTCAAGCATCAACTGATAAGGACGCCAGGGCTTAATTTTAATCTGGCGCTCACCCTCCATCATATGATATTTTCCTTGATATCGTTTAATTTCGTTCTGATTACCATTATGTTTTCTCGGCACAATCCAGACAGCACAATTATTTGGGCCCGCTATACCCGGCTGGTCAATAAACACCAAGCCTGCCAGAACAATGGCATGTGTTTTGCGAGAAAGATGAACAAGTATATCCATATCCTCCTGATGAACAGAAAGCTCTGGCCATATAATCAAATCCACATTCTGTTCTCGCTCACCTCCGTTACATTTTTCAATCCGTTGCGCTTCAATATGCTTAACCACTAGCTGTGCAACCCGCGCAACATGCCGACGATGCTTTTCTCGGTAGTAGATATCGTCCAACTTTATACCAACCTTGCCAAAATCACTCTTATATGGAAGTTTTGACTGCACCATAACAACGGTCAGTGATTTTTTATTTTCATCCCAAGAAGGGGAAATTAATTCTGGCAAGACAGGCATGCCGGACAACTTACAATAGCTACACCTCAACTCTTCCAAACGTTTTATCAAAAGCTCTCGAACAATCTTGAAAGTAAATTCTTTAGGCCATTCGAAGCCTTGTTCATTGACATGGATGCCAGGCCAGCGTAACAGCTTGGCTAGTAGTGTAGCCAGCCAATTAGAGAATTGAGCGTTCTCACCAGCCAAGGATTCCGGCGTAGTCATCAGGCCCAGCTGACGTTTAAAACTTGTAGTTTTCAAGCCACGATACCCGGCGCGAGGAGCGAATGCTTGGCTAAAGCCTGTCGGGTCTGCAGAACCAGCCACAACAGCGCGCATCGCCAAAGCTATGCGCTGAAGCAACATCGGCTCTTCTTGTACTGAAGTAAGATGGCCCGCCATATCTGCCAACGCTGGGAGTTTTTCAAGCTTAGTTATTATCAACTTATTTTCGAAGACATTGTAGCCTGGTATGGCGCTGAAACCTGCCATTGATTCCCAAGAAACTTTTGTCCTACTTAAGTCGATAAAGTCTTTAGCAGTAAGCCTCTCAGACGCTTTGCAATTCCCTTTCACTTCCAAAGAAGATTCAGAGGAAGCGCTGCACAACTCTTCCACTGCCTCCATAAGTGCAAGCATTAATTTTAGGGCCATTATTTCATTGGCAAATGGATTATCAGGACGACTGCTCAGCTGATAAATTCCAACTGGAGCCTTAATGTCTTCAAGGGGCTTAGCAGACGGTCTAACATTAAGATAGAGTTTATTCGAAAGCTCCTCAACGAAGCCAGACCTATTGCTCTGATACCAATCGTACTTTATGGCGCGAGCATGCATAAAAAGAGCACGCACAAAGCCTGGATCTTGCGCTGCAATTTTTTCAAGAATTTTCTCAGGTTCAACACTAGCACTGTCTAACATACAGCTGGCAGAACGTATCACAGGCTTCTGGTCTTCTACCAACTGACTAGCTATAAGCATACAGGTAGCTATATTTTCGCAACTCAACGGCTCAGGCAATTTGATATTACGAAAACCTTTCGCAAGCTTGAATATTAAGTCGTGCTCATTATTTCCACTTGTTTTCTCAAGCGCACTATCAAGGCGAACCATAAGAAAGAATTGAGCTTGTTGTTTAAGCAAGTCAAAGTCTTCATCTGTATCAGTTGTGGCGGCACTTATTTCAGCTGCCTTTGCTTGCAGTAGCTCAAAGTATGAATCTACATCAGCATGTGCTGGTATTGCCTGCGGGTTCTTTCGATGAATCACAGTCCCCGAATGGCGAAAAACCTCTGCCAGGCAATAGCGCGCAATAGCCGACGTTTTCTCTGGCGCTATATTGCCAGGTTCTGATTTTGAACTTCCATCCATAAGATGAAGCAGTTGCTCCAACACCGGCTTTAGCATCTTAGGGCTAGGAAAAAACTCCAATCCTTTTTTAAGCAAAAGAATCAGCGCTGGGTCATATGACCAACAAGCTACCAGGCGGCGTGCCATTCGTTCTTGCAGGTAGTCCCACTCACCAGCAACAGCATTACCATTGCTATCAATTTCACGAGACGTGAAATGACGCTTTTCATTAAGAACCCGAGAAATCTTATTGGCGGCAAAACGTTTTAGTGTATCCTGACGCACATCAAATATGCTTTTCTCTATCAAAGCCAGCGTATTGAAACGACACCCTTCTCCATCCTGATCGGGAATTTTTCTTTCCGACAAAAAAAGCAATGATTCCAGCTGACTTAACAACTCATCCGTATCTTCAAAACTAATGGGGCCACTGCCACGCACCTGTATTTCTTCCAAGGTACTGGATATACCTTTTGACCTACCCCGAAACACCTCCACCTTGGTTTTTTCCGAATTTGCTTCTAAGTTCAAATCTTTCAGCGCATAACTCAACCACTCGACAATAATTTTTTGGACGTACCGAATGGGATTTTGATTAACTTTATCTCGCCTTGGGCCTGTAATCACAAGGCGCATATCGTCAACATAGCGACAGTAGTCGACTAGCGTCAACTTACTTTCAGATACTTTCCCCCCAATCATATCAGCCATGCAGGCATCAAAGTCAAGCATATAAATATTCGACAAAAAACCAGAGGCCACTAACCCTTGAGGCAACCCTAATGGGGGGGAATCAATCTCTGAAGTCTCACAAAGATGATATCTTTTCTTAGCGCAATCTGACCATGACCAGTTATGAAAAGCGTTAAGAAGATTGCCCACGGCATCGTTTTGATAAATTTGGGCTCTCTGTTGCTCCTGAGCCATCCTCTTAATTTTTTCTTTAAGCTTCTCTCGGTCTACTCGATCAAAAAACTGCGACAAATCCAGCTCAACCAAATAAACCTCTTCATCAGGGGATTTTTCCGCTAGAGACTTAGTTGCAAAATAATAAGGGCGCTGCAGAAACTTACGGTAATCGGTAAAAAACTTACTGTAAATTGTAGTTGCACCATAGTTGTGTTCAGCAACAACGCCTTTTTCGTCTTCAAAGTAAGTACAGTAAAGTCTATTTCCGTAGCTGAATACATTTTTCTCATGCACATTTTCATAAGCAGTTGAGGGATCGCCCTGTTTAGCTTCGACATCGTTTGCTAGACACATCATAACCAGCGTCATCATGGTCTGCTCTTTTATTCCAATGTGGGCCAAGGGCCTGAGCTTAATTTTATCTGGCTCTTCTGGCGTCCACTTCAAACAGTAGTTTTTTTCTTTTAAATGAGAAATATTGGCAGCCCACTCACTGAGTGACTGATCAACGTTTTGGCAATCAATTTTTTCGAATTTCCAAACAGCTGTTTTGGGTGCAGGAACCAACTCAAGCTCTTTGAATTTCAGCCCCTCTTTCTGAATATCAGCAACCCAGTCACGGCACAATTGCGCGAGATCAATAGCAGATTTATCCAATTCAAAGTTATCAGCATACCAATTTGTCTTGCGTATATATTCGTGGGACTTTTTCCAGGCCAAGGCCATCAGCAACGGGTCTTGCAAATAAGAATCCGAAAGCGACAGACGGTCGTAAGCTGAATCAATTTGCGGCATTAGAACGCCCCATATGTAGATTTAAAAAAATAAACTTTCTAACTAAAATTTTGACGACGCGATATCGACAAGCTCTGTATTGCAAAGAGAGGACTGCACTCGACGGACAAGCGGCTGAAGCGAATCTCGGTGGCTTCCCTATCCAGGCTGTCGCTGCGCGTGCGGCTGTATCGTTATGTGTCTTTGCGTTTCAGCCTAGCATCGCAGCATGGCTTTCCTCATGTGCTGCGTCAACGGAATCCGTTCCAAAGTGAAGCGCTACCGTACCGGAAACCGCACCTCTCCACCCTCACCCGAAAGAAAGGAAAGTACGCTTCAGCGCTGAAGCGTGCTTTCCGTCCTGGGTGGACAGGTTGCAGCCTTCGAAGTTTTGTAAGTCGTCCAGGTACCCGCAGAAGGGCTGGAGCCGCCACTCCTTCTCGGCATTGGCGTTACTCCAACGCTGGATCTACACCCAGCGCGGTTGGCCGTTCTCGGCCATGGCGATCTCTATCTCATGCTCCGGAGTCCCGTGGGTGCGTACCGCCCGTGCCTTGCCGGCTTCCGCCATTTGGTCGATAATTACGCATATCCGCCATTTGGCGAACGGAGGTCGTGATGGCCCTACCTCAACTACCCACCGAAAAGCGCCAGCACATGAGCGCTGCGGCGATGCGTACCTACCCCAACATCGCCAACGACTGGGGGCTGAAAGAGCAGGAAGCCGCCTTGCTGCTTGGCGTGCCTGAGTCGACCTATCGGCGCTGGCGCAAGCAGCCCACGGCGGCGCGACTCGACGTCAATCAGCTCGAGCGCATGTCGTTGATCCTGGGAATCTATAAGGCTCTGCAGATCCTGCTACCGCGGGCCGACGCGGCGGACTCCTGGTTGCGCCGGCCCAATCACAATCCTCTGTTTGCGGGCCAGTCGCCTCTTGATCGGCTGCGCAGCGGCCTGGTGCAGGATCTCTATGTGGTCCGCCAGCACCTCGATACGGCCCGAGGCGGGGGCCATGCGTGACGTTTCCGCTCTCCCCCGTCAGCTGGCGCCCCTGCTACCGAATCATTCCCTCGCGTTTCCCGCCTATCGACTTGTTCGAGCGCGTCGCGGCACCTGACGACTGGGACCTGCTTCAGGAACTCGAGGGGGAAACCTCGGCACGCCTGCGAGAGCAGGCCGGGGCGATTCACCTGGTACGCGATGAAGACCGCCGATACGGCCCCGGCTGGACGCCGGTGATGGCGGCGTTCTGTCACTTCAGCGAACACGGTTCCCGCTTCACCGATGGCACCTTTGGCGCCTATTACTGCGCCTTGACCGAGGCCACGGCCATCGCGGAAACCCGCTATCGTGCCGAGCGCTTCATGCAGGAATCCAATGAGCCCCCTATGCAGCTTCAGCAGCGGGTCTACCTGGCGGACCTAGAGGGCGAACTCTTCGACTTGCGTGACAACCCACCCGGGGCCGCCCCTCTGCTGGATCCGGATGACTGGAGTGCGGGCCAGGCGTTTGGTCGCAAGGCCTGGGAGACTCATGCCGATGGAATTGTCTACCCAAGCGTGCGTGATCCGGGCGGTGAGTGTGCCGCGGTGTTACGCCCACCGGTATTGTCGGCTACATGGCAGGGCCGACACCTCGGCTATGAGTGGGACGGCGAGCGAATTCGTCATGTCCTCGAGCTGCGATTGGTGGAGTAAGGCTGGGGCTCGCTACGCCCCCAAAAACCGCACCTCTCCAACCCCCACCCGAAAGAAAGGAAAGTACGCCTCCGTGCCGAAGTGATTGCCCGCCTCGACCTGGGTGGGCAGGGTGAAGCCTTCGAAGTTTTTGAAGTCGTTCAGGTAGCCACCGAAGGGCTGGAGCCGCCACTCCTTCTCGGGGTTGGCATTGCTCCAGCGTTGGAACTGCACCCAACGCGGTTGGCCGTTCTCGGCCACGGCGATCTCGATGGCTTGTTCCAGGGAGCCGTGGGTGATGATCGCGCGTGCCAGGTTGGGCTCGCCGGTCTCTTCCCAGCGCACGCCGGCCTCTTCCCAGCGCACTCCGTGCTGGGGCAACAGGGCTGCCGGGGCCCAGAAGGCGGCTTCCGCTACGGCTCGGCCGAACGAGGCACGCAGGTGGTTGTCGTCGCCCCCGGCCCTGGCGACGGGCAGCGTGCCGTTGAGCCAGAAGCGCGTCCAGGAGCGGCCGTTCGCCATGCCGTCCGCGCCACTCATTTGCATCAGCCCGGCGCCGGCTCGTTCGAGTCGCCAGATGAAGCCGTGCGGCGGGGCGAGTATCTGGCGTGCCTGCATGGAGCGATAGCCGGGTGCCTCCTTGCTACCGAGGCCGATCTCGCCGCTCATATGGATTTCACTAACGACGTGAAGCGGCGTACCTGGGGCGATGGTGTAGAGAAAGTAGCGCCGGGCGGCGTCGGGAAGGCCTTCCACCATGGCGGGATCGAACGCTTCGACGCTGGCAGGCGCCTGGGCTTGCAGCCAGGCCCAGGCCTGCTCCATCGCACGGTTATCGGCCAGACGCCAGGCCTGCATGGCGAGCACGCCGGTGAGTAACAGCGACAGCAGCAGGGTTACGGCCGTTGCCAGGTATGCCATTCGCCTGCTCCTTCGCTCCGCTGGCGCTCCCGTTTCAGCCTTCAGAGGCAGTCACCTTCATGTGGAAGCGTTTAGCCGGACACTTTTCGATGATACTCCCGCTTGGCGGCGAGTAGCTGCTGGTCAGCGCGGGCGGCGAGGCTTTCCAGGCTGTCATCGCGGCGCAGGGTGGCAATCCCCACGCTGATCGAGATGGCGGTCAGCTCAAGTGTCTGCTGCTGCAGGCGCTCGGCGGTGGCGCGGGCGTCTTCGTTGCTGCTCTCTGGTAGCAGGATCAGGAATTCATCTCCGCCGAAGCGGCCCAGCAGGTCGTTTGTGCGCAAGGCGCTCTGCAGGCTCGCGGCAACGCGTTTGAGCGCAACATCCCCTGCGCCATGGCCTTGGGTGTCGTTGATCTGCTTGAAGGCATCCAGATCGATCATCAACACGCTGAGCGAAGTGCCATAGCGCCATGCCCGCTCAATTTCGCGCTGGCCCAGGGTCTCGATATGGCGGCGGTTGTAGCAGCCGGTAAGAAAGTCGCGGGTGGCCATCTCCTCGAGCTGGCCGTTGAGCAGTCTGAGCTCGCGGTTGGCGTGCTGCAATTCAGCGGTACGTTGCTCGACGCGCGCTTCCAGCACCTGGTTATGGCGCTCCAGCTCATCCCGGGCCTGGTGCAGTTCGGTCACGTCCTGAGAGATGCCGAAGAGATGAGTGACGCGCTGCGGGTCGTCGTCAGCATTGTGCAGCGGCACGATCAGCGTCAGCCAGTAGCCGTACTGCTCGTTGCCATGCTCATCGAAAAAGGCGGCATGCTCTTGATAGCGCATTGGTTTGTTCCGCGCCACGCATTCACGGTAGCGCGCATAGATCGACTCAGCCGTAGCCGCGGGCAAGAATGCCGGCAGCGGCTGGCCCAGGCACTCACGGCCGATGGTATCGACTTGGGCCGGGTTGGCTGCCTCGACCGTGAAGTGGCCGTCCTCTTCCACACGTACCAGAAACATGTTCTCGGGGAAGTGATTCCACAGCTCGCGAATCAGCGGATGCCCCATGAGGGCATCGTGGAAGGACTGCTGCATTTGCAGAGGGGATTCAAGTGTCATGCGATCACCCTCGGCGAGGTTTACATTACCTTTACAGTAACCACCAAGCCTGGCAAGTGTCGCCAGCCTGTCCGTAGCGAGCTGCCGCATTCGGCACAGAATACCGGGCGCCCAACCGCCCGAAGCACTGCGCCAGGCGATTCTCGAGACGGCCGGCTTGAGTTGAGGGCCTGCCTATCTCGGATCTCTGCCTTCCACGGTCACTCTGCCAATGTGGTTGGTGCCGCTCTGATGGATCAGCAGGGCTTCGCCGTCGAGGGTGGTGCGCATGTGGCGCAAGATGCCGGCATGTACCGGGCCTGAGGGGATCGGCCAGCTCTGGAAGGATTCCGCCTCGGGATCGAAACGCACCAGCATGTCCGGCCGCACGCCGCTTTCGTTGTACCAGACCGCTCCGTCGAACACGGCGATGGCGTAAGGGTGGGAGTCCGGGCCGCTGGGCGAGTCCCACTCTTGGATATCGCCGCTGTCGGGATCGTAACGCCCCAGCCGGCCCAGCCCGGAATTGACCCACCAGATGATGCCGTCTTTGTCGATATCGAGCCGGCGCACCGTGGTGCCGGCCTCGGGCAAGGTGACCTCGCTCACTTCCATCGATTCGGGGTCGACGCGCAGCAAGCAGTTCGCCCCGTTGCAGGAGGCCCACACGGTGCCATCCGCAGCGATCTTCAGCCCATAGGGTCGCGAGCCTTCACGCGGGCTGGTGGCCAGTTGCACCTCGCCGGTTTCCGGGTCCAGCCGGCCGATCATGTTGCTCTGCTGCAGGGTGAACCAGAGGAGACCGTTCTCGGCGAACTCGGCGGTGTGCGGATCGCGCGCGGCCTCGTCGGGCATGGGGTATTCGGTGATCTCGTCGGTTTGCGGGTCGAATCGCCCCATGGTGGCGTTGCGGTTGCCGGTGTACCAGGCTGCGCCGTCGGGGCCGATGTTGACCGAGTGGGGCCTTGCGCCCGAGGGCAGCGCGAACTCCTCCATCTCACCCGTCTCGGGGTCGAGCCGGCCGAGAATGTCCAGCCACTGCCCTACCCACCAGATACCGCCATCCGGCGCTTCGACCGGATCGCGCGAGCGCTGCCCCAGCGTGGGCACCTTCCACTCTTCGAACTGGACGCTCAGCGGGCCATCGGCGGGCGTTGCGGCCCGATTATCGCTGGGCGGGAAGTGCTCGGCGAGATAGCCGAGGATCTCGTCCTGCCGCTCGGGGGCGTCCGACAGGTCGATCATGGTGGAGACGAGAAAGTCCCACTCCTCATGGGTGTACCCTGAGCTGCGTTCGATCAGGTTGACGCCGTGGCAGGCAGCGCAGACGGTTTCTACCGTCTCCCGGCCTTCCCCGTCCGGCAGCGCGTAGGCTGCGAAGGGGTGGTACAGCACGGCTGCCAGGAACACGGAACCAAGCGTTCTGCGAGCCATGTGGTTGTTCTCGGTGGTGGCGAAGTCCTCTGAGCGTAGCCAATAACCCCGGGCAGCCCAACAGGCGACGCCAGGCTACCGGTAAGGATCAGCGCTTCGGCGCGGCTTGCGGGAACCTGGGCAGCTCGTCGGCAAGCTCGTACCACTCGGCCTTGGACGAGACCCAGGCGTGGTAGCGTTTGCTGGGCGATACCGGGGTATCCAGGGTGCCGAGGCGCAGCCGCTTGGCCTCGGGCAGGTCGTCGCGGGCGCTATAGAGCGGGCTACCGCACTCGGCGCAGAACACCCTTACCTTGCCCGGCGTGGCGCGATACTCCTTGAGGTACTCCGTGCCCTGGGTGATGCGAAACTCGGCCGAGCGGATGGGCGCCACGGCAACGAAGGCCGAGCCCTGGGCCTTCTGGCACTGCTTGCAGTGGCACATGGAGACTTCATCGATCTCGCCGCGGTATTCGTATTCCACCTTGCCGCATAGGCAGCTTCCCTTGTGCATCGGCCTCTTCTCCCGGTGGCTTTCGCTTACCATACCCGTTTCGCTATCGGCCGCCACGCTCGCCAATGGTATGGAGTACATCCCTGCGCTTGCCCCCTACCGGCGTCGGTGTCATCGTCGTTCGGTGACCATCAGCCGCCGACCACAAGGAGCTTTATCGTGTTCATCGCCATGAACCGTTTTCGGGTCAATCCCGAGCGAGTGAAGGAGTTCGAGCAGATCTGGCTGGAGCGGGAGACCCACCTGCAGGGCCTGCCCGGCTTCGTCGAGTTTCATATGCTGCGCGGCCCCGAGAAGGAGGACCACGTGCTCTACGCCTCGCACACCATCTGGCGCTCGCGGGAGGACTTCGAGGCCTGGACTCACTCCGAGGCGTTCCGCAAGGCCCACGCCAACGCCGGCCAGAGCAAGCGCGAGGGGCTCTATCTTGGCCCGCCGAACTTCGAGGGGTTCGAGGTCATCCAGACGGTCGGCAACGCCGATGCCTGAGGCCATGCATGAGGATCGACGCATGAGCGCGGCGCAGCGTACGCCGCCGCTCACCCACCTGGGCGGCCACGACGTGCTCTTCGCCATGGCCACCGAGGCCGAGTACGGCCCGCATCTCAGGCAGCGCTTCGCGCCGTTCATGACCGGCGTTGGCCCGGTGGAAGCTGCGGTTGAGCTCACCGCGGCATTGGCCGCGCACGCCCAGCAGGGGCGCCTGCCGGACCTGGTGGTGTCGCTGGGCTCGGCGGGCAGCCGGGTGCTGGAGCAGACCGAGATCTATCAGGCGACCTCCATTGCCTACCGCGATATGGACGCCTCACCGCTGGGCTTCGAGAAGGGGATTACGCCCTTCCTCGACCTGCCGGCGATCCTGCCCCTACCGCTGCGCATTCCCGGCATTGCCGAGGCCACGCTCTCCACCGGCGCCAATATCGTCTCGGGCGAAGCCTATGCCGCCATCGCGGCGGATATGGTGGACATGGAGAGCTACGCCTGCCTGCGCGCCAGCATGCGCTTCAACGTGCCGCTGATCGTGCTGCGCGGCATCTCGGACGGCAAGGCGGAGCTGCACCACGTGAATGACTGGACGGAGTACCTGCACGTCATCGACGAGAAGCTGGCCGCCACCGTGGACCGGCTTGGCGAGGCGCTGGCCGAGGGGCTGTTGGATCGCTGACTCTCATGGGTGGCCGGGTCAGGTAGCTTCCGACGCGGCTTCGCCCCCTTCCGGGCCATAGAAGAACACCCAGGTGGCGAAGTCGTCGGTGAAGTCTTCGAACCGGTGGACGACGCCCGCCGGCACGAACAGCACCTCACCGGCCTCGAAGGGCTGTCGGGTGTCACCGTTGACGAAATGGCCCGAGCCGGAGATGACGACATACACCTCGTCTCGGGTATGCGGCATTTGGCGATCCACTCCTTCCGGCTTGTAAATCTCGATTTGGAGCGAGCCGTGTCGGAATACCTCGGCAAAGGGCACACCGTTGTTGTCCTGCAACGTCTTCAATACAGCCGATGGGATTAGGCGCTCCATCATGGTTTCTCCGCGGTAAGGTTAAAGGCCCATATCCGCTCACTGGACAAGGGGCGGGCCGAAGCCCGTCACTCGGTAGCGCGTGCTTCGCCCGCCCCCCGGAAGTTTCTCCAGGCAGCCCTTGGCCAGCAGGTCGGAAAGATGGCGGGTGGCAGTGGCCTTGCTGACCTTGGCCACCTTCTGATATTGGGCAGCACTGATCCCCCCTTCGAAGCCTCGCTCCCCTCCATCCAGCAGACGATTGAGCACCTTGACCTGTTCCGGCAACAGGCCGGCTTCGGCGAATCGCTGCCAGAAGCGTGTCTTGGCCAAGGTACGCTCGATGCCGGCGAGAGCATCTTCCAAGGTTTGCAGCAGGATATCGAGAAACCAGGCCAGCCAGTCGCTGAGATCCGTCGTACCACGCTGGCTGGTTTCAAGCACCCGGTAGTAGTCCTGCCGCTCAGCCAATATCGCAGCGGACATGGTATAGAGGCGGATGCTTTGTCGGTCGGCCTGGGCCAAGGCCCGGTCGGCAATGGCGCGGGCCAGGCGGCCGTTCCCATCCTCGAAGGGGTGCAGGGTCACGAACCAGAAGTGGGCAACACCGGCACGCAGTAGAGGGTCCAGGGCCGGGTCGTGGCGGCTCGTGTCGAACCACGCCAGGAAGGCAGCCATTTCGTCCTCCAGCACCCGGCGAGGTGGGGCTTCGAAGTGCACCTTGGGCTTGTCGAGACGGCCAGAGACGACCTGCATCGGCTCTTCGCCCCGCCATTCCCCTACCCGCAGCCTGACCAGCGATGTCTCGGCATCGGGAAAAAGCCAGCGATGCCACTGGAAGAGCCGCTCGCGGGTCAGCGCCGTATCCGGCGAGCCGATGGCATCCATCATTATGTCGGCCAGGCCTTCCGAACGCGATGACACAGCCGTCGCCACGCCCGCCACACCGAGGCGTCGCGCCAGGGAGGAGCGTACCGAGGCGGCATTAAGGCGCTCTCCTTCGATGGCCGAGGAGGTAATGATGTTCTGCAGCAGCGTATCCAGCATTACTGCCGGATCTTTGTCGCCCGGGAGGGCGCCTACCCTGCCCAGCAGCATCCCAAGAGACCGCCAAGCTTCCTGAAGGCGAGGCTGGATCACGGCGGCCCGCCAGTGGAAAGCGGGCCAGTCGGGTTGCTGCCAGATCCAGAGTGGCGTCGTGTTTGAAGCGTTCATGGCGGTACCCTGAATGACTGGTGAGCCGAATAACCCAATTATTCGGCTCACTATATGAGCCGAATTGTCGTCTCATTCGGCTCAAGGGTCAACCAAGGCTTATTGCTGGTCTGGCTTAGACCAGGTGCGGCTCGAGCCAGCGCTTGAGCTGTGAGCCCTGCAACACCCCGGCCTGGCGGGCGACCTCACGCCCCTGCTTGAACACGATCAGCGTGGGAATGCTGCGAATGCCGAAGCGACCGGCCAGGCCCGGTTCCGCCTCGGTGTCGAGCTTGGCGAAGCGGATGCGCGGTTCCAGCTCGGCGGCGGCCTGGGCGAAGACCGGCGCCATCATCTTGCAGGGGCCACACCAGCCGGCCCAGAAGTCCACCACCACCGGCAGTTCGCTGCGCTCGATCAGCGCCGCGTAGTTGGCGCTGGTGAGCTCCAGCGGCGCCCCGGTGAACATTGGCTGTTTGCACTTGCCGCAGCGCGAGGCGGCCAGACGCGCCGTGGCCACGCGATTGATGGCCAGGCAGTGGGGGCAGGCCAGATGCAGGGAGTCGGACATGGCTGGGCTCCGGGATAGACAGGGTTGGTGAGGATATGGAGGCATCAGGGCTGGAAGTAAAGCCAAGCAGGGCTATGGGATAAGGACCGCTTCCACCGGCCGCCTCAGCGAGCGCGGCATCGCCTTGCCCCGGCCGAACCGCACCACCAGGTCGGGACGCCCACCGACGATACCCAGGGCCTCGGCGAACGCCGGGCGCACGCTGGTCTCTTCGACCGGCTGGTTGATGAAGGCGTTGCAGATACCGAGTGCCGTCGCCTGCAAGGCGAAACGCTGATAGCAGCGCCCGGCTTCCACCCAGTGCGCCTTGTCGTCGGCTTGCGAGATGAACACGGCAATGCCGGCGGAGCTGCGCACCTGGCGGGCGACCTTGGCGTTCTCGATACCTTGCCGAAACAGGGCACGGAATAGCCATCTGCCCAGCCAGCGCGGCGTGGCCGGGCTTCCCATCGCACGCGCGAAGAGGCCGTCCCCGGCTTCGAGCGCCTCGTGCTCGCCAAAGCGGATCCAGGCCTCGAGCTCCTGCCTGAATGCCCGATTGGCGATTTGCCGGCTGCTGGCCTGGAGCACGAATCCCAGCACTTGCTCTATCGCCGGTCGCTCGGTCAGCAGGCTGATGGAGACCCCATTTCCGGTTCCGGCGCCCTGGAGCAGGTAGAGCTCCTGGTCGGTAACGGGCAAGCCGTTGTAGTCGGAGCGGGTGCACTGCCGCGCCGGGATCGCCTCGAACAGCGGTGAGCGCTCCGGTTGGCAGGGCGTCAGCGTGACATGCACCTCCCCCGCCCCTTCGGCATGGAAGGTAACCTCGCCCTGCATGCCGAACGCCCGTGCCGCCAGGCTCAGGTTCTCGGCGGCGCAGCCCAGCGAGACGTAGAGGTGATGGTCGTCCGGGTCTACCACCGGGGTACGCCGGCTGAGGTCCGGCAGGATGGCGATGGCCTCGTCGGTGGCGCGAAAGCGCCAGCACTGAGTGTTGTGGCCGGAAGGGGCCAGGGTGGCATAGCGTATGAGTTCGTTCAGCCGAGCGACATGATCGGCCGTTTGCCCATTACCATGGCGCCACAGACTCGCCACTACCTGTTCGTAGTTCATCGTCTGCCCCCACCCTGCTCCACCCACCCTGACGAAGCCCCTCTGCTTGCCCCAGTTTAGCGGGTGCGGATCCAGGTGGCGCCTGGTAAGTGCCCAGAAGCCAGAAACGAGGATATACGGAGTGAGTTGAGCCTCGCTCCGCGCGGGTTTGCCGTCGTCGCCCGGGTGTGCGTGCGGGTGTGCGTGGATAGCGGACATCTTTTCATTGAGCCCGCCGCCTTGCCTCAGGCAGGATGGGGGTAGGAAGCTGGTTGGTAGAGACACGCAACGGCATACCGCTGGAGGAGCCACATGCAACCGCTGAGCTACTACTACTACAACGTGCTGGAAGGTCTCGAAAAGCCGTGCGACGTGCCGGCGACCCAGCTACAGGAAGGCTACGATATCCTGTATCGACACGGCGGGCGTATCGAAATGGACCTGATGCGCAAGGCCGAGAATAGTAATGCCCAGGGTAAGCCCTACCACTGGTACGAGGCCTTGGACGAAGAGCAGCGGGCGAAACTGCACAAGGCCCTGGATGAGGAAAACCCCGCCAAGATTCTCAAGGTCATTCAGCGCAACGGCTATGCCGGCGTGCTCTATCACCATGCCTGGCACCACTTCCGGGAGTCGGGCGCCGCCTAGGGACCGACAAAGGATTTACCAGCACGTCGACCAAGAGTGCCGACTGCTTGATAAGCAAGTCTTGACGTGAAGGGCCGCTTTCCCGAGGAAAGCGGCCCTTCTGCTTTGCATTGACACACCACGCTCTGCTGGTCTTAGATAGACTCTATTTTAGATAGATCGGTCTATATAGATATCGAGATTCAGGAGCGCCATCGAATGCCCGCTTCCAAGCGCGACCATCTGCTCGCCACGGCCGAGCGCCTTTTCTATGAGCAGGGCTTTCATGCCACCGGCATCGACCGCATCGTGGCGGCGGCCGGGGTGGTACGCATGACACTCTACAACCACTTCGCCTCCAAGGAGGCGCTGGTCGCGGCGGTGCTGCAGGCGCGCCATGAGCGCTTCGTCGCCAGTCTCGATGCGGCCACTGCCGACGCCCCACCCGGCCAGGCGACACGAGCTCTGGTCGAAGCCCATGGCCGTTGGCTGGAACACAGCAGCCAGCATGGCTGCATCATGGTCAAGGCAATGGGTGAGTTTGCCGAGCACAGCGCCGAGGTTCATGCGCTGGCGATCTCCGCCAAGCGTGACCTGCTGGCACGCATCGAAGCCGCTGTGGCACGCGATGGTCTGGATCATCACGCCGACTTGGCGCGACGCCTCTTCGTGGTACTGGAGGGCAGCAACACAGCGGTGGTGCTACTGGGCATGCAGCCAGCTCTGTCTGACACCCGGGCGGTGGTCGATGCCCTGCTCAACGCGGCTCGGAGCGTGAGCTCATGAGGCCCCTTTCCGCTCTTGGCATGGCCGCCCTCGGCAGCGGGGTCATCGCCATCACCTACGGGCTGGCCCGCTTCGTGTTCGGCCTGTTCCTGCCTGCGATGCGCGACGAACTGTCGATTTCTTCGAGCATGGCCGGCGTGATCGGTGCTCTACCGTTCCTGAGCTTCGTCTTTGCCATCCTCGCCGCCCCCTGGGTGACACAGCACCTCGGGGTTCGCCGAGCCGGTATCGCGGCGGCCGCCTTGGCCGGGATCGGGTTGATCATGATCGCCCTGGCGCCTTCCTCGTTGCTGCTGGCCGTCGGCGTGCTGATCTGCGGTATCAGTACCGGCCTTTCCTCACCGGCAATGGCGGAAGCGGTTTCCCGGGTCGTGCCATCCAGGCTGCGTGGGAGGGTCAATGCCACCATCAACGCGGGCACCAGTGTGGGCATCGCGCTGGCCATGCCCGCGGTGCTGATCTGGGCGGAGGCCTGGCGCAGCGCCTATGTCGGCTTCGCCGCCTTGGCGGCCCTGGGCGCACTGGCGGCCTTCCTTTTCCTACCCCGGGACGACCGCCCTGCCCAGTCATCGCTTCCTTCCCTCGCATCACTGCCGGTGAGCCGTGAGCAGTGGCACGGCATCACTCGGCTGAGCGGCCTGGCCGCCGGCATGGGGTGCGTGAGTGCGTCTTACTGGGTGTTTGCTCCCGATGCGTCGATCGCCGCGGGGGGCTTGGGGTCGAGCCAGACCGCCTGGATGTGGCTGGCAGTCGGCCTCGGCGGGCTGACAGGTGGCAGCGCCGGCGATCTCATCGCGCGATTCGGGTCTGTGCTCAGCCATGCCGCTGGTTTGGTGGCGCTCTCCGCCGGTCTGGTTCTGCTGGCCCTCGCCCCAGGCCATTTCCCTCTCGCCCTTGCTTCTGCGGCCCTGTTCGGCGCCGGGTACATGACCCTGACCGGGTTCTATCTGGTCAGGGGAATCGAGATCATGGAAGAAGCGCCCGCCTTCGGCCCGGTGCTGCCACTGCTCGCCACCTCGGTCGGCCAGGTCGCCGGCTCCCCGCTGGCCGGCTGGCTGGTCGGGGCAGAAGGCCATGGCACCACCTTCCTGCTCTTCGCCGCCCTGGGCCTTGCCGTCGCCGGGCTGGGTTCGTGGCTGCTGAAAGAGAGAGTCGCCGCCGATTCGCGCGCGCCGGGGTAGTCAGTCGTCGAGAGCGCTAGTGACCGATCTTGGTCAGCGCCGAGTCCTTGTGCATGGCAATGTGATCGGTCTTGTCGCTCTTGATCTCGTATTGCGGCTCGTCTTCGCTGGCGTGGCGCTTGTGTCCCTTGTACTCCGTATCCCGAGTGTGAACGCGGATGATCTTGCCGCTCACCCGGCCCGCCTCGGAATTCCAACTCACGTGATCGCCTACCTTGAAACGCTTGGCCATGGTCCACCCCTCCTTCCTTGGGGAATGATCAACGAGCTGAAGCATAGCCCAGACCGCCGCGGCCTACTGTCTACTGGCCTTCTGTCACGACGGCCTTGGCATCATCGAATGCCAGGTATTCCGCAATCGTCTCCATGCCTTCCAGCGGCCGCTCGTAGCTCCACGCTACATCGGCATTGGCGCCGAACGAGAAGTAGGCGGCATCGCCCTTGAACGGGCAGTGAGTCACGGTCTCGGAGCGGGTCAGCCGCTCCATTCGCACGTCTTCGCGGGGAACGTAGAGCCGTGGCGGGTAGCCGCGTTCGAGCAGCTCGAGAGCGCGGGTGGTATCGGCAAGCAAGGTGCCGCCGATAGATACCTGCACTCGGTGCTGCTGCGGATTCAGAGTGATACGGGGCTCGAAAGAGGTCATCGCTGAGGGTTCGCACTTCATGTATTTCACGCCCTCAGCATAGCCTACCATGGGGTAGCGAAACCCCCGGCATGCCAGCAGTTACATACAAGGCAGCGCCCTCTGGTGCGCCTAGCATGAGCATGACCCCTGCCAAGAACAACGAGGGCATGACCATGCGTAGCCTGCAGCAATTTCTCGACGACTACGGCGAGAGCCATCGCCATCCGGTGAACCAGTGGGTACATATCGTCTGCGTGCCGGCCATTCTGTTTTCCACCCTGGGGCTGCTGTGGCTGGCGCCGCTTGGTCGCTGGCTGGGCCTGGATGGCGGCGCCGCCGAGTGGGTAAATGGCGCCACCCTGCTGGGCGTGCTGGCCGGCCTGGTCTATCTGCGCCTCTCCTTCGGCGTGTTGCTGTTGATGGTGGCCTGGTTCGCCATTTCAGTGGTAGGCATTCTCGCCATCCTGAGCGCGGGGTGGTCGCTGTTCTGGATCTCGCTGATCGTCTGGGTGGCGGCATGGGCGTTGCAGGTGTGGGGGCACAAGGTGGAAGGCAAGAAACCGTCGTTCGTCGAAGATGTGGTCTTTCTGCTGATCGGTCCGATTTTCGTCACCTTCGAAGTGGCACACAGGCTGGGGCTGCGCGTGCCGCGCCCGGCCGGGCATTGAACCGGCCGTATCGGCGTCCGCTTCCTGAATGGCGTATCCTCGGCTTTATTTGCTGATTGCCACGGATCGCCTGTGACGGATATCTCGCCGGTACGCGGCACCCTTTACCTCTGGCACGACCGCTGGATGCTGCTCGGCCACCTGCCGGCCAACCGGGTGCACCGGCACGTCAGCGCATCGCAGTTGCTGGGGCTGGATGGGACATTCGAGCTGGAAGTGAACGGTTCGCGCCACCTAACCCGTGCGGCGTTGGTGGCACCGGACGTACCCCAGGCGCTGAACCCGGGGCAAACCACCATGCTGGTGGCCCAGCTCGACCCGGACAGCGATGCCTGGCGCCGCTTGGCAGGCAGCCTGGCAGGGCGAGCCAGCATGGATCTGCCGTTGGCCGAGGAACAGGCCTGGGCACTGGCCCACAGCGCCGATTGCCGCAGCCTATCAGCCAATCTGGCGCAATATCTGGCCGCTACCGGCGGGCCGCCACTGCCGCTGGATGCGCGCATCGCAGATATCTGCCACCACTTGCGCGCGACCCTGCCGGAGCGGCTGGATGCCGCGGCGCTGGCCGAACGCGCCGGCATCTCCGCCTCGCGACTCACGCATCTGTTTCGCGAGCAGACCGGCGTGACGCTGCGACGCTTCCTGCTGTACCTGAAGATCACTCGCGCCATGGCCCGCTGGCAGCCGGGCATGACCCTCTCCACCCTGGCCGCGGAAGCCGGCTTCTACGACCAGCCGCACCTGGTGCGCACGGCCCGCGATATGTTCGATGCCCTGCCCTCGGCCTATATCGGTACGGGGGAGTTTCGTATCTGCCATTGTGCCAAGGCTTATTGAGGAGATAACGATTCATTCCACCGTCTCATGCCAGCATTACACCAAGGAACGTACTTTCAAGTTCCTTCATGGCGAAACTTCACACTGCCCGCCTCCAGATAGGCTTCCAGCTTTTGGGGGCTATCGCTGCGTTGCAATTCGTTCAGCAGGAAAACGGCAAGCGGCGCCTCCACATGCTGACGTATCACGCGACGCAGCGAACGCGCTCCAAACTTCCTATCGAAACCGATGCGGACGATATATTGCTTGACGGCAGGGTCCAGGTGGAGATTCACCCCGTGCTTCGCCAGGCGGCGGTTAATCCGCTGGATTTCCATGTCGATCAGCGCACCTAGGATGCCTTTGTCCAGCCAGTTGAATACGGTAATCGTGTCGATTCGGTTGACGAACTCCGGTGTGAAACGGCGCAGCAATTCGTGCTCTGCAAGCTTCGTTAGTACCCTCCTGTCGCGTTGCGGGGATGGCGGCAGCAGCCGTCTCGGCCAACGGCTCTTGGCACGTTCATGCGCCTGGATGCGCTTGGCGCCTAGATTGCTGGTCATGAACACCAGCGAATTTCGGAAGCTGTAGGTACGCTCCCCCGAGGCGACCGTCAGGCGTCCATTGTCGAATACGTTGAGCAGTGCCTGAACCACTTCATCCGAGGCTTTTTCAAGCTCATCGAAGAGAACGATGCCGGGTTTTCCAATGGACCCCTCTATCAGGCTCTGATCGAACAGGGTGGTACCCTCCTTGCTGCCGACGTAGCCCGGCGGAGCACCGGTCAGGGCGGCAGCATAATGCTCCTGGGCCAGGGTGTTCATGTCGATGCGACAAAAAGCGTCGGCGTCGCCGTGCAGGGCTCGGGCCAAGGCACGGACCATCTCTGTCTTGCCTACGCCGGTGGGTCCGAGAAACAAGGCGGTATGCAGCGGTCGCCGAGGATCGGCAATGTCCGCCCGCACGATACGTAGTGCACGTTCGAGTGCCGCCAAGGCTTCATCCTGTCCGAGTATCTCGCTGCGCACGGCCGCCATGATGCCGTCTACGTCGAAGCGGTAACGACTTTCGATTGCCGCGGAACCCAGCGATTGCGCCGGTACGGCAGCACCCTCATTTTCCGCCGCAAGGCGCTCATGCTCCAGCCGCTTGCGGCTGCTTTCATCCAGCATTTCATTGAGAAAAGGCATATCGCTCCCCCTGCATGGGTCCGGCCCGGCCAATAAGGCCGGGCCGGGTCAGTACAACGGCAAGTCAGCCGCCGTGTTCCTCTTCCTTGGCGTCGTACGGTAGCGTTCCGACCGGCGCACAGGCGACGCCGACCTTGGAGCGGGTGAAACTCTCGACCTGCTCGCGGGTCTTTTCGGCGTCGTTCACCCAGTTTCGATAGAACTCGAAGGGGCAGTCGGCGACTCCCTTGTCTCCATCGCCTGCGGCGTGCAGAGCTGAGTACCCTCGATGCAGGATCTTGAACAGGTGATTCTGTGACTGGTCGTTGGCGCGCGCATCGCGGATCGCACTGATGGAAAGTTGGGCGTACTGGATCCCGTTCTCCTCAGTGCCACACTCGCCCAGGGTGCGCCCGTCGAAGCCGATGATCGAGGAGTGGCCGAAGTAGCTGTAGACACCATCGAACCCGGCGGCGTTGGCCACGGCCACGTAGCAATTGTTGGCCCAGGCCATGCACTTGGCCATGTTGATCTGCTGCTCCTTGGCGGGATACATGTAGCCCTGGCAGCGGACGATCAGCTCGGCACCACGCATGGCACAGTCGCGCCAGATCTCGGGGTAGTTGCCGTCGTCACAGATGATCAGGCTGATCTTCATACCTTTGGGGCCTTCACTGACGAAGGTCTGGTTACCGGGGTACCAGCCTTCGATCGGACACCAGGGGATGATCTTCCTATAGGTCTGAACGATCTCACCCTGGTTGTTCATGAGGATCAGGGTGTTGTAGGGATTGCGCTTGGGGTGATCCTCGTGGCGCTCGCCGGTGAGGGAGAATACCCCCCAAGTGTTGGCCTTGCGGCAGGCGCGGGCGAGGATCTCGGTTTCCTCTCCCGGAATAGTGACAGCGGTTTCCATCATCTCGTCGGGGTCGTACATGATCCCCTGTAGGCTGTATTCCGGGAAAATCACCAGGTCCATGCCCGGTAGGCCCTGTTTCATGCCAATAATCATGTCGGCAATCTTCTGGGCGTTTTCATGTACCTCCTGGCGAGTATGCAAGCGCGGCATCTTGTAGTTGACGACCGCCACGCCTACCGTATCGTTACTGCTCGAAATATCACCGTGTCTCATGGTTCCACTCCTGTTGTTTTACGTCTCAAGATCGCCACTTCTAGGCGGCAATTACTGCTGACTCGAGGCCAGCCTTAGAACGCGAGAAACTCGTGAGCGACTTCGTCAGTGAGGTCCTCGGCACTGCCCGCCATCGCTACCCGGCCTTTGTCGAGCACGATGAACTTGTCGGAAACCCGGCGTGCGAACGGGATGTTCTGCTCCACCAGCAAGATGGTTATTCCCATCTTCTTGTTGAGATGGACGATCACCTCCTCGATTTGCTGAACGATATTGGGCTGGATGCCTTCGGTGGGCTCGTCCAGCAACAGCACCTCAGGACCAAGCGCCAGGGCGCGCGCAATGGCCAGTTGCTGCTGCTGTCCGCCGGATAGGTCACCACCGCGGCGGTTCATGAATTCCTTTAGAATGGGAAAGAGCTCCAGAACCCCTTCCGGCATCTCGCGCCGGCCGTCTTCACGGCCGAAAGCGCCCATGAGAATGTTCTCCTTGACGGTGAAGCGGGGGATGATGGCTCGGCCTTGGGGGATGTAGCCGATTCGACGGCGGGCGCGTTCCGGGGTCGGCAGCTCTCCAATGCTTTCTTCCTTGAACCGCAGTGAACCCTTGATGCCATCCGTCAGCCCCATGATGCTCTTCAATAATGTGGTCTTGCCTACGCCGTTGCGGCCCAGGATGCTAAAAAGCTCGCCCTTGCCCGCCTTGAAGTTGACGCCCTGGAGTACCGGACTCTTGCCGTAGAACGAATAAAGGTCGCGTGCTTCAAGCATGATCAGCCACCTCGTTACCCAGATAGGCTGCCCTAACCTTTGGATCGCTCTCTATCTCCTTGATCGAGCCTTGCGCCAGCAGGGCTCCCAGCTCCATCACCGTTACCGTCTCGGCAATCTGCCGCACGAAGGTCATGTCGTGCTCAACCACGATCATGGTGTGATGTCCTTTCAGCGAGTTGAATATCTCACCAGTACGCCGGGTCTCCTGGATCGTCATGCCTGCCGTCGGCTCGTCCATGAGAATCAACTTGGCCTCCTGAATGAGCAGCATGGCGATTTCGAGCCACTGGGTCTGGCCATGGGAGAGATTGCCCGCCTTGGTGTGGACGTGATCCATCAGTTCCACCAGCTCCAGGATCTCTTTCAGCCGGCCCCGGATGTGGGTGCGAAAGACAAAGCCCGATGTCAGAATGCCGGGGTTCTGTGAGCGCGCGATTTCCATGTTTTCCAGTACCGTTAGCTCCTTGAACACGGAGGGCGTCTGGAACTTGCGTCCGATTCCCAGGCGGGCCCGCCTATGCTCACTCAAGCTGGTAATGTCGCGCCCTTCGAACAGGATCTGGCCCGAGGTGGCGGCGGTCTTGCCGCAGATAAGATCCAGCGTGGTCGACTTGCCCGCGCCGTTGGGGCCGAGTAGGCAGCGCAGCTCGCCTTGCGCCACGCTGAGGTCAAGGTTATTGACTGCCCTCAAGCCACCGAAATGGACCGACAGGTTCTTGAGTTCCAAATGCGCCATGTCAGCGTCCTCCGTTGTCGATTCGCCGCGTACCCACGCCGGTGGCCAGCCACCTGGCGCGTGCGCCGCCTCTCTCTGAGCGAAGCACCTTGCCGGTATGACGAACGGCGCTCTGTACCAAGCCGAACAGGCCCCTGGGAGCGACCAGAACCACGACGATGAAGAGTGCACCGAGGAAGAAGGTCCAACCGTCAACGAACATGTCGGACAGCCTGCCCTCCAGCAGATTGACGATGATTCCGCCTAGGGCGGCAGCCACCAGCGACTCCCGTCCGCCCACCGCGCACCAGATCACGATGGCCAGACTGAAGGCGACACCCATGTAGGTAGGAGAGGCAAACTCGAGGACCAGGACGTAAAGCATGCCCGCCCAGCCTGCAATTGCCGCAGAAGTGCAGAACGCAAGGGTTTCGTAGCGAGCGACGTCATAGCCAAAGAAACGCACCCGGCTTGCGTCCTCACGAATTGCCTTGAGCACCAGACCCACCTTGCTGCGTACCAAGGCTAGTCCTATTGCCAGGGAAACCATGAGGCAGACGGCCACCAGGTAGTAGAACTGGGTGCTGTAGTTGTCCACGCGCCAGCCGAACAGCTGCAGCGGTGCCAGTCCCGTCAGTCCGTTCTGCCCACCGGTGTAGCGCTGCTCCTCGATGAACATCAGTTGAACCGCCACTAGGAAGGCCAGCGTGATGATGGCAACGAACACGCCGGTGATGCGCCCGCGGAACATGAACACCGCCAGCAATGCCGCCAACGCGACAGGCACTGCGATGCCGGCAACCAGGGTGACTGGCAGCGAGTGGAACGGCTGCCAGAACCAGGGCAATACCTCGACGTTAGTCCAGCCCATGAAGTCCGGCAGGCCACCGGGCAGGTGGGCGCTGGCCTGGAGCTTTAGGTGCATCGCCATGATGTAGGCGCCCAAGGAAAAGGGTACAGCCTGGCCGAGATTGAGGATGCCCGCGTAGCCCCAGGACAACGCCAGTGCCATCGCCACCATGCCCAGCGCGAGGTAACGTGCGTAAGTGTTGAGGGCGAAGCCATCAAAGCTCACGGCCCAGGGGATGACGACGAGCAGCAATATCGCGAACAAGGCGTAGCCGATGCAGTCAGTCTTGAAGGTTCTGTTCATGGGTGGTCTCCTCAGCGGCGTACCTTGTCCGGGAACAGGCCCATGGGCTTGAACCGAATCAGGAAGATGATGGCGAGCAGTACCGCGATACGGCCGATGGTGTCGTTCATCAGCATCGAGAACATGGCGGTTGCCTCACCCACCAGGCCAGCGGCGGCAACGGTGCCCAGCAGGCTGCCAACGCCACCGACGATCACTACCAAGAAGGCGTCGACGACGAGGTAGGTACCCATGGTGGGGGTGACACTGACCAGGGGCGTGATCAGCGCGCCAGCCATGCCGGCAAGCCCCGCGCCATAGGCGAACGCCAGGGAGTAGACCCGATCCGCGCGGATGCCGTAGCACTCCGATATCTCCTTGTTCTGGATCACCGCCCGCAGCTTGGTGCCGAACTCGCTGCGCTTGAGCAAAAACCAGGTGGCAGCCACCACCGCCAAGGAAAAGAAGATCAGGAAAATTCGGTAGTTGGACATCACCACGCCACCCAGGACGAGGTTTCCGTCCAGAATGGAAGGACCTGCCACATAACGCGATTCGGGTCCGATAACGCTGCGAACCAACTGCTGCAGGAGAATCGCCACGCCCCAGGTCGCCAGGATCGTGTCCAGGGGGCGGTGATAGAGCCAGCGAACGACGCCTCGCTCCACCAGCAGACCCACCAGTGCGACCATCAGGAACACGACAGGCAGCGCCACAAGGATGCCCAGCCCCAGGTAGGTCTGCAGCAGCCAGGCACTGTAGGCACCGAGCATGACGAACTCGCCATGTGCCAGGTTGATCACGCCCATGGCGCCGTAGATGATGGCCAGGCCGAGAGCCACCATGAGCAGGATCGATGCCATGCTGAGCCCGGCGAAGGCTTGATTTAAGAAAGCATCCATTGAGACACCTCAGTTTCGGCTGGCGCGCCCGACAACTGTCAATGCGCGGGCGCACCGTTATTTTCACAACGTGACGAGGCCTTCGCCGGTGCACCGCTGCCCTTCGTAAGCCCAGTAGGGCTCCGGAGCGATGCGTTCCTGCGACTCCAAGACGACCTTCGCCTGACCGCTACGATCCCACTGGGCGACCTTGGGCCAGAGGTGTGTGTGCAGGTTTTCATCGATGAGGATTTCGCCTTGCGGCGCCATGAGGGTTTGCCCCACCGCGGCAGCCCGG
>Ga0213836_100071_pt1 | contig 121342 bp, 96 predicted proteins | sample SWPATP03_FD_160578 | JGI IMG/M metagenome (GOLD analysis project Ga0213836, IMG submission 160578) | Coastal seawater microbial communities from Marineland, Florida, United States - SWPA TP0 #3 | ecosystem: Environmental > Aquatic > Marine > Coastal | place: USA: Florida | collected 2016-08-05
CTGTTCTATGTTGTTTGATTACACCTTTAATCACTTCTGTATGGGCTTTAACTGCTTTATGGCTGGGTTTTATGTGGGTTTTATGTCCGATTAATCGGCTTGCTGCCCCGCCTGTTTTCCCAGATTTGTATTTTCCTGCTGGATATTGCCTGATATTGAATCCTAGAAAGTCGAACCCTGGATTCTCTGTCTTACCGTCATACTCAATAGTTTTGAGTGTATGACAGATTCGAGTCTTTTCAGGTTTTATTTCTAGTCCTACAGGTTTTAGCCATTCAGAAATAGCAGTCTTGCACTGTTCAATGATTTCTAGTGATGGGGATATCACTACAAGGTCATCGGCGTATCTTATAACAGTAGCCTGCGCTCTGTCTGCTTTCTTTGGATACATTGTCTCTATGAACCTAATCATGCCATCCAATGCGATGTTAGCGAGTATTGGACTTATTACCCCTCCTTGAGGTGTCCCTGTTTCTGTATCCTCGAATACACCGTTATCTAGCACACCAGCTTTGAGCCATTGTTTCAGGTCTCTTTTTAGGCAGCTTGGACAATGAATTTTGGACAGTAGGTAATCATGGTTTATTCGGTCAAAACATTTCGCTATATCAGCATCTAGCACGTAATATTCACCTTTATTAATACTCTGGTAAATCCTACTTATTGCATCTTGTGCTGACCGTCCGGGTCGGAACCCGTAACTAGTGCCTTCAAATCTCGATTCCCATTCAGGTTCGAAAGCCGACTTAACCAAGTCTTGCCTTGCTCTGTCTTGGATTGTGGGAATTCCTATTCCAGCTTTTTTCATCCCTACCGGGTTTTGGAATCCACACCCGTCGCAGTGGTTTGGCTTTGAGATTTCCCTTAATGCTCTCCACAAATTCAAACCTTTGTCTTGGAGAGATTGCTCTTACTCCATCAACTCCGGCTGTTTTCTTGCCTTGACCCGCTTGGGGGGCGGGTTTATTAAGCTGACTGTTGGGAAGCATGGCTGACCGTGGAACCCGCCCCTACAGCCGTATTGCTAGGAGCCGGGCATAATATGACTTCACCAATAGACGTTGCCACCTTCTTACCTTTGCATCTTGTCCCGATTTAGCTGCTTGAAATATCCTCTTTTGGAGCTTAAAGACGTATCTCTGAACCTTGGCCCAGTTAATACTTCTCCATACAAACGCACGTCTTTGTAAGTTTTGGTTTCCCAAATCCCTTACTTTCTCTCGATTTCGTCATATTGACTCCTACTAGACTCTATTCTTACAATCAAACCGTGACCTGTTAGCATATCCCTACCATTACAGTTGGGCGTTGGCTTCTGGTCACATCTCACATCCTCTAGGACTTGCGGTTACACTTATCCCTACTGATATCTCGACCAGATAATCAGAGTCCAGGAGGACTTAAAACGTTCCGTTTATATGGGCATTCCATCTTTAGATTTGTCCTTTCCACCGGGGTACTTTTAAAGGTCTGTGTAGGTAGTAAATAGAAGCCCCTACTTTTCCCCTTACTCTTTTGAGCGCAGCGTATCAACCTATTTCGCTACTATATTATTACGATGGTTCAAGCCGGACATTCGGTTTCCCTAATCATGGATGGTTGGCAGTGGTCTCGATTCTGGTGTTGGGTTGCACCTCGGAGCCTTCCGTTCCCAGCTTCAATCCTGAGATTGTGATTCCCAAAACTGGGGGTGGCTATCGCCGTTACTCTCAACGCCCTGATTTCTCAGTTGGTTTATGACCTTGAGTCCCCTGCCTTGCTTAGATTTCTCCAAGCGTCGGGACATATAAACAGTTATGGGATGGTCAGGGGTGCGAATCCCTTATATTCCACCAAGGGGTGCAAGTCCCACTAGGAGGTTATTTCAGGCATTGCAGCCTTATTTGACTCCTAAACGTCTCGCACCAATTTATTTAATTTTAGCGCTACTGGAATATAATAACGGATGACAACACCGCAAGAAAAGGCCAAATCGTCTTCAATCAAGAAAACGATAGCCCTCTTGTCGCCTTCTGCTGTAATGGCAGCTTAAACCGTCCTATGTCTGTTTCTGGATTACTAGAACTAGCTCACCAAAAGCTCCACTGGCCTGAACTGGCTCAAGTCATGGAGCCAACAGGTGCTGGACCCAGCGTGTATGCACGCCTAGCTCGGGAAAAACTGGGAAGGAATATCAAAAATCTTTTAAATGGTTCTGGTGCTGACCTCCAAGTGGGAGTGCTGGCTCCAAATCCTCAAGGGGATGAAACTGAGGCCCCTATCGCCGTGGTCTGTCAGTTTCCTATTCCAGTATCAGAGGCCATTCTTAAAGAAACTTACAGACTTGCATGGAGTTTTGCTCGCTCTCCGTCGCTAATTACGGCGGAACCAGATCGGTTGCGAATTTGGAGCTGTTACGAAGGCCCACCAACCGAATTTGAGAATCTCAGACCAGTTGCTGAAGTTTCGCGTCAGCAACTTGAATTATTTGATCAGCCCTCTCTCTCGCAACAGGCGGCTGATACTTTCCGCATCCACTGGGCTGATTTGGTGTCAGGGCAATTTTTTCAAGCTAATAATAAGCGATTTCAGCGTAGCCAGTCTGCTGACCAAATGCTCCTGAGCAATCTCAAAAGTGTCCGCAAGCAACTTAATAAACTTAAACTCGATTACGACACCATCCACGATCTATTAGCCCGGATTATTTTCATTCAATTTCTATTTGACAGAAAAGATTCCCAGGGAAACGCCGCTTTCAATCCAGATTTACTAACTCATTTATATGAACAAGCATATTTATTAGAAAGCCATGCAAATTTAACTGAAATTTTGCGAAATAAAACAGATACTTATAATTTCTTTCGCTGGCTTAACAATAAATTTAATGGAGATTTATTTCCCGGAAAAGGAGCGACCGAAGGGGAACGCGAACACGAATGGCAAGTAGAGGAACATAAAGTCACTGAACAACATCTCAATCTGCTTGCAGAATTTGTCAGTGGCGATCTGGAAATGGAAACGGGACAGGGTTGCCTCTGGCCGCAGTATTCCTTTGATGCCATACCCCTTGAGTTCATTAGTAGTATTTATGAAGAATTTGTTGACAAGGGAAAAAAAAATGCGGACAAAGGAGTTCACTATACTCCAGGACATCTGGTTGACTTTATCTTGGATGGCGTCTTGCCGTGGGATAGTGACGAGTGGGATCTGAAAATCCTTGATCCGGCTTGTGGATCGGGCATTTTTCTAGTAAAAGCATTTCAGCGACTTATTTATAGATGGAAGAAAGCTTATCCAGTCGAAGAAATAACTGCACCCATATTGCAACAAATTCTTGCAGGTAATTTGTTTGGAGTAGATGTTAATCCGCAAGCAGTAAGGGTAGCTTCATTTAGCCTTTACTTGACTATGTGTGATGAAATCGATCCTCGATATTATTGGGAGCAAGTACGCTTTCCACGCTTGAGAGACAAGCGATTAATATCCGCAGACTTTTTCCAAGAAAATGTAGAAGGGTTTCGCACAGTGCATGATGCGGGGCAATACGATTTAGTGATAGGTAATGCTCCTTGGGGAAGAAATACCGTTACTCGATTTGCGAATTCTTGGGCAAGAGACAATGAGTGGCCGATTACTTACGGCAATATTGGCCCACTTTTCTTGCCCAAATCTGCGGCTTTAGCAAAGGCTGGTCAACCGATTGCAATGATGCAGCCTGCTGGGGGGCTAATTTTCAATCAAATTAGCACAGCTCAAGAATTCCGGCACAAACTTTTTTGTGAATATAAAGTAGATGAAATTGTGAATTTATCTGCTTTGCGATTTGGGTTATTCAAAGATGCTATTTCACCCACTTGCATTGTCACGATGTCTGCCGAATTGCCCAATGGTGAACCATTGTCTTATATCTGCCCAAAGCCTGTTGCCAGTAATGAAGATGATTACCGGATAGTTATAGAACCTTATGATATCAATTTAATTTATCCGCAAGAAGCAATCCAAGATTCTTTGGTGTGGACTGTATTAATGTGGGGCGGCAGACGGGATTTAGCTTTAGTGCGCCGGTTGAGCCAAGGACAAAACTTTGAGAAACTGGAGCGTGCTAAAATTGCCATTAAAAGACAAGGTATTATCCGGGGTGATAGAAAAAAGTATCAGGAAGATATACTGGGAAAACGCCTGTTACGGCAGTTCCCCAAGGGTCCATTTATTTTTATCAATCCAGAAGATTTGCCTATTAACGCGGATCCTGATACCCATTCACGAGATTCTAGCGATTTGTCGGCGTTTGAAATACCCCAACTAATTTTAAAGCAAGCTTGGACAATTGATTCCAAAAGATTTCAAGCAGCAATTATCCGATCAGATGAAGATAAGCAAGGAGTGCTTTGTTCTGAAAGTTACGTGACTATCCATGTTGCACCTCAATATACTTCAACTTTAGAAGCGGCTTGTCTAACTTATAACAGCAAGCTTGCTGTTTATTATCTTCTTTTGTCAAGTGGCCGCTTTGCTTCTTATAGACCTGAACCTAATATTAACGAATTGCTGCGGGTTCCAATTCCTGAAAGTCCAATGCGATTACATAATATTCAAAGATTGGATTTTGATGATGTAGACCATCGTGTGCGTGAAGCCTTTTCCTTAAAGGATAGTGAGTGGTTGCTAATTGAGGATATCTTTAATTACACTTTACCTGATTTTAAAGGTAATCGTTCATCTCCTGGACGGCAAAGCACTCGTTCCCAATCTAGCGATCTTAAAACAGGAGCTTCGGAAGATGTCTTAAATGAATATTGCAATTATTTTTTAAAGGTGATTAAAGCTGGGTTTGGAACAAATAAAAACATCTGTGTTAAAATTTTTCAAGAGCAAAACCACACCTCTATTCCGGTTCGTTTAATTGCTTTTTATCTCACCCCAAATGATGAGGGTGAAGAAATCGAGGTTGAACCCCTAGATTCTTTAGAGCTTATAGAACAGTTAGAGAGGTTAAATCAATCATTTTTAGAAAAGTCCAGTATAGAGGAGGGGGGAATATTTTATCAGCGTGTTGCTAAAATATATGATTCTATTCACTTGGATGGAAAAACCATTCCTACTGTGTATTTTGTAAAACCCGACCAAAGACGCTACTGGACACGCTCTATGGCTTTACGGGATGCTGACGAAGTGGCTGCTGCTCTTATGATGTGGCACAGCGGATTTGAATCTTACTCATAAATTAAATTAGGAGTCATAAGTGGCTAGGAGACGACCAACACCGTGGGAAACCAAAAAATTACCTGTTCCACCTGATTTTGTTCAACTAGCAAAAGAGTGGTGTGAAGACGAATCAATGTTGATCCTAACATTAGTCTGGGAGGGATATGACCGGCTCCGAGAGTGTGACTTATTAACAATTTGCTGGGAACAAGATTATGAGGAGCGAGAAAGGACGATTACCCAACGATTTGTACCAAGAATTCGACAATGTATGACGGGATGGGAGCCATTTGATGTAGAACATGGTCCCTATGAATTTGAAACAAGGAAGGCACCACCGGCCCAGTCACCACAATATGATATTGCTTTTGTTATGCCTGGTGGTGACGGAAGAATGATGTGGCCGTTAGAAGCAAAGGTGCTTCCTTCCGAGGGGAAACTTTCTGAGTATATAAACGACATTAATAATGAATTTTTGACTTGTCGATACGCACCATTTTCTAGCCAAGGTGGTATGCTTGGGTATCTTTTTTCTACTCAAACCAGTAAAGTATGTAGTAATATTGAAGCCAAACTTTCCTGTAGTTTGTATCATCATCCACATTTTTTAAATAGAATTCATAAAATCTCAAAACACCGCCGTCCAGTTCCAACAGGAAAGCCTTATCCTGCTAACTTTCTTTGTCACCATTTAATTTTGCAGATTACTACTGAGAGTTTGTAGCATATCCTAAACTGGCAATGGATAATTTTTACATTCCAGCAAGTTTTTACCGCTAACTTAACCTGCTTTTATAAACCCTCTTAGACCTTCTAATTGATGCCCTGAGATTTTAAGGGATTGTTAGCGAGGATGCCACCAGAACGCAAGATAGAGGGTAAATTTCTAATATGGGTAATAGGGTAGATATAGGTGGTCATCTGACGAAAATAGGGGGAGGGGGCAGGGTAAGCACATCTCAATCAGGATTGACACTAGGATTTGAGAATAAGCATTCTGTAATCATCACTCATTGCCACCCGTTTGATTCCCACATACTGGATGCCAGCTTTTTTGTCAGTTAAATTTTATACCAAATTAGATGCGTTTACCCTGTCGAGTATAGCAATTTTGGAGTGGGGAAACCTGCGATCGCCTTTCTAGGAATGTGTTTTACACTCCCTAGAGTGGGCGATCGCAACTTCAGCAATCTACAACTCCAGCTTATCAAATTCCTCCGGTTCTCCATCGGGCAGTTTCATCAAAACCTGTTGAAATTGTTCCCAACTTCCTCGTTTTCCTCGCTCTATTAAATAATCTTGGGTCATCCAAGCGGCAACTTGAGCCGAAAGGGCGATCGCAACCAGTTGGTCAAGGGAGATATTTTCTCGGGCTGCCAATTCTGCTACTTGTTGGTACAAGGCATCGGGAATGGTTACATTTAACTCACGCATTTAAAGTTTTCACATCAAGCTAAACGTCAATTTTCAAAACTAACTTTAGCAGTGGAGTCTTTAGCCATAAATTCTTTGACATCTAAAACCTCGATTGTCACCACATCTCCACTGGGAGAATAGTGAATGATCAGGGAGCCTTCATCTTCAGCATAGGCAATGGGTTCGTCTGATAGTTCAATCAGCAAAGCATCCACATCTGGACTATATCGAATCCGTTTCATATCGCGACCTCCTTCGTGGGTAGTGGGTAATGACTAAAATGCGATCGGCATATTCTCTATAGACGCATCTGAGAACTAAAGTCTCATTTAATCTTTTTTGAGCGATGTATTTTTCTCCTCCGCTAGACTCTACTTTGTCTGGCGAGCGGATTGTGTCTATAATTATCTCGGGAGAAATCGTGATTCCGTGAGTGGCTAAGACTTCAATTTTTAGGACGGCGTGTTGGCTTAGTTCTATACTTTTTTCCGCAGTCAAAGCGATCGCCTCCGGTTTAGATTGACAGAAATGAAAGGCGAGCCTCCATTTGTGTCAGTTTTCCCCAGAGTTCGTCTGGAACTTCAAGGGTAATGATAGACATTGGAGAACCTGTAAAAAATAGTTGCTGTATTATAGCAATTTGGGAGGGGGGGAAAGCTGCGATCGCCCTAGGGTTCCATCACCTCACGGATAGTACCAATAGCACCCCCTAAAATCTCCGCAGCGCGATCAATTTCCGGCTCAGTGGTAAATTTGCCGATACCAATCCGCAAAGCACCTTCCATGGCATTTGGGGATAAAGCGATCGCCCGCAAAACATGGGACGGTGCTTCCACTCCAGAGGAACAAGCCGCCCCCGTAGAAATTGCCAGGCGATCGCGCACCCGTGCTATAATCGCACTATTAGGAACATCTGGAATCGAAATATGCAGATTTCCCGATAAGCGATAATTAATATCTCCATTAATCACCAAACCCGATATTTTGTCAAGTAGTAAATCCTGTAATTTATCGCGCCAATTGGCAATTTTTGCCTCATCTTCTGCCATTTCCAAACCTCGCAGGCGACAGGCTTCTCCCAACCCGACAATTCCCGGCACGTTGAGAGTACCAGACCTAATTCCTCCTTGATGTCCGCCGCCAAACAGATACATGATCTCGATAGTAACGGGTTCTGAATATCATGGGTTTAGTCAATCACTCCTGGACAGACTCAAGTTTGTAACCGTCGCCAAACCGCATCTTTCAACAATGTATTTTGCATCAAAATACTTCGGTCTTCGCCGGTGTATTCTCGAATGCGATCGCTACACTCTAAAATATGGTTCAGATAGATGTGATCGCTCTCTGTCGTCATAATAACTCATCCCTTCCTCAATACCTGCTGTGGAATCAAACGTCCCATTTTCTGCGGATATCCTCAAGATTTTTATTGACAGATCGCCTCCTTTTAGGATTAGTGACTATCACCTACGACAACTCAATAGGCGATCGCCTCAAATCGGGTCGGTGCTGCTGGCGTTTTAGCTATTCTAGTATTTATTCGCTATCTTGCATAGAAACATTCTCTAAAAGACGGCTGGAAATTTTATCATCTTTCGCCAGTTCTCCCAAACTCGCTTTGATATTCTGTTTGCACTTTTCTTGGACTTCTGCTTTTCTTTCAGCTTCTAGTTGTTCAATTAGTTGGGCGATTTCTTCTTCAGATTTTTTCTCACCAATTGATTTCGCCTTTACAAGCTGAATCTCTTGTTTAAACTCCGTGGAATTTAGGGATGTATCAACTGCTGCTTTAATGTATTGGTTACGAACCTCAACAATGCCGTAAGTTAAGTAGGGCAAATTTCTTCTATATGCTTCAGACAGGGAAACATCGGTAGCTGTGTTTAATCCCTGTAGCAGCGTCTCATAAGCGTGTTTGCAGTGAACCATCTCTAAAATGGCATAACGAAAGAAGAGCCATTGACTCTCATTAAGTTCTTTCACACTTTGAGATAAAAGACCGCGCAAACCTATTTCATTGGGTGCGAAGACTTTTGCTCTGGGTTCATTCACAAAACCTGTCAGAGTCCGATGCTCCACCTCTGTTCCAGATGAAAAGTAGGTGTTCAGTGCGTTGAGGTACAGATTGGAAACAAATTTAATGACCTGAAGACGCCGATCATAGGGTGTACCTGTATCTAGCATCAATTCGACCACTGAATGAACCGCCATCAAGTATCCGAGTTGGAAAGCTTGTGTGGAAACCGTATCAAAAATTGACTTGGCTCGATTGAGTAACTCTTTTCGCTCGGCTTCATTGCCGCCTTCAGCAGAGAAAAATCTCTCATAATCAATACTAAAGAACTTAGCGGCTGTTCGGTTTTTGATCTCATTTTCGTACCGATTGAGTGCTGAAGCAGTTGTTTTAGCATCTTGTAGCTGGTTCTTTACATAATCTCCAATTGATCGACCTTCTTCTTGGAGTTGGTCTTCCCGTTCGCGAAGCCGCTTAATATGTTCTTCAAAAACACTTCGGACTCCACTCCCTTCAAACAGCAGACTATAGCACTTGCGCTGAATCGGATCCGCTCTCAAATTTGGATCCAGTAACCGAGTGCGTAAGGCTCTCATTTCAGAGTTGTGTACGGCGAAAGGACGAAACCGATCAAAGAGTGGAAGCATGACAGCATCCGAAACATTCCCCAAGAGCTTGACCGCTTGTTCCACTTCATCCGGGGGATGAGATCTACCAGAACGACGGGAAAGTGTAGACCACTTCTGCAGTTCCGTTCCTATCAAAATTGTAGCTGGACGCTCTGAGTTTTGGATTCTTCTGCCATCGGTGATATCTTGTTTAGAGTCAAGCTGGAAAGCGGAGGGTACACCAAAGGCAACGGCTGCGTGCATTTTGTGCAAAGCTACTGCAGAGGTGTATTCAAGTTGACCCGCTACAACCTCAGTCTTGCGGTGTTGCGCTTCAGAAACTGAATCTCCAAATGCAAAGGAATAAATATGAGCAATTGAAGCCTCTGACTCACCACGACCTTTTAATTTGGAAAGGGTTTCACGCATCATCCTAGCTGCCAAGTCTTCATCGTCCAGTAAAAGTTCTCGGGATTGACTGACTGGCTTGGCGTTCTTATTGACGACTAAAAATATTTCCCGGCATACTGCTGGCAAGCTGATTCCCTTCTGCTTGAATTGTTCATTTTCTTCGTGGAGATCGGGAAAGAAAACAATGCAAATTGGTAATTCGATATTTTTGATTTGATTTTCCGTGAGGTGGAGGTGATTGTAAAATCCGGCAAAGTTATTACCAGACCAGCTATCGTTGATTTGTCTGTGTAACGCTAAAACAGCCATGGCTCGGTGTTGACCATCAACGATAATGAAGGCAGTTTTTTGTCGGTTATATTTGATGACTCCCAGCGGAGTAATAGACCCTTCAATTTGAGCTTTTTCAAAATCAAATAAGTCACCAAAGCTGATTGACACTTCAGTGACGTTGCGCGGTGCTGGGTAGTAAGACTGGATTCCCGTTCTTTCCGTTTTTTTAGGGACTAATACCGCCATAATTGGAGGAAAAAATCGGGCAAATGCCCCCGATTCTCCTAGTAGATAAGGTATCATATCATGAGCAACGCGAGAATCATCTAAATCCCGTTGGAGAAGTTCATCAAATGTTAATTCTTCTATATTAAAAACTTCCCGCCAAGGAACCATCTGAGAAGCGAGAGAGTTTTCCCAAATCCCTTCTGAGCCAGGTTTCATTTTGGTTAACAGAAACTGAGCGCGGACTCGGTTATCGTCTGAACCGATAGTAAACTCGCCGTAGGTTCCGTAAATCGGATCTTTTTGAACTCCAAAGCTAAATGACATATCAGGGTCTCCCACAAATTGGATTTGTCACAAGTTGAAGTACCTTCTCTAGATCGCGTCTAGAAGCAGAATCTGATTCGGTATCTTCAGTATCTAGACCAATATCAGCCGGAAGTGCATTAGTAGGATATATATGCACTACTAAATCTCTTAGCGGTATGTTTCTAATTCGGGCTTCAAGTGCAAATGAATGCGGCAAGCCTAGGTATTCCATTGTCGATTGAACTGTTGCATCAGGAAAAACGTCCAAATGTTTGCTTACAGCGGAATCCTGATCCCAGTATTCATTTAAACACAAGTAGTGCTGGCGATACACTCGTTGTTTAAGATTTTTTGCTATCCCTATATAAATGGGTCGTGTAAAAAAATATACTGAATTAGATTTTAGGAAATTTACCAATAAATTATCTGCACTATCAATGGCGTTTGCAATGACGGCAGAGGCTAATTGTCTTTTAAAACCATAAACAACATCTAAAGACGATTTCGCTACTAATCGAACTCCATAACGCATTTGAATTTCTGTCGATATTTCTCCGGGAAGGTCAAGGAAAGATGAAATTATTTGTTCAACTGATTTAGGCTCGATAACTAACGGCTTGTAGTACCAAGCATACAAACCTGAAGTTTCAGGAATTCTGGCAATCTCGATTCCCCCTTGAAACTCCAGCCGATCGCTTGGCATTCGTGTACCCCTCCTATACTATTTGCTTCTGTTTCACAAATGACACGCCAAACATGGTAAATCCTCATCTTCCTCATCTAAGACTGAAGAGAGGACATCAGCTAGAGGTCGATTTGGGACTGATTTGGTTATTTCCTTAGCCATTGCTTTCTCATGGTTGGCAATAATTTCCTCCTTGCGTTCGAGTAGTTCTAATAAGGTCTCCCCATCTGTCCAAGTGTAATGTCTGCCGTCACTATGATTTTGCTCGTAGTCAACCGCCTGGGCAAACAGATCGGGATGTTCCTCGGCGAGCTTCACCCATTCATATTTTCGCTGAAAAAAACAGAAAAAGCAACCAGAACGACTGCGCCACCGATAATAGTCGGGGAGCCCGATGCCGCTCTCTTCTAGCAAGCGGAGGATATCTGCTTTAACTAAACCCTTCTCCTTAAACGGATATACGGGGCGGATATTCGGCTTGGTGGAGATATAGCCATCCCGGTTTTCGTCGGCGCGGATGCCGATATAGCTTATGGTTTCGTCGTCCCCGACAAATTCCTCTAAGGGCTTAATTTTCATCATCACGGTACACCAGCGCTTTTGGGGAGAGGGAAGTAACCCGCCATGAATGTCGAGCCAATGGTCAAATCCTCGGTGAGCGCTGAGATAGTGAATTTTAATCCCTAAGCGGGCTTTGATGCGATCGAGATACTCGTAAGTTTCGGGCAACTCCTTATGGGTGTCGCAGAAGAAATACTCCATCTGCGGCACTTGTTTGTGCAGAAGGATAGCAAGGGCTGTGCTGTCCTTGCCGCCGGATAAACCGAGGATATGTCTAATTGGTTTGTTGCTCATGCTTCGTATTCTGACGGGTTTTCTGCATTTGAGCAAGATTCTCCTGGGATGTTGCTCCCAAAACTCTTTCGGTTAGTTTAGCAACAAAGGCTTGCTGAAGTTGAGGATTATCCCGCAAAAGGTGATTTTGTAAGGTGGCTTCAACCAATTTCTCTATTTGGTTCTCCGACTCATGTTCCACCCAGACCATGCGGTGAGTTTCTTCGCCGTCGGGACGGGTAACGGTAATCCGCCGCGCCTCGAATCCCTCCCCTTTGGCGGCGACTTCTTTTTGCAAGGCTTCCAGGTTCTTAAACCGCCGCGAGATGTCACTGAGTTTAATTTCAAATCTGGTCGCATCTTCATCAGTCCAGGATTCGGCGGGTTTGTCGGCGACTATCATCACCAGTGCTTCTAACCACTGGCGATCGCTTTTAGTTTCCTCCGCTGCCGCCCTTGCAAAACTCTTGAGGGTGCGCTCTAAACACTGACCGCTAATATAACTAGCGCGGACTCGCAAATCTTCCCGCAGGCGAGTTTCGGGACTTCTGATGCCAAAGGCTTCAAATAAGCGGGTTTGGCACTGGTCTAATAAGCAATCATAGGCCGTCTGAATCTCTCGCAAGGCTTCCACTAGCTTGGCGCGGAGAGTTTTGGCAATATTGGCATCAGAGTCTTCTCCGGTGGTAATTGCAGGCAACCCACAGGCTTGGGGTAAAGATGTAAAAACCAGTTCATCGGGTTCCTGGTCTCGCTGCAACGCCTGCAATACCCCCACTGCTTGGGCGCTGAGGCGCTGAGTTTGAGTGGTATAGGGGGGTAATGCCTTAGCGAACTGAAACAAGGGTTTAACGACCGTTAACAGGGTGGTATTACGAAGCCCTGGTTTATTGAGGGGTTTGCGTTTGCCCCAAATGTCCTCCAATTCTTTAAAGACTTGCGATCGCACTCCGAGGACTTCAAAGTATTTCACCGAAAAGCGATCGGGATACCTCACCAATATCTCGAAATGCTCCAATCCCAACACGGGGATAAAGGAGCCATCTTTATAAACCCCCACATCATCCACATGGTAAAACAACACCGCCGCCAACAACACCGGAATCGCTCCCTGTTTCATGCCGTAGGGAGGCGCTTGCAGGCGCTGATAAAGCAAATCTAAGGTTTGCTGTTGTTCTTTGGCTTCCAGACAAAAGGTTTCGATCGCCTCCCAAACGGTGAAAATTCCCGAATCTTCTGGCGGCGGGTAAAATCCCCACTGGTCATCCTCGCACCGATGAATTTTGGTTTCCGATAAAACCGAGTAATAGATACTCACTTCCGGGCCGTATCCTGTCAATTCTAACTGTTGGCGCGGTCCGTATTCCAACATTGCCGAAATCAACTCCAGTCTCGCCTTAGCGCCTTGGGAGGTGAGGTCGCGCCGATTGATTAGTTCATTCCACAAAGTGGGCGTTTGAGAATAAACCTGATCGCACACCCGCGAGAGTTGTGCGTTTAAATCGGTAACGTGGTTGAGAGTTTCTGGTCGTCCCAAAATCCAGCAGCGGTTGCGATTTTCTGCCAGGTCAAAAGCCTGACTTAGGGCATCATCAAATAACTCCTCAGCTTGCACTAAGCGGTAACGTACTTCTCGGCGCGCCACCCCATCGCTTTGTAATTCCGGGGCATTATTTTCAATGTATCGCAATGCCGCCAATTCCCGCGCTTGTATCCGCAAGGTCTCCAATTTAGCGGCACAAACCACGATTAAAGGTTTGCCGTCGGTGGTCATTTCCGGCGGATTATTGGGCGATTCTTCCCCCACCCAATAAGCGATCGCACCGTCGGCATTTTCCAGGGTACAAGAAAGAGTCGAGAGATGTATAGGATTATCGAGATAGCGCCGTTCAAAATAGCGCAGCGTACCGGTAATATAACTGTGGCGTTGGGCAACTAGGGGTTCCAAAGGGCGAATTTCCGACAGAAGTTCGACTAGGGTAGTGCGATCGCTTGCCAAATAGTCAGCTACAGCGCTATCTACATTAAAATCAGACCCTTCCCAAATCCGCAATTCATCGACTTGTCGCCGATAGGTAACGATTCCTTTTTGCAGCAAATTATCAATTGTCTTTTCCCACTCTGGGGACTCGTCCACACGGTCACACATTGCCAAAGCTACAAGCGATCGCGTAGCTTTCAGTCCCCCCGTGGTGGTGACAATGTTTAAGATTCCGATGGTTTTAAGCACCCGTAAACTGTCAGCATCCAGGGTTTTGGAAACATCGTTAATTAAGCCCTGTACTTCTATCCATCGTTGCAGTTTGGGGCGGGAGGTGATACCCATTCCCACAGCTTCGATAAAATAGTCGTAAACGCGATCGAGTTTCAATGTATGCAGTTTAGTATCATCCGCCGTCGTCTCTTCTAAATAGCGCCTGAAGGAATAGGGCTCGGCACTGGTGAGAAATGTAAATAAGGAGCGTTCATTTTGGGCGTATTGGGTGCATAATTCAGGTAATACTAACGCCGTCAATGGATGCAGGGGATAGGTTGCACCTACCACGTCCGTAGTGATGTCTGCCGTGAGTGTGTCAGGTAGTAAATCGAACCATTCTTTAGCCCAATTATTAACCCCCTCTAAATGGGTTCCGGCATTGGCAGAATCGATGGCTTTACCAATCAATCGCATCATTTGAGGGGCGGAATCTTTAAAGGGGATATCTTCAAATCTGCCTTGAATTTTTGCCCATTCGTTGCGCTGAACCGAACTTAATCTTTCCCCATAGTCAGCAAAGGCTTGGTGCAATAATCCAATTAGATAAATCTGAGAATCTGTCTCTCTAGGAAGTTCCGCTAATTGCTGCAACAAATATAAATCTTCGGCTCCCTGATTTTGGGCGACAAATTCTAGGTTTTTTCCCAATTCATCAATCAATATCAAGACAGGGGTTTGGGCAGCTTTGGCTACTTCGACAACCAACTTGATAATCTTTGATGTTTGGATAGATTTGCCGTTTTCAACATCAGTATATAAATCTACTATTTCCTTAGCTATTTGCGGTGTTTTAGCGGGTTTATTCTTCTGCCCAAAAAATTGGGAACCCTTATACATCGCCCTAACAATCGTATGGCTCAAAGGTTCCCGCTGGGCGGTTACAACAGCGCGAAAAAAACCTGCTTTGGGGATAGCCTTAGTTAATGATAAATACTCTGTACTTTCGCTGCCAAGGGTAGTTTCAATTAGTGCTAATGCTTCCTTGTGGGCGGTATTTTCGCGGTCAGCACAGGCGGAAATTAAGAATTGAGCAAAGGAAGATTTCCCGGTTCCATAGACTCCGGTTAAAGTCCAGGCGCGGTTAGCTTGGGGGGTGGTAAATCCGGTTAAAATTCGCCCCAGAGCATCTAGCGATCGCTCTGTCAGAACATATCCAGCTAAGGCTTCTACTTGGTCGAAATCTCGCTCGATATTGATAGACCGAGAATAGCGACGATTGAGGCTAAAATAATCTGATAAAAATTTAGGCATTTGATTAGCCAACTCTCCTTTTATTGTAATACATCCCCAGCAGATGATCCGCTAATTTTTGGGGATTTTCGTTAAAGGAAAACTGAATTAATCCGGCGGCTTCTGATAAAGCGATCGCATTCCATCCCCGCGCCACCTTTTCAATGGCATCACAGACCGCAGTTTCTGGCAACTTAAAAACCATCCCCGGACTACCGATATCATACAGCAGTCGGGAGATGGCGAGCGTGCGTTGTTCACGCCCCACAAAGTCCGCATATTCTAAACAAGCAGCCACTACAATTTCCGGGGGTAAATTGCGCTTCTGGTTAACTCTAAAGGTGTAATATTTAGAGTCGCCAGCCCTATGAATTAACCCTAATTCGGCAAAAGGACAATCAATCGAATCCTCACTAACTTGGTGATTTCGGCTTTGTTTAACGTACATCCTTAGCAGACAGCTAACATCTTTATTAATTGAAGAATCAGCCAGGTTTTTTTTAAGAGTTTTCCCATAGTCGGAGATAGCCACAAACAAATCATGTTGGGAAAATTCCACCCGCCGAAACTGATTAAATGTATAATGCCAAGCAGCAGCATCGCAGGGTTGTTTAAGCAAATTCCAGTGTAGCAACCACAGAGAAGCCGGATCCTCCAAAAACGGGTCCCAGCCGTCATCTCTTAAAATATTTTCACCGAATACCGTGGGGCGATCGCCTCCTAAAATCTTAAACGCTTGACACCAATAACGAATCGATCGCACCATATTTTTACCAACTCCCAGGCGCACCGGAGCATCTTCCGCCAAAAAAATACGATCATCTTTTTCGGCTTGATCAAACCCCTTTTTTAGCCAGCCAAACCGAGGGTGAAAGGTCTCGTGACGGGCAAAAACCGGATTCACGCTTGGGGGTGGATCGATGATATGACGATTGAGGCTGGTTTGAATCACGATGGTTTCCGGTGATGTCTGGTAAGCAAAACCCTTATTGTTACCCAGTCTGTGCCTGGGCGATCGGCCTGAGCAATAAAATTTTACATTCTTAACTCAGGGACTGGATCAGCTTGTGATGTCCATCGTCCATAGTACCGCGCTGGAGTAAAAAGTCAACCTACCGGCTATAGAGACCCTGCCATGGCTTCTCATCCTGACGGATAGCGCCTCAGATTTAGGCTTCCCAGTCTTCTAGGCGTAATCCTTCTGCCCGTGCAAACTCCCGAACATTATGGGTTACTAAAATCAGATGATTCGCTAAAGCGATCGCTGCAATTTGGAGGTCATAGGGACCGATTGGCCTTCCTAAAGCGGCTAATTGAGCGCGAATCCTGCCATAAATACTCGCTGCTGCATCATCAAACGGTAAAGACACAAACTGACTTAAAAATACCTCCTGTAGCGCCAGTGTACGAGAGGGGTTTGAGCTTTTCATCGCTCCATAAAACAATTCTGCCTTGACCACCGAACAAACCGCCACATCCCTGGGAGATAACCGCTTTAAATGTTTCTGTATTCCAGAATTGCGACGATTTAGGTAGAGAATACAGACATTTGTATCCAGTAAATAAATCACTCGATTTCTTCCCTCACCTGATATTCCCCTGGGTCATGTCTGACCAAGGGTTCATCGGCTAAACAGCCAGCGGTTTGTTCAAAAAATCCCGGAGGCCAGCCTAATTCGTCTGGGGTTTGAGTGGCGGAAGGTGGAGAAGCGGATTGATAGATAACAGCTATCTCTAACTCTTGATTCGCTAAATCTTGAGGAACTTGTAAAATAACTTTTCCTTCCCCATCCGCCCGGATTTTGAGTTTGATAATTTCCATCGTATATTTTGCCTGTTCAATTGATAGATTTTGAACAAATTATAGCCAAGTTTTATGTGACATTTTGCACCAGGGGTACGCTGGAGGTTTGATCACCCGCCAGGTCTTCCCACTACTTAACCCTCAACGTGCGATCGCCTTCACGGAGGATTAAACGTCACTGAAGACAGTTTTTGCCATTGGTCAATCACAATCAACCGCATATCTCGGAGTCTTTCCCCACAGTGCATATCCCCGTGTTCACAGGTTAAAAAATCCAAGTTTTTTATCTGTCTTCGACTAAAAATTGAGGGATAACCACGGTGTAATTTTGATGGGGTGATAAGGGGCGATCGCCTCCTAAAATCTTAAACGCTTGACACCAATAACGAAGCGATCGCACCATATTTTTACCAACTCCCAGGCGCACCGGAGCATCTTCCGCCCAAAAAATACCAGCATCTTTATTAGCCAGCTCAAAACCTTTTTTTAGCCAGCCAAACCGAGGATGAAACGTCTCGTGGCGGGCGAAAACCGGATTGGGGGAATAGCTATTTAAAAGACGACTTTGAATCATAATAGTTGTAGACACTGGTTGCTATTGTTATGATTAATGATAGCCTATAGATAAGCGCCAAATTGAGCAATGGTAATGGGAAGTGATGAAAACTCGTCGGACTCGTAGTCAAGAACGAATTTTGAGCAAACTTAAAGCCCTGAGACGATCGCTTTCGGCTCAGGATCTGTATATGGAAATGCGTAAAAATGACCAGGCTATGGGACTAGCCACAATTTACCGTTCCCTTGATGCACTGAAAAAGGAGGGTTTGGTTCATGTGCGGCTATTAGGGAACGGGGAATCTGTTTATAGTCTGGTACAGGAGGATGAACACTATCTGACCTGTGTTGAGTGTGGTTACTCAATTGTGATTGATGAGTGTCCAGTGCATCATTTAGAAGCCACCTTACAACAATCCCACAATTTTAAGATTTACTATCATACCCTGGAATTTTTTGGCTTATGCGATCGCTGTGCTAAGAACAGCGAATCGTGATTATCTCCACCACCAAAATCACTCAGATTTTTTAGGCTTATAGGTAGAAGCTACCTGTAACTCTTTTAACTGCTTTTGATCAACCCCAGAGGGTGCATTAGTAAGCAAACAACGGGCTTGTTGTGTCTTAGGAAATGCAATCACATCTCGGATCGAATCTTCCCCAGCTAATAGCATCACTAAGCGGTCTAAACCGTAAGCGATACCGCCGTGGGGGGGTGTTCCATATTCAAAGGCTTCTAATAAAAAGCCAAATTTGTTGTAGGCTTCCTCCGTAGATAAACCGATCGCATCAAAAACCTTCTCTTGAATTTCCCGCTGATAAATCCTCAGACTACCGCCGCCAATTTCCGTACCATTTAGCACCAAATCGTAAGCCTGAGCCCTAGCCGTTTTCAAATCATTAATATCATCAGGATGGGGAGAAGTAAAGGGGTGGTGAATAGCTTCGAGGCGTTTTTCATCCTGGTTCCACTCAAACATAGGAAAATCCGTCACCCAGAGCAGATTAATTTGTTCAGGGTCAATCAATCCCAACCTTTGACCAATCACCAATCGCAGTCTATCCAAGGTTTTATTAACCGTGGCTACATCCCCCGCACCAAACAGTAATAAATCCCCCGCTTTCGCATTCGTGCGCCGGAGAATTTCCGCTTTTTGTTCATCACTCAGGTTATCTTTAATAGCGCCGATAGTATCAATTTGTCCATCAGCTTTCACCCTAATATAAGCCAATCCTTTCGCCCCGGCTTCCGTGGCTTCTTTAAACAAATCCCCACCGGGTTTAATTTGCACATTAGAAATCAAATCATTTCCCCCAGGAATCGGCAGGATTTTCACAATTCCCCCCGATTTTATCGCCGCTGAAAAAACTTTAAAACCGGAATCTTTCAGCAGGTCAGAAACATCAGCAAGTTCTAAGCCAAAGCGGGTATCGGGTTTATCACTCCCATAGCGTTCCATCGCGTCCTTATAGGTCATGCGCGGAAAGGGGCGGGGTAAATCAATACCTTTTACAGTTTTAAAAATATGACAAACCAGGTTCTCATTTAAGGTGAGAATTTCCTCCTGAGACATGAAACTCATCTCCATGTCTAACTGAGTAAATTCCGGTTGTCGGTCAGCCCGTAGATCTTCATCGCGGAAACAGCGGGCGATCTGATAATAGCGATCGAACCCGGAGACCATCAACATTTGTTTAAACAATTGGGGAGACTGAGGAAGGGCGAACCACTCTCCGGGGTTAACCCGACTGGGAACTAAATAATCCCGTGCGCCTTCGGGAGTCGATCGCGTCAAAATTGGGGTTTCCACCTCAATAAAATGTTCTTGATCTTCCAGGAAGCGCCGCATAGCCTTAATCACCTCATGGCGCAATTGTAGGTTACGGGTCATGCGTTCCCGTCGCAGGTCCAAATATCTATATTTGAGGCGTAATTCTTCGCGGACTGATTCATTATCATTACTCCCGACCTGGAATGGTAGAGGCTTTCCTAGTCCGTTGAGGACTTCGATTTCATCAGCATATACTTCTATATCGCCCCCTGGTATTTTGGGGTTGATGGACTCATCAGGACGGTGTGAAACTCGACCAGTAATCCGTAAAACATATTCATTACGGACAGAAGTAGAAAGCCCGTAGGAATTAGGGGTGCGTTCAGGATCGCTGATAATTTGTACCAGACCACTGCGATCGCGCAGATCCAGAAATACCACCCCCCCATGATCGCGATAGCGATCGACCCAGCCGCAGAGGGTGACTGTTTCTCCAATATTAACACTTCTTAGGTGTCCGCAGTAGTAGGTTCTCATGGTTATCGCGGGTAGGTTCTCAATTGAAAATTTTAGTCTCGCAGTGTACCAGTATACGAGATTATGTTGAAAACTCGCACTAATTTTTTAGGCCAACTTTTGGGGTAATTTCACCGTAAAACAGCTACCCTGACCCTTTTGGGATGTGACATCAATAATACCATGATGGGCGGCGACAATTCGGGAGACCAAATGCAGTCCTAAGCCACTTCCCGATCGCTTATGGTTTCCTTGACGAAAGCGATCGAAAATAATGGCGCGATCGGGGTCCGACATTCCCTCTCCGGTATCCTCAACTTGTAGAATTATCTCAGGTGTGCCATTAGTGGGGTTGGCTGCTACCTGTAGCCGGACGGTAATTTTCCCCAGGTCAGTGAATTTAATGGCATTTCCCAGCAAATTCATCACCACCCGGCGCAATTCTAAGGGGTCGCCAACCATTGATAGATCCGGTTGGATCTCGTCTATATGGATAATTAAGCCTTTTTCCATAGCCAGGGGGGTCAATTCTTCGACTACCTCTTTGACTAATGCACTCAAGTCTAGGCTGGAGAAGGCAATAGTTTTGCGATCGGCTTCATAGCGATATACTTCTAATAGGGTATTGACCATCTGTAGGAGGTTTTGGTTACTGCTAATCATGGTAGCGATCGCCTCCGACATAGTTGGGGTCACTTGTCCCAATGCGCCCTGCTGGAATAGTTTTAACATCCGATCTGCCGCCACCAGGGGAGTCCGTAGGTCGTGGGTGAGGCGAGAGACAAAATCTTCTCGTTGGCGTGCCATTTGCACCTGTTCATCTATACTCTCTTTAAGTCGGAGTAGCGATCGCACCCTGGCTAGGAGTTCGTCAATTTCTACCGGTTTACGGATAAAATCATCAGCCCCCGCGTCCAGTCCTTCCACTACACTAGATTGATCATGGGCTGTAATCAATAAAATCGGGATAAATGGGAGGTTAGGGTTATTGCGGATACGCCGAGTTACTTCGTAGCCATCAATTCCCGGCATCATCACATCCAATAATACCAGTTGGGGCGGCTTCTCTAATATCGTTTTTAGGGCTGACTCTCCGTCCGGTTGACAATAGACCGTGTATCCCTCGTCGGCTAACATGGCTTCAATCAGAAATAGATTCTCTGGGGAGTCATCAACCGCTAAAATATGTGGGCGGGAGTATGTTGAGGGGACAGCAGAAGAATACATAGTTATTGTATTTGGTCAGAAATTATCCAAAAAGCTAAAGTTGGGGACACTATAGAGCGCGTTTAGACCACTTTAACAGTTAATGGCTCCGGTCTGATTCAGATACTCTTGCCTAGAATCGGAGATTATCTCTATGTCCGATTAAAGGTGGTACAATCATTGTTTCTGGGCTGACAATAACTCAGGGTCAGCGTCGCACCAGTCACAGGATGGCAGATTTTAAGTTGTCTAGGATTGAACTACTGGTATTTGAGAATTTTCTGGAGGGTAAATGATGAAAACTATTCGGGTGGTTTTAATTGAAGATCATGATTTAACTCGTGTGGGTTTAAAAACCGCCCTACAACAGAGTGAACAGGTGGAGGTGGTCGGGGAAGCCGCCACCGGTCGCCAGGGTTTGGAAGTGTTGAAATTGACTCGACCTGATGTGGCAATTATTGATATTGGTTTACCTGATATTGATGGGATTGAATTAACTCAAACTTTTAAGGAATATCTCCGTAGCCAAAAGGGACCCAATACTAAGGTTTTGATTTTGACTATGCACGATAATAAAGATGCTGTGATGGGCGCTTTTTCGGCGGGGGCAGATTCTTATAGTGTTAAAGATGTGAGCATCGATCGCTTAATGGAAGCCATCCAAGTCACCAGTGAAGGTAATTCCTGGATTGACCCGGTTATTGCTCGCACGGTTTTACAACAGGCTCAAAATCTACCCGGGGAAAATACCAACGCGGCTACTGTTACTATAAATGCTGTTGAACCAGAATATAAAGAATTTTTATCTACTTGTCCCCTAACTGAGCGGGAATTGGAGGTTTTAGAATTGATTGTCGGGGGACGCAGTAACGCCGAAATTGCCGAAAAGTTATATATTACTGTGGGTACAGTTAAGACTCATGTTCGCAGTATTTTAAATAAGTTATGTGCTGACGATCGCACTCAGGCTGCGGTGAGAGCTTTACGCTCCGGGTGGATTGAATAATTGCATTAATTACTATTCCCCCAGACTGATTTTCTGTGATGGTCTCTTCCCTGAGAACATGGGTTTTAGCCTGTTGACAATATCGGTAGATTTATGTTAATCAGCCGATTCGCCGATAAGTTAACATCAAATCTTGACATAGGTATTTTATACTTCCCTAGATAGAGGTTAGACAGATTATAAGTTCTTAGTATAGGATGGGTAACTGAGAAAGCTACCCTCAAAATCATTGCCATCTCTATGATACTACTGACCCAGATATCAGGATTAACTCTGTTATCAAAGTTGAGAGTTTTCGCCCTAGCCTCCTAGGGGGTATAGTTGGGAAAATCAGGCTTGATATTGTCAACAGTAAGTTATTATGATTAACATGAACAGTTACGAGAGTGTAATTCCACCCAATTCGGCTAATATTCTGATAGTAGATGACTCTATGGATGGCAGATTATTAGTAGAAATTCTGCTGCAAGATGCCGGATATAACGTGCAAACAGCCGAAAGTGGTCAGGTGGCATTGCAGATGGTTGAGTCATCAACACCCGACTTAATTATTTTGGATTTAATGATGCCAAAAATGAGCGGTTATGATGTGATCAAAATTTTGAGGTGTCAACAAGGCCTCCCATTTATCCCCGTCTTAATTATGACGGCTTGTGGCTATTTAGAAGACCGGGAAGAGGCTCATATCGATGTGGATGGCATCATTTATAAACCGATTGATTTGGAGGTATTATTGTCTCAAGTGGAGGGTTTGCTAAAAAAGACAAAAAAGCCTAGACTGAATCAATACTATTTGGGGTGTTCTGCTTGAGGTGGAGATTGCCAGCCGACAATCCGATAAACATCAATAAGTTGCTGTTTTCCCTTGAGAGGAATAAACCCCCAAGATTCCAGATCAAAAACATCGGGAAGATAGACTAAGGTTTGATAAGCAGTGAGGATGCGACATGGTTCAGACTGTCTATCTTTCTCGCAACTTTCGAGGCGAGAAGCAATATTAACAGAATCTCCCAATAAACCATATTCTAGTCGATCGCGACTGCCTAAACTGCCAGCAACTAAGGGTCCGGTAAAAATCCCAACTCTCATTTCAATAAGGGGTAGATTTTGGGATTGCCAAAGTTGATTTAACTCGATGAGGCGATCGCGCATTTCCAAAGCACAAGCCACGGCTGCATAGGCATCTTGAGCGATTTCTGCGTCGGTAGTGCGGGCGATAGGAACACCAAAGGCAGCCATAATCCCATCCCCCATAAACTTGTTAATAATGCCTCGATGACTATGAACACATTGGGTTAAGGTAGCCAGATACTGATTGAGCCATTCGATTAGCTGTTCTGGGGGTATTTGCTCGGAAATAGTGCTGAAATTGCGGATATCAGTAAATAGCATAGTAGCCACGAGTTTTTCTCCGGGTAACTTCCCGTTAGTCATCAGGCGATCGCGACTATTCCATAAAGCCTTGGCGATTTCTGGGGAGGCATTTTGTCCGAGTAATCCCATCACCACCTGTTGCTGTCGCTGGGCACGAAATCCCAGATAAATAATCACAATCACAGAGGTAAATAGGAGAGTCAGGCTAGGCGCAATCATGGGAACCCAGACACTGTTTAAAAATAGGTAAAATCCCCCCACCCACAAAATTCCTAACATGATTGGGGGGCAAAATATCCACACGAGGGGATGACGCACCACGACCACCACCATGACACCTGCTACCCCCCAAACTATAGCCCAGATAAACTCTGTCCACTGTGGCCAAAACACAAATAAAGAACGTTCCCCCGCCACTGCATCCAAAAGTTGGCTAACCATTTGGGCGTGAATTAACACTCCTGGCATTTTGGGGGAAATTCGGCGGCTGGGACTATAGGGAGTCAGAAATAGATCTTTTCCACTGGGGGCGATCGTTCCGATTAAGACGATTTTATCCTCTACCCAAGAGGGGGGGATGTTACCATAGATAACTTCGCTAACACTGACAACCCTGGCGACGGCTTTACGGGAGCGGTAATCGAGGAGAATTTGATATCCTTGGTCATCAATGGTTTGATATCCGCCGCTGGTGTGATGAAGGGGTAAAAATTCCGCGCGACCCCAACGAATACCATCAGGGTGAAGGGGGCTATTGGTGGGGTTAATGCCCTGTTTTTGCCAATATCTGAGGGCGAGTTGCATGGAAAATGAGTAGAAGGTTTCGTCTTCAATGGTGGCTAACATTAAATTGCGGCGCACAACTCCATCAGGGTCTAGTAACAAATCATTGAATCCGACGCGATTGGGGGGGACTGTGGGAGGGGCGGGGGTTCCCTGAATGTCTGAGTCTCCCAGGGCTTTGATGGTGATAATTTTGGGGTTGTCAAGCTGTTGGACTAATGATTGATGTCCGGGTTCATAGGGAATGTCGCGATAGATATCTAAACCGATCGCTTGAGGTTGTAGCTGGGAGAGGCGATCTAAAAGTTGGGCGATAACTTCATCAGATAAGGGCCAGCGATTAAAGGCGAGTATATCTTCCTCGGTGATACCCACTATCAATAATCGCGGATCTGGTTCTAAATCGTCGCGTAGTCGCACCATCACATCAAAGGCTATCAATTCCAGGGTCTGGAGTCCTCCTAGCTGTTTCAGCAACAAAATTCCCAGGATGATGCTTGCATTGGCGATCGCACAGGCGATAATTTCTTTGAGATCAGCGCCTTTGTTTTTGAAAACTTCCAACCACTTCCGACTCACAGTTAATCCCCACTTGGTGCAGCCATTCCCATTATTATTCTTACCGATCAGCTAAAGACTGGGGGAAATTGAGGCGGGGCGTGCGGATATTTGTTATAATTTGGTGTGGGTAAGAGTCAGCGATGGCGGTTGCGGATTCATTGGTTTGAATCTGAGGAAAGTCCGGGCTCCCGAAAGACTAGACTTGCTGGGTAACTCCCAGTGCGAGCGATCGTGAGGATAGTGCCACAGAAACATACCGCCAAAGGGGCTATTTAGCTCACTGGTAAGGGTGCAAAGGTGCGGTAAGAGCGCACCAGCGATATCGTGAGGTATCGGCTCGGTAAACCCCGGTTGGGAGCAAGGTCGCAGGGATGACGGTTGGTCTTTTACCGATCCCGTTTATGGTGTACCGCTAGAGGTATCTGGTAACAGATATCCCAGATAGATAACTGCTATCTTGATTGCTATTTGCAGTTGAGACAACAGAACCCGGCTTATGTCTGGCTCTTGCCTTTTTCTTAACCCTACAAAAAAAGGGGTTTCTGGGCGGTGGGGAAGTGTTAATCATCGGGAAATTGCCAACAGGATATCCTTTCGATTTTTGTGCTTCCACAACTAGGGCAGTTTTCATCCCAGGCTGAACCTACCCACTCGGCTTCACAGTCTCGACAATGACAGAAAACGTTATTTATATCAGCCTGGCGAATTTGCGATCGCCAAGTTTCTAACAGGTCCTGATGGTTGGTTGATGTATCTTCAGACATAAGTGATGATTTCTGGGTTGGGCTATGTGAATATGGTATAATAACAGGCGCTGATTATCAATAGTAACTATGGCAATCTTACATCTGGAAAATGGCACGAGTTATTCTAACCTAGAAGATATTAGCCGAGAACTTTCTGCTTTGAATGTTAACTTAAATAAATGGCCGGTGGGAGATAACCCAGAAATTCGCGGCTTGTTAAGTGAGGCGGCTTTGGATGATCACCAAAAAGAACAGGTGTTAGAATCTCTGGATGGCTATTTTCAACAACTCCAGGAAACGGCTGGTTATCAGTCGAGGGATTTAATCGTTTTACATCCCGATATCCCTAACTTAGACAGCCTACTGGCTAAGTTTGAGCAGTGCCACACCCATGCTGATGATGAGGTGCGCTATATTATTGATGGGGAGGGTGTGTTTGGTTTTGTGGGTGTTGATGGTGGTCAAATGGAGTTGGTGATTGAAGCTGAAGAATATATTAATGTTCCAGCGGGGACAGAACACTGGTTTCACCTAACGGATACTAAGAGAATTAAAGCGGTGCGCTATTTTAGCAATATGTCGGGATGGACTCCAGAATATACTAACACGAAAATTCGGATTTCCCCGGCTAATTCGGCGGTGGTTTTTGGTTGATGGAGCGATCGCACTGGGTCGGGTAAAATAAGGCTAGGGGGTTGTCGATGAGGGAGGGTCAATGAGTCAATGTCTAAATCCTGACTGTCTGGCTAATAACCCACCTGATAGCAAGTTTTGTCAGCGATGTGGTGCTAAACTGTTATTAAAAGAACGCTATAGGGCGATCGCTATTATCGGTCAGGGAGGGTTTGGTCGCACTTTTAAAGCGGTTGATGAGGACAAACCCTCGAAGCCTATTTGTGTGATTAAACAGTTTTTTCCCCAAGGTGTGGGGACTCAGGGAGTTGCGAAAGCTAAACAACTGTTTGAACTGGAAGCGGTGCGTTTAGATGACTTGGGACATCATCCCCAAATCCCGGAACTTTATGCTTATTTTACCCAGGATAATCGCCAATATTTAGTGCAAGAATATATCCCCGGTAAAACCCTGCTAAATGAGTTAACAACCCAGGGAAAATTTAGCCAGCAACAGGTGATTAATCTCCTGGGTAGTTTGTTACCTCTGTTGGATTTTATCCATGGAAAGCAGGTAATTCACCGGGATATTAAACCGGATAATATCATCAGAAGACATCCCGATCATCAACTGATTTTAGTGGATTTTGGGGCGGCAAAATTTGCGACAGCGAAGGCTTTAACGAGTCCGGGGACTAGCATAGGTTCATCGGGATATGCGGCACCGGAACAAACCTTGGGACAGGCTAACTTTAGCAGTGATATTTATAGCTTGGGTGTGACCTGTCTTTATTTGTTAACGCAGGTGCAACCTTGGCAATTATATAATGTTCATGATGGGGAATGGAATTGGCGCAAATATTTAGGCGATCGCCTAAATTCTCGGTTAGCGGATCTGCTAGATAAAATGGTGATGACCAGCAGCAATAAACGCTACCAATGCGCCCAAGAAGTGCGGGAAGATATGAAGTCATGGCTATCACCATCTACGGACTATAGCTTCCTGGAAAAGCTGCTCAAAAGTGGCAGATGGAGGGATGCCGACCGGGAAACCACCACGTTAATTTTAGCAGTAGCAAATCGGGAAAGTCAAGGTTCTTTGGATATCGAGAGTTTGGGAAAGTTACCCTGTGATATATTCCGCACCATTGATCAGCTTTGGTGTCAATATAGTAATGGTCGGTTTGGGTTTAGTGTCCAGTATCGAATTTGGAAGGAAATCGGGGGTTCTACCAATGCGGATATAGAGACTTATAACCTGTTTGGGGAAAGGGTGGGATGGCGGCGACCGAATGACTGGTTATGGTACAATAACCTAGTGTTTGAAATAGATAAAGCCCCCCCCGGTCATCTCCCGTCGGGGAGGGTGGGGGATATTGCGATCGCCAGTAGATTAATGGGGAAATTGGGAGGGTTTGGATTAGCGAGAATTTTGGCAATTATGGCTAAATTAGAGGAGTGTGGAATCGGCTAATTAAGACTTGATTAAAGCCTTCCAAGCAAAATGGGGTAAAGCCAACATCCGCCGCCAGCGCCAAGGTTCCTGATACAAACGATAAAGCCATTCTAAATGATGTTCACAAAACCAAGCGGGGGCTCGTTGTTTTTCTCCCGCCCAAATATCAAAACTGCCACCGACCCCAATCCACACCGCATCAGGACATAAATGGCGATGTTTAGCAATCCAAAACTCTTGACGGGGAACGCCTAAACCGACTAGAATTAATTGAGGTTGTAGTTCCTGGAGACTGGCAAGCATTTCCTGTTCTTCGGAGTCGGACAGGTAGCCGTGATAGGAGGCGATCGCCAAGCCTTTAATGTGGCGCTGAAAATTGTCTGCTGCTTTTTGAGCAATACCAGGTTTTCCACCATAGAAAAACACTAATCCAGAGGGTCTTAGCTGGTTGACCTGATTAAGGAGGGTTTCGGCTAATTCAATTCCTGGACAACGGCGGATAGAGTGTCCTTTGAATTTCAAATAAAGCACGACACCCGCGCCGTCAGGAATCACTAGGTCGGCGCTTCGGATTAACTGGGCTAGGGGTTGATTAGATTCGGCGGCGATCGCCATTTCAGCATTGAGGGTAATGACATTAGTTCCCAAACCCTGACTCAGCCGCCATGACAGCCACTGGCTATAATTATCAGCCAAATGGACTGGTAATCCTAAAACGGGAAAGGTTGGCAAATGTGTTTCTGGTGTCGATGGACCTGGTTTCATTGAGTCAATTAGCAAAAATCCCTTGCAGATGATTATACCCTGGCGATCGCTCTCAAAATTAACTAATTTCTGGGGTTTCGCTCTGCTGGGGGGAGTTGCTGGCTGTGAAAATGCGATCGCTCTGGTTGGGGGAATTGCTGGCTGTGAAAATGCGATCGCCCCTAGAGGAGTTGCTGGCTGTGAAAATGCGATCGCTCTGGTTGGGGGAGTTGCTGGCTGTGAAAATGCGATCGCTCCTAGAGGAGTTGCTGGCTGTGAAAATGCGATCGCTCTGGTTGGGGGGAGTTGCTGGCTGTGAAAATGCGATCGCCCCTAGAGGAGTTGCTGGCTGTGAAAATGCGATCGCTCTGGTGGGGGGAGTTGCTGGCTGTGAAAATGCGATCGCCCCTAGAGGAGTTGCTGGCTGTGAAAATGCGATCGCTCTGCTGGGGGGAGTTGCTGGGGTCTGACGGTCGCTTTCACCACAAGCGACGAGGTGTCCTTGTGGAGTTAAGTTTCCATCCCCTTGCGCTTAATTGGTAGGGTCTGACTATCTGATTCTCTTTTTATTAAGGCTAAGTTTCAAAAGCTGTTTCCGTCCCCTTGCGCTTAATTGGTAGGGTTAGACCTCATTCTTGAAATTGAGAAAGAAGAGATGGCTCCCTGGTTTCCGTCCCCTTGCGCTTAATTGGTAGGGTTAGAAGGTAGGAGAACCCGGAACAGATATTATTTGTGGTTCCGGGTTGTTTCCGTCCCCTGACAGGAAACTGGTAGGGTTAGACCTCATTCTTGAAATTGAGAAAGAAGAGATAGCTCCCTGGTTTCCGTCCCCTTGCGGGGAATTGGTAGGGTCTGACTATTTATGCTATCGATAGGCCCGCCCTCCACTGGAGCATTGTGACAGGTTTCCGTCCCCTTGCGGGGAATTGGTAGGGTCTGACCGCTCAATCCCCCGAACAATGAGAATTGGCGAGTTTTCGTTTCCGTCCCCTTGCGGGGAATTGGTAGGGTCTGACATTATCTATGACCCCGATATGGGGGAGTATTTAATGTTTCCGTCCCCTTGCGGGGAATTGGTAGGGTCTGACAGCCTGATTTTTTTACTCAATTCAAAAACGCCGAAAAAGGGTTGTTTCCGTCCCCTTGCGGGGAATTGGTAGGGTCTGACTATCCTGAGAGAAGTACTTAAAGTAGTACAGAAAGTGGGTTTCCGTCCCCTTGCGGGGAATTGGTAGGGTCTGACTGGCTTCTGTAAGGTACACTCAATCGCATTGCGTCAACCTAATGTTTCCGTCCCCTTGCGGGGAATTGGTAGGGTCTGACAGGACGAGTTGATTTGGGATAACTCGCCGGAAGAGCTGACAGCGTGTTTCCGTCCCCTTGCGGGGAATTGGTAGGGTCTGACATTAGCTTTATGGCAAAAGGAGCAACAATGATAATAAAACCAAAAGTTTCCGTCCCCTTGCGGGGAATTGGTAGGGTCTGACTGAGTTCAACTCGCGGGGACCTACCCCGGAAGAGCAACAGTTTCCGTCCCCTTGCGGGGAATTGGTAGGGTCTGACTTGGATGATAAGCAATTAGAAGCAGCGCTGATGGTTGCGTATCGTTTCCGTCCCCTTGCGGGGAATTGGTAGGGTCTGACTTGCTGCGCCTGCATCGAACTAGACCCCGAGCTAAACCTGTGGTTAGGGGTTTCCGTCCCCTTGCGGGGAATTGGTAGGGTCTGACCAGGAACAGGAACAGGAACAGGAGGAATACTATTGGTAAGTTTCCGTCCCCTTGCGGGGAATTGGTAGGGTCTGACAGACAAAGAGGATGCCGACCGAAGTTGGTGGACCAAGGTTTGTTTCCGTCCCCTTGCGGGGAATTGGTAGGGTCTGACGCTTCTCAAGTTAAACAGGTTAACGCGATGCCGTTAATCAAGTTTCCGTCCCCTTGCGGGGAATTGGTAGGGTCTGACAGTGAAGAGGCGATAAAAGTGGAAGAGTATGTTTCTTATGCATAGTTTCCGTCCCCTTGCGGGGAATTGGTAGGGTCTGACAATAAAGATTATTTTAATAATCTCAGAACTGCTATTGTTCCAGATAGTTTCCGTCCCCTTGCGGGGAATTGGTAGGGTCTGACGGAAATCCTCCAAGCTGACCAAATCATCCTCCAAGGAGCAGGGTTTCCGTCCCCTTGCGGGGAATTGGTAGGGTCTGACTGGGTAAAATCCTCCGGGGAAACGAAAAAACCCCTCCAGTTTCCGTCCCCTTGCGGGGAATTGGTAGGGTCTGACGCTGACAGCAGAAATGCCTGGAGAAACACTAGCAAGGCAATCCAAGTTTCCGTCCCCTTGCGGGGAATTGGTAGGGTCTGACATACCAGCATCAGAATTATGGAAACCTGGTTTCTATAAGACAGTTTCCGTCCCCTTGCGGGGAATTGGTAGGGTCTGACAGCTTAATACAAGCAGTAGTCCTAACGCGGGGTAAGCAAGTTTCCGTCCCCTTGCGGGGAATTGGTAGGGTCTGACCCTATATATATTTGATGAATCGGACATCATATCAAAGGATGATTTAAGTTTCCGTCCCCTTGCGGGGAATTGGTAGGGTCTGACAAAACGGGGAAGAAAATATCGGAGAGCCTATATCCGCTCCTTTGTTTCCGTCCCCTTGCGGGGAATTGGTAGGGTCTGACACCTAAAAAATCAAAAAACAAGAATTTGCCGATTTGTAAGGTTTCCGTCCCCTTGCGGGGAATTGGTAGGGTCTGACTATTCACGCAAAAGACCCACAAGAACCCGTACTGTGCTGGGTTTGGTTTCCGTCCCCTTGCGGGGAATTGGTAGGGTCTGACTTTCTTTATAAATTAGTTCAATTTTTTCTAAAAAATATCCTTGTTTCCGTCCCCTTGCGGGGAATTGGTAGGGTCTGACCGGAGGGGACGGAGCGGAAAGCTACCTCGAATTTGGTGCGTTCGAGTTTCCGTCCCCTTGCGGGGAATTGGTAGGGTCTGACACCATGATAACATCGTTCCACTCATCCAGGCCATAAGGCATTGAGTATAAAAAGTCAAGTGGCTTAGGACAAACGTCTGACACCATGATAACATCGTTCCACTCATCCAGGCTCAGTGCCTCTTGTTTCCGTCCCCTTGCGGGGAATTGGTAGGGTCTGACATGCTGTATGTCCTGGGAGCCTTTTGTAGCACGGCTTTTGTTTCCGTCCCCTTGCGGGGAATTGGTAGGGTCTGACAATAAGGACAAAAGTAATTTTTGGTTGGTGACACAACCAGGGTTTCCGTCCCCTTGCGGGGAATTGGTAGGGTCTGACACAAACAAAGCTAAAGGGTTTGATTGCTAGGGAAAAAACGTTTCCGTCCCCTTGCGGGGAATTGGTAGGGTCTGACCGCTCGGTCCTTCATGAACAGGAACAGGAATACTATTGGTAAAGTTTCCGTCCCCTTGCGGGGAATTGGTAGGGTCTGACCGCACCCCTGTGGGGCGGTATTAACAAACACAGGGACAGGGACCGTGTTTCCGTCCCCTTGCGGGGAATTGGTAGGGTCTGACACTTAATAAACCTTTTTTGATTTTTTATAAAAATATCTTCAAAGGTTTCCGTCCCCTTGCGGGGAATTGGTAGGGTCTGACAAGGTATTTTGTCGGTTCAGCCCCCGGACGAGATTAGCACTGATTGTTTCCGTCCCCTTGCGGGGAATTGGTAGGGTCTGACTTTTGTCTCCAGTTGGGAAGAACGGAATAATCCGAGGAAAAGTTTCCGTCCCCTTGCGGGGAATTGGTAGGGTCTGACATTGTTTTTTCCTCCTTATTTCTATCAAGGCCTCAGTATCTCAGAGTCTGACAAGGTATTTTGTCGGTTCAGCCCCCGGACGAGATTAGCACTGATTGTTTCCGTCCCCTTGCGGGGAATTGGTAGGGTCTGACTTTTGTCTCCAGTTGGGAAGAACGGAATAATCCGAGGAAAAGTTTCCGTCCCCTTGCGGGGAATTGGTAGGGTCTGACTGGCACAGCACATACAAAAGGGGTATGCTTGGATGCCATCCCTGTTTCCGTCCCCTTGCGGGGAATTGGTAGGGTCTGACCCTTTTGTAGTCCCTAAAGACGAAGCTGTCTATGTGTGCCATGAAGTTTCCGTCCCCTTGCGGGGAATTGGTAGGGTCTGACCGGAGGGGACACTCTCCAGTATATGGGGGGACTTTAAAGAGTTCAGTTTCCGTCCCCTTGCGGGGAATTGGTAGGGTCTGACCCTTTAGAACACCCTGTGATAAAGGCGCTTAAACACGAAAGTTTCCGTCCCCTTGCGGGGAATTGGTAGGGTCTGACTTGCCCTATACAACGGCACTGAGCCCGTGCTGTGGTTTCCGTCCCCTTGCGGGGAATTGGTAGGGTCTGACCCTCGAAAGAGGAAAAGATGAGGGAACTCGCTGAGAAGCGCGGGTTTCCGTCCCCTTGCGGGGAATTGGTAGGGTCTGACAACTTACTAGCAACACCTCGTAGCTTGGTAGTTGAAATCGAGTTTCCGTCCCCTTGCGGGGAATTGGTAGGGTCTGACGGCGGGGTATTAGCAGTCGCGATTACCCCAGACGGAAGTTTCCGTCCCCTTGCGGGGAATTGGTAGGGTCTGACCACGGAAACAACCAGCGAGAACGAGGATGGCGAAGTCCTCGTTCGTTTCCGTCCCCTTGCGGGGAATTGGTAGGGTCTGACGGCCCCTATCTTCCCCTTCAGTGGGGACAGAGGCATCATCTTGTTTCCGTCCCCTTGCGGGGAATTGGTAGGGTCTGACCTACTCCGCTCTGGCCAGAAGGAGTCCCGACAATTTCCCGAAGCGTTTCCGTCCCCTTGCGGGGAATTGGTAGGGTCTGACCCTATGCCTTTGGAAACGTTGCAGTATGGGGTTTTCAAGGTGCGTTTGCGCGAGCATACCTAGAAGGTGCTTAACAAAACTTTACAGGCTGTTTTTGTCGAAGCAAATTCCTTTGTTTTCACTGAAATTAATACTATCAGAGAGAGCGCCAGAGTGTCAACCCCCAAAAACAAAAACTTTTCTGTTGTTGGCTCCAGTTTACTTGAACGATCGCCAAATTAAAACTCGCGCGAGGTTATGAGAATCTGTAACATTACTTTACACAAGCCCAAACACTTACCCCGAAACCAACAGAGATATTGGGGAGGGTCGATCGCCTCAAAAAACCCCAATAATTATGAGAATCACCCCCCACCCGAGCAGGGGGAAGATATCTTAGAGGTAAGATTTCGCCCAAGTACAAATCAAATCCCCCAGGTGTGTGCTGTGGTCTAGGGGAGGCGTGAGGTGTAGTTGGCTATGGGGGAACCTGTCGCCAAGATTGGCCACCACATCCGCGATCGCATCAGTAGTGCGACCCGAAAACAGAAAATAAGGTAAAATCCCAATCCTGTCATATCCAGCTTCCAGCAACTCCTCAACCCGTGACTCCACATGGGGAGGAACAGACCAATAAGCTACAGCAGCCTTGATTTTATCAGCTATATCAGCGATCGCCTCATTTCCACCCGCGCGGCGACTCCCATGGGAAAGCAGAACCCAAGCATCAACATAGTAACCCCTCTTGAGAGCCTCTAGTAGTCGCGCCAACTGGTTAACCTCCCTTCCCAGATAAGGTTGGAGTTCAAGCTGTATCTCCCTTCCCAGGAATTTTTGCGCCAATTCCACCTCCGTGGGGATATCTTCGCGCACATGAACCCCAGGTAACAGAAACAGCGGCAGAATTTGGACTCGATTAATCCCTAAACTCAGGCTATACTTAGCGAATTGTTGAATTTGTACAGATAGGGGAGTCGGACCTAACTCCAACACCGCACTCCCCACCAAAGAATCAGTTAAACCATTCCAACCCTTTTCAACCTTCAGGCGATCGCTTAACTGTTGTGCTAACCTATTTACAACCAATTGAGGGCGGCGATCGCGACTACCGTGGGACACAAGCAAAACAGTGGATAACACGGGCTACTAATTAAACTTCAGTCAATTAGTTTAACCCATCCCCGGCGCACATTGTAGAGTAAGCGGTTAATAATCGCTTGTTCATCCTCCGTGATGGTTTCTTTGAGGAGGATAGCTTTCAACTTTTGGCGGTCTTCAGTCGTCACCACACTGGAAAACATCACTTGACCAAACATTTCCTCAAGGGAACCATTAGAATTGGTCATGCTGTTATAGTAGCTGCTCATCTCCCTAACCTCAATGCTCCACTATATATATATCTTCCCTCAAGTGGCTGATTTTTTCTGTGATTATACAGACGACTACATATGAGTTGGATCACCTGAACAGGTGATCCCCATCGCTCTTAGTTGTGATTTGCATCAACCGTGCTGGGGGATACCCTCTATTATACCCCACAATTCATTTAAGTTTAACCGAGGCAATAATCCCCCCAAAAAGGCGATCGCTTTGTGATATAAATAGAAGCGGTTTCTACGGGAATATATATTAATTATGCACCTTGAACGAGCCAGCGGTATCTTATTACACCCCACCAGCTTCCCTAGTCGCTTTGGTATTGGTGACTTAGGACGTGCCGCTTATGAGTTTATCGATTTCCTAGAACGTAGTGACCAGAAAGTTTGGCAATACTATCTCAAAGCCCCTCTCCCCCCTAGGATTCGGATTTAGGGTGAGGGTAATGTTTTCAGAAAGTGGCTTCTAAGCTAGAAAGCCACCTCTGTAGTATAGGGGGTATTCCTAACACAGGTTTTTTCCCTATAATCTCCAGGTCAGTTGGCGACGAAAACTAAAGCTAATTAACCGCCAACGAACTCCACTATTTCGGAGTGTTTTGATTCTGACAAAATAACCTGCTAGTAATCGCAGTATGCCTTTAATGCGGGCTTTAGCGCGTATCAGTTGGGCATTATATGCCTGGGTATATAATGGCTCAAAGGCTATTTCTCCCCAGAGAACATCGGCTTGATGACCAGGACTTAAACCATGTTTGCGGTGTTCAGGGTTAGCCAAACCTCCGTGTTCTCCGTAATTGCGGAAAGGAATAAAGTTTTGCAAATTATGAGAGCGCAAAAATGTATCTATTTCCGAATCCCAAGTAGAATAAGTTTTTCCCTGAGTTTTTTCGGTGATTTTCTCGGAAAATTTAATGAGAATTTCTGCGGCTTTGGGGCTGACAATATAAGCTACCATACCGGTTGAAAAACCTTCGGCATATCCTTCTGGAGAGACCCAATATACTTGAGGGCTGCAAGTATAAATCCAGGTAATTCCGAGATTAGGCAATTCCTTATCAAAAGGTAAAGGCAGTTGTCCAAATTCTAAAACCGGAACAAAATCCGCTTCCACAATTAAACTAGGCTGGCTCTGCTGAGTCGCTATTTCCCAAGCCTGACGGTGGTTGAGCATACACCTATAACTTGGAGAAAATTGTTGATATTCTGGCTTATCTTCTTGGCGAATAACTAGACATTCAAATCCTTCTTTGGTCAAGTATTCTTCTAATTTTTGGGTAGGCTCTTTATAAGCAATAATCAAAACTTGACTCAGAGTATCAACTAAACTATTCATATTCGCTATTACCTAAAGTAAGTGGCTTGACATGAGAACATCCGTCCACAAGAGACTTCAGCAGCCGTGGCGATCGCCATAAGCGTTTCATCATATTTCCGCCCTCATGGCTAGTAAAAGACCCCGATTTTTCGCCCCTACCCATGTTGTACACTGTGGGGACACAAAATCCAAGTTCTCCCTGGTGGGTTTTCCTGTTCAGGAGTTGGGTAAAAACTATATCGGTCAGCTTTTTTGGTCATGTTATACATGGTAGATCCAGCATCATTTGTGTGATATAAATAAAAGTGGTTTCTACGGGAATATATATTAATTATGCACCTTGAACGAGCCAGCGGTATCTTATTACACCCCACCAGCTTCCCTAGTCGCTTTGGTATTGGTGACTTAGGACGTGCCGCTTATGAGTTTATCGATTTCCTAGAACGTAGTGGCCAGAAAATTTGGCAAATTCTGCCTCTCGGTCCGACAGGTTACGAGCATTCCCCCTACATTATGAACTTTAGCACTTTCGCGGGAAATCCTCTGTTGATTTCTCTCGATCGCCTAGCCGAAGAAGGGTTACTCAATAGCCGGGAATTGCTACCCTTACCAGATAACCATAATCCTCAGCGCGTTGACTTTCCTAGGGTAATTCCTCATAAAGGACAATACCTCAAACAAGCCTTTGATTCCTTCTGGGAGTCCCTACAATCACAACCTAACCATCGTTTCGAGGAGTTTTGTCAACAAAAAGCCTCCTGGCTCAATGATTACGCCCTATTTATGGCACTCCTAGAGCAGAACGACGGTAAAGATTGGAATCAGTGGGAACCGGCGATCGCCCGCCGAGAGCCCCAAGCCTTGCAAGCCAAAACCGAAGAACTCCATGTTCAGATTATATACCATAAGTTTCTGCAATTCAAGTTTTTTGAACAATGGAGCCAACTGCGACGCTACGCCAATAATAAAGGCATTAAAATTATTGGTGATATCTCCATTTATGTATGCTATAACAGTGCTGATGTCTGGTTTGCGCCTAACAACTTTCAACTGCACCCAGAAACCCTTAATCCTGCCTATATTGCCGGAGTACCCCCCGACTATTTTAGTGCCACCGGACAACTTTGGGGGAATCCCGTTTATGATTGGGATGAATTAAAACGCACTAATTATGCTTGGTGGATTGAAAGATTCCGCGCTACCTTGGAATATGTAGATTTAGTCCGGGTTGACCATTTCCGAGGCTTTGAAGCCTATTGGCGAGTTCCCTATGGGGAAACTTCCGCTTTGAATGGGGAGTGGGTAACAGCGCCCGGTGCGGAGTTCTTTGAGAGTCTCGGTCAACAGTTAGGAAGTTTACCAGTTTTAGCGGAAGATTTAGGAATCATTACCCCCGAAGTCGAAGCATTACGCGATCGCTTTGAGTTTCCCGGAATGAAAATCCTCATGTTTGCATTTGGGGAAGATTCTAACCATCCTTATTTACCCCATAATTATACCCGCAATAGCATTGTTTACACCGGAACCCATGACAATGATACCACTGTCGGTTGGTGGCAAACCATGACCCCAGAAATTCGTCAGCACGTAGCTGGATATTTAGGTTATGCTTTCCCAGAAGCCATTGAGGACATTAATTGGGCTTTAATTCGGTTAGCCCTAAGTTCCATTGCTGACCTAGCCATTTTCCCGTTTCAAGACCTGCTAGGATTAGATAATAGGGGGAGAATGAATGACCCTAGCACCAATGCCGGAAATTGGCGGTGGCGCTATGAAAGTTCCACATTGTTAACCCATCCTTTGTGCGATCGCCTGCGCTATTTAACCCAAATGTATAGCCGCTAAATCCCCCTTTTTTTTGAGGGAAGGTTGGGGAGGGAAACTGATAAACCCCCCCTGATTAAATCGGCTGTACTCCCTAGGATTTAGTCTTGATATTGCGGAATTCTACCAGAGTCTTAAAATAGGTTTCTGGTAGACCCGTATCAAAACAGCGACCTTGGACAAGATACCCAGTAATTTGTTCTTTTTCTAGGAGAGTTTGCCAACAGGAAGTCAGTTGATATTCTCCCTTTTCCCGGACATCACGGCGGATATTGTCGGCTAAGAAGTCAAAGATTTTCGGTTCAATGATATACAGCCCAAATATAGTCAAAAACCGATCCCATTCCAGTCCGGGAACTCGCATATTTGTCCGCGCATAATTGAGAGTTGGCTTCTCATAGATTTCCGTCAGGTCAAATAAATAATCAGAATCTTTAACCGGAGTTCCGGCTACACAACCATAGTGATGAATGCGATCGCCGGGAGTAATTCGCACACCGATAACACTCTGTTGAACTTTCTCATAAACCTCCAACAATTGACGGGCGCAGTTTACCTCCAAATCGGAAGCATAAACATGGTCACCCAATAGTAACATAAAAGGCTCATCATGCACCCAGGGGGCGGCACAAAAAACCGCATGACCGAATCCTTCTTGTTGTTCCTGGGTTAAAATAGTAATCCGTTCCCCCAAGGTTTGTAAATAGTGGCTATAGTCTCGACTACTGGGGGACAATTTCCGCCAAAATTCCGGTTTAGGAGACCCTTGGAAATAGTCCTCAAATAAGGAGCGATCGCCCGATTGAACAATAATTCCGACCTCTTCAATTCCAGCATTAATAGCCTCTTCCACGACCACCTGAATCACAGGTTTAGCGATTCCCTCAGCATCAACTATAGGGAAAAACTCTTTTTTAATCATTTTGGAGGCTGGGAACATCCGAGTACCAAATCCTGCGGCTGTGATGACAGCTTTGCGAACCCGTCGATTTTCTTGTGCTTTCATAGTCTCAAATTATCCCCTTTAGGGAAACCTGTATATTTTAACTTATTTTATGCTGAAATTGGGGTAATTCCGTAAAATTTGAGCATCAGTGAGAGGTCAAATAGGTATATTGGGTCAAACTGCGTTCATAGTTTTGTAGGAGAAGCTGAGATTCTTCGATGGTAATTTTTTGGGACTGAAGGGCTTGTTCAGTTTGGCGGCGGATACTTTCCACCAAATCCTCACTGTCATATTGTACATAACCCAAAACCTCATTCATAGTGTCCCCTTTGATGACATATTCCACCGCATAACCTTGAGGATTGAGTTTAATATGAACTACATGGGTATCGCCAAATAAGTTATGTAAATTCCCCATAATTTCCTGATATGCGCCCGCCAAAAACATCCCCAAATAGTAGGGTTGTGAGGGGGTGAGGGGGTGCAATTCTAAAATAGGTTTAGATTCTCCCCAATTGATAAAGCTGTCAATTTTACCATCGCTATCACAGGTTAAATCTGCCAAGGTCGCCCTCTGAGTCGGTTCTTCATTCAGACGATGAATCGGCATAATCGGAAAAAGTTGGTCAATAGCCCAGGAGTCCGGCGCAGACTTAAACACGGACAGATTTACATAGTATATAGAAGCCATAATCTGCTCAAGATTTTTCAAGTCATCAGGGATGGTTTCCAAACCCCGAAGAATGTCGCGGATTTGATGACAGCAAGCCCAATATAATTGTTCAGCTTTGGCGCGATCGCGTAAATTCAAGTAACCGAAATTAAATACACTAATCGCCTCCCCTTTAAACTGGATCGCGTCGTGATAGGCTTCTTGGTAATTCTCAGGATTAATAGATTGATAGGTTTCGGCTAAATTCCTGAGAATCAAATGATCATCATCATTAATAGTAGGGGGATTTTCGGCTGTGGGTTCACTACTTCCTAGGATATCAAAAACCAAGATAGACTGATGAGAAGCGATCGCCCTACCACTTTCACTAATCAAAACCGGCGCATTAACTTTTCCCTCCTCGCAGGCTTCCTTAACTTCAGCGACAATATCATTAGCATAATTTTGCATATTGTAGTTTTTAGAAGCCGGGGCGTTACTTTTAGAGCCATCATAATCGACTCCCAAACCGCCGCCCACATCGAGATATTGCATATTAGCGCCTAATTTAGCCAGTTCCACATAAATTTGACTAGCCTCTCGAATGGCATCTTTAATAGCACTAATAGAGGATATTTGTGAGCCAATATGAAAGTGTAGGAGTTGCAAACAATCTAACATTCCCAAACCTTGGAGGCGATCGCATACCTGGATAATTTCAGGAATAGTTAAACCAAACTTAGCGCGATCGCCCGTCGAACCTCCCCAACGTCCTACACCTCGGCTTCCCAATTTCGCCCGCACTCCTAAAGTCGGTTGTATACCCAGATTTTGACTAGCTGCTATGGCTAATTCCACTTCTTCCAACTGTTCCATGACGATAATAGTTTTACGTCCCAACCGTTGGGCTAACATGGCAGTTTCGATATATTTTTGGTCTTTATAACCATTACAAATTAGTAGAGAGCCGGGAGTAGTCAGACAAGCCAAAGCAATCAATAATTCTGGCTTAGAACCCGCTTCTAATCCCAATTGATAAGGTTCACCGAAGCGCACCAAATCCTCAATTAGATGACGTTCTTGGTTACATTTAACCGGATATACTCCCCGATAAACTCCGGGATAGTTATAGCGGGCGATCGCCTTAGAAAAACAAGCATTTAGGCGCTCAATGCGGTCTTCCAGGATATCAGGAAAGCGGATCAATAAAGGTAGCCCCAAATTTCGTTTTTTCAGAGACTCCACCAACTCATATAAATCAATAGACCCACCGCGATCGCCTTGAGGGGAGACCGTGATATGACCCGCAGCATTAATAGAAAAGTAAGGTTCACCCCAACCCTGAATGCGGTAGAGTTTCTCGCTATCTTCAATGGTCCAAGTTCGCACCTGGTCAGATACCCCATGATCAGAAACCGGGTCAGAAGTAGAAGGGGTCAGGGGTTGTAATTTCATAATCGCGAATTTCCTTACTGTTACCGTCTATCAGACAGTGTAGCTTGACAAGTCGGAGATCAGGGTCGAAACCAGATCGAGGTCGATAGTGCTTTCTGGTCGCCATTGTATCCTCAAATATAGGATCGGTGTTGGTGTGGCGATCGCTTGTAATTGTGACTCAGAGGTTAGTTCACCCAGATGATCACGGAAGGGCATAATCTGATACAATATGGCATCAAAGTCTGTGGCATAATCAGAGATGGCTCAAGAATATAACTATCAAGATATTCTTGAAAATATGGGTTCAAAATACATCACAGAGTATTGTTGTGAAAATCTATCCTAGGAGAGTGGCCTAGGATCAGGGTCAAAAGTGAAAATAAGTTTATGTATTGCTGCTATCTCTAAAATTCAGCCTACCATAGACTCTATCCTAGTTATATCCTCGGAATTGCCTAGAGGTTTGCTCGGTTAACATCACTAGCATATACAAAATTATGATCAACACCGTTAAGCAACACAAATTATTCCTAGAGGTGACAGCCTTACTGTCTGTAGGTTCCGTCGTTACAGGTTACACCAAAGCCGCTACCCCCTTGTACAGACATTTTACGGAACCTCTTGCTAACAGTATCACAGCCAGTAAATTGCTGGATTTTGCCAAAAAACTAGGGGAAACATCCCCGGGTTTGAGTAAGGAAAAATTAGCCAAATCTGTGGGAGGTGCGATCGCTTTAGGAATCTTGCAAATCTCCCAAAAACAATCCTATCAAAATATCGCCCCCGAATTAAAGAATTTAGCCAAAAATACTCAAAAATACTGGCTACAAATCGAACCCAGTAGTTCCCTAGATCCCGACTATCCAGCTATTGGTCAAGAGCATTTGCGTTATACATTAGCGGCTAACGGTTCAGATATTTTCTTAAAAACTCTGGATCTCGATAGTTGGCAATCTCTAATTACCTGGTTAATGGAACAGCATAAATCCCATTTACCTAAAGGTATTCACCATTACCAAGATGCCATCAATGCCATTAGTCAACATCTGCATAAACGGTTTGCCCATAATCTAGCAGAAATCTGGAAACAAGATGCTGCTAAAGGGGGGCAAGTTTTTCATGGTATGGTATTAGATTGGTTGCGAGATAGTCTAACCTCAGCCAATCAAATTGCGATTACTCAACAGGACATCCTGAAAATTTTAAAACAGTTAAACACAGGCTTGGATGACGAACTAGGAGCCATTCAGGAAGCCTTAGAACCTTATTTAGATCAGACACAAACGCTTTTTAAGATTTCGCCACAATGCGAAAGTATCATAGCTGATACAACGAAGGATTTTGTGGGGCGCACCCATGTTTTCCAAGAAATTCTGGAGTTTCTGCAAACAAAATCCCAAGGTTATTTTGTGTTAGAAGCAGATTCTGGTTATGGGAAAACCGCCATCCTCGCGCGTTTAGTCCAATTGTGTCAAGGTCATTGTCTCAGTTATTTTAACAGCAATTCTCTGGGAAAAGTTACGGCACGACAATTCTTAGAAAATATCTGCACGGCACTAATTAAAGGTTATCAACTGGACTATACCAGTTTACCAGAAAACGCCCTGCGAAATGGTAAAGTTTTGGCTGGGCTGTTGAAGGAAGCCAGCGAGAAGCTACCACGGGGGAAAAAGTTAGTGGTAGTTGTGGATGCTTTAAACGAGGTGGATTTATCTAGTCAAACACCGGGAAGTAATGTGCTTTACTTACCAGATAAACTGCCGGAGAATGTCTATTTTATCATCTCCAAACGTTCTAAACAACTGCCCTTGCCAGTAAGTGACCATCAAACCATCTGTAATTTAATGCAGTATCGGGCAGAAAGTGCTTGGGATGCTGGTCAATACACGAATAAGCGCCTGTCTAAAAGTCCCCTAATTCAAAAGTGGATGGCATCGCAAAAGTTAACAGCGGAACAGTTTTGTACTCAACTGGTCGCCAAAAGTGAAAATAACTTCATGTATTTGTGCTATGTGTTGAATGACATCCATAATGGGGTTTATGATGGTAAAAGTCTGGAGACTTTACCGATTGGTTTGTGGGGGTATTATCATCACCACTGGCAGATGATCAGGATTAATCATAAATCCTTACCTATGGCTCAAATTCGCGCCATTTATGTATTATCCAAAGTGCGCGAACCTGTTTCTCGTCGTTTGCTGGCGAAGTTGACGGGGGTAGAAGAGTCGGTGCTATCTAAAGTTCTGGAACAATGGGCTCAATTTTTGCAGGTGCAAATGATTGACAACGAAACTCGATACAGTATTTACCACGGGTCTTTTCATGATTTCCTGGAGAAGCAATCGGCTGATTCTGGTGTGAATCTTGAAGAGCTTAAACGTGGTATTGTGGAGAATTTAGCGAAGGGAGCGCCTTTATGACCCAAAAACTGACCCATTGGCTGACTGAACAGTTACCAGAAGACCGTCTCCATGTGTTACGACACCAACCTATTTATCTGGCGGAAATTAAGGATATAAAGCGCTTGGTTGATTGGTTAATGGATTTTGGCTTTTTGGAACAAAAGTTAGCCAATGTGGGGATCCGGGCGCTAATTGATGATTATGATTTGGCTTTATCTTTGGTGTCCCCAGGTCAGCAACGGGTTTTCCAATTGATTCAAAAGTCTTTGCTGATGTCTTCTCATATTTTGGAGGAAGATAACAGCCAGTTGGCGGAACAATTGCTGGGACGGCTATTATATTTCTCGGAACCGGGGATTAAAGACTTTATCGAACAGGTGAAACAATATCAGGAGCGGTCTTGGTTTTGTCCGCTGTTTCCCTGTTTTGATTCCCCTGATGGGGTGCTGATTCGGACTTTGGTGGGTCACGGAGACTCGGTTAATGCGGTGGCGATTACTCCTGATGGTAGGGCTGGTGTGTCGGCTTCGGGAGATACTACCCTAAAACTGTGGAATTTGAAGACGGGACGAGTGGTGCGATCGCTTCAGGGTCATACTTGTAGGGTCTTGGCTTTGGCGATTAGCCCTAGCGGTAAGCGGGCGATTTCCGGCTCCTATGATAATACCCTCAAAATGTGGGATTTGCGGACTGGCGAAGAGTTGCGAACTTTTGCGGGTCATGGGGATTGGGTGACGGCGGTGGCGATGACTCCAGACGGTAAACGCGCTCTGTCGGGTTCAAAAGATACTACTCTCAGGCTGTGGGATTTGGTGACAGGGGAGGAAATACGAACTTTTACGGGTCACGGGGATTTGGTGGCGGCGGTGGCGATTACTCCTGATGGTAAACGGGCTCTATCGGCTTCTTTTGATAAGACTTTGAAACTTTGGGATTTACAAACCGGGGAAGAGTTGCGAACTTTTGCGGGTCACGAGGGTTCAGTTTGGGCGTTGGCGATTACTCCTAATGGTAAACGGGCTCTGTCGGGGTCTTTTGACCAGACTCTTAAATTCTGGGATTTACAAACCGGGGAAGATTTGCGAACTTTTGCGGGTCATGAGGATTCGGTTAATGCGGTGGCGATTACTCCAGACGGTGAAAGGGCTCTGTCTGGGTCTTTTGATAAGACTTTGAAACTTTGGGATTTACAAACCGGGGAAGAGTTGCGATCTTTTGCGGGTCATCGTCGTTGGGTTTGGGATGTGGCGATTACTCCAGACGGTAAGCAGGGGCTTTCGGGGTCTTTTGACCAGACTCTCAAACTTTGGGATTTGGCTACGGAAGAGGAGTTAGATTGTTTCCTCGGTCATAGTGATGCTATCTCTGCTGTAGCAATTACCCCTAATGATAGGTGGGCTCTGTCGGCTTCCTATGATGAAACTCTCAAGTTGTGGGATTTGCAGACGGGACAGGAGTTGCGCTGCTTTGTGGGTCACAGTGATTGGGTCAGGACGGTGGCGATTACCCCGGACGGTAAACGGGCTTTATCTGGGTCGGAGGATACTACTCTCAAGCTGTGGGATTTGGAGTCGGGACAGGAATTATTTTCTCTGACTGGTCATACTGACCCGGTTAGGGCGGTGGCGATTAGCTGTGATGGAAAGTGGGCGCTTTCGGGGTCGGAGGATAACACGCTTAAACTTTGGGATATGAGGACTCTCAAGGAAATTCGCTCGTTTATGGGTCATGATGATTCGGTTTCGGCTGTGGCGATTACTCCTGATGGTAGGTGGGGGCTTTCGGGGTCGGAGGATAACACCCTTAAACTCTGGGATTTACAAACTGGACTAGAAGTGCGATCGCTTGTCGGTCATCGCCGTTGGGTTGATGCGTTGGCGATTACCCCAGACGGTCAGCAGGCTCTGTCCGGGTCTTTTGACGATACCCTCAAGTTATGGGATTTGCTCACAGGACGAGAAGTGCGATCGCTTGTGGCTCATCGGCGATCGGTTAATGCTGTGGCTGTCACCCCAGACGGTAAGCGGGCTCTGTCCGGGTCTTTTGACGATACCCTCAAGTTATGGGATTTGAACACCGGAACCGTCCTCGCTAAGTTGATCACTTCTTCTTCTGTCCGATGCTGTGCGATCGCTTCTGATGGCTGTACCGTGGTCGCCGGTGATGGCGGCGGACAGATCTATTTTTTAACCATTCAGGGCTAGGGCTGAAACCTCCACCCCTCCCACACTACCACCCCCTCTGGTTTAACTATGTTGAATAAAAAATCAAGCGTATAGCCATATCAACCCCAACGATACCATTATAGCTTAGGGCTGATGATTTGTCAACCTTTTACTGAAAAATCGGGCGTTTTTTTTAGGTGTTGAACAAAAAATCATCTAGCCCAAAATCAGGGTGATTATTCTTTGATAGAAGCCATATTTTTGGGCATTTTTTTAGCAGGTGATACGCGCCGCCGTTTAGGTTTAAAGGGATTTTTAAGCCAGTTTTGGAACCCATCAACATAGGTAAACCAAACGGGAACGACGACCAAAGTTAAGAGGGTAGATGTAGTCATTCCACCAATAACAGCGATCGCCATAGGACTGCGTACCTGAGAACCTGCGCCCCACTCCAAAGCAATAGGTAACATACCAGCGATGGTAGAAAAAGTGGTCATCAAAATAGGTCGCAGTCGGGAACATCCAGCTTCTAGGACTGCATTAAATCGAGACATTCCCATCTGTTGATTAGCCATAGAACAATCGACCAAAAGGATGGCATTTTTAGTGACCAAACCCATCAACAGAACAATACCAATGAGAGCAAATAAGCCCAACTCTTTTTGAGTAACCATCAAGGCTAGTAATGCGCCGCCGAGGGATAGAGGTAAAGCCATCAAAATGGTAACGGGGATAATAAAGTTGTTGTAAAGCAATACGAGGATGGCATAAATTCCCAAGACAGCTAAAGCCAAAGCGGAGAGAAAGCGGGTGAAGACATCAATCATAATTCTAGCATCACCTTCGGACTGCTGTTGTACATCAGGCGGTAGGGGGTTCATAGCTGGTAAAGCCTCTACCAGTGCGAGAGCATCACCCAAGGAAAGACCTTCTAAATTAGCCTCTAATTGTACTTGTCGGGAACGGAAATAGCGGTCAATAGTGGCGGGACCGCTACCGATAGTAATATCAGCGACAGCAGAGAGGGGAACTAATCGACCATCCTGGGTAGGTATGCGTAAATTTTCGATCGCCTCAAAATCATTGCGAAACTCCTCAGCCAATTGTACTCGGATAGGAATTTGGCGATCGGGTAAGTCAAACTTAGCCAAATTCGACTGGTTATCACCCAAGGTAGCTAATAAAGCGGTGCGGGCGATCGCCTGTACAGAAACGCCCAAATCTCCAGCCCTTCTAGGGTCAGGACGAATCAAGATTTCCGGTCTGACCAAACTAGCGCTAGAGGTAACTTCTACGAGTCCGGGAATTGACCGCATTTGGCTTTCCAAAGCATTAGCAGTTTCTAACAAAGCATCGGGGTTATCACTACTAAGAACAATAGATAAATCCTTGCCGCCGCCACCTGCACCCTGGGACTGAAAGCTAATTCTCGCGCCAGGAATTTGAGCAAAACGGGTTCTCATTTGTGTTTCAAATTCCGCCTGGGATATCTCCCGGTCATCGGAGGGGACTAAATTTACAGACAGGGTAGCTTGGTTAACTTCTACGACACCTTCCCCACGATTTCCCAAGACTGCTAAAACGTTGTCAACGGCGGGATTTTCGGCTAAGTGGGCGATCGCTTCTTGGGTGGTAGTTTCCAATTCGGCTAAAGTGGAACCGGGCGGTAATTGAAGGGAAATGGTACTTAATCCAGTATCTCCACTACTAAATAAGCCTTTGGGGATGAGGGGGACTAATTGTAAACTGGCGATAAAAAAGGCGATCGCTAATAACAGGGTAGTGATGCGGTGTCGCAACGACCAAGCCAAAAGGCTGCGATAGGGAGAGAAGCGCCGCCGGGTGTGATTAGTGTCAGTTTTGGGAGGTGTTGATTTTTGTTTAAGTAACCTAGCGCCCAATAGGGGAGTCATGGTACAGGCGACTAGGGTAGAAAACATGGTAGAGGTAGCTACTGTAACTCCAAAGGGTTGGAAAAATTGACCGGGAACCCCTCCCATAAAAGCGACGGGAAGGAAGACAGCGACAATGGTGGCGGTGGTGGCGACTACGGCTAACCCAATTTCGCGGGAAGCGTCAATAGCAGCTTTAAAGGGAGGTTTACCCATCTCAACGTGCTGATCTATATTCTCCATCATACAGATAGCATCATCTACTAGGTTTCCCATGGCTAAAGCTAGGGCTAATAGAGTCATCCCATTGAGGGTATAATCAAACATCCGCATCACCAGGAAGGTGGGTAAAATCGATAAAGGTAAGGCGATCGCCGTAATTAAAGTTGGTCGCCAGTTTCGCAAAAATACACCGACGACCACCACGGTTAAAATGGAACCGATAACTAACGCATCCACTGAGGCTTGATAGGACTCGCGAATAGAATTAGCCCTGGTGACAATTAGTTCTAGGTTAATGTCTTCTGGGAGTGTTTTTTGTAGGTCTACCACGCGCTCGCGAATACCTTGTTCTACTGATACTAGGGTGCTTCCGGTACTGCGGAGGACGGAAAAGCCGACAACAGGAGTACCAATTTCACTGTTAGACTCTAGGGGAAAGTCTGCAAATTTGGCGACTTGGCGGACTTCTGCTAAACCATCGGTAACCGTGCCAATACTGGACAGGGGAACTGAGTTACCATTGGGGAGTATAATTGGATAGTCTCTTAATGCTTCGACGGTTTGGGCGCTTCCGAGGGTGCGGATACTTTTTTCACTACCGCCTACTTGCGATCGCCCTCCGGGAAGGTTAATATTAAAAGCACGAATTTGGTCGTTAACTTGGGTGGTGGTGATGCCTAAACTTTGGATGCGATCGGGGTGAAGTTCGACGCGAATTTCTCGGTCAACTCCTCCGAGTCGTTGAATTTGGGCGACACCAGGAACGTTAAGTAAGGCGCGGCTAATAGTGCGATCGACAAGATCGCTAAGTTCTTCTACTGAGCGGGTGGGTGATGTTACCGCATAGGTCATAATCGACCCGCCCGCAAATCGCAGACGCTGTACAATAGGATCGTTAATGTCTTGGGGTAGGCTTTGGCGAATTTGAGCGATCGCATTACGGACATCATTAGTAGCGCGATCGCTATCGGTTCCCAAAACAAAACTCACGGTAGTGGTAGATACTCCGTCTCTGACTGTAGAGGTAAGTTGGTCAATATTTCCTAATCCGGCGATCGCATCTTCGACCTGTTTTGTCACCTGATTTTCCAATTCATTAGGACCCGCACCCGGTTGTGTAACTGTCACCGTAACCGCCGGAATATCTATATTAGGAGTATCATCAATTCCCAGTTGAAAAAAAGACATCAACCCCACCAGCGTCAGGATCAAAAACAGCACCAAAGTGGGAACAGGTTGTCGAATCGACCATTCGGAAAGATTAAAACTATTTTTAGCCATAATTTATTGATTAATTTACAGTCATCTAATCTAATCGGTTTGGGTTGTCAAGGGAGAAAAGTATAGTCTGAATTGTAGCATATCATAGCATACAAACGCGGAAAGATTCACCTCCTTGCGAGTTTAATAATGATATGGGATAATTAGGGCAGGGACTCGGGGAAGCCAGAGGAATTGTCATAGCCAAGATTTTAGAGTAAAAAACCACGATTTAAACCATCTGATATTCCTCCCTCCCAGTCGGAAATCAGAAACTCTCGTACTTTCAGAAATAGATGTTGTACTACATCAGAGTATATAGGATTTTTCTGATAACTCTCAAGATATCTAAATTCTCTATCAGTATTTTTTTGTTTTCGCAAAATATAAATTTGATCAATTTTATATTTTCTCAGATTCACCGAGTCAGTAAGTTTGAGCCATTCTGCCACTACAATATACATAGCATTGGGATTTTTATACTTGAGTTGTTCAGCCGCCGTAGAAATATCTTGCAGCATCGTCTTATCTAAATAGGTTTTGCATTCAATCGCTACAGCAGGAATATCCCAATTGTGTGTTTCTACGACCGGAGAACCTTCACATTTCATTTGTGTTTCCACACTAACTCCAATCGCAAAGTCATGGTCTTTTATCTCAATTAAAGCATAGGGCTTTTTCAGCATTTCTTGATAAGAAGGTGGGCGAAAAAATACATCTTTAAAAGAGTGAGCTTTTCCCAGCAGTGCATGGGGAGAAATTTCTTGAACCAAATCTCTAAATAAGTAGTACATAAACTCCTCTAATACCGAAGAATGTAGATTAGACCGAGAATCGAATTTAGCAGCATAGTGTTGCTGATCTAAAAAATCTTTATAATCATTGAGGATTTTTACTCGTTCATCCATGATTACCAAGTCATTTGGATGTGCTTTTGAACCGGGACCTATCAGGGATTGATTAGCAGATTTCCACTGCTCATAATGTAATCTAATTTCCGCCAAATAACGCCGAGATTCATCGTCTCTATATTTGGTTTTATGGTTTTCTTTTTGGCTAATATTTTTACCGTGAACAAACATATTATTTTAAAGTTGTTTAAAGAGATTTTCCGCTATAGCTTTTGCCATTAAAGGGGGAACAGCATTACCAATTTGATTATATTGGCATAGATGCTTTTCCGCCAATCTACCCTCACGCTCTAAAAGTTTGTGACTGACAACAGTTGGCTTACCTTTGAACACATACCAATCTGGAAAAGACTGTATTCTCGCACCCTCCCGCGCCGTAAAATTGCGATTTTTATAAGGATGAACAAAATTAGCATAAAAGGAAGCTGGTATAGTGTTGCATGGTTTATATGGGGACATTCTTCTATTATTTTGGTCATAGATTTTATCAGAAAACTGATGGCTATTTCTTTTGAGGGGGCGCAAATGATTAGGTACATCAGATGTCGAGTCTCCCCAGCCCATTGATGCAAAACGCTGAACTAATCGCTGAGAATGTTTCATAGCTTTATGATTAAAAACCCTATCAGAACCATTCCTGAGAATCTGTTGATATTCATGATCTGGACATTTATTATATTCCATTTCTTCTGCTCCTTCCCCCGCATCAATATCGGGTAAGTCTGAGATAGCCTCCCATAGACTTGGGCATTTCTTTAGATTATGTGTAAACAACTCTGTCTGATTACTTGTTGTATGTGTAGGCTGAGGAAATGGATGGGTAAGATCACATCTATGAGCCAGGATAAATAATCTTTTTCTGACTTGAGGAATTCCATAATCAGTAGCATTCAGTATTTGATAATTTACTTGATATCCTAGATGCCGCAATTTTGACATAATCAAATCAATAACTAGCTGTCTATTGGTGGTTTTAGCTTTAATTAAATTCGGGACATTTTCAATAATGATAATCTCCGGCTGTAGCAAACTGCTAATTCTGATTAAATCCTGAAACATATAATTTCTAGAGTCTTGGCGATCGCCTTTATTTTGATTGCAAATAGAAAAGCCTTGGCAGGGAATACCTCCCAAAATGATGTGAGGTTTAATCTCCCCAAAAGTGTCAAGGATTTGTTCGTCAGTTATCCCTTTAATATCACCTTTAATTAGATGAGCATTTGGATGATTAAATTGAAATGTCTCACCAGCCCATTCATCGATTTCAATAGCACCAATAATGTGGGCTCCCGCCCACTGGAATCCTAAACTGAACCCTCCGGCTCCAGCAAATGTATCTAACACAGAATATTTCATGTTTTGGTAGTTGGGTGTGCAATGACTGGAGATAGAAGTGCGATCGTCCCCAGCACCTAGTCTAGCATTTGCAGTTGGCAATGGGGAAAGTGTGTTGCTACGTCCGGCCATGTTAGAATAATAAGTCGGCTTGACTATGGCTAAACTTGACCACTTCTAAAACACTTGTCAGGTGTGGGAGTGGTTTTTGTGGTTTAGTGGCTGTGATGTGTATATCTACCAATTAGCTTAATTATGACTGATGCGATTCGCTTTCTCATGTGTCCCCCAGATCACTATGATGTAGATTATGTGATCAACCCGTGGATGGAGGGTAACATTCATAAATCATCCTACGATCGCGCTGTAGAACAATGGCAGAAACTCTACCATACCATTAAAGATCATGCGATCGTCGATCTAGTGCAACCAGAGAAAGGTTGGCCAGATATGGTGTTCACAGCTAACGCCGGACTGGTATTAGATAAGACTGTGGTTCTCAGTCGGTTCTACCATAAAGAACGCCAAGGAGAGGAACCTTATTTTAAGGCTTGGTTTGAAAGCCAAGGATTTACCGTTCACGAACTCCCCAAAGATCTCCCTTTTGAAGGCGCAGGAGATGCTTTATTAGACCGTGAAGGCCGCTATTTGTGGGCGGGATATGGTTTCCGGTCTGAACTTGACTCTCACTCCCTGTTAGCCGAATGGTTGAATATAGAAGTCCTATCCCTGCGATTAATGGACGATCGCTTCTATCACCTCGACACCTGCTTTTGTCCTCTGACAGGGGGTTATTTGCTGTACTATCCCCCAGCTTTTGACTCATATTCAAATCGTCTCATTGAACTGCGGGTTCCCCCAGAAAAACGCATTGCTATTGATGAACCAGACGCGGTTAATTTCGCCTGTAACGCCGTCAATATTAACCAGACGGTGATTATGAACAAAATCAGCGATAACCTCAAATCAAGGCTATCTGAAGCCGGATTTAATGTCGTTGAAACTCCCCTGACCGAATTTCTGAAAGCGGGAGGGGCGGCGAAATGTTTAACTTTGCGGGTAACTGAACCCATCATCGAGGATCGCCATGCTGCGACCCAACTCGAAAGCCGCACAGTCTGTTTACAGGGTCACTTATTAGACGCAGGTTTAATTAACCGCGCCTTAGATCTAGTCGTCGAAGGCGGCGGTAGCTTCCAAGTCCAGAATTTTAATCTAGGGGAACAGCGCCAAAGTACCTCTACCGCGCAAATTAAAATCTCGGCTCCCTCCCATGAGGTCATGGAAGAGATTATGAGTCAACTAATTGATATCGGCGCGTTTTCTCTACAAGAGGATGTTCAAGATGCGAAACTGGAAACCGTCCATCAGCATGGTGTCAGTCCCGATGATTTCTATGTGACTACTATTTATCCCACAGAAGTACGCATCGCTGGTGAGTGGGTCCTCGTTCAAAATCAGCGCATGGATGGGGCGATCGCTGTTACCGAAGGACCCTCAGGACCGATCGCCCGTTGTAAATTATTGCGCGATCTCGAAGTTGGCGAAAAAGTAGTTGTCGATGTTATGGGTATCCGCACTATCCGCAAACCTGAATCTCGCGAACAGCGTAATAACCAGGAATTTGGCTTTATGTCAGCCGGGGTTTCTAGTGAACGCCGCGTAGAATTGATCGTCGAACAGGTAGCCTGGGAAATGCGCCAAATTCGCGATCGCGGTGGTAAAGTCGTCGTAACCGCTGGTCCTGTCGTTATTCACACCGGAGGATCTCAGCATTTATCTCACCTCATTCGCGAGGGTTATGTCCAGGCTTTATTGGGCGGAAATGCGATCGCTGTTCATGATATTGAACAGTCCATGATGGGAACCTCTCTCGGTGTCGATATGAAACAGGGAGTCGCCGTCAAAGGGGGACACCGCCATCATCTCAAAGTCATTAACACTATTCGGCGTTGCGGTAGCATTGCTAGTGCTGTCCAACAGGGAGTTATCACCAGTGGTATTATGTATGAGTGTGTCCGCAATGATGTTCCCTTCTCCCTGGCGGGTTCTATCCGCGATGATGGCCCTCTACCTGATACCCAGATGGATTTAATTCAAGCACAGCAGCACTATAGCCAGTTGCTACAAGGTACAGACATGATTATCATGCTCTCTACCATGCTTCATTCCATCGGTGTCGGTAATATGACTCCATCTGGCGTTAAAATGGTCTGTGTGGATATTAACCCGGCTGTGGTCACAAAATTAAGCGATCGCGGTTCCGTTGAGTCTGTGGGTGTCGTCACTGACGTGGGGCTGTTCCTCAGCTTGTTGGTCAAACAACTAGACCGCCTAACCAGTCGCTATGATGCCAAAACTGCCGTCTAACCATCCATAATTAATTACACTATCGCGCAAGTCTCCCCCGATCTAATCATCTCATCGGGGAGATGCTCATATTCCCATACCCCACCAAAACAAACTAGGACTTCCTACCGTTTACCACTGGCGGGAAGTCCTAGTTCATAATTATCCTGGCATCTTGCTATTTTCCCAGGCAGCTACCCGCCAAGTATCTTCGCCGTTTCAGCGTTTCACATCCGAGTTCGGGATGGATCGGTGTGGTTCCACTGAGCCATAGACACCAGGAAAGCTCTACAATCTTTCTCTGGTTGCGATCGCTTTAGCGTTTCGTCGCTTCTCTCTCTCGCACAGTTATTAATAGTAGGGGATAGTTCAGGAAATGTCAACCCCTAAATCAAACTTTTTTTGAGATTTCCTCAAACCCCTGATATACAAGGATTTCCCGCCCATCTGATCGGCAAAATCGCCTCCAAATCTAATTGGGCGGCGACTTGGGCTAATTGTTGCAGGTCCGTGGGATTGTCCAAATAGGGCATCACACCCAAAACCGGAATTTGGGTCAGGGAGGTAATCAGATCCGCCGGAGTCCAATTCTCAACATCCTGGGGTTCTGTCGGTTGAAGACAGTTAAGGACAATGCCGCGCAAATTTACTTTAGCCTGTCTAGCCAGGGCCACATTAGCCACAGCCTGAGCGATCGCCCCTAGTCGCACAGGAACCACCAAAACCGTTGGTAAAGCCCAATCCCGCGCCAAATCAGCCACAGTCAATTCCCTAGTTACAGGGGAACCCAAACCTCCCAAGGCTTCCACCAGCACCAAATCTCGCTCTTGCTGAAGGTTGACCAAAGCTGACCAAGCCTGACTGAGTTCGACCTGGCGATTTTCCTTTTCCGCCGCCAAGGGGGGAGCCAGGGGTGCATCAAAATAAATCGGTGCGATCGCCTCTAGGGACTGTTCCGGCCAAAATAGGCGTTGATACAATTCGCGATCGCCTATTCCCGATTGAATTGGTTTGAGTACACCCAGACTCACAGACCTTTGGTAACTTTGAAAATAGGCAATTAACGCGCTAGTTAAAACCGTTTTTCCGGCTTCCGTATCAGTTGCAGTAATCAGCAGGGTATTTTTCACAATTAACTACTATGGCAAAATTAGTTTATCGAGATTCTTAACCTCATTATTCCCCATACCATCTACCTCCGTCTCTGATTCAGGAAAGAAAGTTGGCGGTTTTTCCGATGGTTTAGGGTTCCCACTCAGATCAAGATTTCTCTCTGTGTTTTCCGGCTTGGGTTCCGGTTCGGGTTCCGGCTTAGGTTCCGGCTTGGGTTCCGGTTCCGGTTGTGGTTCCGGCTCCGGTTGTGGTTCCGGCTCCGGTTGTGGTTCCGGCTCCGGTTGTGGTTCCGGTTCCGGTTGTGGTTCCGGTTCCGGTTGTGGTTCCGGTTCCGGTTGTGGTTGCGGCTCCGGTTGTGGTTGCGGCTCCGGTTGTGGTTGTGGTTGCGGTTGTGGTTGTGGTTGTGGTTGTGGTTGTGGTTCTGGTTGTGGTTCGGGAATGATAGGAGGTAAAGAGTTAATCAATTCCAACTCTAGCGTATATTGACTTTCCGACAATTCTGGGAGAGTTTCCAAGATGATAGTATAGTCACCATCAGCAAATAAAGGACCCTGCCAAATTGATACCCCAGTCGCGCGGGAATTAACCGGGTTGTTGTCAGGTCCCAGCAATGTCAGTAACACACCATCACCAGTAACAGACAGATAAAGCTGTTGTCCTTCCGTAGCCGATAGGAGATATTCAGATATTTGATTGGCGGCGATCGCCCCTTCAACAACAGTAGTATCTCCCGGCGTGACATCTAAGCGTCTAGTTAACACTTCCGGTGTCGGTTCCGGTTCCGGTGTGGGTGTCGGTGTCGGTGTCGGTGTCGGTTCCGGTGTCGGTGTCGGTTCCGGTGTCGGTGTCGGTGTCGGTCTAGGTCTAGGTCTAGGTCTAGGTTCCGTTTCAACAGTAGTAATCGGGTCTGGGTCTGAAGTTGACCCAGTAGAATTTAGTAAATAGCTCACCAAACTCCAAGAACCATAACCCGCGATGATAGCCACAGCAATTCCCGCCGAAATAACAGCAACTGGGTTATTCCAGAAAGACTGAAGGGAAGGGGTAGAGATCACCGGAGTAGTTTGATGATTAGACCCCGATCGCATAGACACAGGAGACCCCACCGCCAGAGTTTTGAGTCCTGATAAATTCGGGTCAGTAGTGGGGGGAGTCGGTATAATGCCAGAGAGATTATTGAGAGCCTGTTGTACTTCCCTAGCCGACTGATAGCGATCGCCAGGATTACGGCTCAACATTTTATTGAGAACCGCCGCCAGTTGAGGAGTCACAGTAGCCCAAGGTTCCCACATCCAGGTTAGATTTTGTTGGTTAATTAAATCTTGAGGTTCCCGTCCCGTCAGCAGAAAAATCGCCGTTACCGCCAAAGCATACAAATCGCTACTGGGGGAAACCTTCCCCGTTTGCATTTGTTCAGCAGGAGCATAACCCAATTTTCCCACCCTAGTTTGACCCACCGGCTGAGTTTGACCCGGAGACTGAATATAAGTCGCCTGTTCAATCACTACCCCAAAATCAATCAAAACCGGAAGCTGATCGCGATCGCGGCGGATAATATTATCCGGGGAAATGTCGCGATGAATAATATTGAGGCTATGGAGATGCTCCAAAACTGGTAGCATTTGCTCAAGGAAAGTTATCACCTCAGCCTCAGCAAAAGTGCGAGGTTGACCAACAGGGGCATTTTTCCGGTCTTTGAGCAGCGCATAATAGGTTTGACCCTCCACATAGTCTTGAACCAAAAACAAGCGCTGATTTTCCTCAAAAACCGCCCCAAACTTAGGAATTTGCGGGTGTTGGATTTGGTAAAGCACCTGAGCTTCCCGCCTAAATAGTTCTTTAGACTTTTCCCAAGCATAGGTCCCCATTTGCACCGGGGTAAATTCTTTTAACGCGCAATACTCATTAAAGCGACCGAGATCTTCAGCCAGATAAGTTAAGCCAAACCCCCCCTGACCCAAAACCCTGATCAAGCGGTAGCGATTTTGTAAAACAGTCCCTAGTGGAATAGCCGATTGCATAGAATTCATACTTGTCATGAGTTACAAATTAACAGATACATCAAGGCCAGGCCCTCAAAAAGTCTTGATTATGCCCCCTAATTGGTGTTTAACAACATTTTTAACCATGTTTCCGTGAGCCTTCCCTTTCCGTCCTTGCATTATTGGTCTAGTCTGGTCTGATCAACTTACCCAGAACCTTTATGTTGAGCCAACCTCGCCCCAACTTGGTTGAGCATATCATCAACAACCGTCGCCACCTGTTCCCATCCTTTGATAAGGAGAGTTACCCCTGAATGATAGCCAATTTAACTGTTTCCTGGGCTACTAAATAATGATAAAATTGCTAGGAATGAACTGCGAGGAAATGCCGTGATCCGTTCTGCCACTCTACCCCTTCCTCATTCTGAGGCACTAATGACCGACCACAATCGACTAAGATTGTTTTCAGGTTCTGCCAATACAGGTTTAGCTACCGAAGTGAGTCGCTATCTGGGCATTGATTTGGGGCCAATGGTTCGCAAGCAGTTTGCGGACGGAGAACTTTACATCCAAATTCAGGAGTCCATTCGAGGCTGTGATGTCTACCTAATTCAACCCTGTTGTCATCCAGTCAATGATAATCTGATGGAACTCCTAATTATGATTGATGCTTGTCGTCGAGCCTCTGCTAGGCAAATTACGGCGGTAATACCCTATTATGGCTATGCTAGGGCAGACCGCAAAACCGCCGGCCGTGAATCGATTACAGCCAAACTGACCGCTAATTTAATCACCGAAGCTGGTGCTAGTCGGATTTTAGCCATGGACTTGCATTCGGCACAAATTCAAGGATATTTTGATATTCCCTTCGACCATGTTTATGGTTCACCTGTTATTTTAAACTACCTAGCTAGTAAACGACTATCTGATATTGTCGTAGTATCTCCAGATGTCGGAGGTGTCGCTCGTGCTAGAGCTTTTGCTAAAAAACTCAATGATGCACCCCTGGCGATTATTGATAAGCGCCGTCAGTCTCATAATGTGGCAGAGGTTCTCAATGTCATTGGTGATGTTAGAGGTAAAACAGCGGTTTTGGTTGATGATATGATTGACACAGCCGGGACTATTAGCGAAGGCGCTCGCCTCCTCCGGGAAGAGGGTGCTAGGCAGGTTTATGCCTGTGCTACCCATGCGGTGTTTTCTCACCCAGCTATTGAACGTCTGTCTACGGGGGTTTTGGAGGAAGTGATTGTGACTAACACTATCCCCGCTTCCCCGGATAAAACTTTTGATCAGCTGACTGTGTTATCGGTTGCTAATTTACTTGGTGAAACTATTTGGCGCATTCACGAAGATAGTTCCGTTAGTAGTATGTTCCGCTAATTGACCAATTTTTAGCTTTGGCGGCGGGAAAGCTCCCGACTCTACCGGAAAGGCTGAGTGTGGCATTCAGAACCGCCGCCGGGTTTGCATAGGTCTCTATACTAAGACAAAGTTTTTTTGTAAATGCGATCGCATCGTCGGGTTTCTACTCCCGTTGTCGGTTGATAGCCATGATTTTCATAGAGTTTCACGGCTTCCGTTAAAACCGTTGCAGTTTCAATCCAAATCTCCTGAAATCCTCGTGTGTGAATTTGTTGTTCTAATTGGGTTAATAAATATTTGCCTAATCCTAGACCTCGGACCTGTGGCTGTAAATACATTTTGCGAACTTCCACGGCATTTGTACCACGATTAATGGGATAATAAGCAGCAGTTCCGACTAGGTTTTGATGTTGTTCTACTACCCAAAATTCCCCATTCTTATTAAGATAATACTTTTCGACTTCCCAGACATCCACATCAGCGCCTTCCGGTTCACAAGTTAAACGATATTCAGCTAAGACGGAGGCGATTAAGTCTTGAACAACTTGGCGATCGCCTGATTCCCAGGAACGAATTATAAAATCTTTATATACTTTTCTCATAACCGTTAATTCGGTGATATAATCAGTTAAGAAATCGGAGTTTTTGGCAGAGACTAACTATGAATCCGGGGTTCCGGGTGCAGTGTGGAAAGGAGTTGACTTTCAATAGTAGCCAATTCCTCTAGTCTTTGGCTAACGGTTTCCTGTTCAAAATAAGTAGTTGCTAACACCCAATAAATACCATAGTGACGGGCTTCGGAAGCCATCAAACTGCGATAAAACTTAGCCAATTCCAACTCAGGACAATATTGGGATAATAAGCCTAAACGTTCATGGCTGCGGGCTTCTATCAATCCAGAAACCAATAATAAATCAAGCATTCTGTGTGGTTCTTCTCGGCGGACATGGCGATTCAAACCTGCGCCATAGGGGGGAGAGGGAAGCGATCGCATGGGAATGTGTCGTTTTTCCAGCCACTGATTGACCTGTTCAAAATGCTGTAATTCTTCTTGAGCGATCGCTGTTAACATTCGCACCAATTGGGTACTAGAGGGGTAACGAAACATCAAATTCAAGGCTACTCCCGCCGCCTTACGTTCACAGTGGGAGTGGTCAAGTAGGATAATATCCAAATTAGCGATCGCCTGTTGAACCCAAGCCATTGAGGTAGGTTCTTTCAAGTATTTAATAGTTGCTCGTGAACCAGAAACCACAGATCCCATATCAATACCACGGAAAAGCCACCCCAATCATAGCAGAAGTAGGGTGCGTCAGAAGCGGTCAACCTGGCTGATAACCCGATGATTGATACTGACGCACCATAGGGAGTATCAGAAGCGGTCAACCTGGCTGATAACCGGATGATTAATGAGTAGGGTGCGTCAGAAGCGGTTAACCCTAACTAATAACCGGATGATTGATACTGACGCACCACAGTAGTAGGGTGAGGTTGGTATTCATATACCTCTTAAACCTTGCTCTGCTGCCTGTTCTAAATTCTCACATTTTTGCACTAAAGTTTTAACAATACTGAGAAAATAGTTGATGTCTATTAGACTCATTTCAGCATTATGCATAATTGAAAAAACTTGACGATTGCTTAATTCTTCAATGCACCAAAATCCAATCTTATATTTGCTATTTTCTTTAAGCATATACGAAGAAAGCTGATGAGGAATTGCATCAAAGCTAGAAAACTTCAAGCCAGTGGGGCAAGAAAACTCTAAAGTTGTTTCATATCTGATAATAAAAACCGTTTGAGTTGTTCCTGAATCCATACCAAATCTCAGGACAGCTTTGTTGGAATTAAGTTCTGCAATACCCCAACCAATTCGGTTACAATATCCTCTAATTGTTGACTGAAAATTGTTTACTGAAAAAAGATCTTTATCAATAGCCATAGATCCATCTCCTGAATTGCCATTTTTTGATTCAGTAAAACCTTTTGCTGCTAAGGCTGTGACTGGTTGAGCCTGTCTCGTCTCAGTAGTGTACTGCTATCATTCTTTCCCCAGTCTATATCCGATCGCCTGACCCCTGCAACCTGAAAAAAACAGATTTTCTGGTCAATTTTGTGACAAAATGTTAGGGGAATGCCAGAAAAAACTTGATTTTCTGATTCAGAACTAAGTTATAATGGCTGAAACCCTTACCAAGCAGCAGTTGATGGATATAACAGAATTGTTACAATTTGCGGATCGGTTGGTAGCACAACAGACGGGAGAACACCTAGACGACCTACAAAAGTCGATCATTCAAGGACTGTTGACAGGGAAGACGTACAAGGATATCGTGGAAGATATCGGGAATGGCTACAATGAAAACTATATCGGAGATGTTAGCCGGAAATTATTTAAAATTTTATCTCAACAGCTTAATGAGGATATTAAAAAATCCAATTTTTGTTGGACTCTGGAAAGGGCAATAAATTCGCAAATATTTAGCTTTAATAACAATAATGTGACCTGGTGTCCTTATTATCCGAATGGCAATTCTGAACAGGAAGAACAAGCGATCGCTACTCCCCAACTACCGCCGCCCCAAAAAATATGCCATGATTTAACCATGGCACCTAAAATCTGGAAATTTTGCGATCGCAATGACGAAATAGATACCCTATCCCGTTGGTTAATTGATGAAAGTATACCCTTAATCTCAGTGGTGGGAATAGCGGGAATTGGCAAAAGCACCCTAGTCAAAAAATTAGTCGATCGCCATAAAGATAGTTTTGAGGTGGTGAGTTGGAAAAATCTAAAACTATCACCACATTTAACCACTATTGGCAATGATATTTTAACCAAATTCAATAAGGAATCCAGCCCCAAAGATTATCAAATCCATGACCTGATTAATCTGTTAATGCAACAAAAATGTTTGCTGATATTCGATGATTTACAAGAACTATTTATCAGCGGCAAGTTGGCGGGACAATACCAAACCCAATATAAAAACTATAGCCAATTTTTGAGAACGATCACACAAATTGAACATAAAAGCAGCATTATTGTAATCAGCCAAGAACAATCCCAAGAAATGTGATTATCCCTCAATAATGACCTATATCCTATCAAATCCTTAACTTTATCCGGCTTAAATAGTGTAGACATTTTAGAGAGTCTGCAATTATCAGACCGAGAAAGCTGGTCAAATTTAATCGAAATATACGAAGGAAATCCAGTCTATTTGGAAGATATTTGCTATTTAATTAGGAATATGTTTTGCGGTAAAGTCTCGGAGTTTTTGGCAGAAGAAACCCCGGTAATCACGGAATTAATGAGTAGTCAATTAGGAGAAGTTTTCGAGCGATTATCTTCCAGGGAAAAAGCGATCGCCTTAGAGTTAAGCCAAGTTGACCGTCCCCTGTCGCGATCGCAGTTAAACGAAAAATTATCCCTATCCTCCACCGAGATCATCAAAGGTTTACAATCTTTGCAGAGACGATGCTTGCTAAAAACTATCGAAAATGGTACAATGGCCTTCGCTTTATGTCCTGTCTTTAAACAATATATACGGAAGGGTTCACTGACGGCTCGATCTGAAATCTGAGAGTTGGAGGGTGGTTTCGGGGTGATCATGTGGTGACGATGAGGGGTTATAGGTAAGATTAACTAATGTGAAAGTATAGCGATCGCTAATGCAAAATTTGCGATAAAGTGGGGTCTAATGATACAGAAATTACTATGGCAGCATGAATCAACAGCTTAACGTGATGTCAAAATGGTGGCATTTGTTGGCGGGAATGATAGCAATAGTCATGGTCTTGCTATTGTCCACTGCGCCAGCTATGGCTACAGGAGTTTATCAAATGCCAGACTTGAAAACTGGCGATCGCACTTGGATTATTGATGATGAGGACATTCTCAGTCGCGCTACGGAAGGCAGAATTAACCAAAGCCTGGAGAAACTAGCGGACCAGACAGGGTATGAGGTGCGGTTAGTGACGATCCGCCGCCTGGACTACGGAGAAACAGCCCAAAGTTTTACTGATCAGTTGTTTGAGAAATGGTTTCCCACCGCAGAAGAGGCGGCTAATCAAACTCTGTTGATGGTGGATACCCAAACCAATAATAGCGCTATCCATACGGGAGACAATGTAAAACCGTTGCTAAGTGGTGCGATCGCTGATAGTGTAGCCAACGAAACCCTACAGATTCCCCTGCGAGAAGGTGAGAAGTATAATGAAGCCTTCCTGGCGGCGACAGATCGTATAGTCAAAGTCCTTTCAGGACAAGGAGATCCGGGCGCGCCTAAACTCCAGGAAAATCTGCAAGTGGCCAGTACATTTAAATCCGCTGAAGAAACGGACGACAAAAGTGCGACGATCTTAGTTGTGGTAGTCCTAGTAATTGCCACAGTCGCACCTATGGCGACTTATTATTACCTTCAACGGCCTTAAAAATGGGCTGATTTAAATCGATGCAGTTTATTGATCGCACTGAAATTGAAGTAGAGGCGGGAAAAGGGGGAGATGGCATAGTTGCCTTTCGCCGGGAAAAATACGTTCCGGCTGGGGGTCCGGCGGGAGGCAATGGGGGCCGAGGGGGTTCTGTGATCCTCAAAGCTGTGGAAGACCTGCAAACTCTCCTGGACTTCCAGTATAACCGTCGCTTTAAGGCTGATGATGGCAAACGAGGAGGACCGAAAAATCAAACGGGGGCATCGGGAAGCGATCGCATTATCGAAGTCCCCTGTGGTACCGTGGTCTATGATGCGAATACCTCAGAGGTGATGGTGGATTTAGTCACCCCTAATCAGCAATTTTGCGTGGCGGCTGGGGGTAAAGGCGGTTTGGGAAATACTCATTTTCTCAGTAACCAAAACCGCGCCCCTGATTATGCTTTACCGGGACTACCAGGAGAAAGTCGGCGACTACGACTAGAGTTAAAGTTGTTGGCAGAAGTGGGGATTATTGGTTTACCGAATGCGGGAAAATCAACTCTGATTTCGGCACTATCTTCAGCTCGTCCCAAGGTGGCGGATTATCCTTTTACTACGTTAATTCCTAACCTGGGAGTAGTGCGTAAACCAACGGGAGATGGGACGGTATTTGCGGATATTCCGGGATTGATTGAAGGGGCACACCGAGGCACTGGACTGGGCCATGAGTTTCTGCGCCATATCGAAAGAACCCGCATTGTCCTACACATGATTGATATTACCGATACTGACCCGATCGCTAATTATCAAATTATTCAACAGGAGTTAAATGCCTATGGGCGGGGTTTGGAAAGGCGGCGGCAAATTCTGGCTATTAATAAAATTGATGCGGCGGGCGACTCGGAGGAAAGAACTAAGGCGATCGCATCTCAACTTGAGGCGATCGCCGGGGTTAAAGTCTTCCTAATTTCGGCTGTAGCCCGCATTGGTTTGGATGCACTTTTACAGGAAGTTTGGCGATTTTTGGATGACCTAAAGACCGAGGAGTAATTTGGCGGTACTTAAATAAATCCAGATCCCCAAAATATCGACAATGGTAGTAATAAAAGGAGAGGACATCAAGGCGGGATCTAACCCAAAGGAATGAAACAGAAAGGGTAATCCCGCCCCGGCGGTGGCGGCAATAATAGTAATACACAGTAAACTAATCCCCACGGTTAAACCGATTTCAACTTGTCCTAAAAAGACAAACACCATCCCAATTACTACTACCCCTAATAAAATGCCCAAAAGTCCGCCAGTCATGGACTCGCGCATAATCACCCAAAGGGGTTTTTTATATTTCAATTCTTCGGTACTTAACCCGCGAATGACGACGGTTGAAGACTGGGCACCGACATTACCGCCAGCATCAATTAACAGAGGGGTAAAAAAGGCTAAGGCGACGACTTCATCAAGGACGGCTTCAAAATTGCTCATCACAAAAATAGTTAGGGTGTTGGTGATTAACAAAATAAATAGCCAGGGGATACGTTTACGGGTAATGGTGGCTAAATTGGATTGAAAATAGCTTTCCCCCTCGGACCTGACGGCACCCATAATATAAATATCTTCGGTGGCTTCCTTTTGCAAAATATCGATCGCATCATCTACGGTTACGACTCCGACTAAGGTATGATCGCGATCGACCACAGGTAAAGCAACTAAATCATAACGTTGAATGGAACGGGCGACTTCTTCCTGGTCTGTATCTGTTTGGGCAAAAACCACATCGGGATTAATGATATCACCTAGGAATTGCTCAAGGTCAGCTAATAATAAATCCCGCAGAGAAGCGACTCCCATTAACCGCCGTTGTTCATCAACTACATAGACATAATAACTCACTTCACGATCGCGTGCTAATTGTCTAATGCGATCGGATGCCTCTTTAATGGTTAAATTGTACCTCAAAGCGATATATTCAGGGGTCATGAGACGGCCGGCTGTTCCCGCCTGATAACCTAATAACTGAGAGGTGGCTTGACGTTCTTCGGGTGAAAGTTGGGCGAGAACCCGCCGCACTAACCGAGGGGGTAATTCATCAAATAAACCCGCGCGATCGTCGGGAGCCATACTATTGACAATCTCTAATAATTCGGAATCTCTAAACTCCTCAATTAAAGACTGTTGAATATCTGTAGAAAGGTGTTCATAAACTTCTACGGCTTCTGCTTTAGAAAGTAAACGAAAAGCAGTCAATTGCATGGCTTTGGGCAACCCATCTATGGCTTCAGCAATATCGACAGGCTGCACTGGCAATAATAGAGTTTTAGCACCTTCCCAGTTGCGCTCTTCTAATAACAGTCGCAATTGTTCCCTGACAATTGCCCGCAATTCACTCCGGGAACTCTTTTCCTCAATCTCCTGCATAGTTTTAGCTCCTGGGAATAATTAACTACAGTATTAAGGATATAGCAAAATCACTATGATCTAGTATATGGCGGCTGAAAAATAGTTATTTGTGATACATGAACTTGGGTGCATTTTGCTAAAATATGGGGGTGTCACCTAGGACAGGAGGAAGTAACATTGAACTCTGACACAGATACGATTCAATCTATAGATCCCATTCAGTGGGACGAAAAATTCATCTCAACTTCTCATGCTGAACCGAGTTTTTATTATTTCGCCTACGGTTCTTGTATGTGTCCGGTGGATTTGCAGCGGACTCTAAGTGAACCTACTCATTCCTATGTGATCGGACCTGCTACTCTACAGGGTTATCGGTTGGGGTTTTATCGGCATTCCCGGCGGCGCAATTGTGGGGCTTTGGATATAGTTAAAGATGCTAATTCTTCTGTGGAAGGGGTGTTATATCGACTTCCTTGGCGTTTAAGCGATCGCCTTGATGAACGGGAAGAAGTAAGAATTGACCCGGATAAACAGGTTCATATTGGCGGATATCGCCCAGAAATGATTGAGGTACATTCTCTGGGTAAGGATTATCAAAATGTGCGGACTTATATGGTAATTAATAAACTCGCCCAAGAATTAGCCCCGAATGATTGGTATTTTAATGTGGTTTTACGGGGTGCTGTTACCTGTGGTTTAACTCAGGAATATTGTTGGCAACTCTTTAACCATATGTATCATCTGCAACGCCAACAAGTTAGTTATCCGAATTCCTAATTAATTATCAATGGGTTACTGTAGAGACCAGCCTAGCCTGGTCTCGGCTGATGATTAGACCTCAGAAATCATTGACTTCTGCAATAATATCCAAGCTGGTTTTTGCCTGATTATTGGTATGCTTATAAAGTTCCCGTAAATAGATATTACCATTTTGATATTCAATGTAAAACATCCATTTTGATGTCGGGTCAATATCTACGGTGTAAATCTTAGCGTGAGTCCCCTTTAATCGTTTGAGGCGACTAATGGGAAAGTATTGATTTTGATAGGATTGGGGATTTTGTAACTCGGCGATCGCCGCCAAAAATTTCAGTTGCTGAGGTTCGGAAAAAACTGCCATAGCTTGGCGAATAATACCGCGCTCGTCAATTAATGGGGGAAATGGTGATAACATCAATAACTATCCTTATGGTCAATTATTTTTTCATAGATGGAGTTGCCGACCTGTCGATAAGCTGTAGCAGCATGACGGCTTTCTATGGCTTTAAATAGGGTGATTGACAGGCGATTAAATAGGGGGTCTTCGTCAATGGTGAGAATTACGCGCAGGTAGTAGTTAACAATAAATGAGTATAGGGAAGAACGGTAGTTATCTTTGAGATGAAATTGACAAAACTGATGAAGTCGTCTACTCCGCAGACTAGAGTTAGTTAATAATAAGGGAAGCCAATGTTCAAGTTCCTTGAGGATAATTAATTGTTCTTCCTGGGTAAATTTAGCTAAGTCCTGATTAAACTCATCAGTGGACTCAAACACAAGGTCCATAGATATTCACCCCTGAATCTATAAAGCGATCGCTAACTACGTCTTCTTTTTCAATAGGGCCAGGTGCTGGTCAGGAAAACTATTACGGAGGCGAAAGCTAAAACCCCTTGAAGTAAATTACCGAGGACGGTCCCGACAAAAATCCCGATCGCCGCCTTAACTGCGGAGCGCACCCGCAGACCTAAGACTAAATCCCGACGATAGAGAAATTCTCCAACAAAAGCGCCGACCAAAGGACCGATTAACAGTCCTAATAAGGGTCCGCCAAAAGGCAAAGCTGGTAAGAGACCAAAGAACCCCAATAATAAGCCAATGATTGCGCCAATTTGTCCCCATTTACTAGCGCCAGCTTTTTTAGCACCCAGATAAGCACTGAGGAATTCAACACCGACACTTAAAAGCAGGACAGCGATCGCCACACCAATAGGCCAGCCCATACCGGAAAAACCAGCAAAGATAGCCCAAATCAAAATAGCGGTAACAATCAGACCCGACCCAGGCAGCCCCGGAACGACGGCTCCGATGACCCCCAGGAGCATTACCAGCACCAATACCCAGTATAAAAATAACATTGTCTACCCCATTTCTAAGTTGTAATTTTGGTGTCATCGGACCCACCAAAGCGATCCAAAGTATCAGCCAATTTATCCGCAATTCCCTCAATCCAAACTTCATCTTGTTTGGTATAGCTGCGGGGAGTATTCGCCCCCAAAATCAAGACACCGCGATCGCCCATAGGTTGGCAGATGACACCCTGAGTGTTAGGAGGTAAATAGTCAAACTCGACCCTTCCGGGATACAAGGCCAAATTGACCAAGTAAACCGGTTTGTGGGTATCGAGAACCCGTTTAACAATAGGTCCGGGTTGCACCTGAGAATTAACCCCCAAAACGCCGCGTCGGAGTAACACCTGAGCATCCCAAACCACCAAAAGCGATCGGGTGACAGTATTAGTTAACAGCATCAGAGAGGCCCAAGCCAGTTCAGTTTTGACCGGATCGGGCAAATCCGGCTTGAGTTCAAAACCTTGGCGACCCTCCAACTCCACAGCCTCCGGTGGGATAGGTTGAATTTGCTGCCACAGTAAGCCGGTCAAAATCAACAAAGCGCTTAATATGACTCCCAAGGCATCCGAGCGGGCTTGAGAGTCCAAAATCTGGGGGGTTTCTAAACGATTGACGAGCAATAGCACCCCCCCTAAACCCCCCACCACCAGGGGCAAAAGTCGCAGAACTCGGTTAGAATTTATTTGAGCCATTTATGAGAAGCTCTAAAGGACAACTGAGATCCGATCAACCCACTTCTGAAGGATCAATAATGCGCTGGAATAAATAGCCAGTACCGCGAGCGGTCAAAATCAGTTCTGGGTTGCTAGGATCATCTTCTAACTTAGCTCTGAGCCGGGAAATATGCACATCGACGACGCGAGTATCAACATGGCGTTCGGGAGTATATCCCCAAACTTCCTGGAGAATTTCGGATCGGGAAAAGGGTTCTCCTGACCGACTGACCAAGAGTTCCAATAGGCTAAACTCCATCCCGGTTAAGCGGATGCGTTCATCACCTTTGTAAACCTGTCGCTTGTTGGTGTCAATCCTAATACTGGCAATTTGGATAACTCCAGAACTGGGAATTCCAGAAGCGCCATTTTTATCAATGCGGCGCAGGACGGAACGGATACGGGCCTCTAGTTCCTTGGGTGAAAAGGGTTTGACGACATAATCATCAGCGCCTAATTCTAACCCGGTGATGCGATCGGCGACATCCCCCAAGGCGGTGAGCATAATAATGGGGATGTCAGACTCCTTCCTTAATTCCTGACAAACTCCGTAGCCATCTAGTTTAGGCATCATCACATCCAAAACCACGAGGTCAGGTTCTGTCAGGCGGAAGGTTTCTAAAGCCTCCTCCCCGTCGGCGGCAGTTACTACATCGTAACCGATCATGGAAAGGCGAGTTTCCAAAATCCGGCGGATACTGGCCTCGTCATCGACAACTAAAATTCTTTCCTTATGGTTTTCCAATTGACCTCAATACTCCCTCTATAAGACTAGACTTGGTTTCATATAGTTTAACTGTAGGTGCGATCGCCTCTATTGTGCGGGTCGGATATAGCGCGTGTTGATCCCATTGTTTGCATATACAATAAGCATTGTACAGCCACTATTTTAAACAATGCCCAAGCCTCGAACATTATATGTTTGTCGTGAATGCGGGGCCGAGTTCTCCCAATACTTTGGTCGCTGTTCCAATTGTCAAGCCTGGAATTCTCTTGTAGAACAGGTGGTTGAACCATCGCCTACGCCGTCTCTACAGCGGTTTAGCTGGAGCGAGTTGGGATCTGGCTTAACTGAGGATGGGGAACATAAGCCGAACCTGGGACAACCGAGGTTATCATTTAGGCTGTCCCAGATTTCTGATCAGACTCAATCGCGCATCCCTTCTGGATATGGAGAGTTGGATCGGGTGTTGGGGGGTGGCATTGTTCCGGGGTCGTTGGTGTTGATTGGCGGTGAACCTGGTATTGGTAAGTCTACTTTACTGCTACAGGTGGCTAATAGTTTATCCCATCATGCCATGGTGCTGTATGTGTCGGCGGAAGAATCTGGACAACAGGTAAAATTGCGATCGCAGCGTTTATGGAATGCTCAATCAGTGGCTAATGTGGCTGATGATGATGGTGATGGTGATGATGACTTACAGACTGACAATCATGCACAAGTAAATAACCACCATAGTTCAGATGCTGTGGAAGTTACTAATGTTGACCCGTTTACCCAACAGTTACGAAACCAACGCCTTGACCAGACATCCCTCGCTACAGGAAATGGTAATTTATCTTCGGCTGAGTCGCCACCGGAATTATCCCCAGAGTCGGAAAATGGTCAAAATAGCCAGAATAGCCAGAATAGTGAGGAAGAGCAGGATTTATTTTTGCTCCCAGAGACGGATTTAGAGGTCATCCTGCGGGAGTTGGAATCTCTGAAACCCACCCTGGCGATCATCGATAGTATTCAAACTGTTTATTTTGCTAGTCTAACATCGGCTCCGGGTTCTGTGGCTCAGGTGCGGGAATGTACCTCGGCTTTGATGCAGGTGGCGAAGCGGGAAAATATTACTTTGTTGATTGTGGGTCATGTGACTAAGGATGGCAGCCTGGCGGGTCCGAGGGTTTTGGAACATTTGGTTGATACGGTATTGTATTTTGAGGGCGATCGCTTTGCGTCTCACCGTCTATTGCGATCGATGAAAAATCGATTTGGCGCTACCCATGAAATTGGCGTGTTTGAGATGGTTTCCCACGGCTTACAAGAGGTTTCTAACCCGTCGGAATTGTTTTTGGGAAATCGCGATGATTGCTCGCCGGGAACTGCCACTATTGTCTCTATGGAGGGAACTAGACCTATTGTGGTCGAGATCCAGGCTTTGGTGAGTCCTGCTAGTTATGGGTCGGCGCGACGGACGACTACGGGGGTTGATAGTAGCCGTTTGATGCAGATTTTGGCGGTTCTGGAAAAGCGCGTTGGTATCCCTCTTTCTAAGTTAGATGCGATTGTGGCTTCTGTGGGAGGGTTAAAGGTGGATGAACCGGCGGCGGATTTGGGGGTGGCGATCGCCATTGTCGCTAGTTTCCGCGATCGCCTTGTTGATCCTCGCACCATTTTAATCGGGGAAGTCGGATTAGGCGGACAGGTGCGCCCGGTTTCACAATTAGAGTTAAGATTGCGGGAGGCGGCTAAGTTGGGTTTTAAACGCGCTATTGTACCCAAGGGACAAAAACCAGAGGATTTGGGAATGCAAATTTTGCCCGTGGGTCGGGTGATTGATGCGATTCTTGCTTCTATCCCTACTCAACCGCCAAATGTGTCGGAGGGTTTTGGTGATGATTTTGATGATGATGATATCGGTTTTTGAGTTAGGCTGAGACTAGGTATAAACGGCTAGTTTGTCAGTGCGTTATCAAAGGGGAATTTATTATGGCTCATACTATTGTTACTGATGTCTGCGAAGGGGTCGCTGATTGTGTTGGCGCTTGTCCGGTGGCTTGTATCCATCCCGGTCCTGGTAAGAATACTAAGGGGACTGATTGGTATTGGATTGATTTCGATACTTGTATTGATTGCGGGATTTGTCTACAGGTCTGTCCGGTAGAAGGGGCTATTGTGGCGGAAGAAAGACCAGAGTTGCAACAAACTCCATCATAACTTGCCACGGCGATCGCTTTCTGTGTTTATGATCTTGGCGATCGCCCTGATAATCAACACCAGTCTACACCCAAACAACTCGAAATTATGATACAGCAAGCGATCGTTACTACCAGTGGTGATGTCCTCAATGTCCGCTCTAGTCCCTATGGTCCCGTTATTGATACTGTTGAACCCGGAACTGTTGTCGAAGTGATCGGAACTCCTGTTCCTCAAGGGGGGTTGACTTGGGTTCCTATTGGTGGCGATCGCTGGGTGTCGCGAGAGTTTTTAACTGTTCATAACCCCACAACTGAAACTGATGATCATCTCGCTAATACTATTCCCGGACCGAAAATTGTCGCCACTCAAACACAACAGACCATCGCCGGTGGTCTCAAGGTCTATCACACCGAGTTATTTGATGCTGGGGGATGGTTAGTTAATACAGTCCGCTGTATCTCTGGTCGTATCGGTCAGCAAACACCATCAGACCAGCCTGGCTCTCAAACACCCATTCCTTTTGGGGTTTATACTTTTGATATACCAGGTTCCGTAGAATATGCTGGCGGCGAATTTGGCGGGGTTTGGTCAGCAGTAACTCCCACCTTTGAAACCGATCGCGGTGGGTTTGGGGTTCATTATGATCCTTCCGTTTTTAAGGATAATGAAGAAACCGGAACCGCTGGCTGTTTGGCTACTCCTACTATTGAAGAACGGGATCTGATGACCGATTTTATCCGCACCCATGCTCCCACTCATTTGATTATTCAACCCGAATCAATCGATAATCAATAATCGATAATAGACTAATTACAGACCTGTTAAAGCGTCAGAGTTCGGGTCTGGTAGGGGCTCCTGAAGATTAGCAGACCAGATATCATCTATTTCGGGGTTGAACTTTGGGGATATTTCCGAGACTTTACTGATATCTAACCGATTTTGTTCTTGGAGTTTAACCAGCTCTTCCTGATAGGTAGCAATGAGGCGAGCTAAACTTAGGGCGATCGCATCCCAAGCCTCATCGCTCCTGATTTTATCAGCAATCCCCTGGAATAAACCCTCTTGTTTACTATTTTTTACATACTCTTTCAGACGAGAACCAGATTTTTGTATAGCCGCTTGGTAAACATCACCATTTGACCACCAGATCCCCGGTTGATTGAGTAACCAAGTGAGAATATACTCCCGTGCGTGTTGTTCCCGAACCCAAGTAGCTAGATACTTCAATTCATCCATGTGTCCCTCCGACCCCATATTGGCTCTGAGCGAGATTTGAGATTATCCCTGATTCATTCTACATTAATGCTCATCGGGTGGCGATCGATTCTGAATTACCGTTAAGTTGACTAAGAAGCGATCGCCTTCCCGTCCAGGTGCGAATAAATGCGATCGAGCATTTACGGGGGTTCAGAATTCCAGAGATTTTGAACCCCGATAAACTCTAGTAATTATACAGCCTTAATTAGCACTTAAACTTCTACCATAGCCTGTCTATAAACCATTTCGACCACCTGAGCTAGACGCTTCATCCCTTCCACAATCTCCTCATCAGTAGCAGTTAGACTAATGCGAATACATTGATTTTTGTGAGACCATTCTTGTTGTAATCCTGGGAAAAATGAATTACCAGGAACCACGATAATACCCACCTTTTTCAGCTCCTGATATAGTTCTAAGTCTGTGATTGGTAAATCCTTAAACCACAGCCAGGCAAAAATTGCCCCTTCTCCGCGATGCAAAAACCAGGGTAAATCCGTAGACATCGCATCATTTAAAGTAGCTTCTAAGATATTAAATTTATTGCTGTAGTAGGGACGAATTACCTCAACCGAAATATCAGACAAAGCTCCCGATCCAATCGCTCTAGCTGCTATAGCTTGTCCGTAGCGGGGGGAGTGAATACAGGCGTTAGTTTGGAAGGCTTCCAAAACTTTAATCACATCTTCATTACCAATGGCGACACCTAAACGCTCTCCGGGTAATCCGGCTTTAGACAGGCTGATACAGTGAATAATATTATCAGCAAAAACCGGAGCCATGTCCGTAAAATTCAAAGCCGGGAACGGGGGAGCATAGGCGGAATCTACGAATACTGGCACATCATAAGGGGATGCTAAATCGGCGATTTTTTGCACTTCTTCTGAGGTGAGAATATTGCCGCTGGGATTACAGGGACGGGAAAAAATAACGCAGCCCGTATCCTCATTAATAGAGAGTTGATTAAAATCGGGTCGATATTTAAACCGATGGGAATTTTCGTCTATGTCGAGGGTGGGTTGATAAGCAAAAACCGCCTCGGGAATAAGACTAACGCCGCCGTAACCCGTATAGTCTGGACTGAGGGGAAGGACAATTTTTTTGAGCTGTCCTTGGCTGTTATAACCTCCGAAGGCGTTGGCGGCGTAAAAGTAAATTGATTGACTTCCGGGAGTGACTAGGATATTGCGATCGCTTAAATTTAACCCATAGCGAGAGTTAAAATCTTCCACAATGACATCAATAAAAGGTTGGTATCCTTGGCTCGAACCGTAGCGACAGACTACCTCACCATATTCGGGACTAGATAGGAGTTGCTCGGTACATTCGCGCCAAAGTTGTTCGACTTCTGGTAAGATGACCGGGTTTCCGGCGCTTAAATTAATGAATTTTTGACCTTTACCAGAGCGCAAGGTTTCGATAATATCTTTCATAATGGCTCGCACTCCCGTTAAACGAGACATGCGATCGCCAAAGTTCGTCAAAGCAGGATTCATAGTCAACTTGACCTATAATTAATCTCGAGTAGATTCTAACCACACCTCGAGTACAGTGGCGAAGCCAAGTAGCCAGTTTCTATTTTGTCCGGGGTGGGAGTGCGGGTTAAGTTAAAAAGTGTAACAATTTGTGGTTAGCCAGATTTGATTATGTTATAATGCGCCCCATAGCCGGGTTACTTCTTTTAGGTTGGGAAAACATAATTAAACTAATCCAGCTTGATACACCGAGTATAACCCGCGTCAAATCCGCGAACCATGCAGACACACGCCAAGGAGATCCTAGACTGTGGAGATACTTGCTGGAATTTTCGCCGTTTTGCTTGTCATCGGTATTGTTGTGGTCATCCTGGTGGCTATTGTAGGTGTCCAGGCATATAATAGCCTAGCACGCCTACGCAGACGCTATCAAAATGCCTATGCTCAGATTGATGTTCAACTCAAACGCCGCCATGATTTAATCCCGAATTTGGTCGAAACAGTCAAGGGTTATATGGCTCATGAAAGGGGAACCTTAGAAGCAGTTATTGCCGCTCGCAATGCTGCTGTTACCGCCACGAATCAAGCAGCCTCGAACCCTGGCGACCCCCAAGCTATGCAAGAATTAGGACAGGCGGAAGCCGCTTTAACGGGTACATTAGGAAGGTTATTTGCTCTGTCGGAAGCCTACCCCGATTTAAAGGCTGATAAATCCATGGATCAACTCATGGAAGAGTTGCGCTCTACTGAAAATAAGATTGCTTTTGCGCGACAGGCTTTTAACGATGCCGTAACTGTTTACAATACCAAAAAGGATGTATTTCCGAGTAATTTGGTGGCTAGTAGCTTCAATTTCCAAGAAGCTCAATTACTAGAAGAATCATCCCCAGAGGTGAAAGAAGTTCCTAACGTTTCCTTCTAATTATGAATTTCTTTGAGCATCAAGACCAAGCCAGACAAAACACGGTTTATTTGCTGGGTTTGTTTGTGGTGGCTGTGATTGTGATGATTATCCTATTATATGGGGTGGTGGTATTTGCACAGTTTGATCGGTTAGTATGGCAACCGGAACTGTTGTTCTTAGTCGCCTTGGGAGTTATCGGCACTGTCGGCGCGGGAAGTGTCCAGAAATCTATTCAATTACGGGGGGGAGGTAAGGTAGTCGCTGAGGATTTGGGGGGAACATTAGTCGATCGCATGACCGGGGATGAACTGGAGAAACGACTACTTAATATTGTCGAGGAAATGGCGATCGCCTCTGGAATTTCCGTTCCCGAAGTGTATGTTTTGGGGGAAGAACAGGGAATCAATGCTTTCGCGGCGGGATTTACTCCCAATGACGCAGTAATTGGGGTAACGCGAGGCTGTTTAGAACAACTCGATCGCGATGAGTTACAAGGAGTAATCGCCCATGAATTTAGCCATATTCTCAATGGAGATATGCGCCTAAATCTGCGACTAATCGGAGTAATTCAGGGTTTGATTTTCATTTATCTTATAGGTCGGGTAATGTTAAGGGGTAGTTTTTTAGGGGGAGGTAGTGGCAAATCGTCGTCAAAGGGCAAAGATTCGGGATTGATTATTGGTTTAGGAATGGTAGTTATTGGCGGGGTCGGCTTTTTTTGCGGAAGGTTAATCAAAAGTGCCGTTTCTCGCCAACGGGAGTTTTTAGCGGATGCTTCTGCAGTTCAGTTTACCCGCAACCCTGACGGTATTAGTGGCGCACTACAAAAGATTGCGGGTTATAAATCTGGTTCTAAGGTAAGAAATCCTAGGGCTGAAGAAGCTAGTCACCTGTTTTTTGGGGAGGCGTTTACAGGGATTTTTGAGAGTTTCGGACAAATCTTTGCAACTCATCCCCCTGTGAAAGAAAGGGTTAAGCGTTTGGAAGGTTTCGCCGGTCGCACTTGGTCGGTGGAAGAAACCGGAAATAATCCCTCTATGTCGTCTATAGCTTCCGGTAATGAAATGGTGGCGGGGTTTGCGGGTTCATCGCCTCAACCACAGCCTCAACCGGAGTCGTTGTCAGTTTCACCGGATAGGGTAGTCGCCGGAGTGGGGACTACCAACCCCAAACATCTTGATAATGTGCGGGGGTTTTTGGCGGATATTCCCGAACCTGTACGCATGGCTACCCGTGATGTAAATGGAGCGATCGCCATTATCTATAGTTTATTGTTGCATACAGACCCAGAAGTGCGCGATCGCCAAATGTCTTCCTTGCGAGAGTCCTCCCCGCCGCCAGTGTTGGAAATGATCGAAAACCTCAGTCCCTACCTGGAGAGTTTGAACGCGCGGACTCGTCTACCGTTGATTGATTTAGCCATACCTGCTTTGCGTGGTGGAAGTGTTAGCCAGTGTACCCAACTGCTGAAACAAGCCAGGGTTTTGATTAAGGCTGACAATCATCTGAGTCTGTCCGAGTATGCGATTTTTGTTGTGTTGCGTCAACGGTTGACTAACTACTTTCCGAGTACACAACCGGAATCTAAAGTTAAGTTTACTGACATTAAACAGATTTGGTCTGATTGTGTTACTGTGTTATCAGCTTTGGCTCGCGTCGGCCAAGATTCTCCGGGGGCGGTTGATATAGCTTTTCAAGCCGGACTGTTGCGCCTACCTAAAAATTCCGGGGAAACTTTACCCACCGCGCCCGGTGAATATAGTTTAACTCAAGTCGGTGAAAGCCTCAAACGTCTGGAACTCGCCGCCCCCAAACTTAAACAGGCGGTAGTTGATGCTTGCGCCTATACCGTCTTGGCGGATCACAATGTCACCTTAGACCAAGCCGAGTTACTAAGGGCGATCGTGATTTCTCTTAACTGTCCTATTCCACCGTTTTTAGATGCACCCAGTCAACCATAATCAGGGATAGAGTGGAGACAATTATTTTTCTCCACCCTAAGAAATTATTAACCAGGATTATCGATCGCCTTCCATTCCAGAACTACTGGAGACGGGATAGCGATCGCACATTTTGTTTCAGCGATCGACAAGTAAAGCTCGATTTCATCGGCTGGGGAAATTTTGGGCAAAACATCCGTTAAATTGTATTGTCCAACATTCGGGCCGGGTGCTTTTTCGCCAAACTCATCTACCGCCTCGATAATTGTACCATTACCGACCACAATTTGCAACGGTTCAGGATGATTAAATGTTACCGACCCCGGAAACCCCACCAAGCGCAAATTCACATCCTTGACCTCCCCATTTTTGATCCGCTTAAACAGAACCACCTGCCAAGAATTACCTTGATTATCTCTCAAACTATGGCGAGATTTATAAAGTATCTGTCCGGGGGCCTCCTCCTGTTGTTGAATTAAGGCGATCGCTGGTTGAGGCGGAACCATAACCAACAGCAAAGGCAGAATAATTAGCAACAAAATCGACACCAATTTTCTGACATTTTTTCTGACATTAATTAACATTATTTTGCCTCTAAAGCAGCTTGAATTTCTGGGATAAACACCGCATACATTCCCCGCAAATCCCCTTCCTTAAAATCAAAAGCCAAATCTTGAGGGTATTTATCTTTCACAAACTGAGGGCGGCTATTTTGGGAACCATGACAAGCCAAACAAGTAGCCTCAACATTAATCCGGCGATAGTAACGGAAACCAGAGTTACCATCAATAGTTTCTGGTTCCCAAAATCCCATCAATTCCCGGTTTTGTTCAAATTGTGCTAACGCCATTTTAGCGTGTAAATTATCAGGAGCGTGAGCCGGGTTGCGATATTTATTAGCAATTTGTTTAACCTGCCATCCATTATCTTCGCTGAGTTGTTTTGCTTGCATTCCCACCGGTTTACAAACTTCTTTAAAAGTTTGTCCGGTCGGTTCTGTGGTTTGTCCTTCTAGCGTCGAAGCTAAACCCCTACGCAACCCATCCAGATTTTCGATCGCCTCAACTGCTTTAGCCAATTCTTCGGGAACCACCCCAGCATATACTGGAGTCGTCCTATAGCTACCCAGAAGGAAAACTGCCACCAGTAGCCCTAAAACGAATTTTGACAAAGCCCTTAACATAGATCACCTATTACTTAACCATGTAGTTATAATACCACACAATTTTACTTTCATCCATCTATCTCTCTCCCAAGAAATAGACAGCTTGGCTGGGGGTAGTTGGGGGCTTCTGGTGTCGAAGGTAAGCAGTATATTTGCTTATGGTGATTATTAATAATTTAGAAATTAGCGCTGTTTACACACTAAGATAGTCATATCATCATAAACCTGATGATTACCGATGTATTCCATAACATCATGAATAATAGACTGTCGAATTTCAGCAGCAGTCAGATCACGATTTTTGGCAGCCACGGCACAGAGTCGGTCAACTCCATAGTGAAGCCCATCTGCATTTTCTGCCTCAGTAATACCATCAGTATATAAAATCACCACATCCTCAGCATTTAAATAGGTAGTATAATGGCTAATAAACTCCGAGATATCATCAACCAATCCAATCGGGAAACCCAGATCAATAGTTTGAATTCGTTGGACATTTCCATCACTACGAACTAAAATTGCTTCCTCATGTTGACCGCAGATTCTGATTTCTCCACCTTGATAATCAAGCAATACCAGAGTCATATTTTTATCACAGTTCATTCTTAACACATTTAGGTAAATAGTTCGATTCAGAACATCCAAAAATCTAACTCGATCAGTTTCTCCCGCTTCTAGTAGAGTTCTGACAGCAGTTTGAGCCATTAACATCACCATACCACTTTCTAAACCGTGTCCCGTGACATCTCCCATGCAGATAGTCACCCCGCCGCCAAAGGCGAGAACATCATAATAATCACCTCCTATTTCTGTAGCAGGTTCCATATAACCCGCAATATCCAGGCTTTTAATTTCCTCAAGTTCTGCTTCACTCGGTAACAGCAAACGTTGTAGGCGGCGGGTAATTTCCAACTCCATATTGAGATATTTATTTTCATCATGGAGTTGATGATTAAGCATTTTAATTTCTTGATATGCTGAAGCCAGGGACTCTTGGGCTTGGTGTCGTTCAGTAATATCTCGAAAAGTGCCAATCATAAATGATCGGGCTCCTAATTGAGCCGGGTTTAAGGTAACTTCTACCGGAAAATTAAAACCATCAGCCCGCCATCCGATCGCCCCTTGACAAGGTTTTTTTTAACCATTGATTGATTAAGGAATTATCCCAGATTTTAGAATTAAAACTTTCCGTAATCAATCCACTAATTTTCATGCCAATCAAATCTTGTTTGCTATAACCAAAAACAGCTTCAGCACTAGAATTAGCAGTCAAAACCACCAGAGAAGATGTCGTCAAAGTAAGAATAGCATCAGTAGCAGTCTCAACGATCGCCTCAGTTTTTCGCACCGCTTCTTCCAAGGCATCCATCACATAATTATAGCGGGTGGCAATTTGTCCAACTTCCGTAAATGGTTCCACCGGAACCCGCAAACTCAAATCCTTAGTTTGAGCTTGAAAGTCCATAACCTTAAACAGTTCATAAATTTCCGACTTAGCCCGATGTTCATAAATATTTAGTCCGATATTTTCGCCGTCTTCTGAAACCCGTAAAGGGTAGAATCTATTGATAATTAAAAGCAAAATTAAACTAACTAAAAATCCCCAGATAGCGCCGCTAACTGTTCCCAAAACTTGTACAGCTATTTGACCAAAGCGATTTAAGCCTGTATTTAGCACATCTAAACGGGCAAATAAACCCACTGCCAAAGTTCCCCAAACTCCCGCCCCCACATGAACCGCCACCGCATCTACAGCATCATCAATGCGCCACTTAACTAATTGTGTAGATACCATCATAGTAATAATTGCGCCCAAGGCTCCAATGATTATAGCTGGCAAAGTTCCCACAGCGTTACAGGAGGCAGTAATTGCCACCAGTCCAGCCAGAGAACCATTAATTAAACATTCTATTTCTATGGAACCTGTGCGCCAGCAAGCCATAAATAAACGCACCAACATTCCCGCGACCCCGGCTAAAATAGTATTCACAATAATCACGGGAATTTGATTGCTTAAAACCAAGGCGCTACCACCATTAAACCCCAGCCAACCTATCCAAAGTAGCATCACTCCTAACACCGATAAAGGCAAATTAGAGCCATGAATTTTGCGGGGACTTTTACCTTTAGGAAATCGCCCGGCGCGGGGTCCAATTACTAATAAAGCAGCGAGGGCTACCCATCCCCCGATACTATGCACAACAGTGGAGCCAGCAAAGTCTATAAACCCTAACTGATCTAGCCAACCATTATTGACACCATTATTTAAACCATTCCAAGCCCAATGTCCGAAAATGGGATAGATTAAGCCAGAGGTAAAACCAGCTACAATTAAATAGGCTGTAAATCGCATTCTTTCAGCCACCGCCCCAGAAACAATGGTGGTGGCGGTGCTACAGAACATAGTCTGAAATAGGAAAAAAGCAGCTACACTGGGGATGTTACTAACATCTAAAACAAAGTAACTAGAACCGAAAAGTCCTAATTGGGAGGTGCCAAACATTAGCCCATAGCCGATCGCCCAAAATAGCCAGACGGAAATTCCGAAATCAGCTAGATTTTTGATAGCAACATTAATGCTATTCTTGGAACGGGTTAACCCCGACTCCAAACACATAAACCCGGGCTGCATCAGGAATACTAAACTGGAGCAAATCAGCAGCCAAATCAGATCATTCATGAATTTTAAGATGGTTTGAAAAGGTGCCTGTTTAATATTTATAGCACAACGCAATCAATTCAGGAAATTATCGAAATTATGTACAATTTAGCAATTATTGGTGGTGGCATTGTCGGACTATCTACTGCTTATTCATTAAGTCTAACTCACCCAAAGGCTAAAATTATCATCTTGGAAAAAGAAAAATCTTGGGCTTTTCACCAAACTGGTAATAATAGTGGGGTTATCCATTCTGGTATTTATTATAAACCAGGTAGCCTCAAGGCGACTCTCTGCCGCCAGGGGAATTTATCAATGGTTAACTTTTGTGAACAGCAGGGGATTAAATATGATGTCTGTGGTAAAATAATTGTAGCCACGGATCCGGAAGAATTGCCATTGTTAGATAATCTCTATCAACGAGGCTTAGATAATCAAATTCCTGTCGCTAAAATTATGCCGGAAGAGGTGGCAGAAATTGAGCCTCATGTGCGTTGTTTGGCGGCGATTAAAGTTGAGTCTACGGGGATTGTTAGCTATAGTGAAGTGAGCGCCAAATATGCGGATTTAGTGGCAGAAAAAGGGGGGGATTTACGGTTAAATACTAAGGTGCATAAAATCACGGAAACTTCTCAGGGTTTAGTATTAGCCACTAACCAGGGAGAATTTGTGACGGATTTTGTGATTAATTGTGCTGGTCTTTATAGCGATCGCATCACAGAATTAACCCAGGTAAAACCCCCAGCTAAAATCATCCCATTTCGGGGAGAATACTATGAGTTAATCCCGGAAAAAAGATATTTAGTCAAGGATTTAATTTATCCAGTTCCTAACCCCAATTTCCCATTTTTAGGGGTGCATTTTACGCGGATGATTGATGGTTCGGTACACGCGGGACCTAATGCAGTTTTAAGCCTCAAAAGAGAGGGTTATAAAAAAACTGATGTTGATTTGGGTGAGTTAATGGAAATTTTGACTTATCCAGGACTGTGGAAACTGGCGGCTAAATATTGGAGTGATGGGGTGGAAGAAATTATCAGGTCTTTTAGTAAAGCGGCATTTGTACGGAGTTTACAACGATTAATTCCTGAAATTCAAGCGGAGGATATCATCCCCACCCATGCGGGAGTCCGGGCACAGGCGTTAATGCCTAATGGGGGATTAGTGGATGATTTTCTAATTGTAGAAAGTCCCCGTGCGCTTCATGTTTGTAATGCGCCATCACCGGCGGCGACGGCTTCTTTAGAAATTGGGAAAGCGATCGCTCAAAAAGTCCCGAATTATTCATAAATTGATTTCCTCGCAGTCTTGGGCGATCGCCTCACTCATTAACTGAAGATCGTCGGACGGAATTGAACCAGCAAAAGGTAGTAACTGCCTTCCTGGAGTCCCTCGAACTTCAGCTTTGAGTAATGTCTCAATAAACTCAAGTACCTGCGATTGCTTTTGCGGTGGCATGACTTTGAGTTGTTCAACGACCCGATCGATAATAGAAGTATTCATTTATATTTCTCCGACTACCTTTTTGATTATTATAACAATAAGGGAATTGCTTTTGAAGAGTTAACCGAGAAGCGGGGTTTCTTTCTGTGCAACTCCCACAGGGTTGGAAGATGGCGATCGCCGCCCTGTCAATACCATAGGAATGCCTCCGGTCGCTGAAAAAGTTACCCCTTCTTGAGAAATTAGGAAAGCGATCGCTGAAAAAGTCCCATGGCCACCATAAACGGATCTAGGGAGTGTTGACCCAGGCGAGGACACCATTATATATATTATATATGGCCCATTTAGGCTCTCTAAATAGTGTTCGTTGCCTGTTCATAAATCTTCACAATAAAAATTGTATTTTAGTTGACAAAAAACGGCAAATTTGTTATGTTGGTTGCCAACTTAGGTTAACCGCTGAACTGATTTTCCATTGGGCAGTGACAGCGAAGCAGATCGCCAGTAGTGCGCGTCTAGTTTCTGGCTTGAACGCCATCTGTGGTGGTTTCAAAGAACTTAGTCTAAGTTGCGATCGGGTGCATCATCAAGTATAGAGCTTGAACTGGGCTTGAAAATCAACCCAGGAAGAGGGTTTTAGTCTCAAAAATTAGCCAATGTGATCTATCCAGTATCATGATCGCGCGGTCATGTCATGGCATAGGTCGGTGATTGGTCACACCCCAAAATATGCTCCACCAGACAGTTGGGAGAGGGGGCTAATTTGTGATGACTTTCGATGGCGTTGTTACGTCACCGAGTCTAGTTCAGCAAAGACTGCGATTTCGATATTTTATTGCCTTTCAAAATTAAGGACTTCAATCATGGTGAAAGTGTACTTCAGGACAGTCACTAACAATAACCAAACCTATGGCAAAGGGTACTTTGTCTACGGAAATTCCCAAACTGCGAACGACCAAGAGATAGTCTACCACACCGATTTGAGGGAGTTTTTCTACACCGACCCGGACACGCAAATCGATCTGAGTAAAGGCGCGAGAGGAACACTGCACTTTGTGATTGGTGGGAACCCTGCCAATGCCGTCCCAGCCCGGAGTGTATTTAACATTGAAATGGCCGACCCGGTTGGGAACTTGCAAACCACAGCCAAAGAAGGCTCCCAGTCTTGCCGTCCCGGCCAACTAGGTTTGACCAATAAAGCTGGTATCTGGCTAGAATGGCCTTCGATTGGCGATGCAGCCCCCTCCTGGTGGGAAGAGAAACCAAGTGGCAGTTCAAATGAAGGCGAGAAACCGACCCAGCCCAGTGGGGGTTCAGAGGAGCCACAACCGACCCCGCCGAATGTTGACTGGTCTAGTTTCATACAACCACCACAGGGTGGCTGCGCCCCCACACCCCCAGGCTACACAAAGATAAAGTTTCCGTATGACATGGGCAAGCGAGATTTTCCGAATAGTTACTTGCCGCAAGTAGACTTGAGCAAAATGAATCTGAGTGGTATCGATCTGAGCTTTTCCTACCTGTGTGCAGCCAACTTAGGAGCCACTAACCTGGTCGCGGCTAACTTGAGTTACGCGTATCTCTGTCACGCCTATCTCGGCTATGCCAATCTCAACTATGCCTATCTGGGCTATGCTAATTTGTGTTTTGCCGATTTAAGCTACGCGGTCCTCACCGAAGCGGATCTGAGTTTTGCTAACTTGTGTCAGGCGAAGCTAATTGGAGCCCAATTAAACCAGGCTAGCTTGGCTTACGCGAATTTCTGTTACGCTTATCTGGGCTATGCCAATCTCAGCTATTCCTATCTGGGCTATGCTAACTTCTGTGGTGCTGACCTGACAAATGCCGACCTGCAAGGAACCGACATGACTGGGGCTAACTTCACCAATGCCAACCTGACAAATGCGGACCTGCGGGGAGCCAACATCACTGGGGCTAACTTCAGTAATGCGAACCTCACGGGGGCTAAACTTGATGATGCCCAGAAGCAACTGTTAGGAATTGCCTAATAAAGGTAATCCCAACGACAAATTATTCTACCGTTGATGGTATCAATTTCCCATTGTTGAAATCCATCATCAAACCCGGTTACATTGTCTGATGTGACCGGGTGGGGTGAGCTTTTTGTCATTGATTGATGTAAATAAGTGGCTATCCCTAGGGATAGCCTCTATAAAGATTGTCAATTGGCTTTCTTTGCCTGTCTAGCACTAGGCAATGATGAATAATGCCAAAATGTATCCGATTTTAATGGTGGTTATCTGCCCTTCTAGCTGTTCTTCTAGCTGTACTTGATCAATGTTTGAATTGCTGTTAAATTGGCTCGGTCTTAGCCCTCCATCCAATTTAGTCTTTTGGGGAATCCTGTTGTATTTTACGGTTTGGGGAATCCTGCTCAATTTGATGTTTTTAGGGGTCAAGAGTGACTCGGTATCGGATAAGTTGGAAAAATCTACTTCCTCGATCGCTCAATTGGGGGAAAATGGCTGTGGGAATGGTAAGTCTGTTGTGCCATTTCTTCCGACTGAGGAAACGGACTCGGCTGGTGAATTACAGTCCTGTGTTCCCCAAACGATCGCGGTTTCCAATGCTAATGGCGATGTGGCATCCGCCCCTACGCGCCTTACGGTGCCGCTTGGCGATCGCACTCCCCAAACCGCGACCATTGCAGTCAACGATGTGGCATCCGCAACCCTTGGCGATCGCATTCCCGACGGTAAAAATAACCGGGGTTCGATTCTGCCGGAAGATGCGAACCTGGAAGCGGACTTAAATATCGTGTCGGAGGCGATCCTCCCGACATCGGAACCGACGCAGTTTGATAAAACCATTATTAACCAAGCACTAGAAGACTCCCGAATCGCGATCGGGGCCAAAATTCAGGAATTTATTGGTAGGCGGCGGGAAATTATCGGTTCCTACGAACCCTTATATGATTTGTTGCTCGATTACCCGTTTCGGGGAGGTAAAATGCTGCGCCCCACCATGTGTATTAGTGCGGCGCGGGCGATGGGTGGCATGGGACAGGTGGCGCTATCGACGGCGGCGGCTTTGGAACTGTATCACAATGCGTTTCTGATTCACGATGATATTGAGGACGGGTCAGAGTCGCGCCGGGGAAAAGGGACGTTACACCACAATATTGGCATTCCCCGGGCGATTAATGTCGGGGATGCAACCAATGTACTGGCTGTTGGTTTGTTGCTGGAAAATTTATCGGCGATCGGGGTAACCAAAACTCTGAATGTACTCCACGAAATTGAGTTTATGGCGCGTCAATCGGTGGAAGGACAGGCGATGGAATTGGATTGGGTGGCAGAAAATACCCAAAATTTAAGCGATCGCGATTATTTTAAAATGTGCGTCAAAAAAACCTGCTGGTATTCTTTTATGACCCCCTGTCGCATCGGTTTGATTGTGGGGAATTCCTCGGCTAACCCTCAAGATTTGGTGGAACCTTTGGCGGGAGTTACTCGGTTTGGCATGATTTTAGGCATTGCTTTTCAGATCCAAGATGATTTATTAAACTTGGTGGGAGATATGAAGGCTTATGGGAAGGAAATTGGCGGAGATATTTATGAGGGAAAACGAACTTTGATGCTCAATCATGCGATCGCCCATAGTAGTCCAGTCGAATCCCGCCGAATGTTGGAAATTCTCGCCACCCCCCGACCGGAAAAGACCCCGGAACAGGTAGAATTTGTCATGGAGAAAATGCGCCAGTATGGTAGCATCGAACATGGTTGGGCTGTGGCTAGATCTTTGGCTCAAAAAGCTGCCCAGATTTTGGACAGTCTGGATTTTATGGAACCGAAAACTCCGCTCAGACCAGGGGAAAAATGGCAGACCCCGGTTCACGATCGCCGCTTTCTGAAAGAATTAATTAACTATGTGATTTATCGAAATTTATAGCATTTTTGGGGGTTATGATACGATTCATAGCCCCTTGCTCATTTAAGGAGGATTGACCCACCATAAAATCAAGTGGTATTGAGGAAGTTATTCTACCATAAAATAGAGAGATTGTCAAGATGATCGAACATAAAAACCCGATGGCAATGCCCCCCCCAGTCGAAGCTGAAATTCACCCCGGCGGTGAACTGGTGCTGAGACTGTCCCTGCATAATAATAGCGGTGAAACCCTACTGGTGCGACCAGTTTTAGATAATTGGATCGCCGAGAACGGGGATATTTTCGCCACCATTAATCCGGTGGAACCTGACTATATTTATCTAGGTTCTGGTGCGGGAAAAGCCACTCAAACTGTGAGGGTAAAACTACCTTTAGAACTGCCACCAGGACAGGTTATTAAAAGTTGGCTAAGATTTCCCGGATTACTTGAGGAACCTCTGGTAATCATCCTAAATGTTAAAGCTGAAATTGCCGAGAGAAAGCCTAGAGAATATCCGGTTAATATCAGCTTTCCATTAACAAAATTAGCGGCTCAAAACCCGTCAATGTATGAGGACATAACCACCCAAAATGCCTGGGGATTGATTTCGGCATTGAACGACCTCGATCGCATTCCTTCTCGCTGGCTGGTGGCAGAATTATTAGTAGCCATCAGCCAAAAAGGAGAGGAATACACCGGCACCCCGGAGGGTGTAAAACTGTTCTCGCAACTGCGACAAACCGCTTTTTTCTCAACTGTATCGACAGTGCTGGCTACGGCAAAAGTCCCCGATTGGATTTCGGAAACTTTATCGATGTCCGGTCAAGTCCTCAAGGGCGATCGCCGGGAAGGCCTGCTTTATATTTGGGAAAGGTGGCTGTTGAGTTTGGTAGACAGCGACGTAGAAGCCCCAGAAACGGCTAAACCCATCGTCGCCCCATTATTTGTAGGGTGCGTCAGATTCGGAGAATTTAAATCAACACCGGAGCATTTGATTTCTGACGCACCTTTCACAGAATTTGTGGCTAAACTGGGAACAGATAGCGATCGCTGGTTGGGTTATTTTCTCCTAGGATTGATGTCATTGTCGCCTCGAATTGCTTCCCATATAGAGGCGATCGCCACCCAGAAAATTGAGCCATTAAACCCAGCCACCTCTCCCCCCCAAACCATAGCGGGTTGCTCGTATCATTTAGGGACGCGATTGCCAGAATTAGACTTACTTCCGGCTCGTTGGTTGGTGTTAGAATTATTGCTAATTTTCGCCCAAAAAGGGGACGACTATGCCAGAACCCCCCCAGGTCGAATGCTACTAGAGCGATTGCGACTCACCCGGTTCTGCAAAAATGGGGTTTTGAGTTTAGCCGCCGCCTCCGTCCCCCGTTGGATCGCCGTCAGTCAAGCCACGGCTACCGCTTTTCACAATTCCGTGGGGACTCCGGCTTCTAGGGCGGGTTTGCTCAAGTTTTGGGAACAGTGGTTGTGGGATATTGCTGGTTCCCCAATCCCTAATTCCCAGACTTCGGCGGCGGACTTGGTGAACCAATTAGGAATAGATGGGGAGGCTTGGTTTCTCAAGATTGTTTTGGGACTCAGTTGTGTTTCCCCCAGGATAGCTACGACATTGGAGGCGATCGCCTCTAGCGCACCGTCCGTGTCCCCACCCGCCCCCACCCCCACCCCGCCAATTAAAGACGTTCTCAGCGAGCCAGGTTCCCTACAACGATAAGTTATCCACCGCCCAATTGTAGTTAATTTCTAGCGCCAAAATGACCATTGACGAACAAACACTTGCCCGAGTGGAACAACTGCGAATCCCTCTCGAGGATCCCACCGCCCCCCTAGATTGGAAAGATTGGTATCATTATGTATTATTAGATCCTGATACTCAGATTAGAGTGCTGGTGAATCTGACGGCGATCGCCAGACCGGGAACTGGAGAAATTCAAACCAGTTTTATGGTGACAGTTCCGACTGATTTTCAAGGGCTCGACTGTAGCCAGAGCGCCCCTTTTGCCAGTTTCGGAACGACTTTTTCCCAAGAGTGGAACCCCAGTCAAATCAGCCCGGAACCCGTACATTGGCAAGGTGAAGGGATGGAATTGCAAGTCAACGGAACCCAGACGCGGTTAGAAGTAGAAGATCGGCGATCGCAGCTATTCATTGAATTGGAGGCGACAGCTACAGCCACCCCCCTATTAGTCACAGAAAATTCACCGTTTGGCAGTGGATTCATCGGCTGGGGATTAGTACCGGGCTTGCAAGTGAGGGGAAACTTATCCGTTGCTGGGCGATCGTTTCCCATTCACCCGAACTGGTTTTGCTACCACGATCGCAATTTTGGCCGCTTCCGCTGGGGGGAAGATATCGGTTGGGAGTGGTTCGTCGCTTTTGGCACCTGCATTGATGGCACCTCCATCACTTTGGTATTGGACAGACGCACCAACAAAGACCATTCCCAAGGGGGCTTTCCCTATATTTTTATTTATGTCAATCACCAATTGCGAAAAGTGTTTTTGGGTGCCACTTTACAGATTAATTGGGACTGGTCGGAGGTGGCTGTCATTCCCCCCAGGTTGCCGGGAATTATGGCGCTATTATTTAGCGATCGCTTATTGCAAACCCCCAGCACCTTAGAAATTATCGCCGCTGATGACCAAGACCAATTGCTAATTGAGATTGATTTTGAGTCGGTAGTGGAATTAATCGTCCCCGACAATCAACAACGGCAATATACTTTTATTGAAGAACTGACTGGCCGCGCCGCCGTTACCCTTAAACTAGGAGAAAAAACATGGCTCGCCACCGGCTTAGTTTACGGGGAATATGTGATCTGAGAATCATTAGGGGAGCCGGAATATCTGGCGGGTTTCCGACTCCGGTATTGGCTCATCAAGTTGGCGATCGCATCACAGGCTGTTTCTACTCCATTTTCCGCCCCGATCGCTTCTCCAATGGCAGCGGCTTTCTGGGTATATTGTTCTTCAAACAACAGTTGTCGAAGTTCGGCAGCTACCAACTCCGCAGTATATTGTTGGGGTAGGAGCATTCGGGCGACCCCGAGGCGGACGACGCGGGCGGCATTTTCTGGCTGGTCGTATTTGTGGGGAACCACCAGCATTCTCCGCCCCGATCGCAATGCTTCTGCTGTGGTTCCCATGCCTCCATGATGGACGATCGCCGCCGCCCTGGGGAAAATTTGCCCGTGGGGGGCATAATTGACGGCGATCGCACCTTCGGGCAATTGGTCCGGTCTGAGACTATCCGCCCCAGGGCCCATCATTAGCACTGACCGATAACCCAATTGGTGGGCGGCGATCGCACTAGACCAATAAAAATTACCGGGAGTCCAGACCACCGTTGAACCCAAAGTAAACACTATCGGTGGCGGCCCGCTGTCTAAAAACTCTCTCAGTTTTTCAGATAACCCCTGATTAGGGGGGTTATCATAAAACGGAAACCCGGTGACGACAGTTTGCCTAGGCCAGTCCGGTTGGGGTCTGGCAAAAACCTGGGAAAACAAAGCCAGCACTAAATCGGGGGAATGCTGCCCTTCAAACAGGGGATCTGGGCCTGGTGGGAGTCCCAACGAACTCCGCAGTTGACGCAGGGGGGCACTCCAATGGCGAAGCCGACTGCGGAGTTGGCGTTTTTCAGCATCTTTGGCTACCCATTGCAAACACCGTTCATATTCCGAGACTGGGGAAGCGATCGCCTCGGTGCGTGAAGCGAAGCTATCGCCCCCAGGCGAATCGTAAACTGACATCAAGGCTGATAGAACCGTTGAAATCCAAGGAATTTGGGTTTGTTCGGCTACAATTGCACCGGGCAAAATCAGCGGGTGAGTTATTAATAGATCCGCCCCCTTTACCGCTGCTATCAAGTCGGTGTAAGTCGCCCGCAAGTGGGGCATCAACTGATAACAAATAATGTATTCTAGCTCCCGTTGGGAATCGATCAGCATTTGCAGAAATTGGCGATCGTGTTCCCAAGTGTCCTCTAATCTGAGGGGATGAAATTCGATTTCCTCCGCCGCCACATAAGGGCGGTATTTTTCGGCGGCGGCGATGACCGGCTGATACCCCCTGGCTTTTAATCCTCGGGCGATCGCCAAATAAGGATACAAATCACCCAAAGAACCATAGGTTGCTAATACGATGCGATCGACCATGTTTAATTCTGAAAATCTGGCTTCAATTCTATTATAGCTTTAACCGATGAAAAACTCTAACCAACCATCCCGACTTCAAGATTCATATCTAAAAGGCCTCATTAAACTTCCCAACGTAAATACCATTACCCTGACCGTCTAAACAAAAGGGTGGGTCCGGTGTAAGCAGCCAACTGGTAATCGGCAGCGCTCAGAAACTGAACAATTTCGTGAGAGAGAGGATGCATAAGATTGAAATCATGGGCCTCAACTGCAATGATATAAGGCCGATAGCGATTGATATCCAAATTTAGAATAATCTCCTTGTCTACACCTTCGCAATCAATGTCTAAGAAACCAATTTCTGAATCTTTAATTTCTTCAGGAAGATAAGTGTCAAGTAGCTGGTTAAGGGGGAGTACCTTTACTTTTTGCTTACCCAAAAACTCCCATTCGTGTCTGATAAAATATTCGGCCATTTCCTCATTAAAAGTGTTGATAGCACCTTCGCCGAAACAATAGATTTCTGACTCCCCTTCATAAGAAGCAACACCTAGATTTAGATTGATATCCTGGGGACGTTCCTGTTCAAATAGTTTCACAGATTGAGGATTGGGATCTACATTCATACCTTTCCATCCCATCATACTCAAAAGTTTAGTGTTAGAAAATCGACTGGGATGATAAGCACCGATATCAACATAGTAATTGCTAAATAGGGTGGATTTATTTCTGGAAATCAACTCTAAAATTAGAGTATCTTCACCAAATTGTGACCAAGAAATACAAAGATTTGGATCGTGGACTACTGACAGAAAAAACGGCACACCAAATTTATGGAATAATTCAGATAGCATATCAGAGTAAACATATGAAAATAAAGGTTGACAAAATCCAGGGAATTTGACTCAAGTTCGGGGCATCAGACAAAAGATGATTGACCCTATTTTTTCGCCTTCGAGTCTGGCGAAATTTGGGAGCGGGGAAAAGTCGAGAGACCACGGCTAAACGAAAAAAATAATTTCTCCCTCCACAGTGAGTTTTTCCACATTTCTCCTCCGCTTACACCTCAATTGTCAGTACATCATTCGGGACATTCCGAATTAATTCCCCGTGCTGGGCTGTTTGTTCTTCCAGAGACAAAACTGGGGGAGGAAAACTGGGACGGAACCACAGATCGTCAAATTCTTTCCACAGTTGCTGTAGTTGAGGATTAATGGCACTGTCGGCGATAATATTCATTGCTAGTTTCTGAATACCCAACAACTCTGATAAAGTTCCCCGCAAATTGATTTTACCCGTCGCTACAGCTTGATCTAAGGTCAACCGACCCCCAATTAAATCTCGCAAGGTTTCGGCTTCGCTGCGAAAATTAAAGGCTTCCACTGACTCGGAATTATCGGAATTATCAGTAATATCTACCTGGAGAGGTTCGCTATGATTGGCATTTAATCTCAACTGAATGCCATCAATTTCTATGATGGCGGTTTTACCAGCGACGCTGTGAACAAAGTTATGCCAAGTTAAACCACCTTGACTCCGCAAAATTTCCACCAAACGACTCAGCCAAATGGCTAACTGTTGGGGGGAACAATTGAATGTATCAATCATTAGTAATTTTTGAGATTTCAGAATCCCATCTCCATGAAAAATTGAGCCATTGTTAATATTATACGGTTAATCTGACGGAAATCAAGACCAAAAAGGATTAAATAGGGGAGAAATTCCCCATAAACCTGGTAACTTCGGGGACCGTTGGGCTTAACCAGAAGAGTTAACCCAGAAGCGGGGTTTCTTTCGGTGCAACTCCCACAGAGTTGGGAGATAGCGATCGCCGCCCTGTCAATACCATAGGAATGCCTCCGGTCGCTGATAAAGTCACCCCTCGGCGGGCGGCTTTGGCGGGCTGGGAATTAGCCAGGGTTAGTTGATAGTTTAACATGACTGTTGCTAGGACTAATTTTAGCTCATATTGAGCCAAAGCCATACCAATACATTGACGCACACCACCACCAAAAGGCAAATATTGATAAGGGGAGTATTTTTTATCTAAAAATCTCTCTGGTTTAAACTGTTTGGGTTCAGGATAAATTGTCGGATCATTATGGGTTAAATAGATGGAGCCAATCACTTCTATGTTGGGTTCTATATGATATCCCATCAGTTCCACCGCTTGAGTAGTAACACGGGGAAATGTCACCATTGCGACTGGATAAATTCGCAGGGTTTCTTGACAAACTGCTGTTAAATAAGGTAGTCTATAAATAGTCATCGGATCGGGATTTGGGGGGAGGGTTGCTAACTCTGATAAAAGGCGATCGCGCACGGTAGGAAGTTTATGCACCCAATACAAAGACCAAGCCATGGCGGTGGCGGTAGTTTCGTGTCCGGCGAATAATAAAGTTAACAGTTCATCCCGCAATTCTTCATAGGTCATCGGTTCCCCATTTTCATCCCTAGCGGACATCATCAAATTGAGAATATCGGTGCGATTTGGATCGGGATTTTGGCGACGTTCTTCGATTTCTTCTAATAGCAGTTTATCGATATCGCGCCGCAAACCTTGGAAGCGCCCCCAGGGACTCCAACGCCCTAAATCTTGTTGTAAAATCGGGAAAAATAAGATACTCGCCCTAATAGGAGAATCGGTAACAGCGACCAGTTCAGTTGTTAATTTTTTCAGGCGATCGTAACGGGGTCCTTCATAGACTCCGAACACAGCTTTAAGAATGACAGCCAGGGAGATTTTTTGCACATAATCTCGCGCCAGAAAAGTCTTACCAATGGGTAAAGTGTCGCCGATTTCTGTGGTCAAATTACAGATTAATTTACCATAATTAAACATCCGTTCCCCATGGAAAGGCGGCATTAACAGTTTTCGCTGTCTTAGGTGGTCTTTACCATCAAGTAAAATGACGGATTTATCCCCCACCACAGGCGCTAGAATACGATTAGATGAACCGGGGGCGGTAAATTCTTTATCGCGGGTGAGGATTTCTTGAATGGCTTGGGGGTGGGAAACAAACACAATTGGATGACCCGCCACCCCGATTTCAGTTACAAAAATATCTCCATATTTACGTTGGCAATTTTCCATATAACCAAGGGGGTTAGTTATCCACTGTATTTTTTGGAGAGTCGGAAGATTTTGCGGACCGTCAATTAATTTCATGGTGGGATTGAGATTCTAGGATTTTGAGTCAGACCAATCTAGTCCTATTTATAGCACATCTTCCCGGCAGCTACCATATATCATAGCTTAATCTGCATCAGGTAGAAGGATGGAAATAATCATAAATTTGTTGGGCTAGTTTTTCGCCAATTCCGTTAACTTCCGCGAGTTGTGTGGGGGTGGCTATGCGAATATAATCAATAGACCGAAAGTGACCTAATAGCAATTTTTGGCGGTGGTGTCCGAGTCCGGGAATGTCGTCTAAATGCGATCGCTTCATGCGTTTACTGCGTTGGTTACGGTGGAAACTAACCGCAAATCGATGGGCTTCATCTCGTAGTCGTCGCAATAATTCAACCCCTGGTTGTTCAGGATTAGTAGTTAATGGTTGAGACTCACCAGGGACAAAAATTTCCTCTCGGCGTTTGGCTAAACTAATCACCTTTAACTCTTCTAAAATATCCAAATCTTGCAAAACTTTAACCACGGCTGAGAGTTGACCTTTCCCACCATCAATCATAATCAAATCCGGCTTGTCCTGGGGTTCTAAATTATGATAATCTCGAAAACGGCGACCAATCACCTCGGCTAAACTCGCGAAATCATCAGACCTTCCCGAATGTACATTAGGATTCTTTATTTTATACTGTCGGTAGTGTTGTTTGGCGGGTAAACCATCAATAAATACCACCCGCGAAGCGACTGCATCAGAACCTTGAATATGGGAGATATCATAACCTTCTATGCGGTGGGGAAGGTCGGGAAGGTCGAGAATTTCGGTTAAATCTTGGAGAGATTGATGATGGCGATCGCTTAATTTTTGCACGCGCATTAACTCATAATTGGCGTTGCGTTCCACCATTTCAATTAAATCGAGTTTTGATTGTCGTTGGGGAGTAATTAAAGTTACTTTGCGACCTTTGCGATCGCTTAACCAATCGGTGACCAAATCCGCATCTGGTAAACTATATTGTAGGAAAATCTCCCTAGGAATTTCCACAGGATCGACGGTTTGATAATGTTCCTGTAAAACCCGCTGAATAATTAACCCCAACTCTAGGGAAGTCAAGGCTTTTTCAGTAGGGTAAACTTTGGCAAAAAAGCCCAACCTACCAACCAAATGTCCGGCGCGGATTTGGAAAAGTTGCACGGAGGCTTGTTGTCCATCAGTAGCCAAAGCGATCGCATCGAGAGACACCGTTTCATCAGGAAGGGAAACTTTTTGATCCTGGTTGAGGGACTGTAAACCTTGAAGGCGATCGCGCAATTTCGCCGCTGTTTCAAAGTTCAACTCAGCGGCGGCTTGTTGCATTTGTGCGGTTAAATTTTCGATAAGTTCTTCCGTCCGTCCTTGGAACACCATCGCCACTTTTTGGACAATTTGATGATAATCTTCTGGGGAGATCATCTCCTGACAAACTCCCGGACAGCGACCGATATCATAGTTTAAACAGGGACGGTCTTTAAATAGGGGTTTAGGACGTTGACGCAGGGGAAATAGACGCTTAATTAATTGTAGGTTACTTCGCAATAATCCCGTATCTACATAGGGGCCATAATATCTATCTTTGGGATTGCTTAAACTGCGTTTTCTGGTAATAAAAATACGGGGGTATGGTTCCGACCAAGTAATACACAGATAGGGATATTTTTTATCATCTTTCAGCAAGACATTAAAATGAGGTTGATGGGTTTTAATCAGATGAGCTTCTAAGGCTAAGGCTTCGGCTTCTGTATCGGTAACTATAAATTCAATATCTGTCACCTGTTGAATCATTAAGTTAATCCGGTGACTATGGTTATGGCGATCGCGAAAATAGGAACGCACGCGCGATCGCAATTTTTTAGATTTCCCAATATACAGAATATTCTCATTACCATCTTTCATGAAATACACACCCGGAACCGGGGGAATTTCTTTTAATCTCATATCGAGGCGATCGGTATCTTCAATTAGTGGTACAATTACCATAGTAGTTTAATAGTAGGGTGCGGTAGGGTGCGGTAGGGTGCGGTAGGGTGCGTCAGACACCGATAATTATAATTCTCACCGGATAATTAATTTCTGACGCACCATAACCGATAATTATAATTCTCACCGGATAATTAATTTCTGACGCACCATAACCGATAATTATAATTCTCACCGGATAATTAATTTCTGACGCACCATAACCGATAATTATAATTCTCACCGGATAATTAATTTCTGACGCACCATAACCGATAATTATAATTCTCACCGGAGAATTAATTTCTGACGCACCATAACCGAGAATTATAATTCTCACCGGATAATTAATTTCTGACGCACCATAACCGATAATTATAATTCTCACCGGAGAATTAATTTCTGACGCACCATAACCGATAATTATAATTCTCACCGGAGAATTAATTTCTGACGCACCATAACCGAGAATTATAATTCTCACCGGAGAATTAATTTCTGACGCACCATAACCGAGAATTATAATCCTCACCGGATATAGCGATTCTCAGACTCATGAGGTAAAGCCCTCACCCCAAACCCCTCTCCCATACGGGAGAGGGGCTTTAAAAAGTACCTCACCAATCCACCGAACCGCTATAATTGATTTCTGACGCACCATAACCGATAATTATTCGTGAGGATTAATATAGCCCGCTTCTGACGCACCATCAACCGGAACCCAGAAAGAAAGAGGGCGGGTTTATTTAGAAGGTCGTGGGGAGTTGGGTTGACTGCAGAGGCGCGCCCCTACAATTATTAATTATCAATTATCAATTATTAATATATTTTTTAAAGCGGTAATCAGATATTGATTTTCAGCTTCGGTGCGGACGGCGACCCGGAAATAATTGTCCCCCAATTCTGGAAAACTCAAACAATCGCGAATCAAAATCCGATAATCTGTAAGTAGTTTGGTTTGTAACTGAGTGACAGAACATTGAGACCGGACTAGCAAAAAATTAGCCACCCCTGGATAAGGATAAAGTCCGGCAATATTCCCTAATTCCTGATAGAGTTTAGGGCGGTTAATAGATAACCAATGGTGGGTTTTTTCCTCAAAAGCCCGATCGCCTAAAACTGCAATACCCGCCGCCACGGCTAAATTATTCACAGACCAAGGGTCTCGCCACTGTCGCCACAAATTTAGGCGGTCTGGGTGAGCGATCGCATATCCTAATCTTAAACCAGGCAGACTGTAGAATTTAGTCAGCGATCGCACAATCACCAAATTGGGAAAATCTGCCACCATAGGAATTAAGCTAGTTTGTGCCGACGGTGGCAGAAAATCCATAAAAGCCTCGTCAACCACCACCAAAGCAAACCTTTCCAACAGAGGCAAAATCAACTCTGGCCGTAGTAATATACCCGTAGGATTGTGGGGAGTATTCAGCAATAGTCCCGCCCTGTCGTCTAATTCCCCCAACCCATCAAATTGGAGGTTATCGCCACCTTCGAGACTAATCGGAAACTCGATCACCCTAGCATTAAAAGCATTGAGCGATCGCCGATAGTCCCCAAAAGCCGGAGTCAGCAGATATGTAGCCGACCCTTGCGCCAACTCCCGGCCCGCCCATGTCAGCAACTCAGCCGCCCCATTTCCGGGCAAAATCCATTCAACGGGTACATCCCCATGGAAGCGACTTAAAGCCTGTCGCAGGTCCATATAATCCGGCTGAGGATAGGTTTTAATCTCCCCCTGATGACTAGCCAAAGCGGCGATCGCCGTTAACGGAGGGCCGAGGGGATTAATACTAGCCGAGAAATCGACAATTTCTGATGGCGGACAATCAGCGATCGAAGCCGCCCACATCAAATTTCCCCCGTGGCTGGGTCTGTTCATGATCTACTCCCGTGGAGACCCACTAAATCCATATCCTGATTAGTGGTGGGTTATGGACGACTATTTATGAGCCACCTTCTCCTTAAACATCTTTCCTGCCGAGAAAGCCGGAACCCAAGTCTCTGGAATATCCATTTTTTCACCCGTCTGGGGGTTACGGCCTTCGCGCGCCTTGCGTTTCCTCGCTTCAAAAGAACCAAATCCCACCAGGGTGACTTTTTCCTGTGTAGCAACAGCATCTATAACACTTTCGAGGGCCGCACTCAACACTGCATCAGCCTGTTTTTTGGTGACACCTGCTTTTTCGGCTACTGCATCTATTAATTCACCCTTATTCATCAATCTCTCCTTTTGAGAACTGGGGGCCAATCAATTACCCCCAATGGTTTGCACGATTTTCTGCCTTATTCTAAGGTTTCTGTAGCAACATAGATAGGGTTTAACCCTAAATTGTCATAGATTTAGGGGAATTTTCCACTTTTTTTAAGATATTAGCCGATCAAAATATCCCCCAGGGGTGGGGGATTTTCGGTTAATGGGTTTTTCCGGCCAGATCCTAACGCCCTTGCATCATCTGGCGGACATCGGGACTAAAATTATTCTGGTAGCCAAACCCAGAGCGATCGGAATCATCCAGGATACTGGGCGTTACCAACACAATTACCTCAGCCCGCTCGCTGCTGGTGCTGCTTCTACGGAACAGAGAACCCAGGATAGGCAAGTCACCCAACAGGGGAATCTTGCTTACATCAGTCCGTTCCTGATCTTGAATAATACCAGAGACAATCAGAGTTTGACCGTCCCGCAGACGAATCCGACCAGACTGCAAATTCCGCCGAAAGATTTGTAAGACAAAATCATCGCCACCTGTTCCTACCTGACTTCCTGGGGAGCTAACTTCTGGGTTAATGGTCATCGTGACAAAGCCATTATCATCAATTCGCTGAACATTCACCCCCAGAGTCAAGCCCACAGGTACAAGTTGAGGCTGGATGGTTTCCCTAGTACCCGAAGGAGTATCTGTAAAAGTTGTTGTCCTCGATTGCAATACCTCTTGTACCAGTTGCACGGAAGCAGTTTCTCCCTCTTGTACCACCAAGGTGGGGTCGGTGAGGATTTTGGCTCTACCGCTGACGATTTGAGCTTGCAAGGTAGACAGGAACCGCCGAGGATATTGGAAGAAGGGAAACACGGAAACAGTAGTGCTACCCAGGGCGCTCAGAGTTCCATCTGTTAAGTCTCTCTCAAAGGGTTCGTATTCAGAAAGCCCAACCCCTCCCGGTCTCTCGGTGACAGGTCGAATCGGTCTCAAGCCAATACCACCCCCAGGAGCCGTTAACGGAGTCCTAATCGTGCTATCGCGATCAAAAAATGGTTCTTGAGTGCTTAGGGGGTTGGTAATAATGGGGCGAGAGGTGACACCACCTGTAGACTGACCACGAGTTGGGGGATTGATGCCACCAAAGTTGAGAGAAGCCGCCCCGCCATCATTCACAAAGAAGGTATCATTAATCCCAAAGGAGAAACTACTGCTCTGGGTGGCTTCCCCGGTCAGGTTCACGTCAATGATTTTCACATTAACCGCCACCTGACGTTGACGGAGATCGAGCTGCATTAACATAGCAGTTGCCATCTCTACCTTTTCAGGATCTCCAACCAGAGTCACAGAGTTGAGCCGTGCATCTGTTGATACTGACAGCCCCCTTAATACCAGAGGTCCTTGTCCTTCTGTTGCTCCCAATGGTTGGATTCGGGTTGAGCTACTTGTAATTGTCAGCGCATTATCCCCGTCGCCTTCAGTAACTCTTCTAGTTTCGGTAACTAAAACCTGAGTTGCAGCGCCCTGAGTGCTTAAAAAACTGGCTGCATTCTCAGCGGCTACCTGATTCATTCTCAGGGTTCGCATCACAATATTTTGGGCAGACTCAGGCAGTTCAAAACCGACAAAAACCGTGTTACCAACTCGATTGGCTTGTAACCCGGTTAATCGCAGGACATAGTTAAAGACTTCCTGGACTGGTTCATTTTCAATGTCCAAGGAAATTTTAAATTCCTGTGCTTCATCTCCCGGTCGAAAACGCCCAGTTGTACGATCTTGCCTCAAATTACTGAATGCAACATTAAGGCCAGCAACCCGCGCCAACAATGATAATACCTCCCGCACTGATGCGTCTCGCAACACTAGGCGGGGGATGATTTCGTTGGTGTTCAGGTTGACATTGGAAACACCCTGATTGATATTAGAAACCGCAATATCTCCTAAAGGTGGCGCAACAGCACGGGGTTGGAAGGGTGGCGTTGTGTCTAAGGAACGCCTTGGCTGTAATGGCGCTTGACCCATTTGGGGAGTTAAAGCCGGGTCGGGCATGATAATCTCATTATTGCCGTTTTGAGAAGGGGCCGTAGGCTGACCAGTGATGCTAACTGGTGGGTCGGGAACCATTACCTGAGAAGTACCGTTCCCAGGTTGTTCCGGTGCAAAAGCCGGAGCCTCGGCGATCGCCCCTTCTGGAGCGATCGCGATCGCAATAGCATCTCCCGCACCTTGAATTATCCGCGCTTCAGGAGAGCCATTAGTTCCCGTCACAATCACCCGAATACTGGTCGGGTCTAGCTGGTTCACCACAATCGAAGCAATACCAGGAGCCGGGTTATTTTGCTGAAATGACCCATTCGCAGAACTCAATTGAGCGTTAGTAATATCGGCGACAAAATCATTACCCCGCCGAATCACAAACACCGCTGGACGTTCGCCGCCGTCTGTTACCAGCACCAGGTTAATCTCCCCGTTGTCGGCTTGGAATAATTGAATATCCCGGACAACAGTAAACGCTAGGGCGGGAGCGACAGCCACAACCATGGCTGCTGCAACTCCCCCCATTACTCCTCCACCAAATCCTAAAATATCTCTCACATTTCCTCCTAAAAGTTGGAAAGCAACCGTTGCTATGGGTTTATATATTATGTTTGCTTAGGCCTGGAAAAATCATAGTTGATCCGCGACAACAGGACAATAGGAAATTATCTACAGCCACGGATGCACGGATGTTTTACCACGGCAACCTATCACATTTTAGCGATTTTGTCAACCCCCTTCCGCAAAAAAATGAGCGATCGCCATTAATTAGGGGTTATGAGGCGATCGCTCCATTATCAAAAAATTGGGTCTAAGACCTCGCCCTCTTTGGGCGACTGGGGTTATAATCAGCTTGTAGTGATCATCAATACCATGAGGATACTTGATCATGATTAAAAAGTCTATTGCCGGGTTACTCGCCGCGTCTTATGTTACGATCTCTGCACCAGCAGTTAATGCATTAGATTTGCGAACTAGGTGGACTATTCTTGAGAAATCTTGGCAGCCTATTAACTCGACATTAAGTTTGATTTATATCGATTCCCGAAGTAATTATGTCTCATTTTACACGAGAGAAAAGTTCTTTAATAATTCAATAAAAATATCCGAAGTTACAGTAGACTGCAACAGATCCGAGCGTGTGCTTGTCACCCAAACTGTTAGCCTTTCATCTAACAACCAAGTTATAAACCATCGTTATTGCCGACCCACTCAGGAAAATTGCTCAGTTCGACCTGATATCAACATGAGACAAGCTCTTGACATAGTTTGCCGATGGTGATTTATGGCGGCGGATGGTCTGAGTTATATTTCCAGGCTGATATTTTCAATGCGTCAGATACCAGCAGCTATGACAGCTAATCGCTTTTGCCTAAACTTAATTTTATGTTCATTCCAGGTATCATAATGTTCAGCGATCGCTTTAGTAGTTTGAAAATCACTCTGGGCATAAACATCCTGCTTAGTCCCATAATCCTGATTGCTAACTTGACGGTTTTGAGTCGCTGCGAGGGGGTCATATTACAGAGGCAGTAGATTAAGCGTTCCCGTTTACCCTCCCCGTCGATTAGTGATACAGTTGCGGTCTAACCCCCCTTCCGCAAAAAAATGAGCGATCGCCATTAATTAGGGGTTATGAGGCGATCGCTCCATTATCTGTGAACCAGAGCATTATTTTTTTTCAGCTTCCTGACCTGCTTGCTGTTTTTCCTCACGCTGCTGGTCACTCAAAGGCATTAAGGCGTGTAACTTAAACGTGCTTCTGAGGCGGCGTTGCGGCTGGTCATCTATGGGAACAAAGCGACCCTGGCGAATTTCCCCCTTCAATTCTGGCGCGCGATCGAGCAACTGAGAACTAAAATCTCTGACCACCAACATAGGCTGCATTCTCTCGAGAGAAATCAGAAATCTGCGGATTTGCTCAAAACTCCCTTCCAACTCCACCTCGTACTCTTGTCGTCTCAGTTTATTATTAACTTGGGAACCGAGAGAACCATCAGCCACCAGTACAGGTCCATCATTTAGGGGTTGAAACCTAATCAAACGCGCTTTTAGATCTTCATCCAAAATCCCCCCATTAATTTGATTTAATTGTTCATTAACATCAAACATCAAGGTTTGCAGATTAGCCTCATCAGCAAACAAAGCCGTTACACTAGCCCGTCGCTGTTTAGCCTCGGCTAGTTGTCTCTCAGCTTCTTCTTGCTGCTGCAACTTCTCGTTTTGCTGTTCAATTTCCCTTTGCTTAGTTTGAATAGAAGAATTCAGCATTTGCTGTTCTTCCCAAGCCGGAAAAGCCAGGTAAAACACACCAGCCCCAAACAAAATTGCTCCTACGGCTCCAATCGCAATACCAATGACCTTAGAAGTAATAGCCAAACCCAATATCACTGGGCCAGACGAACCCTCCTCCTCATCTTCATCAGGATCGAGAAGATACTCATTTGCTGCTACCATTTTCCAAATCCTCCGTTATTATTGACATCATAACTGATCCAAGAAAGCCTAGGGCCTAATCACCCCTTGTTCTGTGAGGGTTTGAATTCTGTTGACCAAGCCCACCGCATCATTAGCTTTTAATAGAGGTAACAGTTCCGAAGCGCTGGCAGAACTCAGACGGGTTTCTATGTTAAACTGGACTATGGGCTGTAAATCTGGCAGACCCCCAGGCACTGAAGAACCATCAGCCACCACTAAACGGGTGGGGTTATCGTGCAATCTAGCAGAAACCAACCGGGTTTTGCTGTCATCAAAGAAAGGCGACTGATTTACCAACAGCATAAAATCATTAAGCTGTCCAAAAGATCCAGCATTCCCCTCAATGGTCACCTGTGCGGTTTGTCTAGCCGCCGCCTGTCCCTCTTCCCCAGAGGCTGCGCCCGCTTCAGCGGTGGGTTCAGTTTGTCGGACGTTAGTAATTCTCACCCCAGCAATTTGCATAATCTCAGCCATTTCTTGACTTAAAGCTGACCAGGGCTTAATCTCGTTGAATACCAAAGCCAAAGCATCGGCTTCCTCATTGGTCTGTCTGGCTTCAGCATAAACGTGATCGAGGGCTTCGACTTGCACATTTTTCTCGCCTAGTTGCAACTCTAAAGTATCCACTTCTCTGGAAAGGGTGGCATTTTGTCGATTTAAAACGAACCAACCCCCGGCCATCAAGGCATTGAGTCCCATAGCCACCCCAAGTCCGATTAAAATGGGTGTTTGGTCAACGGGTTTCCCTTTCTGCCGACTTTGGGGCTTTCGGTCTGCGGGCTTATAGTCTGGGCGATCGTTAAGAAAATTAATATCAAGGCTGTACATAATCACAAACCCTCTGGTAAGATTTCTATGGATATTTGGGAACGGGGGAGAGTTCCCCGATTAGGTGACACGCAGTCCTAAACCTAATGCCACTCCTAAACTAGCACGTTGTTCTGGAGGAATTTCCTTACCCTCGGTAGATATATTGAGGGCTTCTATGGGGTCAACCTGGGTGGCTGGCATAGCTAGGCGCTGCATGAAGAACTCATCAAGTTGTCCGATCGCCGCCCCAGGACCCGCCAGAAGTAACTGAGCGATTTCCAAACCATCATTTTGATTAATATAGAAGTCAATAGAGCGACGTAGTTCGTCGGCCAACTCTGCTAATACTTTAATTATGGCATTAACTCCCGGATTGGGTTCGTTCAATGCTCCCATTGTATCAGTTACGGGGAGGGTCATGGCCTGCAATTCCTGAACATCCCGAGACGGAGGTAGGTTCATGGCGCTACTGAGGGCGGTTTGCACCTGATACAAACCAATGGGAATGGTGCGGGTAAATTGGGGAACCCCATTGACAACAATCACTAATTCTGTGCTATCAAATTCGATGTCAGCCAAAATAGCCGCCTCGTTAGAACTAAAGTGTTCTAACTGACTTTTCATAGTCCGAATTAGGGAAAAGTTACTGATTTCTAAAACGTCTATTTGTAACCCGGCTTGTTCAAAGGTTTCTATGTAAGTATTGGTGATATCCTTACGGGTAGCGACTAACAAAACCTGTACTTTCTCGATGCCATCTTCATCAACAAATGTGCCGAGTTTCTGGTAGTCTACATCAGCTTCTTCCCTAGGAAAAGGTAGATATAAACCCGCTTCGGCGTTCATATAATCTTTGAGTTCCTCCTCATTTAACTCGGCGGGAACCGGAATTAAACGAGTTACAGCTTCCCTTCCCGGAATAGCGGTGGCGACGTTTTTGGTTTTGATGTTATTGTCCTGCAATGTGGACTCGATTAACTCCGACATGGTAGGAGTATCAACTATTTGACCATCCTGCACGACATTTTCGGGAACTTCGGCTGTCGCTAGGGTTAACAACTTGAACTTATCGCCTTTTTTCCGCACTTCGACAATACTAATTCGCTCGGTGGCTAGTTCAATACCCATTCCCGGCTTACGGCTCGAAAAAATACCTTTGAGGAAACCAACCATAGATTTATGTTTTGGATAGGGGAAGACCTGGCTCTACAATAACATTGTTTCCGTTTCAATATACCATGATGGTGAGGGTAGGCAGACCCCGCCCTCTAGGGACGAGGACTTTTTCAGCCTAGGAAACTATTAGGGCTGGGAAGTGTTTTCCTACTTGTCGAAGGCGGGATGATTTAACAGAGCCTCAATGACTCTTCTACCGCGTAATTGATTAGATAAGGGTAGGTGTCCCCTGGGAGCGCTTAGATCCCAGGTGAAGCCTTGGGGATAGCGAGTCCAAGTTCGATCGCTTCTCCAGCCAATTTTCTGCCACAATTTATCCCAATTTTTGCCGACACCTAACCAAATTTCCCGCTGGACTGTATAGCCAAATTGACCCTGGGAATGGACTCGCCACAGGGTATCGATGGTTTGTAAGTCAGCGACAGGAAAGCGATCGACTTCCGAAAAATATAGCCAGTTTCGTTTAACTGCAGCACTCCCGGCTAATTCACACAGGTTTCTGAGGGTCAGCAGGTCGGCGGCTTGGAAGTTTTGCTGTGCTAATTCCTGTTGGAGGGGAAAATAATCTGCTCCTACGAGTGAGTTTAGGGGGACTACTCCGGTGGGAAAATGGGTTTCCAAAAACTCTTTGGTTTTGGGGAGGTTGGCTGTATACAGTGCTTGATAGACTTGACCACTGACGGGGGTGGGAGTTTGGGTCTGCTGGTTGGTTAAGAATTCTATCAGTATATCTAAACCGAGTTCCCCCTGGGTCACTAATGAGGCGATCGCCTTTAACTGCTGGGTCTGGCTGTCGCTGTTGAGTTGTGAGCGCAGTTGATTTAAGTCCATTGATAAGTCTTGTTCGGAGGAGGCGATCAAATCAGTCATTCAATATCTCCGGTAGCTTGGAAACCGCCTAGGGTTAACTGGCGGCGGAAAACTAACTGGGCTGGTTTGGCCCAATAATATAAAAAGGTGATTAATTCACCATTGTACAGGTGCATTGGACTCAGTTCACCGCTGACGGACAATCTGGGGATGCCAAAATGTTGACAATTGCTGAAATTTCTTGGGGTGGACTTTGGTTATCTTCCAGGGTTAGGTGGGCTTGAAGGTCTCTCCCCTGCCCCAGGGAATGAGTCGGTGGGTTGATTCTCATAATTATTGGGGCTTTTTAAGGCGATCGACCCTCCCTAATGGATGGATTCCTTTCTGGGTGAGTGTTTGGGACTTTGTAAAGTTATATGACAGATTCTCATAACCTCGCGCGACTGGCAATCCTGGGCTAGTTCAGGTAAATTTGAGCTAGAAAAAGAAAAGTTTTTGTTTTTGGGGGTTGACAGTCTGGCACTATGGCTGATAATATATATCCAGCGAAAACAAAGGAATTTGCTCCCCAAAAAAAGGGCTGTAAAGTTTTGTTAAGCACCTTCTACGTGCTCTCGCGCGATCGTACCTTGAAAACCGCATACTGTAAGGTTTCCAAAGGTATAGGGTCAGACCCTACCAATTCCCCGCAAGGGGACGGAAACGTCCGGTGGGCTTCATAGTAGCTGTAATTTGGACGGAAGGTCAGACCCTACCAATTCCCCGCAAGGGGACGGAAACTTCGCGCGATTAAAGCACGTAATCAAGACATTTGATTTGCCACAGTCAGACCCTACCAATTCCCCGCAAGGGGACGGAAACTGTTGGGCTCGTGGCAGCGCAATGCTGCGCTCACACCGCCAGATGTCAGACCCTACCAATTCCCCGCAAGGGGACGGAAACCGCCCATCCCACGAGGCAATCCTTACCTTGATATCTTTTCTGAAGTCAGACCCTACCAATTCCCCGCAAGGGGACGGAAACTTAGAATCAAATAAGGAAAATAAAGAAATATTAGTTTTAATGTCAGACCCTACCAATTCCCCGCAAGGGGACGGAAACCCAGGCTTTGAGGATAGGGTAGATATCCCGCAGACTCATCACCCCGGTCAGACCCTACCAATTCCCCGCAAGGGGACGGAAACTTTGAAACCTTCCTTTTCTAGCAACTCGACAGAAGCGATAACTAGTCAGACCCTACCAATTCCCCGCAAGGGGACGGAAACACTCTTTTATTCTATGTAGTTCCGTGTAGTTGTAGTATAAGTCAGACCCTACCAATTCCCCGCAAGGGGACGGAAACCTCCTGCGTTAACGCATTTTTCGACTACGGAATCGAAATCCTGCAACGTCAGACCCTACCAATTCCCCGCAAGGGGACGGAAACCTTAATCTTGTTTATTGCTTAGTTTCCGAGATAATAATCAGCGTCCTCGTCAGACCCTACCAATTCCCCGCAAGGGGACGGAAACCTATGAACGGGACCTCCACCTCCACGGATAAGGAGTTTGTCAGACCCTACCAATTCCCCGCAAGGGGACGGAAACGTAACTTGTTTTCCTTCTACGGTTGTCACTAGAGAAGCAGATCTGGTCAGACCCTACCAATTCCCCGCAAGGGGACGGAAACGTTCGTCTTGCAGGATAGCATCTGCTCGTTGATTCAGTTCAGTCAGACCCTACCAATTCCCCGCAAGGGGACGGAAACAGTCGTAGGTACTGGAACCGCATTCACCGCTGACTTTGCTATTGTCAGACCCTACCAATTCCCCGCAAGGGGACGGAAACTTGTGAATTTTCTACTGTTTCTCCGTTGGCACTTATGTCCACATAAGTGTCAGACCCTACCAATTCCCCGCAAGGGGACGGAAACCGGCCCGTAGGTATACTACCAGTTCGAAGGTAGTCCTGAAGTCAGACCCTACCAATTCCCCGCAAGGGGACGGAAACATGGGCATTGTCGTTTTACTACAATCCTCCCTTTTTACTTTTTGTCAGACCCTACCAATTCCCCGCAAGGGGACGGAAACCAGACATGATTTGTATGGATAAATACTCCCCCTTCTGGGTGGTCAGACCCTACCAATTCCCCGCAAGGGGACGGAAACTTAGCTGTCTTTGGTGTTCATTCATCTGGAAATCCTCAGCAGAGTCAGACCCTACCAATTCCCCGCAAGGGGACGGAAACTAATTCAGGGTGTTACACCAAATAGGTGTATCCGCTTCCCAGTCAGACCCTACCAATTCCCCGCAAGGGGACGGAAACTTATAATATTTTTAAAGAACAAGAACCAAAACAAGAACAAGGTCAGACCCTACCAATTCCCCGCAAGGGGACGGAAACTTCGAACAATAGCAGTTCTGAGATTATCAAAATAATCTTGTCAGACCCTACCAATTCCCCGCAAGGGGACGGAAACTTAAATGACCTCATAGAAGGTATTTGTAAATTATTTCCTTTTATGTCAGACCCTACCAATTCCCCGCAAGGGGACGGAAACTTCTGACCGGGGAGAAGCCCTCCCCTTACCGAGTTTGTCAGACCCTACCAATTCCCCGCAAGGGGACGGAAACTATGCTTTTGATTCCGCTTCTTTTATCTCTTGTCTAGTGGCGGTCAGACCCTACCAATTCCCCGCAAGGGGACGGAAACAGTCCATATTTTAAAGTACCCGGTTACCTTTTTATTATTTAGTCAGACCCTACCAATTCCCCGCAAGGGGACGGAAACATAATCCACCTTCCGATTTGACCGTTATTCTTTACAGCCAACGGAGTCAGACCCTACCAATTCCCCGCAAGGGGACGGAAACGAACCTGGGGCATATTACCCTCTTGTCCTGCAGAGAAAAGCCGTCAGACCCTACCAATTCCCCGCAAGGGGACGGAAACTTTAACCAGACTACATCACAGTCTGTTAGCGCTTCCTCGGTCAGACCCTACCAATTAAGCGCCAGGGGACGGAAACGATCGCAATTCTCTAGTGCCCTTTTCCTGTGATACCCGCTGAGGTCAGACCCTACCAATTAAGCGCCAGGGGACGGAAACTTATCGAATGTCGTCTTAGAGTGCTTTTTTGGATTTGAAGTCAGACCCTACCAATTAAGCGCCAGGGGACGGAAACAGGGGGAAGACTCCCCACTGGTAAGCGCCATATTCTCCCAGGTCAGACCCTACCAATTAAGCGCCAGGGGACGGAAACGAAATCCGAGCGATTCCACTGGGTTGGTTGTGTTACTGTGTCAGACCCTACCAATTAAGCGCCAGGGGACGGAAAGCTAACTGGTGTGTTGATTTTCTCAGGGTCGAAGTTGATAGAGGTCCGCCAGTGGTCAATGGGGTAGTTAATAGCCATCACCTTTTGCGACCCTAGAGTTAGGGATTCATCCCCAAATTGGGTGGGGTATGATGGTGCAAAATCCGATTAATAATCCCACTGGTAGAAGTAGGCATTTCCACGGCAATTAGGACAATCTTGCCGCCATAGCTTTGAACCGTGGGCGCTTCCGGTAGCGTGTCAATGGTGTAATCACCACCCTTAACATAGATATCAGGTTGTAACTGTTCAATAATCGCCCTAGCAGTGCTTTCTGGAAAAATCACCACTGCATCTACGGGTTTTAAGTGGCTGAGAACTTCGGCTCGCTGTAATTCTGGTATAATAGGACGGGGAGGATATCCAGCCGAGTGGGGTTTAATCAGGCGAACAGATCGATCGCTATTGAGACCGACCACCAGCGATCGCCCTAAACTTTTGGCTTGGGTCAGGTAGCGAATATGTCCAGCATGAATCAAGTCAAAACAGCCATTGCTAAAAACTAGAGGTCGCCATTGCTCAGGGTTATAGGCGATCGCCTGCTCAAAATCTCTCCACTTGTTTTTTAGTAGCAATTGTAGCAATTTCGGTGTTGGTAAAGTTACCCATAATGTGGGAGAAGTTGGCTGGTCAAGTGATTTGACTTAACCTCAAGGGAATGACAAAAAAGTTAACAATTTTCGCGGTTGACAGTATCAGGTAAGCCTTGATATAATCACGGTAATAAAGAGCCGAAAACCGCAAAACATTGATTTGCATCTGCGAAGTGTGTAAAGTTTTGTTGAGCAGTTTTTCCCTACGACATAAACCTAAATTTATTTTAATGAATTGAAAAAGATGCCTCTCTTGTTAACAGTTGGGATCACTAAAATAAATGGACAGAACTATGAGGAAGTCAAAAGGAGTCCAAGAGTTCGGTATTCATGGTTTTGAGGGGTGAGGCAAGGCCCGGAGAAATTTGTGCCTTGATTATTTATTTTTTCGGGTAATTTATACAGTGCTAGGAGATTTTCGATATGCAGCTTACCAATGTAGTGGAACCTTTGGGTGAAGTCAATGTTTATAAGCAAAAAAATGGCAGCATTAATATTGTGGCGACAATTCTTACTGTTCCCGATTTAGAAGGGGTAAGAATGGGGTTGGCTTTAGATGCTTCTGCTTCCATGAAAAAAATGTATGGAGTTAGTGGAATTGTCGGAGGAGTGTTTGGTGCTGCGGCTACTATTCCTAATGTCGTTGAACCGGTGGCTCGGACGATGATTAGCTACTTATCTAACTTTTCCTCAAACGGCAAAGTGAATTTAATTTACTGGGCTTGTAGTCCCGATGGTTCTAAAATTGAAGAAGTCGGAGAATTTGACGAAGAACAAACCCAAAATTTGGCGATCGTTGGTCCAAAAAAATTAGCTTGGGGACGAGGAACTAAGTTGTTAGCACCTCTCCAATATTTTGTTGATAAATTTAAAGATGCTCCAGCTTTAGGCGTTAAGCAACCCGCTGCTCTTTGTGTTTTCGTGACTGATGGAATTATTGAAGATATCGCAGAGGTCAAAAAATATTGCTTTCGGTATGCTCAAGAAATCACTAACCAAAGTAAACCTTTTGTCAAAATGGTACTGATTGGAGTTGGAGATGAAGTCGATGTTGGACAAATGGAAGAACTAGATGATATGTTTGAAGGAAAAGATATTAAAGATAGTTACGGGCAAGATATTGATATTTGGGATCATCAGTTAGCTAGTGATATGAATAAATTAGAACAAGTGTTTAAGGAGTTGGTTTCTGAAGATGTGATGGTTATTAGTTCAGGTCGCATCCTAAACCAAGCCGGAAAAGTTTGCCAAGATTATGCAGACGGTGTTCCCGCATTACTTCGCTTTACTTTACCCTCTGGTTCAACATCCTTCACCTTAGAGTTTCCTGGTGGAAATATCACTCAAAATATTTCGGAAGGGTTATAACTAGATAAGATGATGGATTTTCAGAAAAGGACGACAAAAAATGTATAGCCCTACCTCAAAGTCTGAAGATAAAGAATCTAATGTGCAACTTCCTAGAAGTGTTGTTGCCAAGGAATTTGGTGAAGTTAATGTCAAAAAAAGTGGCAATAACTTACAAGTTTTGTTCACCATTCTTATGGAACCCCAAGGGTCTAATGCCGAAGGTTGGCAAACAGGTATTGCACTGGATGCCAGTGCATCAATGCGAGGTTTGTATGGGCGAAGTTTAATTGGGTCAATCCCTGAAGATGTGCACGCAAAATATGAAAAGCAAGAATGGATTACTTTCACAGTTGAAGATGGCAAAACTTACAAAGTTATTAAATCACAAGCCTATGAAGATGCCATAGCCAAAGGATACATGAAATCCAGCGATAATATCGTTGAACCCTTGGCTCGACAATTTATTAGTTACTTGGCAGATAATTTAGATGCTGATGGTGCAACAACTGTAATTTACTGGGCAGGTGGAGATGGTAGTTCTGTCGAGTTTTTAGGTGATTTTACAGAACCACAATGTCATGAACTAAAAATTAGTGGTCCTCAATCTATCACCTTTGGTACAGGGACAATTCTTACGCCTGCGGTTAAGTATTTTACTGAAAGATTTGTCGATGCCAAACGAGGTATGTATATTTTTATTACCGATGGGAAGATTGATGACTTAGCGAATATCAAACAATATACCAATCGGTTGGCTAATGAAATAAAATCAGGTCAGCGAAATATAGTCAAATGTGTTTTAATAGGTGTGGGTGATGAAATCGACATAGGTCAGCTAGAAGAACTAGATGATCTAGTAACTGGGACAGGTATTGATATCTGGGATCATAAAATCGCGGCTGAAATGAGTTCTTTAGTTGAGATTTTTGCAGAAGTTGTGGATGAAAACCAAATTGTTGCTCCCACTGCAACGATTTATGATGATTCCGGAAAAATCATTAAAAAATATACCGATGGTCTTCCGGCAAAAGTCTCATTTACACTTCCATTGAATACTCAAGGATTTGAATTAGAAGTCTATGGACAAAAAATTTACCAAACGGTTGTGATCCCGAAGAAAAACTGAGGTAAAAGAGTTGTAGTGCTACTCTTAAAACCATTTTAAATGGGTTATATTTCATGTAAGGAGCAAAATTATGTCATCTCGTCGTTTACCTGTTTATTTAGTTTTAGACTGTTCTGGTTCTATGTGTGGCGAACCTATTGAGGCCGTTAATCAAGGCATTAAAGCACTGGTAGCCGAACTGCAAAGCGAACCCTATGCTATAGAAACAGCTTACCTCTCAGTCATTACCTTTGAAAGTACCGCTCAACAAGTTTTTCCCCTGACTGAATTAATGAAATTTCAGCCACCTGTACTTTCGGCAGGAGGAACAACCTCATTAGGTGATGCCTTAAAACTGTTGACTCAGTGTTTCGATAAAGAGGTTAAAAAAGCCAGCGATACCCAAAAAGGGGATTGGAAACCATTAGTGTTTTTGATGACAGATGGGATGCCGACTGATACTTGGGAAAAAGCGGCCGATGAATTGAAACAGAAAAAACCCGCCAATATTATTGCCTGTGCTGCTGGCTCAGGAGCCGATGAATATACCCTCAAGAAACTGACAGAGATTGTAGTTAAGTTAGATAATTTGCAGCCAGATACTCTTAAACAGTTCTTCAAGTGGGTATCACAGTCAATTAAGCAGAGTTCTCAGAGCGTGGCTCAGGTGATGGCAAATAACCAACCGATCAATCTACCTCCTCCTCCTCAAGGAATCACAATTATTCCTTAATACCAGGCTGATGCACCCAATCTGGGTGCATTAGTACCACCATTAAGACCCAATAGTTAACCAAAGGCTCGTCAAACTTATGTCTAATCATGACCCCAATCAAGAACCCGACGTAGAAAAATTAATCAAAGCTATTTGCTGGAAACTTGACATTGAAAATCATTCAGATGAGTTAGAAAAAAATGAGTTAGAAAAAAAATGGCATGACTTTCAAGGTTCAAGTGATTATCAAGATACAATTGAAAAAATTATCAAAAAAATAGCTGGTATTTGTGCTGAGATTGGTCAAGAATTCTCTGAAATCAAGTTTGAGATCAGCAGCAATAAAAAGTCATCAGAGGTTGCAAAACTTGTTGAGACTTTAGTCGATTTTTTCATTAAAAAAAATCAAAATTGCAGTCAATTAACAGAGAAAATTAAAACTGCCATCAACGAGGTATTCAAGAACAAATCTCCACAATTGCCCCCTTTGTCAGAACCAAATCAAACAGAATTTATTCGAGATTCAGAAGTTCTAAGTCCTACTGAAAATGTTCCACTATCTACAAAAAATTTATCTAATGATAATATAAATACATCTGTGAATGCAACTTCTATAACTCCTTCAATAAATGAAGCTAAAACAGTAGGTTCAGCAAATTCCCCAACCCCAGAAGCAACTCTTTTAGAGCATTCCACTGAGGGAAAAATTGCCCAACCCGAATCAACTTCTACCCCTATTACTCCGCCTTGGGAGTATCATCGTGTTCCTGATGAACCAAAACCTCATGATGAATTTTATTCTCAAAAATCGGATCAGTCCCCAGAAGGATTAAAACTGATTGGAGCTAGAGTCCGAGGAAAAATGCACAAACATCAGGGAACTAATTGTGATGATTGGTTTAAATTTGATACCGTTGGTAAATGGACCATTATTGCTGTTTCTGATGGAGCCGGATCTAAAAAGTTTTCTCGAATTGGTGCCAAGATTTCTTGTGAAGCCGCAGTTAAATCATTGAAAGAATTTCTCGAGTCTTTCTCTCTGTGTGAAACAGCCAAAACAGATTTAGAAAATGATTTTGATCGAGATTCTGAGTGGCTGTTTAAAGGCGACAAGGCAAAGGAGCTTCAAAAATCTTTATACACAGCTTTAAGTAAGGCTTACCAACGGGTTGAAGAGGAAGCCAATCGTCTCAAAAATTATTCCAGTTACAATAAACGAGAAGAAAAGAAAGAACTTGACATCAAAGATTTATCAGCTACTCTACTTCTAGCTATTCATACAAAAATTCAGGTAAAAAATTCTACTAGCTATGATTTTGTTTTAACTTGTCAAGTTGGAGATGGAATGTTGGCTGCTATTTCCCATAAATATACTTTAAAATTACTGGGAAAACCTGATATTGGAGAGCATGGAGGACAAACGGATTTTCTGACTTCAGCTGGAAAACTCGAAGATTATAATCTTGTCCAAAAAACCTTTCCTTTTATTGGTAATTTAAAAGCCTTGATGATTATGACAGATGGTGTTTCAGATGACTACTTTCCCAACGATCCAGGTATGTTGAAATTGTATGGAGATTTAATCCTAAATCGAGTTATCAAGATTCGTAATGTTGATGCCAAAGAGAGGGAACAAGAACTACAAAAAACCTCTCTTAAAACGCAAAATGATGTGATAAATAATCAGAAAAATTTTCAAGATGAAGTTGAGAGAATTTTAGCCCCAAATTCTGATGAACCTAAAAAAGTTTCAATTCGTTCTATTGCAAAATATGCTGAACGGTTGGGTAAAGATATTAAAGAGGTGCTGACATCTCGAGATTTATTAAATGCCGGAATTTTGGAGCATCAAATGTGTCAGGAATGTGAACCGATGGAGCCCCACGAAAAATTAAAGATTTGGCTGGACTCCTACTACCGAAGAGGCTCTTTTGACGATCGCACGTTGGTTGTTTTATATCGGGAGGAAGATTAGTGGCAATTGCAACCTTGGCAGATGGGAGCATCCTTGAATATATCCCCGATATGATTGGGGAAGGTGCGATGAAGGAAGTCTACTTTACAGCGGACAAAACTGCGGTTATTTGCTTTTACAAAGATCCGAATGCCGGTTCAGATCAAAGTCGGTTATCTCGACTAGGAGCAATTTTAAAGAGATATAATCCTACTCTTGGGATTAATGGAGATTATTTCCAAAATCTGTTTTGTTGGCCGACGGCGATCGTAACTCAACCTTCATTGGGAGTTATTACCCCTGTTTATCCTCATAATTATTTCTTTAAAACCGGAAAATTCCAGGGAAAAGAAAAAGAAAGTACCTGGTTTGTTCGTTCTACACTGCGCTCTATTTTGCCCCCTGAAGAAAAAGGAAAATGGATTAATTATTTTCAAATTTGTATTCGTTTAGCACGAGCAGTAAGACGTTTACATCAAGCCGGATTAGCCCATTCCGACTTATCTAACAAAAACGTCTTGATCGATCCAACTTCTGGAGAATGTCTGATCATTGATATTGACTCTTTAGTTGTTCCCCAACTATTTCCACCCGATGTGCTAGGAACAAGGGGATATATTGCCCCAGAAGTCTTATCAACTATCCATTTACCCCTCAACGATCCTCAACGGAAACATCCATCAACTGCGACAGATCAACACGCCCTTGCGGTTCTACTGTATCAATATTTATTAGGGAGGCATCCCTTAGAAGGTCCCAGAACTTATCCGGCAACATCAGCAGAGGAGCAAGAACGCCTAGAGATGGGTTCAAAAGCTTTATTTGTCGAACATCCTAGGGATACTTCTAACCGTCCTCAAGATTTAAAAATTCCTTTTACTGCTTTGGGGCCGCAATTAAGTCAACTTTTTGAGAAGACATTTGTGCAAGGATTGCACTCTCCCAATCTTCGTCCGCCTGCGATTGAATGGGAGCGAGCTTTAATCAAAACCTGGGATATGTTTTTCCCCTGTGCCAATCATTCTTGTCCGAGCCAATGGTTTGTTTTACATGATTTAAATCATGCACAGTGTCCTTTTTGTGGGACTAAACCCAAAGGAAAGGTTCCGATTATGAAGCTGCGTAAAGAAAGTCGTCCCGGACAATGGATTGGGGATGGAAAATCGGTTGTTTATCATAATCTATCACTATTTAAATGGCATATTTTTGATAATATTTTCCCGGGAGAAGAAGCCGATCGCACCCCCCAAGCTTATTGTGTTTTTCATGAAGGCAATTGGTTACTCATTAACCAGAAGTTAACTTCGTTGATGTCATCAAAAGGAAATTTGGTTCCTCCTGGCAGTGCCCTTCAACTTGATAATGGCATCCGGTTTCGGTTTTCTAAAGAACCTAATTCTAGAATGGTTGAAGTCCAAATATATCAATTTAAAGCCTAAAATTTCATTATATTCAACCAATTTATGATGAATAGCAGTTTAGTAATAGGAGTTATTAATGTATAAATGGATAGAAAAAATCAAAATTTTTCTAGGTTTTTCTACTCCCGCCAAAAGCCTTAATAAACGCCGTAATCAACCTTCAAAGGTAGTTAAAAATAGTTCATATGCCAGAAAAAATCAAACAAAAACAACGAATCATAAAAGTAAAAAATATGTGGAATATGCTAAAATCAAGGCAGACCCCAAAAAACCAAAAATCACTGTCGAGCAACTTGCAAGAAAACCAATAGAAGAACAGTTCACCCCATCTAGCCGAGACACCTTTCAACAAAAACTAAATGTTTTGCCAGATAACTCTACAATCCAGTTATGGCCTCCCAACGCAGAATATCCTGGTCCCATTGTTATCAATCACCCGATTATCCTAGATGGAAAAGGGGCAACTCTGTGGTCAAAAGTTGGGCCGGTTATACTTATTGAATCTCAGGGAGTCAGCTTGAAAAATTTGCGCATTGAAGTAACAGCAGAGGAACGCAATAGTTATCACGATCAATGTGCAATTTTGGTAAAATCAAGAATCAATCTAAGGTTTGAGAATGTACAAGTACGAGGTTCTGTTATGGGATTACCGGAAGAAGAAGGCGAATGGCAGTATCCAGCATCTTTGAACCTGGGTCAACTACCTTACGGAACAGAATATAATTTTATTCTCAAAATTTTTGTGCCGATTGATTGCAAAATTTTGACTGATATTTCGGGGTTAAATATACAAAATGATAAACTAGAACCAGGCTTAAACTCTATCAACATAACTCTTGACAAAATGCTAGAAGATACTTTGTTGTCCGGCAGTATTTTGATAGTCTCAGGCTCTTTTCAGCGTCGCATTGCTGTGACCGCCTATATTAGTTCCGTAACCGAAGATTCTAATTGGGCTATACCGAATAGTATTTTATGGGAACCAGAAACTGTCTTTAGTAATATTTCCAATCCAACCTCACAGGCACAATTAGACCCCAAGGAACCGGACATCATATATTTCCCGGAATTACCTGACTTTGATTCTTCGCCCATCCCCTCTGATATTACAGAAATTCAAGATTCCCTGGAAATCGAGCCAACGCCATCGTGGTCATCTTCCAGAATTCGTCAAGGAGAAACAGTTATAGATGGAATTTTTACCGCTGAAACAAACCGATTAGATGCAGAAGCTGAACAGGAGACTGAGCCTAATTCTTTACAGCTTCCTGAACTATTTAGTCAGTCCAGTGATCATGGTATTGACTCGCCTTCAAAATCTCGAACTTCGTCAACAACTCAATCATCTTCCCCTGGTTCGATTTTTGAGGAAAAACAGTTCCAGTCTCAGCCGATCAAGTCTCAGCCTGATCCTTCAGTTACTAATTTGGATACATCCAAATATATCAGTTCTGTATTCAGCGATAATTTGCCAAGTTCTACCTCGACAAACTCAGAAAATTTGCCAGATCCAGATCCAGAAAAATTGCCGACATCAGAATTGTCTAATACAGATGTAGAAACTGATCAACACTCTCATATTAGAAGAGTTAAGTCAAATAAAATATCTTCTGTGTTTGGTAACATTGACAATATTGGTGGTTAGTGCTGTCATGTCCTAGCTATGTCCCTCCAGAGGACAGCTAAGGTGGCCTTTATCCATGTGACAGCTAAGATGGCCAAAAGTTGTTGGGGGTGTAGAAGGGTTAGGGTGGGGTATGATGGTGCAAAATCCGATTAATAATCCCACTGGTAGAAGTAGGCATTTCCACCGCAATTAGGACAATCTTGCCGCCATAGCTTTGAACCGTGGGCGCTTCCGGTAGCGTGTCAATGGTGTAATCACCACCCTTAACATAGATATCAGGTTGTAACTGTTCAATAATCGCCGTAGCAGTGCTTTCTGGAAAAATCACCACTGCATCTACAGGTTTTAAGTGGCTGAGAACTTCGGCTCGCTGTAATTCTGGTATAATAGGACGGGGAGGATATCCAGCCGAGTGGGGTTTAATCAGGCGAACAGATCGATCGCTATTGAGACCGACCACGAGCGATCGCCCTAAACTTTTGGCTTGGGTCAGGTAGCGAATATGTCCAGCATGAATCAAGTCAAAACAGCCATTGCTAAAAACTAGAGGTCGCCATTGCTCAGGGTTATAGGCGATCGCCTCCCGTAGTTCTTCCACAGAATAAACGCCCTCAATCATGATTGTCTCTCCTTTCTTTGATATCATTAACCACTACTCAACCGCAGCTAATCAATAAACAATTCCCCCATCTTGGCAAATATGACAGTAGTTACATACTAGCCGGAACTGTTATCTTGGCTGTAGACAAACTTAGAGTATCCTTAACCGTCCTATGACATCAACAACAAACCGTCAATTTTCCTTCCAAGCCTCTTCTAGCATCAAATTAGTTGGGCTAATCCTGATTCTGTCAGCCCTAGTCGATTATTTAGTCCTATTATTCCCCCCCAACCTAACCGATAGAGGTTGGTTAATCCAAACTGCTAGCAGCTTAGTTGACCGAGGCGTAGTTCCCCTGGTAGGAATGGCTCTCGTTTTAATGGGGTATTGGATGGATAGTGTCCTCGGAAATGCTCCCAAATCTCGTAACAATATCGCCGACCTAAGATTGTGGGTTGGTATCCTCGCCAGTTTACTAGGGTTGCTGTACCTGCTGATTTTTCCCATGCACCTTAATAATACCCGTTTGGCTCGCCGAGATGCTTTATCAGAGATTAGTCAGCAAGCCGCGCAAGCAGAAACTCAACTGGAAAGCCAGTTAGGAAGTCAGCAATTTCAACAGGAGATTGAACAGCGAAAAGTGCAACTCCGAGCCCAGTTAACTGGCTTAATACAAGACGAGGAACAATTAAATCAGGTGATTGCGGAAGGAAACCTTCCCCCACAAATTCTACAAGTTCTTGAGGAAGCTAAAACTAATCCAGCCGTCCTTGATGAGTTCTTGGAACAACAAGCCGACTCCCTACCTGTGCAATTACTCACCCAAATTCGTCAACGCCAACAAGAACTAGAGGATGAAGCCAAAACGCGATCGCTCAAATCTAGCCTCCAAACTGGGATGAGTAGTTTGCTATTGGCGATCGGTTATATAGCCTTGGGCTGGACTGGTTTAAAAGGTTTGGGTCTCTTAAATAAAGGTCGTCGTAAACCATCTTCTAACCCTGGATAAAATAGCTGACCGCGAGATAATTATGGCTCCAAAGGATGTAAATTAAACCCAATCCTAGGTGTATTTAACTGCATGGAGCCACCTTTTTTGTCTCACCGATGAGCGAAATTTATGGTGCATCAAATATTCCTTTTTTTTGCCAATTTATATCCCTAAAACACTGAAGCTAATGTTTTCGATATATATTCTGACTTGCAATGATGAAATTGATATTGCCGCCTGCATTGAGTCAGCCAGTCAATGTGATGATATAATTGTAGTCGATTCCTTTAGTAGCGATCGCACCGTAGAAATTGCTCAACAGTACCCCGTCCGCGTACTTCAACATAAGTTTGAAAGTCACGGTCGCCAACGGACTTGGATGCTGCAGGAAGTAACCACTAAATATCAGTGGGCCTATATTCTCGAATCCGATGAACGCATGACCCCCGAACTATTCGCCGAGTGTCAACAGCAAACCCAAAATACCGACGGCTATATAGGTTATTATGCAGCGGAAAGGGTCATGTTTATGGGGCGCTGGATTCGCCGCAGCACCCAATACCCCCGCTATCAGATGCGTCTATTTGATAAGCAGCGCGTCTGGTTTACCGATTATGGTCACACCGAGAGAGAAGTCTGTGACGGTCCTACCAGCTTCCTCAAAGAAACCTATCCTCACTATACCAACAGTAAAGGCATGGCACGATGGATAGAAAAGCACAACCGTTATTCTACAGATGAAGCCCACGAGACAGTCAAACAATTGCGATCGGGTACAGTAAACTGGAATCACCTATTTTGGGGCAAAACAGAGGTCGAAAGGCGACACGCCTTGAAAGATTTATCCCTGCGCCTACCATTTCGACCCCTAATCCGGTTTGTCTATATGTATTTTATCCTGGGAGGCTTCCTCGACGGTCAGCCTGGACTCGCCTGGTGTACTCTACAAGCCTTTTATGAATATCTGATTCTCCTGAAAGTCTGGGAAATCGAAAATATGCCTGTTGGCGAGCCACAAACTCATCAAGAATTGGCGATCGATACAGAAACTCCCTCAGCTTCTGGGAAAGGCTTAGGGTGAGGTGGTTTCCCTGGCAATGACTCCACAGCCATACTAACAGCATTTAAGCCGAAAAAATTACCGAGCCAAAAACCATCCCCCCTACTCTCACCGCTGGTGTGGGTGGGTTCCCGCGCGGGACTCTATTTGCACCAGTCCCCATAACCCCCCCCGACTACTACTAAAGTTCAGCATCAACGTCAAGACTGGGCTATCATGTTCAGACAAGTCCGATTGTTAATTTATTTTTAGGATCAGTATTTTCAACTATGCATCTAAGTGAACTGACCCATCCCAATCAACTCCACGGTTTGTCTATCCATGAATTGGAAGAAGTGGCTCAACAAATCCGTGAAAAGCACCTAGAAACCGTAGCAGCTACTGGAGGTCATTTGGGACCAGGTTTGGGAGTGGTCGAACTAACCCTAGGACTTTACCAAACCCTAGACCTAGACCGAGATAAAGTCATTTGGGATGTCGGACACCAAGCCTATCCCCATAAAATGATTACTGGACGCTACAACAATTTTAATACTCTGCGCCAAAAAGATGGGGTCGCAGGCTACCTAAAACGGTGCGAGAGTCGTTTTGACCATTTTGGAGCCGGACACGCCTCTACAAGCATCTCAGCCGCCTTGGGGATGGCTTTGGCTAGGGATATGCAGGGCGATAACTATAAGGTGGTGGCAATTATTGGTGATGGGGCGATGACAGGGGGGATGGCTTTGGAAGCTATTAACCACGCGGGTCATCTACCTAACACTAATTTGATGGTGGTTCTCAATGATAACGAAATGTCGATTTCCCCCAATGTGGGCGCGATTCCCCGTTATTTGAATAAAATGCGCCTGAGCCCGCCGGTGCAATTTTTGAAAGATAATCTGCGGGAACAGTTTAAACAAATTCCCTTTGTCGGTGAGAATTTTACCCCGGAGATGGAACGCCTTAAAGAAGGGATGAAACGGTTAGCTGTGCCGAAATTGGGGGCTATTATTGAGGAGTTGGGTTTTACCTATATCGGACCTGTGGATGGTCACAACTTGGAGGATTTGATCGAGACTTTCCAACAAGCCCATGAAATTAAAGGCCCGGTTATGGTTCATGTCTCGACAGTTAAGGGTAAGGGTTATGCGATCGCTGAAAAAGACCAAGTAGGCTATCACGCTCAATCACCCTTTAACCTCGCCACCGGGAAAGCTATTCCCTCCAACAAACCCAAGCCTCCCAGTTATTCTAAAGTATTTGCAGATACCTTAATTAAGCTGGCCGAAGATAACCCTAAAATTTTGGGTATCACCGCCGCCATGGCAACAGGCACAGGTTTGGATAAACTACAAGCTAAACTCCCCCAACAATATATTGATGTGGGTATTGCTGAACAACACGCGGTTACTCTGGCGGCGGGTTTAGCCTGTGAGGGAATGCGTCCGGTGGTGGCGATTTACTCGACTTTCCTACAACGAGCCTATGATCAGATTATCCATGATGTCTGTATCCAAAAGTTGCCGGTTTTCTTCTGTTTGGACCGCGCCGGTATTGTTGGGGTAGATGGTCCCACTCACCAGGGAATGTATGATATCGCTTATCTGCGCTGTCTCCCGAATATGACAATTATGGCTCCTAAAGATGAAGCCGAATTACAGCGAATGCTGGTAACTGGTATTAATCACAATTCTGGGGCGATCGCTATGCGCTACCCCCGTGGTTCCGGTCATGGGGTTCCCCTTATGGAAGAAGGCTGGGAACCTATTGCGATCGGTAAAGGTGAAATCCTCCGCCAAGGTGATGATATCCTACTACTCGGCTATGGCACAATGGTTCACAGCGCTATGCAGGTAGCTGAGATTCTCAGTGAACACGGCATTGATGCAACTGTGGTTAATGCCAGATTTGTCAAACCCCTAGACACAGAGCTGATTGTACCCTTAGCCCAAAAAATCGGTAAAGTCGTCACCCTCGAAGAAGGTTGCATCATGGGAGGTTTTGGTTCCGCAGTAGCCGAAGCACTACTAGATCATGATGTTTTAGTACCTGTTAAGCGGTTCGGCATTCCTGACCAATTGGTGGATCATGCTACACCTGATCAATCTAAAGTTGATCTGGGTCTGACAAGTTCCCAAATTGCTGAACAAATCCGGGAATTGTTCTTGACCAAAGAACCCTCAACAGTCAGCACTTCCAAATAATCAATATAGCCTCTATGGTGCGTCAGGAGGGAATTATCCCCTGGGATTTATATAGCCTCTATGGTGCGTCAGGAGGGAATTATCCCCTGGGATTTATATAGCCTCTATGGTGCGTGAGCACGGAATTATCCCCTGGGATTTATATAGCCTCTATGGTGCGTGAGCACGGAATTATCCCCTGGGATTTATATAGCCTGGTTCTGACGCACCCTACGGGAGGCGATCGCACCATCATTGAAATCAAGACCGGAGCATTGATTTAAAGGTCCATCAGTAGGGTGCGTCAGACTCCGAGAATTAAAATCAACACCGGAACATTCATTTCTGACGCACCATA